>Ga0126383_10003820_pt1 | contig 10058 bp, 4 predicted proteins | sample PanSoiMetPlot_35_FD_96882 | JGI IMG/M metagenome (GOLD analysis project Ga0126383, IMG submission 96882) | Tropical forest soil microbial communities from Panama - MetaG Plot_35 | ecosystem: Environmental > Terrestrial > Soil > Tropical forest > Bulk soil | place: Panama | collected 2016-02-17
TGGAAGTTGGTTGACGCTATTCGCAACTCCGGATCCGAAAGGAAGTTTTACGCTCACAGATGTGGAGCGACTCGATCTCGAAAGACAGCTCGATCGTTATCGTCTGGCAGGACGAGAAACACACGGACTCAATCCGAAGTTCGCAAACCTGGATCTCGAGATCAACATCTGTGTCGCCCCCACTTCTTACAAGGGCGACGTTAAAGAATTGGTATTAGAGGCCCTGTTCGGCAAGCACGGCGCGCGTGCGCATCCGGGATTCTTCTCACCCGACAACTGGACATTCGGTGATCCGCTATTGCGCGCCAGGTTGGAAGCAGTGATTCAGGAAGTGCCTGGCGTGAAAGCAGTTGAAGATATCTACATCAGGCGCCGAGGGTGGTTCGCCAAACGGTTGTTCGATGAACTCGTCTACACCGTCGGCGCTGACGAGATCATTCGAGTCGAAAATGATCCGAATCTTCCTGAGCGTGGAGCGGTCCGTTTGATGATGCTTGGTGGCGCATGAACTGTATTTGCGACGAATTCACATTTCCTCCTGAGATCAGGATCTCTCCTGGTTTGGCAAGTCTGCCGCGGCAGATAGGCACATTTGCCGAATTTCGCCGCGCCTTGCTGCGCAGCGCGTCGATTCGCACGACGGCATTGCTGGAGAACCATCCACTTTGGCGACTGCGATATCTGACCGAACCCGACCGCAGCGGTTTGCGAAGAGCGCTGGCATCAATCGGTCAATGGCGCGGCCGTCATCCGGAAGACTTCGGCATCATGCTGATCGAAATGTGGGCATACGTCTGTGACCTGACCGCCTTCTATGACCAGGTCATAGCGAATGACGCGTACGTGCGGACAGCACAATTGCGGGCGTCATTACGCAAGCTGGTCGAACCAATCGGCTACATTCCCCGTCCCGCCGTGGCGGCGCTCGCGGATCTCGCCGCCTTTGCCGATGGTCGCACAGTTGTGACTTTGCCGGTCGGAACAGCCTTTCGTTCGGGCGCTTTCAGCGGTAACCCTCCGGAAGTTTTTGAACTCGACGCGGAGACCAAAATCCATCCGCTGCTGAACGAGTGGGGGATCTTGCCAATACGTCGCACGACCTTTGGCCCGGCCGGCTCCTACTACAACAAGTTCCTGTGTGAAGTCGATTCGGTAACGGTGAAGGAAGACGATCTGGTACTCGTGAAGGTCGGTTCGTCACGCTATGCGCGGAAGGTAACCAGCATTGCGCCCTTTGAAGGCGCCGATCATCTCAATTACAGCGCCGTCACCCTGTCGAGTTCGGTTTGGGTGCCGGGTGGGACTCCCGTCACTTCTGTAAAGCTATTGAAGCCAACTGGCGCGGCGTCGCTGTGGACCAGGACGCCGGACGCATATGGTCCCCTGGCCGTTGACATCATGAGTCTTCCGTACGGGAGTTTTTTCCTGCTGGATTCGGTCTCGAGTCTATTCGTAACTGGACAGGATGTAATAGTTGATGCAGCGGGGACCATCACGGCCAGCGGCATAACCAAAGTCGAAACTGTTTCGGTCACGATTCAGCCTGCATCAACCAGTGACATCAAAGATGGCGGCGGCACTACCATCGCGAAGGTACCGATCCCGGAAATCGATGCACAAACCACGCAAATTACAGTCGAACCTGCCGTGGCCGGTGCGGATTACACGATCATCATACTCTCCTCGCTGCTCGATCCAACTCAATTCACTATCCATCACTCGTTTGTTTCGGGCGGCAAGGTGACCATAGAAGCGTTAACCGAAATAGATCGCACAGATCCGTTAAGTGCGCGGACACCAATTGATACACCGAGGGATGCGCAAACGCCCGGTACGTTTGAACTCGAAGATGTCAACGGACTGGGATTGACGAGATCCGGAAGTCTGAATTTTTCCAGCGGGGTGCTCTCCGTTCAGGGAGATGAGTGGCCGGAGAAACTCGCGACGCCGGTTAACTTGCTCGGGAACATCGTCTCAACATCCCGCGGCGAAACCGTCAAATCAGAAGTTCTCGGATCCGGTGATGCGTCAATTGCCAACCAAAGTTTCAGTTTGAAGAAGAGTCCGCTCACTTATCTTCCGGCGCCATCCGAGAGCACCCCGTCGGGGCTCACGAGCACTTTAAAGGTTTATGTCGATGGACTGCAGTGGACTGAAGCGCCGAGCTTCTACGGCCACGCGGCTGCTGATGAGATCTACGTCGTACGTCAGAACGACAAGAACGAAAGCACCGTGATGTTCGGCGATGGGACGTTGGGGCGGCGCTTGAGCACCGGAGTGAGCGTCGTTGCGTATTACCGTTTTGGGGGCGGCGCGGCGATGCCGCCGGCCGGATCGATCACCCAAGCTGCCAAACCATTCAAGGGCCTGAAGAGCATCCGCAGTCCCGTCGCGCCATACGGCGGAGCAGATGCCGAGCCCGCGAAAGGTTTGCGAAAGTATGCGCCGCGTTCTGCACTGCTTCTCGGTCGCGCTGTTTCATTGCCTGATCTCGAAGCTGCGGCTGCAAGTTATAGCGGAGTCCGCGCCGTTGCAGCTGAGTGGCGTTGGAGTACGAGGCTGCAAGTTCCCGCAGCACACATTTGGTATCTCGCCGATGGCGATCTCACGCAGCTGTTACTGAACAAACTGAGAAGTCTGACTCAGCCGGATACTCCAATTCAGGTGGAACAGGCAGTCGCAGCCCCTGCAAGACTTTCTATTCAACTCACCACCGATCCTAAACGGTTTGAATCCGACGTACTGACAGCCGCGCGTACGGCCTTGATGGATGTGGAAACGGGTCTGCTGCCGCCCGAGCGACTTGGCATCGGTAAACCGTTGTTTCGCAGCCAACTGTTCGACTTCCTGGTGAACGTTACCGGGGTCAAGTCCGTTACCGGGCTCACCTACTGGTACTTACCATTTTCTGACTACGGCATCAGGCCGGCAGCAGGGCACTACTTTGATTTCACCAATAATCTCTTTCTGAACGGGAGGAATGCGTGATGGCCGGCGAGCACGATCATTTCGACCGTTACTTCGCGGAAAAGCTCTGGGCGACGATTCCCGAACACTACCGCGAGCAGGATGGCCTGGCCTCTCCGCCCGGTGTGCTGCGCGGTTTCATCGAGGTGTTGGCACAACAGGCGGCCACATTACGCCGAAGCAATGATCAGTTGTGGGACGATGAGTTCATCGATCTCTGTTCAGACTGGGCGGTTCCATATATCGGCGAGCTGGTCGCGACGCGGATGGTGTCAGCATTGAATCTGCGTGCCCGGCGCATTGATGTAGCCAAGACAATTTACTACCGGCGACGTGCAGGCACGCCGCGAATTCTTGAGGAACTAATTGCCGACATCACCGAGTGGGACGGCAAACTGGTTGAGGAGTTTCGGCGGCTCGGCCGAATGAGACATGGTCTGGATCCGCATCCGGCGCCGCTTGCAGGTTTGCTCACGGGAACACAACCCGGTGGTTGGGCGGATCTGCGGAGCGCACACGGAGCAGAGTTGGCGAATTCGCCGTTCGACGAATTTCATCACACCCCGGATGTCCGCAGACCGCGTGGCCGCGACGGCCGCTACGGAATCGCGAAGCTGGGGTTCCATTTGTATCGTCTGAAGGCGACACGTTTGGATGACATCACCCCCAGGCCCGGACCATTACCACGAACGTTCACGTTTGATCCTTCCGGTCGCGACGTCCCGCTATTCATTAGACGGCACCGCACCGATGATCGCACCCGTGTCGATTGGGAGCAGTGGATCTCCGCCAAAGAATGGGAAGTTCCGTCCATAATGCGCTGTCGGGTTCTGAACCATGCAGAGTTTGTGATTACCGAGCAGGTACTGGCCGTAATCCGGCCAATACTTGTGGCGCCACCCTTCTCACTGTCCGTCGCGAATACCAACATTATTCTCGGATTGCTGCGCAGGTTTCACCGGCAACGAATCCCAAGTGAAGCACGGCTCTTTCAGATTTCAGAGGCGCTGTCCGCCACACCTGTGCTGATGAACGCACTGCGCGATCGGCGGGTTTGGTATCCGCTCCTGGTCGCAGCCTTAATCGACGAATGTGGCAAGCGTGCTTTGTTGCCGATCGGCGTTTACGCCGCGAATACGGCCCCGACCAGTACCGACGAAGATACGGCGGAAGCTTCCGTTGTGGTAAAGAGATTTCGCAAAGACATTCTTCCCAATCGGTTCGTTCCGGTTGCGCGCGAATTAATTGTGGGTGGAGACCTGGCGAACTTCACTGCCAATGTGGGCGGTGTGGCGAAACAGTGGGTGATTGATCCCGGGCGTGGTCGACTGCGTTTTGTGGGCGCTGGACCAACACCAGCACCGCTGGTCACCTACCATTACGGATTCTCTGCCGACATGGGCGCCGGCGGTTACGATCGAGCAGCTTCGCTGACAGCCGCAGTCACACGGGTTATTCAAAACGGCGGCGCGATTCAGACAGGTGTGCCGGCAGGGTTGAACTTCCTGCCGCCGGGTGGAGTCAACGGCGACGTGGCAGAAGTGCTTGATTCTGCCAACTACACTCCCATTGGTAATCGCAACCAGATAACCCGACTTGAGTTTCGCGCGGCGAATCGCCGGCGTCCATATCTTCGCCTCACACACAACTGGTTACTAAACACTTCGGCCAACCTCGATTCAGAACTGACGCTCGATGGTCTGTGGATCGGTGCAACGGGTGCATTTTCCATTCGACTGCTCGGTGACTACCGCACGTTGTCGTTACGCCACATGACTCTTGATCCCGGGGGTGTAGATGCGTCAGGTAATCCGATCAGGGCCGTACCGCTCAGCATACGCGGCAACGTGGCGAGACTGGTGATTGATAAATCGATCGTTGGGCCTATCCGCGTGGAAAGCGCGGGAGAATTAACTCACCTGGAAATTACCGATTCCATCGTAGACGGACAACATTCTCCGGCCCCTGCGATCTCAGTTCCCAGCGGACAAGTAATCATGCGGCGCGCGACAGTATTTGGCGAAGTGCAAGTGGAATCGCTTGACGCTTCAGAAGCATTGATTACCGGATTCACCGATGTAACCAATACCCAGGCTGGATGCTTCCGCTTCAGCGCCGTGATTGAACGTCAGGATCCTCTGAACATTCTGTCGGCCCACAGCCGCGTGCCTCATCCGTACGAGTCGTACTTTCTGCGCGACTTCGATGGAATGTTTACCTCGCGAGTGTTCGGTCAACCAGGCTATGCGCAACTGACCGAGAGTGCTCCCGTATCGTTGCAGCGTGGTGCTGAGAACGGGTCTGAAATAGGGGCCTTCAGCAGCTTGCTGAATCCCATCAAGCTCGACAGCTTACGCGCGAAGGTCGATGAGTTCGCTCCCTTCGGCCTTCTCCCAGTTTACATATTTGAAACCTGACTCGAGGACTTATGCCTAACATCGACATCTCACGAGACGAAACAGATCCGCGGAAACACTACGACCGCGTGCAAATGCAGCAGGGTCGCGTGCTCACCGACGACGATTTCAACGAAGCCGAACGACTCGACGCAGAAGTTTCGCGCCGAGTTCGTGTGGACGTCATTGGCCCATCGGGCAGCCCGGACAACGGGTTCAGGTTGAAGGTTCCTACAGTTGGGCCACTCGCGGGCCAACTGACGCTGAGTGCCGGAACTTATTATGTTGGGGGCCTGCGTCTCGAGTTGGAAAGCGACGAAGCGTTCAACCTGCAAAAGGATTGGCTGCAGCAGGGATCGGCCCCGGGCGAAACCCTTACGCCGCCGGCAGCCGGACAGTTCGATTTTGTTTGGTTAGACGTCTGGCAACAACCCGTGGCTGCGGTCGAAGATAAAGAGTTGTTAGAAGCAGCACTTGGAGGTGCTGATACCTCAGCCCGCGTTCGCACCATGCGTCGCGCGCACGTCTTTTCGAACGTGGGCAATGTTGATTGTGCTGATGCCTGGACGCTATTGCTCGCTGCTTTGAATGCGGAGGGAACACTCAACGGCGATTTTGAGCTGGTTCCAGACTCCCGGCTGAAAATTGAACCAGACGGCACGAAGACCAACGACGATCTTTGCTCGCCTCCGGTAAACGGCGGCTACCTCGGCGCCGAAAACCAGGCTATTCGCGTTCAGATTGTCGGCAACAATCAATTTAGCTGGGGGTTCGACAATGGCGCGCCACTCTATCGCGTGAAGCTGCTCGCCGATAACACCGGCGCACTGCGGCGGATACACATGCTCACGCTGCCAAAGGATCAAGCCCATTATCCGCTGGAAGGCCAGGTCATAGAACTACTGCCGTGGTCGGCACTACTTTCCAATGGCCAGAAGAACGCCGAGCTTTCCGGATTCATGGCCAAGGTTGACGGCGGCTACAACCCGGACACGCAGGATTTGCACATCACCACAGCTCCGGGCAACGACACGGGAGCCCCACCGATGGCCTTCGGGCAACGTTGGACCGCCCGTCCCGATGCCGCCAGCATCAGCAATGAACCGCCACCCGAGGACACGTACTTCTACATGCGCGTCTGGAATCGCGGAGCAGATACGGCTTCACCGGCGAGAATCAATTTCATTCCCGGTGCGCCCATCTCCCTCGCCAAGACTGGTCTGCAGGTGACGTTCACCGGAGCGAACCTGCGAAAGAATGATTTCTGGATCATTGCCGTTCGTCCCGAAACTCCTAATGCAGTCGTGCCCTGGGAATTAAGCACGGGTCGTGCGCCTCACGGGGTGCGGCGTTGGATTGCGCCGCTCGGAATTATCCATTGGCCCGGCGGGGGCGTAGGACCGGCCGAGATTATTGACGATTGTCGTCCCACTTTCCTGCCGCTCACGAAGATAAAGGGATGTTGCAGTTACACGGTCGGCGACGGCACTCACAGTTTTGGCAACTTCAGCAAAATTCAGACCGCAATCGATGCGCTGCCGGCGAGCGGGGGACAGGTCTGCGTCCTTCAGGGAATTTACAACGAGAGTGTCCGAATAAACGGTCGCGTTGCGATCACCGTGCATGGTTGTGGGCCGCGGACCCGAGTTCAGGCGATTGTCGATCCCAACGATGGACCATTACCGGCGTTCCTGATTTCGAACTCAACGGCCATAACTCTCGAAGATATGGCAATTGAATCGGGTCCGAGGAGTGCAGTCCAGATCGTCAATGCGCGCCACGTCACGGTGCAGCGTTGTTTGATTCAGATGCGTGACCAACCCACCATCTGGCAGGCGATTTTTTCGCGCGGCGACGATGTGCTGATCGATGCGAACATTATCGAGGTGTTGCCACGTCAGGGTGGGCCACCGGTCCCGGTTGTGCCTCCTGCGTTGGGAACGCCCGGAGCGCCGGCAGGCATCAACACTCCTCCGGATCCGATCACGGTCGGCTTCGCCACTCGTGGCGGTATTCAGTTAGGCGGGGGTTCTGATCGCGTTCGCATCTCAAACAACATCATTCGCGGAGGCATTTGGAACGGCATTACGCTGGGTAGTCTCCAGGTCTTTGGTGCGCCCGATCCGAACGACCATCCGGACAAACCAAATTCAGAAGACCCTTGCGATCCTTGCAGGCCGGGCGATCTGAGCGATGGCGATCCGGGCGGACCCGGCAATGTCAGGTTTGTATCGGCAGGCGATCTGTATGATATCGAAATCGCCGGCAACCGCATCACTGACATGGGTCTCAGCGGCATCAGTGTCGTTCGATTCTTCAATGTTCTGGCGGGCGGCGATTTGATTACGGTGCACGGGCTGCACATCATTGACAACTTCATCACTCGATGCGTGCGACGCGACCTTGCGGTTATTAATCCGGTGATGCAGTTCTTCACCGGTTACGGCGGCATTGCTTTGGCGGGCGCCACCGACCTGCGGATTCTCAGGAATGAGATCATCAACAACGGTATAAGTCACGTCCAGCCGATCTGTGGTGTGTTTGCGGTCATTGTTGAAGGACTGCAACTCGACGACAACCGCATAATCAATAACGGCCCCCGCACGCAAGTGCCAATATCCGGCGCACAACCTGGCAACCGTGGCGGCGTCCACATTTGGATCATCATGCCAATCACGGTTCACACTTCCGCGTCGAGTGCGTTGACCCACATAGACAACAGCGCCTTTAGCACAGGCATTCCAACTTGCGCCCTGCGCGATAACGTGATCGTGCAGCCGCTCGGTCGTGCAGTCACGTTCTTTGCGCTGGGTGCTGTCGTGGTGAATCGCAATCGACTCGTTACTCAGGGCACGACCTCACGCGGCCTGGATCAGCTTGCGGCCAGTGTGTTACTTGCAAATGGCGGGCTGAGTAACGAGTGGACACTCGGTTTGATCATCGTCATCGCGCTGATTGCCTCCGGGAAATTCGCGAGCATCACGCCGGCTGAGATCTGCCAGCTGGCCATCGGCCTCGGGCTGATAAATCCGGGGCCGCCGGCAGCCTTCTGGCCACCACTGATTCGGGAACTGGCCTCTGGCAAAACTCTCTTGTGTGAAAACCAGATCACCCTGGATATTCCGAACGATCCTTTCAACTTTGGTATCAGCTCAATTGTAGTCGCCTCGCTCGACGATGTGGGCTTTACTGATAACCAGACTGAAATCACGACTACCAACGAGTTCTTTTTCGTCGATGCTTTGATCGCCGGAGGAAGCGTGCGGGTCGCCGACAATCGACTGTCGGAAACGTGGGCGCACAATTTCTTTTCCGGATGGTCGATTGGCGGGATGAACACCACTGTCGACAATCAGTCGACGCACTGTCTGCTGGCCCAGTCTCTCTTCAACCTGCGCGTGTTTAAAGACAATCTCGCGTTGGTTGAAGCTTTCTGCCCCGAAGCGTGCGGAAATCGCTGAGCTGCCAACAGGTGGATCACTAAACGACGAGGAGTAACTATCATGGCAACTCGAACAAACAAATCCGGCCTCCCGGGGTTTTTTGCCGACCCGCAGTCGAGTGAGAGCCTTCGCCGGCAATTCATAGAAGCACCGTTTGAGGCCGCGCACACGTCCGTTCTTGGTTCGTTAATTGAAGTGGCCTCGATTCTGAGTGCGGTACCCGGCGCGTATGTTGAAGCGCAGACTCGCGAGTTGGAGCGGGTGAAGAATTCAGGTAGGGACGATGACGATGATCGGGTTAAGGCCCTGCAAGCCTCGATTGATCGAGCCAATGCGATCCGCACCACTGCGTCGCGCGGACAGGCACGCGCGCAACGTGTGGTGATGTCGGTGGGGGATCGTGATTACGTGTTTCATGGCTTCGTTTCTGACGCTGACTTCGCACCACTCAAGGGATTGACTGTTCGCTTGACCGCCACCGATTCGACGAAAACTACAAAACCATTGACATCCACAACTGAAGATGACGGTTACTTTCGCATTCCGCTGAAACCAAAGCCCAGAGATCGAAAAGGTTCGTCCGCCCCGGCGCGGTCAAGTTTGTTAGAGCGAATCACGAGCTTCTCGTCAAGCTTCGGCGCACAGGCACATGATGCCGGCAGCGCGGATCAGCAGGACACTGCTATGGTCGAGGTACTGCAGAAAGGAAAGCTCATTTATCGCGACCCCACCCTGGTCGCGCTTGGGCAAGGGAACGTTTACCGCGAATATGTGATTTCATCTGACCGCCAGACATCAGCGTCTGATCTCCGAGACTTTGTATCCAAGCAAAAGATTGTTTTGGATAGTACCGATTCGGACAATGCCTCCGGGCCGTGACAGCTTATTTCCCATTTTGGTCCAGAAGTGTTTTGTGATGAGGAGCTGGATTTAACAACAGGACAGAAGGCTATCAATCGTCGTGGCCGTCAAAATTTTTGGCGTCAGTTGACGTGACCTTAGAGAAATGCGTAGTAAGGCATGAGACAGTATAGAATGGAGAATTCTCTCGGACGACTGCGTTTGTTGAGTTTTTACTAACCTGTAAGAAACGCATAGTAGTCAGTGGAATCGACTAGCGCCGCGTTCGCAATGCGACAGCTCCTGAAGCTTTGAGCCCGTGGGTTCATTCCTTGCCAGACTTCGTCAAAAACATATTGAACATGAGCTACATAACCGACTCGACTGGGTGCAATCCGTTCCTGGATGCTAA
>Ga0126383_10003821_pt1 | contig 10055 bp, 7 predicted proteins | sample PanSoiMetPlot_35_FD_96882 | JGI IMG/M metagenome (GOLD analysis project Ga0126383, IMG submission 96882) | Tropical forest soil microbial communities from Panama - MetaG Plot_35 | ecosystem: Environmental > Terrestrial > Soil > Tropical forest > Bulk soil | place: Panama | collected 2016-02-17
CCGAACATTGGATTCCGGCCTTCTTCAATGATGGGATAAGGCAGAGGCCGGGGAGATGAGATCACATGCTTGGTCTGCTTCAAAAAACGTAGACCGATGTGTCTACGACGTTTTACATTCTTCCTGCTTCACAGTCCGCGACTTAGATCAAAGGCGAACCTCGATCCAGAGGCCGCAAACTCCACAGTCGTTACGTCGAGGAAGCCACTCCCGACGAGAAGGCGTACGCCTTCCGATTCAATGTTGACCGCGCCATTCTGATCCCGGTCATGTTCAATCCCGCATTGCCGACAGACCCAAACACGATCTGACAATTGCAAGTCGCGATTGATTGATCCGCACACGTGACACAGCTTCGACGACGGGAAGAATCGATTGACTTTCTGCACAATTCCGCCGCGCTCTTTCGCCTTGTACTCGATTTGATTGATCGCTCGGCCGATGCTCGCGTCGTGAAACGATTTCGCCAATCTCGTCCGAACCAAACCTTTGAGGCTTAAATCCTCGACACAAACGATCGAAAACCTTCGCGCCACCCTCGTGGTGAACTTGTGTAGAAAATCTTTGCGTTGACGAGCGATCCGTTCGTGCGCCCGCGCGATCTTCAACTTCAATTTTGCATGGTTCGCGGAGCCTTTCTCTTTTCGGGCAAGGCCGCGCTGGAGTCTCTTCAGTTTGCGCTCCGCGTGACGCAGGTGAGCTTGGGTTTCGCTGACCTCGCCGTTCGAGAGCGTCGCAAACCGGGACAGTCCGAAATCTATCCCGACGCTCCGATGTGGCCTTGCCAATGCGCTGAACGAGTCTTCAACCTGAACTGCGATTACGACATACCATCGTCCGGCCGTCTCTTTGATTCGACCGTTCATGATTTTGCCGTCGAAGCGCAGAACTTCGGCCATATTCACTGCGCCGAGCTTGGGAACGCGAATCGTATGGCCGGACACTGAAAACTTGTCGTTATTCAACCCGAACCCGCCGATCTCTTTGCCCAACTTCCTGAAGCCTGGAAGCTTCACTTTCGATGTCGGATTCGTTCGTTTTGTTTTGTAGTAGGTGTTGATCGCCTGGCGGAGATCGCGGATCGCCGTTTCGGCGGCGCATTTCGTCACCGCCCGAACGAAAGGATATTCGTCATCAATCCCGGCTCTGAATCGCTGCTTAATCCGGTTCCAGTCGACCTTTTCACCGGCGGATTTACATCGCTTGTATTCATTAAGCGCCCAATTCCAGGCGAACCGGGCGACGCCGGCGGCTCGATAGAAATATGCTTGCTGCTCCGCGGCCGGATTGAGTCTGATTTTATGCGCCTTGATCATTGTTCCTCGCTTTCCCATACCAAGTTGAATATGCGCTTGCGTCACACATTGACGAACACCAGCGTGACTGGTGATCGCCATAAACGGCCAACGATCAGCTTGCGCGCGATGCAGTCCGCCTTGTTCTTTGAGAGAAAGATGTCAGGTGGAGGAGAAGTGGCCGGACAGAAGGTTAGCTTTCGATTGATCGGCGGACTTCGATCTCCACCGCCCAGTTGTCCATGCGCTGCAGAACCACCAGGTTCCTCTCCATATCTGTTTGACTGGCGTCGTAAGCGAGTTGCTCTTCAAGTGGCCAATGCAATAATGAGTAGAGCGGCAAACAAACGCTCTCCAATTCATATTTGTCTTCGGCGCCGTTAAGTAACAGCGCCGCGCTAAGTAGGGACGGCTCCCGAACTTCATTGCTGGATAGGTCGTAAATTTCCGCCGCGCGGGCTATTTCTTCCGAAGTTGCGAGATAACACATCATGCCGCCAATACAGGACGTCGTCCGGCAATCGTCCAGCAGCGACAGCCCTCGAATCTCGTCAACCGATTCAGCCACCGCGGAGTCTCGGACCTCAGCCCAAGAGAGCATGTTTATGCGTCCAGTCTCGGCGATAGCCGCTTTTACTCGTTCAAATATTTCTCGATTGATCGTGAGTGACATAAATGCCTTTCTTGAAAGGAAAAGCGAGCAAGATACTTCCCACCACAAGGTTCTCGGGCGCTCGTTAATTTAGGCGCGCGTTGCCGCCCGCTCCTGTTTTCTGGCTCGCCATATGGCGGGCTCCCCCTAGTTGCATGGCCCTCTGGAATGGGAGGGGATAGGAATGTCTGGGAACGGAAGGTCGCGGTTGACTCCAAAGATGTTCTAGTTCGATGTGTTTTTGACTGTGGGTTATTCGCTGAAATCGGAGCGCGCAAACATAATCGAATAGGGACGCGGCGATTGGCGGCGATAGACATGCTGTTGGTTTTTTATTACAAATTCCCCTTGCTTACCGAGAGGTACATGGATAAACTCATCTCGGTAACCAAGGGAGGACACATGAGCAAACCGACAGACTTGGTCCAAGGGACACTGGATCTGCTTATCTTGAAGATCCTGGCGCTTGAGCCACTCCACGGCTGGGCTTTCGGGCAGCGCCTAAAACAAGTTTCCGGCGACGTCCTGCAGGTCAGCGATGGATCGCTCTACCCCGCCTTGCACAAGCTGGAGCAGGAAGGCTGGATTACTGCGGAATGGAAACCCAGCGAGAACAATCGTCGCGCCAAGTTCTACAGCTTGACGCGCCTCGGCCGCAAGGAGCTGGAAAAAGAGGCCGCCAACTGGAATCGCCTCTCCACAGCCATCTCACGTGTGGTGAAGCTCAAGGAGGCTTGAGAAATGCGTTTCGAACATTGGTTCTACACCCTGCCGCTGCGGCTGCGCTCGCTGTTTCGCCGCACCCAAGTCGAGCGGGAGTTGGACGAAGAGCTTCAATATCACCTCGAGCGGCAAATTGAAGAACTCATCGCCAAAGGGATGATGGCGGAGGAAGCGCGCAATGCCGCGCTGCGCGCGATGGGCGGCGTCGAGCGGCGGAAGGAGGAGTGCCGCGATATGCGACGCGTGAGGTTGATTGAAGACCTGATGCAGGATGTCAGGTACGGGCTGCGGACACTTCGCAAGAGTCCGGGCTTCACGGCCGTAGCCGTCCTCACGCTGGCGCTCGGGATCGGCGTGAATACGGCGCTCTTCACCCTTTTCAACGCGGTGGCTTTGCGACCGCTGCCGGTCAAAGACCCTGAACGCATCGTGAAGATCTATCGGAAATCGGGGGGAGAGTCTTCGCTCGGAATAAGCTGGTCATCAAGTAATCTCTCTTACCCTGAATATACCGCCCACCGGGACGGCGCGCAGTCATTCGCCGGTTTGACCGCGTACGCCGGCGCGTCTCTGACATTGTTGAGCGGCGCTGAGGCGGAAGGGATTCGAGGGCTGCTCGTGGCGGGGAATTATTTTTCAACGCTGGGAACGGAGATGGCTTTGGGACGCGCCTTTGCGCCTGAAGAGTGCCAGACGCCGGGCGCTGCGCCGGTGGCCGTGTTGAGCCACAGCTTCTGGACGCGGCGTTTCGGCGCTGATCCAAATATGGTTGGGAAGACTCTGACATTGAATCGCCAGCCGTTCACCGTGATCGGCGTCGCGTCTCCCGATTTCCACGGTGCCGAACTTGAGCCGCCTGATGTGTGGGCGCCGCTCACGATGCAGCTTCAGTTGATGCCGGGCAGCGACTTTCTTCCCCAGCAGAATTTGGGTTGGCTCGAGGTCGTGGGCCGGTTGAAGCCCGGAGTCTCGCCAGCCCAGGCCCAGGCGGAGATGATGTTGCTCACACGGCAGCTCGATCTCGCATATCCCGGTCGGAAGACGCAAATCATCGTGGCTCCCGGCAATTTCCTGAGCAATCCCCGTGCGCGCAATAAGGTCTTCGGCGTCGCGGCGCTGGTGATGGCCGCAGTCGGCCTGGTGTTGTTGATCGCCTGCGCGAACGTCGCCAACCTGTCGCTGGCCCGCGCCGCCACGCGGCAAAAAGAGATCGCCGTTCGCCTGGCGCTCGGAGCCAGCCGCTTGCGCATCGTGCGCCAATTGCTGACCGAAAGCGTGTTGATCGCCTTTATGGGCGGAGCCGGCGGCTTGCTGGCGGCCTTTTGGACAGTGAGCGCGCTGATTGGGATCGGCGAACTCAAACAACATCTATCCTCTCTCAACATCAGCCCTGATATTCGTGTCTTCGGCTACACGCTGCTAGTCTCAATAATGACCGGCGTAACGTTTGGGTTGGCGCCCGCGCTGCAAGCCACTAAACCCAATCTCACTTCGGCGCTCAAGGATGAAGGCGCCGCGTTTGGCCGTGGGCCTGGTCGCTCTCAGTTGCGCGACATATTGATCGTCGCCCAGGTGACGGTCTGTCTCGCGCTGCTCATCACCGCCGGTCTGTTGGTCAGAGGGTTACGAAAAGCGCAGACGCTCGACCCTGGCTTCGAGACGCAGCAGACGCTCGTCGTCAAGCTGCTGGATTTGCAACAGCAAGGCTACGATCAGAACACGGGCGCCAGCTTCCACCGCCAGCTCTGCGAGCGGCTGGAAGCTTTGCCAGGCGTGAAATCAGTCGGTCTGACCGGGCTTATTCCACTTTACGAAAGTAGCAACGCGACGCTCATTCCGGAGGGAGGCGAACAACAAGGCTTCGCCGGCTTCAATTCCGTGTCGCCAAATTTTTTCGAGACGCTGGGTATTCCGCTGTTGCAAGGACGCGTTTTCAGCGAACAGGAGGTTAATGACCGAACGCCGGTCGCGGTTATCAACGAGGCGTTTGCGCAGCGTTTTTGGCCGGGCCAAAACCCTCTCGGTAAGCGATTCAATGGAGGTCACGGCGCGACCTATGAGGTCATCGGCGTGGCTAGAAATGTTCGCAGCATGAAACTGGCGCAGGTGGACGGCCCCAACTTCTATTATCCATTCAATCCCGCGAATCAATCGGGTATGAAATTTTTGTTGCGCGCCGAAATTGCGCCTGGCTCGCTCGTAGGTCCGGCGCAAGAAGCAGTGAAGCAGCTCGACCCGCAGGTCCGGGTTAGCGTCACGGCGCTCGCAGAAAACTTGAATGACCAACTATTCGCGGCGCGCGCAGCCGCATTGTTCGCCGGGACGGTGGGGCTTCTGGCTTTGTTGCTCGCCTCGGTCGGGCTCTATGGCGTAATGTCTTACGCGGTCAGCCAGCGCACGCATGAGATCGGAGTTCGTATGGCGCTCGGGGCGCGCTCAGGCGATGTGCTTCGGTTGGTGATCCGACAAGGAATGCGCCTGGCGGCGGTCGGCGTCGTCCTGGGGTTAGCGGGCGGCGCTGCGGTCTCACGAGTCGTCTCCAGTTTGCTGTTTGGGGTAAGCACGCTGGATCCATTGGCCTTTGCCGGAGTCTCTTTGTTCCTGATGGGTGTCGCGCTGTTGGCCTGCTACCTGCCTGCGCGAAAGGCAACGAAGGTTGACCCAATCATTGCGCTTCGGCGCGAGTGATTCGAACCCAATTAAACAACAGCCCAGGAAAGGCCAGCTTCCCTGGGCTCAGTAAACACAAAACCAGCGCCGATTTCAGAACGGCACCTCGTCGTCGCCGACGGCCTCTTCGGCGGAGACTGGTTCTTTCGCGACTCGCTTCGAACCCTTCTTGCCAGACTTGCCAAATCCATTCGGAGTTGGTTTTGCGACTTCCTCCGCTTCTCCGGCCTGGGCGAGCCCGGCATCGGCTGAGGCGGGCAGTGCGGAGTCGTCGCGCCGCCCCAGGAATTGCATCTCGGTGGCAGTGACTTCAAGGCTCACGCGTTTGTTGCCCTCGCGATCTGTGTACTCTTCCTGCCGCAGACGACCTTCAATATAAATCTGGCGGCCTTTGGCGAGGTACTCATTCGCCAGTTCAGCATGGCGATTCCAGAGTGTCACGCGGAACCAGGTCGTATGATCTTCATACTCGCCCGCCACGTTCTTGCGCCGCTCGGTGGTTGCGACAGAAATATTGCAAACGGCCGTGCCCTGTGGTGTATATCTGATCTCCGGATCGCGTCCCAGATATCCGACGATGGTGATCTTGTTAAACGACGACATAGTTAATTCTCCTTTGTTGTATCGAAATTGAAGTTATGCGCCGGCGCTCCTCACCGGCGCTGTTCAGTTTGTATCGACCGCGAAAATCTATCGCTCGGCAACAAGACCGGACTGAAAACACGTGAGCGGATTTCGCCCGCCGTCTAACTCTCAATAAAAGCGAAAGCGGGAAGAGAGACGAATCTCCCCTCCCGCTTTGATCGAATCTGCGATGCAAGATTTAAGCGGTCGCTGGCAAGGCGTGATCAACGCCGACCGCACTACTTATTACCGTCGTGGTGGCAGCACCACGCTGGCGCGAGGTTTGCCCAACCGGCTCCGCATGTGACTTGAAGAAAAAGATGGCGTCGGGTGGAAGCAAAAGATGGCGCGCCGTCTACCATGGATCAATAACTTACAAAAAGCCGCGATTTGCTTGGTAGAAGCATTAAATGGCGGCGAGTAGAAAATGGAAGCAAAAGATGGCGGGGGAAGTGAAATTGTGGCATGGCCCGGCCAACTCCCCCAGAAGGATTCCCACTCCCTCAGGATCGCACTTAGAATAGAAAGAAATGTTATCCAAGGCATAAAGAGTCAGTAGAACAAAGCAAATGATGCAATTTCAGGACGTCACAAGTCGAGCATCGGAAGGGGAGTTCCTCGAGGTCCTCGCACTCGCGGTCGGGCACCCCACGCCGGACAAGCTCACAAGCATCGTTAAAACCTACGCCTCTTCCTCGCGTCGGCTCTTTGCTCTCGTCACTGAAGACGGAGTAGCTGGTATAGTGGGAGTCGAGCTTTTAGTCGCAGGGCGGTCGCGCATTCTTCACATCGCAGTACCAGCGCGGCTTCGCGGTCGCGGTATTGGTCGTCGCCTTCTCACCGAAGTATTAACTGCGGTTGGCGCAACAGAGCTCGTTGCCCAAACAGACACTGACGCGATTGGGTTCTACCGAGCCTGCGGCTTTGCAGTCTCTTCGCTCGGCGAGATGTATCCAGGCGTTGAACGTTTTGAGTGCAGGTTGGGTACCGCCTAAGGATTCTGGGGCATTGTTGAACATATTGCTATGACCTGGCTAAATCGGACCAGATAACATTGGAACACCGTGGCAGTAGCCCGACCGTGAGAGAGGGCGCAGGCGCCATAGTCCACGCCCTCCCTCACGGTCGGGCTACTGCCACATCGCTCTACGACTGTACCAATCTTGCCTGTTCCGATTTAGCGGGCTGAAACTATGCCATTCGAGCCCCGCCAAGTTCCGTGCGCAGCAAATGCCCGACCGCCCAATCAGCTGTTCCACCGTCCTCATCAAGCCCTGCCACCGCGCCCGCGATAACCCATGCCCAGTAGATGGGCACGAGCAACTCTTTCTCGATGGGCTCTAACGGAGACTCTTCTTCATAGCCGCGCACGACATCATCATAGCGGCCACGCCACGAGAGCGCGAAGTCGGCGACACGAAGATCCAGGTGAGCGTCGTCAAAGTCAAGGATAGCGGATAGGTTGCCACGCGAGTACCTGATGTTCCATGGTGTGAGATCGCCGTGGATGACAACCGGCGCGGGCGCTTTGGGGAGCAATTCCTCCAGGCGTTCGCGCATTCGGTCAGTATAAGCCCGCAAAACACGCCCCTGCGCGGGACACTCGCGTTCGAATCGACGCAGGACCTCATCCATCGGCAATTTCCCAGTACGATCTACTAATCCTTCATCCGCCCGTCGCCACCCCGGCCGCTGTCCGACTTTGACTAACGCCGCCATGTCCTGATGCAGTCGCGCAAGCAATCTGCCGCGCATACGTTGCTCCGAGATAGTGCCTGCAACAGACCGTGGAGCAGGCGCCCGGCCCGGCATATAGCGGAACAGCGCCCAGATCGTTCCCATCTGTTCTACTAGTGGAGCGATGGGAATCGGCACAGGCCATCCCTTTTTATCGAGATGCTCAAGAAGGCGTAACTCATATGTTACGTCGGAATGTGAGCGATCCGAGCTGTACCGGCGCAATACGACCCGGCCATCGGGCGCATCCACAACCCAATGCGTATTCCGCCGTTGTGAGATGATACGGGGAACACGTGATACGCAAATGCCCAGGACGGGCAGAACATCAAGCGCCTCGATGGCGCGAAAACGTGATTGAGTCAACTTACGCTGCCTCCGTTCTCAGGCTGAGATAGGTTAAGTCTCGGCAAATTTCCCATAACGCATTTGTTCAGCCGACTACCTCTTGTAGTCACTTCCTCATCTAGCCGGATCGTAACCTTAACATCCTTGAGGTCGGTATAGGGAGAGCTGGCAACCTGCCAAAGCGCGCGACTCTGAAGGACTTGTAGGCGCAAGCCTGAAAATGTATGCTGATAAGAAAGAGGTTACAATCAACATCCCATGTTATGAGAGTAAATCTGCCTTCTGCTCTTCACTGGAGGCATAAGTTGGCGTTCGCGAACTGGAAGCATATGCGGCGTGTAAGTAATCGCCATTGGCGATTACAGTGGACAAATCATTGAAAGAACGCGCCTGTTCTATGCAATATCATTGCATATCATGTTGCTGAGCCAGCGTCATCGCCGCAGGCGCTTCACCATCGGCCCGGGCGCTTCCGGAAATTTCCTAGTTGGGCCGAACTCATTCGTGACGCAGCGCGACCAGCGGATCGACCTTCGTCGCCCGCCGCGCCGGTATCCAGCAGGCCAACAACGCGACGGCCAACAGCAACAGCGCGATTGCGATGAATGTCGGCGCATCGGTCACGCTCACACTGTGCAGCAAGCGTTCGAGCAGGCGTGTCAGGGCAGCCGCGCCCGCCAATCCGAGCATCAGCCCCAACAGCGTGAGCGATAATCCTTGCTTCATGACTATTGCGATGATGTTGCCGGATTGCGCGCCAAGCGCGAGGCGGATACCAATTTCATGTGTGCGCTGCACAACGGTGTAAGCCAGTATGCCGTAAAGCCCCACCACCGCCAGCGTCAAGGCCAGCGCGGTAAACAGGCTCATCAGTGTCGTGTTGAATCGTTGCGGCTTGAGCGAGTCGGCGATGCGCGCGTCCACGGTGGCGATGCGCAGAATGGGTTGATCGGGGTCGAGTCCACGGAGGCGTTGGCGCACGGCGCTGATAAGCGCTTCCGGGTCTTGCGCAGTTCGCAGCATGATCGTTTCGGCATTGAGCAAGGTCGGCTCGCGCGGCGCTTGCGCCATCGGCAGAAACGCCCCCGGTAGATAAGGCAGCCCCAGAGCGACAGGCTGATGGTTTTTGACGATGCCGATGACGGTCAGCCAGGCGTGTTTTTCCGTAGGCGGCGTGTCGGGCGGCAGCAAATTGTCAGGCAAGCCCAAGCGAATGCGCTGCCCCAGCGGGTTTTCACCGGGGAAAAACTTCTCCACCGCCGCCTGATTGATGACGACGACGGGCGGCGCACTCAAGGTATCCTGCGCGTTGAAGTTGCGCCCGCTCACCAGCGGCAACCCCAGCGTAGCGAGGAAATCTCCTTGCGTAATCAGATAGCCACAACCCCTGCCTCCCATTTCATCAAGGCTGCGATAACTGTGCCCTTCACGAATGAGCGGCATCCCAGCGCCCCAGTTTGAAAACGGCCCGCCGTTCATCGTCGCTGCCGCCTCGACGCCGGGCAGCGCCTTGAGCTGTTCCAACGCGCGGTTGAAAAAGGCTTCGATCTGTTGCGCTTGCGGATACTTTTTCTGCGACAGCGAGAGGTCTACGGTCAGCAGCGATTCTGTTTTGAATCCCAGTTCGGCTTGCTGCAACCGGAAAAAACTTTTGATAAGCAAGCCCGCGCCGACCAACAACACGACGGATAGCGCGACTTCCAACACCACCAGCGCGCCATGCATCCGCTGGCCGCCCGCGTCTGCCAGAGAAAAGCGGCTTCCGTCTTTGAGACTTTCGTTGACGCGGCTTTGCGAGAAAAGCAGCGCAGGCAAGAGTCCGCACAGTAACGTAGTCACCAACGTCAGGCCCAGCGCAAACAACAACACGCGCGCGTCGAGACGCACGCTGGCTTCAGCCGGAAGCAGATCGTTAGGCAGACAAGCCAAAATCAATTTCAGCCCCCAGTTCGCCAGCAACCATCCGACCAAACTGGCGAGCGCAGCCAACGGCAGGCTTTCGAGCA
>Ga0126383_10003822_pt1 | contig 10053 bp, 8 predicted proteins | sample PanSoiMetPlot_35_FD_96882 | JGI IMG/M metagenome (GOLD analysis project Ga0126383, IMG submission 96882) | Tropical forest soil microbial communities from Panama - MetaG Plot_35 | ecosystem: Environmental > Terrestrial > Soil > Tropical forest > Bulk soil | place: Panama | collected 2016-02-17
GCTCCCGTGGGGCGTTGGGATTGCTTCAGGCCGAGGTTCTGGACGGCGCCGGAATTGGAGCCCGACGTCACCTGGAAGACAAAGATCTGGTCCGCCAGCGGGAAATAGGTCGTGGCGTCGGCGATCGGGTCACTTGGCAAGGCGGCGCCCACCACGCCGGGGCCAAGATACTTGGCAAGCGCCTGCTGATCAGAGGCGGGCAAGGGGATGACCACGCCTTGGCCCCTGGCCGCCGGAGCCCATAGCGCGACAAAAAGAGTGGCGAGGCCGGCAAGCCAGCGGGCGTGTAGCTTCACCCTGGACCGACCGAACGCGTAAGACGTGCCACTCATGGTCCTGGTCCCCCTACGGCAGCGCGCACTGGCCGAAGATGACGAATCCTTCGCCATCGCCGGCGACCGCGGCCGACATTTGTCCAGTGCTCTCGTGGATGAGTACGCTCCAGCCTCGGTCGCCTTCGGCGCCGCTCAGGATCATCTTGCCGTTCGCGTGATCTACGTTCCTTATCGGCGACTCCTTGCCTTGCTCACCCGGGTTCGAGTGCAGATTTCGGAGTTTCTTGCCCGCCGCGTCGACCTGGAAGATGGCGGGGAAGTTGACATCGGTCGCCGTGCCGCGCTGGCACCGGCCGTCCGCGCCACACTCCGTCACCGCCGTGGTGCCGCAGATGACGGGCGCCGATCCGTCGAACTTGCCGGCAGCATAGGCGGACGGCTGGGGAAAGCTCAGGCCCAACATTCCCAAGACTGCGACGACAAGCAGCATGGCCCTCATGATCGTGCTCCCATCGAATCCATGGTGCAGACGCTCCGAGCTCATCAGTTCACCGTGTAGCCGCGAGCCGTCATGCAGGCGCTGAAGGCCCGGTCGTAGTTGCTGCGCCCCTGGGCGAGGGCGTTCTGCTGCTGGGACATGTAGCTTTGATGCTGTTGCCATTGCTGCTGTTGCATATGCTGCTCCTCTTCCATGTATCGGCGGCGTCTCATCATGCCGAAGAGACCTCCCACACCGGCCCCGATGGCCGCGCCCTTGCCGGCGTCTCCACCGATGGCGCCGCCGACGGCCCCGAGGGCCGCTCCGCCCATGGCTCCCCGGAACAGTCCGCCCTGAGGAGCTTGCGGCTGCGGATAGTACGACGGCGGCGGGGGTGGCCCAGCCACCCGGGGATCCGCCGGGTTGAAGCCAGTCTGCTGGACGGCCCAGCCGTAACACTGTCCCTTGTCGGACTCTTCCTGCTGCGGAGACTGGCCGCGCGCAGGATAGACGTAGAGTCCCTGGGCCCCTCCCTTCTCAGGCAAAGGAAGGAGCATCACGACGCTCAGCAACAGCCATAGCCCCTTCTGCCATCTCGTCATCGTCTCCTCACGGGGTGAGCTTCCGCATCACCCGGTCGAGGCTGAAGCTCGCAATCCTAGATCCAGCCTTGTCGCTGCGCCCCCAGCTTGAGCTGCTCGGCGATGTCCTTGGCAGTGCGCTTGGCCGAGCCTTCGACGGTGCTGAAGCCGCTCACCTGGCCGCCGATCTTCGCCGCGCTGCTCACGATGAGCCCGATCGGATTGTCGCTCGCCACAGCAAGGGCAAGGGGCAATGCCTCCCCTGGACCCTTGGGGCCCGTCGAGTTAAGTTCGGCCGAACCCAGCCGCCGGAGCCCCTGCGGCGACATCACGTACACCTCAACCACCGTTTGCAAGTCGGCTGCGCCAGAGCCGAAGCCAATCGCGAAACGCTTCGCGATGCTCCCCTGATCGACGGAGACGAAGTAGCCCACGATCGTGATGTCGTTGAGTTGCGGCGGCGGCTGGCCATTGGCCCCTACCGCCGGCAACCCCATGCCCTGCAGGTCGCTGACCAGGTCCTTGGCGATCTCCGCGCCGAGCTTCCGGCCCAGGCTCAAGTCGTCGGCGGACTGGTCAGCCGCGGGCGCCGCCACGGCCATGCGATATCCAGCGGGCAGGTCCGCGGCGCTGGCGGCGAAATCGTAGACGAGGATGCGCGCGGGCTGGGCCAGCCGCGGCCCTTCGTAATACTGCTCCTGAGTTGTAGTGGTTTTGGCGCAGCCTCCGAGGAGGAGGAGGGCGAGCGTCGTCGTCGTGGTCCGCGTGGCGATGGTCTTCATGGCGTGGTCACCACGTTCCGGTGCCGCCCTGCCCGAGGCCCGGCTTCTCGTACTTAGAGTCGAACTCGACAGTGTGCTTGCCGGTGGCGGCCACTGGCCAGCGCGGATCCGCGGTCCGTTTTGCCTTCACGGCGCGCAGGATCGCTGGAATGCCCGAGGTTGTCTTGACATTCCTTTGGAAATCTTCTGCAAAGTTCGTGGAAGCGGACGAAGGTCGTCGCGCTAATCGGAGCACATCCTGATGGCTGACCCTTGTGCGGCAGGTCAACGGTCATTCTCGTAGAGCGGTCTGGAGGGTCCGGCCGTCGAATTCTTGATCAGGCCCTGGTGGGGCCCTGCGGCCGCCCTACCGTCGTTCGGAGGGACGGCTCGGCTTGGCGTCGCGACGAGCGACTTCGGGGTGTCGCAGCTGACCGAGGAGCGTTCGCGCCTCCGCGAGATCTTGCCCTTCGGTTCCCGCCCCGAACCATCGGCAGATGCCGCCGAGCAATCTGTGCGCATCGGCGGTGCGTCCGCTTGATTGCCATGCGCGGGCCAGGCTGGTCGCCGCGCGAAGCTCGAGTGATTTCGCCCGCGACGCGCGGGCAAGTCTCAGCGCGTGCTGGAAACACTTCTCGGCCTCCGCCGGGGAGCGCGTAAGCGACCCACGACCATCTGCCGCGTCTCCAGAACCGTGCGGTGATGCGTCGCGCGACCTGCTCTTGTGTCTGCCAGATTGCGGAGTGTCGCCTAGCAGCAAGATCTCGCCCTTGAGGCGCCACAGCTCGGGTTCGTAGCTCCGATCGAGGGTGTTCCGCGACAGCGCCAATCCCGCGTCAGCTGCCGCCAGCGCGTCGGCGGAAAAGCCAGCGCGCATACGTCCTTCGGCAAGGCAGGCATGCGCGAACGTCGAGTAGAACCTGGCCGTCCCTGTTGCCTCGATGGCGGAGTACGCCCGCTCGATGATGCCGCTTCCCTCGGATGCTCGACCCTCTTGCACCAATGCCCAACCACTCAGCAACGACGCGACGGCGTGCCACAATGCAAACCCGTGTTCGGCCGACAAGGACGCCGCCTCCGCGGCCAGATCGGCGCCACGCGCCGTGTCTCGGCAGAGCAGGTGGATGCGAGCCGTATGGTGGAGCACCGAGGCAAGCGTGAACAGATGGCCAGATTCCCGGGCGCGTCGCAAGGCCGCCTCGGCGCTTGTCTGCGCCCGCGCCGGGTGGCCGAGGAACCAGAGCGCCTTAGCGTGCTGGGCGGTGGCGGCGAGCAGTGGGTCGGGCCCGTATGCGTTCGGGTCGGCGGCAATCCGTCTGCCGGTGCGGCGCGCGAGGTGGCGCTGCATGTAACGATCAGCGTCGACGAAGCGGCCGTCCCAGACCATGGTACGCACCATAACGGAGTCGGCCAGCACTCGATCCTCCGGCGTCCCTCGGCGGCGTGCGAGGTCCTGGAGTTCATGCGCGGTCGCCACCATTTCGTTCCGTTCCCCACGCGCCCCATGCGCATACCAACGCGCGTAGAGGATCTTCAAGTGCTGCGGCGGACTCCCCGTGTTCGCACACAACTCCGAGGCCCGCTCGTAGTTCCTGAGCACCCGCTCCGAAGCCCACCCTTGGGTGTCGCTCAGTGCCGGCCCGAGAGCCAGGCGTAGTTCCAGTTCACGGCGGCGGTGTGCACCGTCGTCCGGGGCGCGCGCGATGATCGCCAACGCGGCCTCGAGGTATCCGATCGTCTCGCGATTGGCAAACCGCTTGCGCGCGCCCGCCGCGGCTGCGGTCAGGTACGTGATAGCCCGCGCGTCATCGCGCCCACGCTCGAAGTGGACCGCGAGCCGGGGCGCGACCTCCATCCGTCGTGCGCCGTACGCCGCCTCCAGCGCTTGGCCGATGCGCTGATGCAGCCGCATGCACTGCGCTTCGGTGACCTGTCTATAGACGGCCTGCCGGTACAACTCATGCGTGAAGGCATACCTCGGCGACACGCGGTGGTCCGGCCATTCGATGTGTCCCTCGGCTCGGAGGAAGCGTCGTGCACGCGCCAAACCTTCACAGCGCGTCTCCGTGTCCGCGACGTCCTGGCCAAGCGCCGCCGCCACGACCAGCGGGCTGAAGTCCTCTCCCGCACAGCTGGCCGCCTGCAGCAAGGCGCCGTCCGCGGGACTCACATCGTCGAGCTGACTCTCGATCAGCAGCCGCGCGCTGTCGGGCATGTCCAGATTGATCATCTCGAGCGGCACCGGCAGCGCCCACCCTGGCCCCGTGTGGAGGATATGGCCGCGAGAGACCAAGGAGTCGACAGCGCCCACCATGAACAACGGATTGCCGTCCGTGTTCTGATGGATCCTCGAGGCGAGCCCGGGAGGAAAGTCGCTGCCGCGGAAACGAGCCTGCAAATAGTCCTGGACTCCCTCTACCGTGAGGTCCGACAGAGCAAGCACGACGCACCGATGATGCGCCTCCAGGGTGCGGGCGGCGTGCAGCACGGGATGCTCATGGACGACGGCCTCCGCGGAACGGTACGTGCAGATCACCAGCAATCGTGCGGTTTCGTTGGGCTCGCCGAGGACCGATAGCAGGTCGACGGTCGACGGGTCGCTCCAGTGGAGATCCTCGAGAACGAGCACGAGCGGCCGTTCAGCCGTCAGCTCTTCCATGAGAATGGTGAATTCCCGTAACATGCGTTCGGGTCGTACGAATTGCAGGCTCCGCTCCAAAGAGCGCGCCGTGTCTTCCTCACCGATCAACCAAGGCGTCTGCGCCAACCACGTCGGCGCAACCCGTCGCAGGAGCTCGCTCAGGCGGCCGGTGTCGGGCTGACGCGTGAGCCGACCGAGCGCTTCGAGCACCGGCATGTACGGCTCCCGTGGCCCCACCTGCTCGACGCAAAACCCCCGCGCCACCCATAATGCGCCGGCTTGTGCGCGGACCTCTGGCGCGGCGAGAAAGGCCTCGACCAGAGCTGTCTTGCCGATGCCTGCCGGCCCGGTGATGAAGGCGACCTGGCATCTGCCTGCGCGCGCTTGCACAAGCAGGCCGGCAAGCCGCCGGAGCTCCTCGGTACGGCCGACGAACGGAGCGGCCAGAGCATCGTCACGGGTCTCTGAGTCGCCGCCCGTGGCGGTCGCGGAATGCCAGGTCCTGCCTGACGGCGATTCGTGCGGAAGCTCCTCGCTGACAGGCGCGATGAAGCGGAACCCCCGACGCTGCACCGTCTGGATGAGGTGCGCTGTCCTGGAGTTGTCCCCGAGCGCCACGCGCAGCTCCCAGATCGATTTCCCCAGGACGGACTCGGTGACGACCGCATCGGCCCAGACGGCGTCCAGCAGTTCCTGCTTCGTGACGAGCACGCCTGGACGCTCGGCCAGGTAACGCAGCACCGACCAGGTTTTCGGCCGCAACGGAATGGGTTCGCGGCCATGCAGCAGGAGCCCTGCGCGGAGATCCAGCCGAAAGGGCCCGAAGACCATCGCCGCCGGAGTGTTCACCGACGACCTCCGCTGATACACGCGTGCGTTCCTGCTGGATACATCCGTCGTCGTGAGCGAGCGCGGGCGGTCGTCGCGCGAGTCAGAGGCACCCATCTGGCAACCATCGGCAACATCCCGCTAGTCATGTCATGCCGAGCGAGCTCTATGGCGACGCGAAGCGTTTGGAGGTCGCCACTCCAAGATGGCCGGAACTTGCCGAGAGGCTGGAAGATGGCAGGAGGTTTTGCGCCTGATGTGGGAGGGGGCAAGGAGTTGAAGACATAACCGAACTCTAGAGAACGCAGAACGGGGGGCGAACGAGGGCCACAACTGTAATAACGGTCGGGGACATTGCAGGCGATGCCCTCGAGGGGCATTTCCAGCAGGCAGGGAAGTGGGCCAAGATGCGACGGGGTGGTCGGGCTGATAGCAGATGTTTCGCAGACGAGGCACACGATGTCGTCACCGTCCGCCCCGTCGTAGAATCCGGCGATCCATGACGGATCCGGAGGGCTGGCGAATGCGATCGGGGGGAGCAGTATCAGGGTCAGAACGATCGGAAGGGCCGTGGCGATCGCCCGCCGCATGGAACGGAATGGCTTAGGTAGTGACAGTGGCTGCCGGAGACACGAGCCTGGACGCATCCGAAGTCTCCCATAGGCGACCAGCCGCGGGGGCAATTCATACCGGGCCTCCCGGCCAACAAGCCAGGACTGTCGCAACGGCGGGGCGAGCTTAGCCCTATCCCGTCAGAGGGTCAAGCACAAGGGCAGGCATCTTAGTTGAACTTAATAATTGAACTGTAATAGATGTCGCCTTAGTCACGCTCGGCTTGTCCCTCGCACGCGATGTTCCCTCCGTTTGGATACCGGAAAACACTGCCGCTACTGGACACTGCAGGTGCTCTTGATCCGAGCAATGCGCTGACCGATCTTCGCGTTGTAATCGCCAGCAGGTGCCGGAGCCGTGCCCAAGAAATGGGCCCCCGCCCGCAGCGGCATAGCCGGTATTGGGCTGAACCTGAACATGCACTTCCACACATTGGTCTCGACGATGTCTTCCGCCCGGCTCCGGTGGGCGGACTCGCTTACCATCCGGCAATCCCGCCCCGCGACGCCGAGGTGGCGCACGTGCTCGACCGCGAGACTACCAGCCCACGCCCCTCTTCGCGCTCCCGTCGTGATGTCGCCGGCCCGCCGGCCGCTGCCGTTTGACCACGCCTACGGACTTTGGCAGGATCGCCGCACGATGGCAGGGGGGCGTTATCCGCGCTGCGCCAAGCAGGGCAACACCCGGCGGTGACTGAGACGGGGCCTTATGTCACCTACAATCTCCGAACTCCCCTGATCAACTGGAGGAGGAACGGCATCCATGAACTCAACCGCCCGACGAATCGTCCTCACGCTGCTTCCCTACGCCGCGGTGCTGTTCTTGGTGGCGCTGGCCTGGCCCGACTCTGCCCTCGCCCAGCAGACGTTCTCTATCGACTTCCCGAAGATAGCCGGCGCGCCGAACTCGTGCATGACGCAGGAACGAGCCGCAAGCGGAGGAATGTATCTGCGGTGCCGGCTCGTCCTGCCTGACAACATTCCCCCGAACCTCTTCATTCGCGCCGTGTTCTTCGAATGCCGGCCCAGCGGCAGCCGCGCATGCGGCAACACGCAGCAGTGTCCGGGCAACGGGTCGATTTGTGCCAATCACCTCAATCCCATCGTGCCGGTGGACTACAACATCGCGAGTCCGGGAGCGCGGGCGGTCGAGTGGTGGGGTTGGACTAGCGATCCCGGGGAGGCGACCTTGCACTTCGACGTAACCGTCGGCCAGTGACCCGCAGGCGCCGGCCCCGCGCGCGGTAGGAGGGCAGGCCATGAGCGCACTCATCATCGGGCTGGTCGTCTTTGGTGCGTGTTTGGTGGCGCGCTCCTCGGCGTCTTCCTCCGCTCTCGCCTGCCTCACCACCACATGAGCGCGGAGTCCAAGGACTCTATAGTGGTGAGGATGGGGCTGGTCGGTACGATGGCCGCCTTCGTGCTCGGCCTGCTCGTCGCTTCGGCCAAGAGCTCCTACGATGCGTAGAGCGCGGAGCTGACCCAAATGGCCGCGACGGACCGGCCCTCCTCAGCCCTAGCGAGGCCCCTCTCCGGCCCTCCATAGTTTTCCGGAGTACCTCCGTGGTTCTCCGAATTGTGATGGCGCAAGCGCGACATCTAATGTCGCCTCCTCCCCCAGTTCATTCTTCAACTCGCCGGCCACCGGAACGGACCATCCCGCTGAGCGTCAGTATCCACGCCAGCAGAGCGATCCCGAGGAAGCCCCTGGGGATCCAGTCGAGAAAGTGCAGATCGAGGGCCCCGGCCATGCGGTGCGTGGCGACTCCGTACATCCCGAGGGGGAAGACCAGGGACCAGTAGTGGGGATCATAGCGAAGCGGCACGCGCCCGATGAGATGACGCCAGACCCCGATGATGACGAGGAGTGGTATCCACCAGCTCGCACCCGCCCACGCGAGCACGGTCATGCCGCGGAAAAACGGGCCGAGCGGCACGAGCTGGGGCACGAACTTCATGCCAGCGTCGATTTCTGCGCAGGCCAGGGTGGTGATCGCGAGGGCTCCCATGTTGACCCAGTAGGGCGGCGTAGCCTCCCCCACCGTCATGCGCCAGAACCACCACCGATAACAGATGAGCGTGATGATCACGATGTAGATGAACAGCCCGGCCATGCACATCGCAAGGGCGGCAAACAGCAGCTCGGCGGGCCGACTCGATGAAGCAGCCAGAAGCGTTCCGAGCACGGCCACCGACTCGGTCGCGACGACGAGCATGAGCCATTCGCCACTCACGCCACCGGCGAGATCGGGCTTGGGGTCGCGGATCGTGACCGCGGCCAGAACCGTGTAGAAGATCGCGCCCCACAAAATGATGCCGAACACCCACAGCGCGAACCCCACGCTGCGCCACCCCACGATCATGACGAAGCTGGCGCCAAGGAGATTCGTTGCCGCCACCATGGCCAGACACGAAGGGGCGCGTGGAAGACTGGTCAGGTCCCGCAGGAATCGCGTCCCGTAGCGTTGGGCGCGCAGGAGGAACAAGATCCAGAGCGCGACGTAGAGCCCTCCGGCCGTCCAGAAGAACACCCGGGCGAGCCAGCCGAGCCGTTGCTGAAAGGCCGCGTCCCCGATGATGCCCGTCGCCATGACGATCGCGAAGGAGCCCGGCGGAAGATCGGCCAGCCATCGCTCGAAGGAACTCGGTTCGTCCCGGAGTCGACGCGTTCTCATCTGACGATGGGGACGACAGCCAAAGCGCAGGAGACGCTGCGCGCCGGACTCATCGAGGAGATCAAGCGTAAGATGGCCGCCAAGCAGGCCGCGCAGGCCTCCGCTGGTCTCACGTCGAATCCTGACCTCTCGCTTTGATCGCCTGGGCCAGCTTGTGATACTGGGCCGCCAAGTAGCTTCCTCGGGTCCGCACGGCTCCCCGGGCGACTCGATCAGCGTGGACAGCGTGAAAGATCGGCTGTGTGTATGGGAAGAACATCCAGATCTACGGGCTCCGGACGCGCTCCAAGAGCCGATGCCACAGCACAACCGTCCTGAGTCATTCCGGAGCTATGCTCGAGATGGAAGCGAGCGCCTTCTTTTCGTTACCCTCCTCGAGTGCTTCAAAGAGCGCGACCCACTCCCTGGCTTTTGCTGCGAACCTAGGGTCAGTGCCCAGGAAGTGCTTGGTACCATCGAATGTCCATCTAACTTTGCCGAGCCCAGCTATCTTCGTGCGCAAGTCGCGCGCCGCGGCGACGCCCTCGGTTACTTGGCCTCCGGCCCGGCAGGCAAACTGGATCCCCGAAAGCATCAATAGCGCATCCCTCTCGTAGCCCCGAGTCTCTTCGAAAGCCGCGCGTTTTGCACAAGTTTCGAAACGGCCAGTGGTGAGGTGATTTTCGACGAAGTCGAGTTCTCCGGATGAACCGAGTTCAAGACGCTGCGCATTGAGCTCGTAGGCGCGATCGTAGCGGAACAGCCTCTCGTGGTAGATCCCGGCGGCAAGTTTCAGCCCGTCTAGATGCCGAGGGTATTTCGCCAATAGATTCTCCAGGACTTCGGCCGCCTCCTCCCATTTCTTCTGCACAGCAAGGTTCTGAGCCAGCGTGTATTGTGGCTCGGCTTCCTTTTGCCTAGCTTTAAGTTCCCGCACAATCTGGTCTGAAATCGCGATATTCTTGATCGACTCAACACGCCAATCAGATACAGTGGACCACTGGTCTTCTGCTTGCCTGATATAACTGTCGGGGTCCTTCAACCACAGTTGGCGATAGTCCTCCCTAGCATGCAGATAAAGTCGATTCCCGTGTATCACCCATTGCCTGGGGTCGCCATGGTATTTATGACCAGTGGCGAGGCAAAAAGCGCAAAATCCTCCATACGCAGGTTCATAGTGCCGTGGATCGATCCTAAAGCGTTCACGGTTCTCCGCGTTCGAGA
>Ga0126383_10003823_pt1 | contig 10053 bp, 8 predicted proteins | sample PanSoiMetPlot_35_FD_96882 | JGI IMG/M metagenome (GOLD analysis project Ga0126383, IMG submission 96882) | Tropical forest soil microbial communities from Panama - MetaG Plot_35 | ecosystem: Environmental > Terrestrial > Soil > Tropical forest > Bulk soil | place: Panama | collected 2016-02-17
CGCGCATCCGGCTGCGGATGCGTCACCGGAAGTGCTCATCCGCCGGCTTTACTACACGCTCACCGGCCTGCCGCCGTCGCCGGACGAGGTGGATGCATTTGTCAAATCCGCAATCCGCAATCCGCAATCCGCATTCAGACGATTCCGGCTGAGACGCCGATCTGCGCCGGACGCTCTTCAGCTTTGCGCTGGCGATAGCCGCTGGCGCGGTAGACCGCGAGCGGATCGATCGCGCCGCCCGCGCGTTGGCGAGCCGTTGCGATGATCGGCGTCACGTCCGTCGTGAAAGCCTGTTTGAGCGCCGTCAACGCGCCCATCGCGTCGCACTTCTCCTGCGCTTCTTCCAAGGCCGCGCGGTCAACCAGGTGAGCCTGCACATAAGCCCGCTGCAGCTCGACCGCGCTCAGCATCAGCGATTCAATCGGATCGGTCACGTTGTGCGACTGGTCGAGCATGTACGCCGGGTTGAAATCGGCGACCCCGTTCAATTCCGCGTCAACGAGCTCATTGAAGACCAGGAAGAGCTGAAACGGTTTGATCGAACCGGCGTCGAGATCGTCGTCGCCGTACTTGCTGTCGTTAAAGTGGAACCCGGCGAGTTTTCCGAACTGGATCAGGCGCGCCACGATCATTTCAATGTTGACGTTCGGCGCGTGGTGCCCCAGATCGACCAGGCATTGCGCCTTCGGGCCGAGCTGCGCGGCGCAGTAATAGCTCGTGCCCCAGTCGTTGATGACCGTTGAATAGAAGGCCGGTTCGTAAAGTTTGTGCTCTATGAACACGCGCCAGTCGTCGGGGAGCGCCCTGTAAATCTCGCGCAGGCTTTCGAGGTAACGTTCGAGCGCGCGGCGAAAATGTTGCTGCCCCGGAAAGTTTCCGCCATCGCCGATCCACACCGTATGAGCCTTTGAGCCGAGCTTCTTACCGATCTCGATGCACTCCAGGTTGTGCTCGATCGCCTGTTCGCGCACGTCGTGGTCGGGGTGCGTGAGGCTGCCGAACTTATACGACAGTTTCTGTCCCGCCCTGTCCTGAAACGTGTTGGAGTTCATGGCGTCGAATCCCAGTCCGAGCGAGGCGGCGTAGGCGCTCAGCTCGGTCGGGTCTTCGGGTTTGTCCCAGGGGATGTGGAGCGAGACGGTCGGCGTCGCGCGAACGAGTTGGTTGATGGTCGCGCAGTCTTCGAGTTTCTCGTAAACGTCGCGCGGCTCGCCCGGCCCCGGAAAGCGCGCGAAACGCGTCCCACCAGTGCCCACGCCCCATGACGGCACGGCCACCTTGAATGACTGCGCCTGCGCCGTCAGGCCTTCGATCTCCACGCCGCGCCGCCGCATTTGCCGCCCCAGATGTTCGTAATCTTCGTCGAGCCAGGCCTTCGCTTTCCGGTTCTGTTCGGCGATGAATGAGTCGTTGATCGCAAATGTTGTGTTCATCGTTCTCTCTCCCAGGCTAAAGCATCGTTTATCATCCTACCTCTGCGAAACCTCGGCGTTCTCTGCGCCTCTGCGGTGAATTGATCTTTCATCACTCGCCAATAGAAATCAGTCGCGGCTAACGCAGAAAGCCGTCCTGCAATCCGCCATCCACCGGGATGACGTGGCCGGTCGTTTTCGACAGGCGCGGCGAGACGAGCAGGAAGATCGCTTCGGCCTGGTCTTCCGGCTCGATCGGCGTCCGCGTCAGGGTTCGTTTCGCGTAGAAGTTCGCCAGCTTTTCGCGTAAAGCTTCGGTGGATTCGTCCTCGTTGAAATCAATCTCGTACTTCACGAGCGATGAGATCACGCGATCGCGCGGGAACATCGCGCTGCCTTTAACTACGGTCGCGGGCGCGACGGCGTTGACTCGCGCGAGCGGAGCCATCTCAACGGCCAACTCCCTCGTCAGATGGTTCGCGGCGGCCTTGCTGGCGTCGTACGCGAGGCTGCCTTTCTTGGCGACGACGGCGTTGGCGCTCGTAGTCAACACGACGTTCGCCGTCAGTCCCTGCCGCTTGAAAATTTTATTCGCTTCATCGGCGACGAGATACGCGCCGGTGACGTTGATGGCGAAGGTCTTGTCCCAGAGGCGGTCTTCGATGTGGCCGGTCTTGTCTGGCGGAACGAAGATTCCCGCGGTCACGACGACGGAGTCAATCCCGCCGTAAGCGATCAGCGTCTCCTCGAACATCCGCGCAATGCTTTCGCGGTTCGTAATGTCACAGACCAGACCTACGCACGGGCCGCAATTGCTAACGCCGCTGCCGGCCACGCCGACGCCTTCGCCGTATTTGGCGATGATTCCGTTCGCGGTCGCGTTCGCCGCAGCTTCATCCAGATCGACGCAGACGATGTGCGCCCCTTCTTCGACGAGTCGGAGCGCCGCCGCCTTGCCGATGCCGCTGCCCGCGCCGATGACGACGACGATCTGGCGGTCGAGTTCCTTTTCAGGCGGCAGGCGGCGGAGCTTGGCCTCTTCCAGAGGCCAGTACTCGATGTCGAAGGCCTCCTGCTCGTCCATCGCTTCGTACCGGTCAATGGCCTCGGCGCCGCGCATGACCTCGATCGCGCAGTTATAAAACTCAGCTGTCACGCGCGACTCGCTCTTATTCTTGCCCCACGCGATCATTCCGACGCCGGGGATCAGAATCACTGTCGGATTGGCGTCGCGCATCGCGGGCGAATCGGGACGCTTGCAGCGGTTGTAGTAGGCCTCGTAATCCTTGCGGTATTGCGCCAGCCCGGCGAGGAACAGTGATTTCAGCGATTCAACATCGCCGGCGGCCGGATCCCAGTCCACAAAGAGCGGCTTGATCTTCGTGCGCAGAAAGTGATCCGAGCACGACGTTCCGAGTTCGGCCAGGCGCGGCCCGTCCACGCTGTTCACGAATCGCAACATCTTCGGGTCGTACTGCGCCGTCGCCACGACGCGCCTGCCCGACTGTGACGTCGCTGAGAGCTGACCGCGCAGCCACGGCAGCAGTTCGACGAGCGCGTGGCGACGTTCGTCCTCAGACAATGCGCGATGTTTCTGGCCGCCGAAGTTCTTCTCGCCTTTGTCGCGGGCTTCGATATACTCGGCGGCGCGATCAATGATTTCGAGCGCGGTCTCGTAACAGGACTTGTCGTCATTGCTCCACGACGACACCCCGTGATGTCCCAGCACGACGCCTTTCGCCCGCGGGTTGTCCTTGACCAACTGCTCGATCGACAACCCGATGTCGAAGCCGGGACGCTGCCACGGGACGTACACCACCTCATCGCCGAAAATCTCCGAGGTGAGCCGCTCCTGGTTGACCGAAGCGGCGATGGCGATGACCGCGTTCGGATGCAGATGATCCACGTGTCGGTACGGGACGAAGGTGTGCAGCGGCGTGTCAATCGAACAGGCGCGCGGATTGAGGTTGTAGACGCAATGGCTGTACATCGGGTACATCGCGTCCTCGACCGGCGTTTTCGGCCCGCGTTCGGGGTTTTTCAAATAGAGCGGCTTCATGGCGCGCACCTTATCGAGATAGAGCGACGCGAATCCATCTCGCTTAGCGGTGCGCAGGTCACCTCCCGATCCCTTGATCCACAAGACTTCGACCTGGGCGCCGGTCAGCGGGTCCTGTTCCATCAGCTTCGACGACGTGTTGCCGCCGCCGGTGTTGGTCAGCGTCAGGTCCTGGCCGAGTTTGTTCGAGCGATAAACCAGCCGATCCACGCCTTTCAGCTTATCAGCCTCTTCGTCTCTCCAGAGATATTTGACGAACTTGAATGATTCCTTCTTACTCATTTATATATTTCAGGTGAATTCAGAATTTAGCGCTGGTCCCCAACCAGAGGGACTGTAGAAATTCGCCTTGAACAGGACAATCCTGAAATTCCCTCGCGTACTCAATTCCACAATACGGAATAACAATCCCGCCAATACAACGATTTAGCCGCGCCGCATCCGATGGGCTTAACGCTTAATATTCCGCTTTGCGGAACGTTTTACTCGGTCTGGATCGGATAGATCAGACCGACATTCCTGGAGGTGATGAGCTGATGCTTCACAAAGACTGAAGCGGGCACCTGTTTTTTTTGCAGTATCGCCAGCGCGAGCGGGATCAACTCTTCGCCATAGCGCTCCGGGAAATAGGCTACCGATCCGATCAGTCTGGTGCTCGGACGCCGTAGTTCTTCACGCGCTTCGCGGATCGCGTTCTGGCCCATGACCGCGCAAAGGTGGTTGCGGCCGGCCTCTTCAAATGCCCGCAGGGCGCCCAACGCGCTGGGATCATTGACGGCGGCCACCAGGGTTCGTTTCGGCTGGGTCTGGCGCAGGTAGCGCCGGACTACATCGAGACTGTGTTCAAACTCGCCCTTGCCATTCAGATGAACCATGGATCGCGTATCAATGCCCGGCAGCGCCTCACTGAGGCCGGCCACCATGCCACTGATCCGCAGTTGCGGCAGCGGGCCCGCAATCGGCAGTTCCAGCAAAAGCAGGGCTTCAACCTCTCCGTTCCAGTTCTCCCTCGCCCAGCGGCCCAGCGCCTGGCCGCCGATCAATCCGGCGCGGTAATTGTCGGCGCCGAAATAGACGGCGCCGGGATGCGGAATCTCGATGGCCACCACCGGAATGTTGGCCTCGATGAACTTGGACGAGATGATCGGCGCGACGTGCTCGTAGGTCTGGAATTCCAGCACCAGGTTGACGCCTTCCTTGATCAACAGATCGGCGTTGCGGAGCGCAGTTTTCGGGCTGTAGCGGTTGTCCACCGCGATCAATTGGATGTGTTCGCGGGCCGCGACGCGTTGGATGCTCTGGCTGACATCGCGGGAGAATTCCGAATCGGTCGTCTGCGCGGCGAAGCCCAGCTTGAAGTTTGAACGTGTCAGAGGCTGGATCTGGCTGCGGTAAGCCCCTTTGCTGACCCGCTCGATCAAACCGCCTTTGACCAGACTCTGCGACAGCCTGAAGCAGGTGGTTTTGCTCAAGCCTGTGCGTTCGACCAACTGCCTCAGCGTGACAACCTCTTCCGTGAAATTGAAGGCTTGCAAGAGGCGGCAGGCTCGAACCACGGCTTCGACGATTTCCGGCTCTTTAGACATACGATTGAAGATCGAGGATCGAGGGTCGAGGATCGAGGATCGAGGATCGAGGGTCGATCATCTAGCTTCAATCCTCGATCCTCGATCCTCTATCTTCGATCCTCGATCTGGGAAAGTCTGGCCTGCCGCTTCAAGCTTCTTACGAAAGTTGTCCTGTTCGCTTCACGCATCTGGAAGTAGGATTCCAACCGTTGCAACGTGTTCTTCAGGGCGATGTCAATGTGGCGTCGCATCGCTTCGGCGGCTAATTTCGGCGCCCCTTTGACCAGCGCGTCCGCGAGATCCTGATGGCGACGTGAGGACTCGTCGGAAGTGATCGGGCGGGGAACACAGAGCCAGGTCGAGGCCAGCACCTGATTCTTTTCAATCGCGTCGGTGAGCGGCTGACAGTGGGCGCCTTCAGCGATGCGGCGATGGAGTTTTTCGTGCAAGGTCAAATAGAGAAAGCGCTCGCCGTCGGGTTGCGCCGACAACGCGTCCACACGCGCCGCCAGACGCTGCAACTCTGACCGCTCCTGCGGCGTGGCGACGGCCGCGAAGAGCTTGGCGGCCTGCACCTCCAGAGCTTCGCGCACGACGTAATGCCCCCGCACCTCTTCTTCGGTCGGGATTTTTACTCTGGTTCCCGCCCGGGGGCGGCTTTCGAGCAGACCTTCAAATTCCAGCCGTTGCAGCGCTTCCGACACCGGCAAGAGGCTCATCCCGAGCTCCGTGGCGATCTTGCGCCGCGAGATCACTTTGCCGATGGCCAGTTCGCCGCGCAGTATTCGCTCTCTCAGAATCACATACGCTTCACCAGCAAGGCTGATCGTTTCCGTAGAGTCCTTCATCACTGTCTTCCTCGATGTGTTCAGTAAATCCAGCCCGAAGTATGCGGTTCAGCCTGTAAAAGTCAAGGAACCGCTCCTCATCAATCTGATATATCAGATTGGTAAAATTGCCTTGACGCCCGCAGGTAAGTATCTGCATACTGCGGCACGTCGTATCGCGCGGGAAATGTTCAAAAGGCGACTGATCATGTCAGCGCCACCTACACGTAAACCAGAATAAGGACAATTATGAGCACAGTCACTGCCAATGACATGCCTACGCCTGTGTCGGAGAATGCATGGGAAGCGATTCAGGGCGCATATGATCTGCAGGTGCATGTCGCGCCGGATGTGATCGAACGGCGCACGGACGATATTGATCTGGCGAAGGACTTTCTCGCTCGAGGCTTGCGCGGCTTCGTGTTGAAGTCTCATTACATTCCGACCGCCGAACGCGCGCAGGTTGTGGCAAGGGCCGTGCAGGGAATCGAAGCCTACGGCGCCATCGCGCTCAATCACAGCGTCGGCGGCCTGAACCCGGTCGCCATCGAAATCGCCGGTCGTTCAGGTAATAAGATCGTCTGGATGCCGACAGTAGATGCGGCGAACGAAACGGCGGGACGACTCGACGGCGGCAGCGAGAAGCTCCCGTTCTGGGCGAAGATTCAGCGCGAGATCGCCGCCGCGGGCATCACGCGGCCCCCGATGTCAGTGCTCAATGGCGAAGGAAAGATTTCAGATGAAACCGGACAATGTCTGGAGTTGATCGCGAAATACAACATGATCCTGGCCACGGGACATCTCGGTCGACACGAAATCTTTCCGCTCGTCAGAGAAGCGCGGCGCCTGGGCGTCAAGCGCATCGTCATCACACACGCTGAATTTCCCTCACAAAATCTCTCCGGCGCTGAACAGGCCGAACTCGCCGATCTCGGCGCGATTATCGAGCACTGCTTCACGACCTATCACACCAACAAGGCGCCGTGGGAAGCGGTCTTCGACAACATCCGCGCGGTCGGCGTCGAGCGCACGATGCTCTCAACCGATCTGGGGCAGAAGACCAATCCGCCGGTCGCCGAGGGCTTCGCGATGTTCGCGCAGAAGTTGCTCGACGCGGGATTCGCGGCGAAGGAAATCAATCGGATGGCTGCGACCATTCCGCACAGCCTGATCGAGTAGGGGTGAAGAGGATTACGGAATAAACGGAAAAAACGGAATAGACGAAAAGTTTAAGGCCTGTTTCCGTATGTTCCGACTTTTCCGTATGTTCCGTAATCTTCTTGCCTCCCTCGCTGAGTAGCCACGAGGACAGAAAGATATGGACTTATCGAACGAACGATTGCTGGTTGTCAGCGCGCACGCGGCCGATTTCGTCTGGCGCGCGGGCGGGGCCATCGCGCTGTACGCGTCACGTGGCGCGCGCGCTCGCGTGTTGTGTCTCTCCTACGGTGAACGCGGCGAATCGCAGGGGCTGTGGAAGAAGGAGGGCATGACGCTCGAACGCGTCAAACAGATACGCCACGAGGAAGCAGGCAAAGCCGCTGAGGTGTTGGGCGCGGAGATTCGCTTCTTTAACGCGGGCGATTATCCGTTGAAGGTGACGGACGAACTGATCGAAGAGCTGGTGCAGGAGTTCCGAGGCTTCCAGCCGACCTGCGTGATGACGCATACGCCGATTGACCCGTACAACGGCGATCACACCGAAGCGTCGCGTCTGACGATGAACGCCCGCGTCTACGCGCAGGCGATGGGCTATCCGAGTCCGCACAAACATCTGGGCGCGCCACCGGTCTTTTACTTCGAGCCGCACCAGACCGAGATGTGCCAGTTCAAGCCCGACGTAATCCTGGACATCACGCCGGTCTTCGAAACCAAGGTCAAAGCCATGCATTGCATGGACGCGCAGACGCATTTGTGGAACTACTACACCGATGTCGCCAAACGTCGCGGCACGCAGGGCGGGCGCAATTCCGGCAATCCGCAGATCGTTTACGCGGAGGCTTTCCAGCGCGTTTACCCGCTGGTAACAAACGAACTCAAATGAAAATCCTGGGTGCGCGTCGCTTGTGAGCGCGCTCGGCTTCGATCAAATGATTACTGGCGACAGTTGGCGCGCTCACAAGCGACGCGCACCCAGGGTCGTACTCAGATGAAGCACCGAATCGTTAGAAAGATCGCGCGCGCCGGCGCCGAAGTGATCGAGGCGCTCAGTCATCAGGGCGTCGCCACAATTCACGAAGCGCAGGGGCGTGTGGGATTGATGCGCCCGTATATGCGACCGATCTATTCATCGGCGCGAGTTGCGGCGTCGGCGGTCACGGTCTCCTGCCAGCCCGGAGACAACCTGATGATTCACGCGGCGATTGAAGTCTGCCGGCCGGGTGACGCGCTGGTCGTCGTCACGACTTCCGAATCGACCGATGGGATGTTCGGCGAGTTGCTGGCGACTTCGTGCCGGGCGCACGGCGTTGTCGGGCTGGTGATCGACGCCGGCGTGCGTGATGTGACCGATCTGACGGCGATGGATTTTCCGGTCTGGTCAAAAGCGATCTCGGCGCAGGGCACGGTCAAAGCCAGTCCAGGCTCGGTCAACATCGAGGTCGTTTGCGCCGGCGCCCTGGTTCGTCCCGGTGATGTCATTGTCGGCGATCAGGACGGCGTAGTGGTCGTGAGGCGTGAGATGGCGGTGGAGGTCGCCCGTCTCGGCGCGGCGCGAATCGAAAAAGAAGAAAAGAGCCGCGAACGATTAAAAGCGGGCGAACTCGGCGTGGATTTTTACGGCTTGCGCGTTAAACTGAAGGAACTGGGAGTCGAGTACACGGACGAATAACAGATCAGACAAGTTAGAACAACTGGCGATTTTTTGCTCGGATGAAAAGAAGGCCTGGGCAGCCAGGCCGATCAACTACAGCGTTTTCGACTTGCGTGTTCAGAGTCGAAAGCTTCAATAAGCCTATGAATATTGGGAATCGATATTTTCAATCCTGAACACGCAAGTTGAACGCGCTGTAAGAAGCGCCTACAACGGAACCGAGTATGCGGGGCTTGAACAAGACCTTCGCCGGCTACCAGGCGTCACCGGCGCGCATCTCGAGCGCACGCGCGGCGTGGCGCATCTGAGCTACGATCCCGCGATCACCACGCCACAAAGGCTTGAAGACCAGCTCCGGCGCCGGGGTTACAAGTGTGATTGTTACCGCCGCGCAGGCTCGATCGCTCAGGCAGGCCATCCGCGCGTGGGCGATGAAGAGCGGCGCGGCGATGGACACGCGCGGGCTGTTACTGCGCCGGAGCCCGCGCCTCACGCCGAACATCCGCAAGCGGCAAGGACCGCCGCTGAGAATCACGCCGCGATGGGGCATGGTGAGCACGCCGGGCACGGGGCGGCGATGGTCGCTGACTTGTGGAGGCGCTTCATCATCTCAACTCTGCTCTCTGTGCCGATGATCGCTTTCTCTCCCATAGGCGCAATGATCGGGCTGCCTGCGGCGCCGCCATTCGGGCTTTCGATGGGGACCTTCGGATTCCTGCTCGCCACGCCGGTCGTGTGGTGGGGCGGTTGGCCGTTCATCTCCGCCTCCTGGCGCGCGCTCAGGCGCGGCGAGGTGAATATGATGACCCTCATTGCTCTGGGCATCCTGGTCTCTTACGCCTACTCGGTGGCGGCCACTTTCCTGTTTGAGGCCGAGGTGTTCTACGAGGCCGCAGCCATGCTCACTTCGTTCAGTCTCGCCGGCCACTGGCTCGAGATGCGCAGCCGCTTCGCGACCGGCAAGGCGGTCGAGGCGCTGCTCAGACTCGCCCCGGCGACGGCCCGCGTGAGGCGCGGCGGAGTCGAAGTCGAGATTCCGCTCTCCGAGGTCGTCGTCGGTGACGAGGTCGTGGTGCGGCCCGGCGACCGCGTGCCGGTCGATGGCGAAGTCATCTCCGGGTCTTCTTATGTGGATGAATCTATGATCACCGGCGAGCCGATTCCGGCGGCCAAGACGCCGTGGAGCAGAGTCATCGGCGGCACAGTCAACCAGACCGGGGCGTTCAATTTCAAAACGACGGCGGTCGGCGCCGACACGGCGCTCTCGCGGATCGTGCAGATGGTCCAGAACGCTCAGGCCAGCAAGGCTCCCGCGCAGCGATTGGCAGACCGGGCCGGCAAGTACCTGGTCTTCATCGCGCTCGGTTCCGGCCTC
>Ga0126383_10003824_pt1 | contig 10052 bp, 9 predicted proteins | sample PanSoiMetPlot_35_FD_96882 | JGI IMG/M metagenome (GOLD analysis project Ga0126383, IMG submission 96882) | Tropical forest soil microbial communities from Panama - MetaG Plot_35 | ecosystem: Environmental > Terrestrial > Soil > Tropical forest > Bulk soil | place: Panama | collected 2016-02-17
ACGAGCGTGCTTGGACCGACGAGCGTCACCCGTGCACCGAGCTTTAGCAGAGCGAAAATGTTTGAGCGCGCGACGCGACTAAACAAGATGTCGCCGATGATCGCGACGTGCAGCCCGGCAATTCTACCTCTGCGCTCGCGAATGGTGTAGAGATCAAGAAGCGCCTGTGTCGGGTGTTCGTGCGCGCCGTCGCCGGCGTTGATCACCGCGGCGCTCACAACTTTTGCGATCTGATGCGGCGCGCCGGACGACGAATGGCGGATGACAATCGCGTCCGGCGCCATCGCCTGCAGATTCAACGCGGTGTCGACGAGCGTCTCGCCTTTGACGACGCTCGAAGTCGAAGCCGAGATGTTGATCGCGTCGGCGGACAGACGCTTGGCGGCGATTTCAAAACTCGTGCGGGTGCGCGTGGAGGATTCGAAGAAGAGATTGATGACGGTCTTCCCCCGCAAAGTCGGGACTTTTTTGATCTGTCGTTGATTTACGTCGCGGAATGTTTCGGCGGTGTCTAGGATGAAATCGATCTCCTCCGGCGAGAGGTCGGCGATTCCCAGAAGGTCTTTACGTTTTAACGGCATGCATTCATTTCTGTTCAACGAGCAGCACCTGCTCCGTCCCGTCGAACTCCGGGAGCATCACTTTGATAATCTCTTTCTCGGTGGTCGTTACGTATTTGCCGATGTAATCGGCCTGGATCGGCAGTTCGCGCCAGCCGCGGTCAATGAGCACGGCCAGTTGCACGCGGCGCGGGCGCCCGAAATCAATCAACTCATCCATCGCGGCGCGGATCGTGCGGCCCGTGTAGAGCACGTCGTCAACCAGAATGATCGTCTTGCCGGTGATGTTTGTGGGCAACTCGGTCTTGTTGACGACGGGCCGTTCGCCGACGGTGCTCAGGTCGTCGCGGTAGAGCGTGATGTCCAGCGCGCCGGTCGCGATGTCAACGCCGTCCATCTCTTTGATCCTCGCCGCCAGCCGTTCGGCCAGCGGGACGCCCCGCCGTCTGATTCCGACCAGCAGCACGTTCGATAGATCGGGATTGTTCTCGACGATCTGCGAAGCGATTCGGGCCACCACGCGGTTCATATCGGCCGCGGTCATCACACAAGATTTCTCGATGAACTCCATCTTTGCCCCTCCGGAGTGTTTCTCGCGCCGGTGAGCCCGTGAAGGCTCTACCAACTCATTTTGTCTTCAGCTGGAGTCAACACTGGCGATGCCAAGCCTATGTGAAAGCTGGAAACGCGCCGAATATAGCATCGCTCACAAGCGTTTCGCCAGTTCGGCCTGAAACGCGCGGATGCGGCGCGCGTTCGTTCCCAGATCGCTTTTGCCCACGCGGGATTTCGAGCGGACGTTGACGACTGTGGCGTCGCCTTCGCGGGTGATCGTCACGGTCACGTCGTCTTTGAATTTGAAAAGCCTGGTCGTCGCGATGGCTTCGATGATCCCCTGCTCGCGATTCGTCTCGCGCATCTCCCATCCCATCGCCTGCGCGGCGGCGAGCGCGGCTTCGTAGACTTTGTCAAGAGGCTGATTGAAACGTTGTGGTTGGACGTCGGGATACTCGGGCGTCGCGCCCGTTTTGACGTCGTTGATCGTCGGCCAGATCAAGCCGAGCATGAACGGAGAGCTGGCCAGCAAGACCAGCGCGATGATGGTTCCCGCGATAACTTTATTGGCCTTCATAGATTCGTCCGATCGTTTTGGTTTTATCGCTGATTGAGTGAAAGAAACGATACACGAGCGGGGGGGAAACTGTAAACGTCTTTGCCTCGCCCGATTTCGTTCTGCTAGACTCAGGCTTACTTCCCGTTATCCCCAGCGCCGATTCGGAGATTCCCGTTTTGACGGCGATTTCGCCGTCAACGCCTGCGACGCCTATGATGATTGACACCGTGGCTGTTGTCGAACGCAATGATTTGACCCTGTCAGAGTCCACTCGCAATTACGGCTATCTGCGATTGCGCCTGGGGGAGAAGATCCCCGTCTTGCCGGGTCAGTTTGCGATGCTCAGACCGCACGGGATTTGCGAACCGCTGTTGCGCCGCGCGATGGCATATTACCGTTCCGCGACCATAAATGGCGCGCTCTGCGTTGATTTCATCTACCAGATTCTGGGGCGCGGGACGCAGTCGCTGGCGAATTTGAGACGGGGAGATCGGGTCGATTTTCTCGGCTCGCTGGGAAATACATACGACATCGAAGCGGCGCTCGGGCGCGAGGCGTTGCTGGTGGCGGGCGGAGTCGGTTCCGCCGCGCTGTTTATGCTGGCTGAAGAGTTGGCGCTACGGAACATCAGCGTAAAACTTTTCATCGGCGGCGCGAGTCGGGGCGATCTTTGTGGGATTGATGATTTCATTGAACTGCTACGGGAAGAGAATGTCTTTTGCGCGACCATTGACGGCAGTCGCGGCGAGGCGGGTTTTGTCACCGCGCCGCTCGAAAGATACTTACAATCCGGCGGCGGCGCGCGAACGATCATATACGCCTGCGGCCCCGATCCGATGCTGCATAGGGTTTCACAGATAGCCGAGCGGTTCGGCGCGCCGTCGCAGCTTTCGCTCGAAGCGCCGATGGGTTGCGGTTACGGTGTCTGCGTCGGTTGCGCGGTTGCGGTCAAACACAATTGCCCTGAAGGTTTCGTCTACAAAAAGGTCTGCGCCGATGGACCTGTCTTTTGGGGAGAAGAGCTACACTGGTAGCGATCAGAGGGGGATGCGATGAACGGTCGGAAAATCACTTACGCCGCGGGCGGCATCGTCTGGCGCCAGGCTCCGCCTGGGCGCGAGGTTCTGCTGATCCTGCGACCTAAAAATCAGGACTGGACTCTGCCCAAAGGCCACATCGAAAAGGGCGAGAGCTGGGACGTGGCTGCGCAGCGCGAAGTCAAGGAAGAGACTGGTTACGACACCGTGATCACGGGCTTCGCGGGCTTTACCGCCTACAATGCGAAGAGCAAGCCGAAGGTGGTTCTCTACTGGCACATGGAGCCTGCGGGCGAATGCGAATTCAAGCCGAACGACGAGGTCTCGCATTACGAATGGGTCTCCGCGCGTGAAACCGTCGATCGGCTGACTTATGAGAAAGACAAAGATCTATTGCGGCAATTCATTACCGATGATGAAGTCTGAGAGATGACCAATCCGCATTCATCATTGCTATCAATCGAAGTCGCGGGCATCCGCTTCAACAATCCCGTCCTGACGGCCAGCGGCACTTGCGGCTACGGGTTGGATATGGCCGAGTTGATTGACCTGAACAGACTCGGCGGGGTTTGCACGAAGGGTTTGTCGGCGCGGCCCATGCGCGGCAACGCCCCGTGGCGGATCGTCGAGACCCACGGCGGAATGCTCAACGCCATCGGGCTGCAAAATATCGGCGCTCGAGCGTTCGTTGAAGAGAAATTGCCCGAACTGCGACGTTACGACACGCGGGTCATCCCGAACGTCTTCGGGTACACTGTGGAAGAGTACATCGAAGCGATCGAGATTCTGGAGGACGGCGAGGGCATTCACGGCTACGAGTTGAACATCTCGTGCCCGAACGTCAAGGCGGGCGGCGAGAGTTTCGCGAACGACGCGCGGCTGGCGGCGGCGGTCACCGAAGTTGTGAAACGCGCCTCGACGCGCCCGGTGATCGTCAAACTCTCGCCAAATGTGACCGACGTCGCCTCAATCGCGCGCGCGGTCGAAGCCGCCGGCGCCGACGCGCTGTCGCTGGTCAACACGGCGGTCGGGATGGCGATTGACATCAACACGCGCCGGCCCCGCCTGGCCAACGTCACGGGCGGATTGTCAGGCCCGGCGATCAAACCGATCGCCGTGCGCTGCGTGTTCCAGGCTTCGCGCGCGGTCAAAATCCCGTTGATCGGCATCGGCGGAATCGCGACGACCGAAGACGCGCTCGAATTCATCATCGCCGGGGCGAGCGCCGTGCAAGTCGGCACGGCGAACTTTTATGATCCGGCGGCGTCTATGAAGATTGTCGATGGATTGGCTGAATATTGTTTGAGGAATGGGTTGGAGAATATCAGCGCCTTGGTCGGGACGGTGATGACTGAGATTTGAGAGAGGGAGAGACTAAATTCCGAATTAAACATTGAGTGAGATGAAAATCCCCCTGAAAGTACAAATGTTGCTCCTGATTTTGGCGCCGCTGGCCACGCTACAAGCGCGAACGTCAGCGGCCGGTTCAAATTCCGCGCCCGGCGCCGCGCTTGTCGTCACATCGGAGCCTGAAGTGATCGTCAATGGTTCGCCCTGCCTTTTCCGCGTCGAGTCGCGGAGGCCGTTGAGATCACTCAGCGGCAAATGGCAAGAGCGCAGCGTCTTCTTCAATTTTGATGAGAGGAGTGGGTTGTGGTTCGGGTTCGCGGGGGTGGGCATTGACGCGGCTGTGGGCAGAAGCCAGCTCACGCTCGAAGCCACAACAGAGAGCGGCGACCGCTTCTCTTACGTTCATCCCGTCAGGATCGAGAGCGCTCACTACCCGACCGTAACCATCGGCGTCCCCAACCGATACACGGAACCGGACGCCGAGACGCTGACGCGAATCAAAGATGAACAAGCGCTGAAGAAAGACATTTTCGCTCGCATCTCTCCGTTCAGATTGTGGTCGGGGAAATTCGCGTCTCCGGTTGAGAGCGTGAGGACCAGTGAATTCGGCGTACGCCGCAGTTTCAATCATAAGATTCAGAGCGTCCATCAAGGATTGGATATGCGCGCCGAGACCGGCACGCCCGTGCGCGCGATGAACAGCGGCGTGGCGATCGTCGCGCGCGAGATGTTTTTCGAAGGCGGTTTCGTCGTGATTGATCATGGACAGGGACTGCTGACGCTTTACATGCATTTGTCCGAAATCAAAGTGCGCGAAGGCGACAACGTGGGGAAACAACAGATTATCGCGTTGAGCGGCGGAACCGGCAGAGCCACCGCTCCACACCTGCACGTCGGAGTTCGTTGGCAGGGGATTTACATCGATCCCGCCACGCTGCTGTCTATGCCGTTACCCTGAACCGATTGCGGATTGCGGATTGCGGATTTTTTGAATTGCGGACGGCGAGTGGCGACGTGAAGCCGGTATTAAGAATAAGACCGAGGATGTGTAGAACCCAAGATGACCAGTGAAAACGAAAAAGCCGGGAAGGGAGATCATTCAACCGCCTATGAGTGATTCGACGCCTCTTCAAATCCGCAACCCGCAATCCGCATTCCGCAATCCCCTAGTGGTCGCATTGGACGTTGATTCATCAGATCAGGCTCTGTCTCTGGTCGAGCGTTTGCGCGGCGTGGCCGGGATGTTCAAAGTCGGCAAGCAACTTTTCACCGCCGCGGGTCCCGACATCGTGCGAAAGATCATCGCCATGGGGGAGCGTGTTTTTCTGGACCTGAAATTCCACGACATCCCGAACACGGTCGCGATGGCCGGAGTCGAGGCCGCGCGGCTGGGCGCGAGCGTTTTTAATGTTCACGCGATCGGCGGATCAAAAATGATGCGCGAGGTAACTGAGGCCGTGACCCAAACCGCGGAACGTGAGAGAATAGGCCGCCCGTTGATCCTGGGTGTAACGGTCCTGACCAGCCACACCGAGGATTCATTGAAAGAAGTTGGAATAGAGCGGAAGCTGGAAGACGAAGTCGTCAACCTCGCGAGGCTTTGTGAAGCCTCGGGTCTAAACGGCGTGGTGGCCTCGCCGCTCGAAATCGCTCCCATCAGAAGCGCGGTTAAAGATTCCGGCTTTGTTATTCTCACACCCGGCGTCCGACCTGCAGGCTCCTCGCTCAATGATCAGAGCCGCGTGATGACTCCAGCCGAAGCCGTTCACGCGGGCGCCAATTTTTTAGTCATTGGACGGCCGATCACAGCGGCTGATGATCCGGTCGCGGCCGCGCTGAAAATCCTTGATGAAATAAATCAGGCCGGACCTACTTGAGCGGATCGCGTGGAACGAAAAGAATTGGGAAGAATATTGAACCGATCTTTGCTCAGAACGTTTACAACAACGGCCGTCCGCGGCGAACTTGTCCCAAACCGCCGCCAATAATTCAGTAGTAAGGCGGGAAAAATTTGATGTCGCTTGCTAAAACAACACGTAATATCATTTTTGGATTGGGCGCCATCGCCGCGATCAGCTACGGATTGAGGCTCTACGCGCAGCAACAGAACGCAAAGCTCACTCCTCCTCCCAAAGCAACTTCATCACAACCTTCCACAGCGCCGGAAAATTTCAACGGCGGATCGCCACTCGTTGTCGGCGAGCGGCTGGTCTACAACGTTTCCTGGTCGGGTTTCCCTTCGGCTGCGCGCATCGAGATGGAAGTCGCCGAACAGGGGCAGTTTTATGGACAGGAGAGCTATCAACTGCGAAGCAAGGTCGAGACTCTGGGACAGACGCGCTCGCTCTTCGGCGACGTGGATAATCAATACACCTCCTATGTAAGCCTGAACGACGCTGTTCCTCATCGAGTAGTGAGCGCGATCAACCAGGGGCGAAGAAAATCTGAACAGGTGACCGTCCTCGATCATTCAAAACAGAAGGCGACATTTTCGGACGAGAGCACGCTCTCAATTCGCGGCGGGACTTACGATCTGACCTCGCTGGTTTACGGTCTGCGGTTGCGCCCGCTCACCGATGGCGCCAAGTATAAATTTACCGCGCTTTACGAGAAGGAGTTGATCGAGGTCGAAGCGTTTGTCAAAGGCCGTGAACGCGTTATCGCGCAAGCCGGCGCCTACAACGCCGTTCTCATCAAGTTCTATCCCAAGGGGAAATACAGCGACTATCGCGGCCAAATCTATATTTCCGACGACAGCCAGCGGCTGCCCGTCATGGTCAAAGCCAAATTGCCTTTCGGCGAAGCGCGCGCCGAACTGACCAGCGTGACATTCGTGTCTCGCTCAGAACCTCCCCTCGCTAAACTCGATTCGGCGCCAGACGAGAGGGTCAGGCCCTCTCGCTCAACCTTTATCACTCTTGGTCCCGGAGTAAGTGGAAACGCAAAAGGAAACGGAGCCGGCCCCCCGCTGGCGAACGGGGCCAAATCCGGTCTCGATGCGGAATCGGCGCCGGAGCCAAAAGATTATCCTTTCGTTGTTGGCGAAAGGCTCATTTACGACATCTCGTGGGGTGGTTTCTCCTCGGTCGGCAAAGCGAGTTTTGAAGTCCGTCAGCAGGGGACATTGAACGGAAATCGGGTCATTGAATTTTTCGGTGAAGCTTCGTCGGTAGGCTCGGCCCGGACGCTGGTCAACGCCAACGATCAGGTGAGCAGCCTCGTTTTGTTGGATTCGCTCACTCCAGTCAAAACAGACCTCCGTCTGCGCGAGGGAAAACGGTCGAAACAGACTATCGCCACTTACGACCGGTCGAGAAATCTGATGTCGCTCCAGGGCGGCTCGCAGACCGACGTCCTTCCGGGCTCCTACGACATACTCTCGCTCTTTTACGCCATCCGCTCGGCCGATCTGAAAATCGGGATGACGCGTGAATTCATCTTCTACGACGCCAACAATCGTCCACAACTGGTGAAGACCAGAGTCGTCAAGCAGGAACCCATAGGCGGCCCGATGGGTACCCACGACGCCTTCCAGGTGGATGTGCTCGCGCCCGAACCCGCCAAACTCCTTCTGGCGCAAACCTGGATTTCGAACGACGCGCGTCGATTGCCTCTTTACCTCGTCACACGCACCCGCTTCGGCGAATTAAGATTCCAGATGATCAGCGCGGTCAATACCAAGTGATTGACCGCGCAACCTAAAATTTACTCTGGTTTTTTCCCGCCTTGTAGTTGAAAGTCATTTTCATTTTAAATACAATTTCGCTCAGATTGATCGAAGATCAATCTAGCAACAGTCTGGCCGTGTTGATACAGACTGAGATAGCTTGCGATAACAGATTAGCAGTTCTCCCTTTGACAGCAAGCGTCTATGAAATCAATTTGTTACGGTGAAATTCTTTTATTGCGACAAGTCTAAATATGAAAGATGCGATAAAGAAACTGAACGGCGGTTCGGGCGAGGCAAGACGGACTTCGCCGGCGCGCCGATTAAAGAATTTGTCGGAAGTCCTGCACGGGGTCTGGCATCAGGTTGAGTCGCTGGCCGGCCCCGAAGATGCTTGTTACAGGCTGCTAGACTTAGGCTTTACGCCGGGCGCAGAGGTCAAGGTCGCCCAGGCCGCCCCGCTGGGAGAGCCGCTGATTGTCGTGCTGCGAGGGACGAGGCTGGCGCTGCGTAAAGATGAGGCTGCATGGATCATTGTGGAGTAGAAAAACAGACATCATTGGCGGCTACTGGCGAGCTGACTGTCTGTCTGGCCGGCATGCCCAATTCGGGTAAGACCACTCTGATGAATGCCCTGACGGGCGGGAGCTTTCGTACCGGGAATTATCCCGGCGTCACAGTCAGCCTGCTCAGAGGGCGGAGCCGGTCGGATATGGGCGCCGTGGTCTCGATCGTGGACCTGCCGGGTATCCACAGCACGGTCGCCTCTTCGCCGGAAGAAGAACTTTCCGCCGCCGTGATCTTGGGGAACCACCATTCAGTGCTGGCCGACGTCTTCGTTGTGGTTGTGGACGCGACGCAACTCGAACGCCACTTACGCTTCGCCTCGTTCGTAGCGCGGCAAGGGCGCCCGGTGGTGATCGCGCTGACTATGGTGGACCTGCTCTCCCGCGTGGGACAGTCGGTAGACGCCGCAAGACTGGAGTCGGCATTGGGCGTGAGGGTTGTGCCGATGGACGCGCGCACTGGCAAAGGAACGGAACGATTGCTTGAGGCCGTGCGGGCCGCCTCAAAATCGGTAGAAGGACGTAGCCCACTGGCGCAGTTGCCTGGCGAGCCGGTAGAAGCTTACCGCGGTTTGCGGCGGTTGCTGGAAGAGAGCAGCGCGGCGGCGCGCGCCGGATCGCGCTCGCGGGCGGGCGACCCGCTGACCGAACGCATTGATCGAATCGTCCTGCATCGCATTCTTGGCTTCCCAATTTTCTTTGTAACTCTGGCGGGACTCTTCGCGGCGCTCTTCTGGGCCGCGCAACCCCTGATGGATGTGGTGGACGCCGGTTTCTCAGCTATCGGGAACTTGGTATTGCGCATCCCACACGGCGGGATGTTTACGCGTTTTCTTTCTGAAGGGGTTATTCACGGAATCGGCGTCGTCGCGGTCTTTTTCCCGCAAGTGATAATTCTTTTCTTGCTGATGACGCTGCTTGAAGACTCGGGCTATCTGGCTCGTGCGGCGACGCTGGCGGACCGCCCCTTGCGCTGGTTGGGGCTTCACGGCAGGTCATTCGTGCCGATGCTCTCCGGGTTCGCCTGCGCGATTCCGGCGACGCTTGCGGCAAGGGCCATTCCGACCAAGCGCGAACGGCTGCTGACGATATGGATTCTGCCGCTGATGAGTTGCAGCGCGCGGCTGCCCGTTTACGCGCTCTTGCTGGCGGCGGTCATGCCGCGCGACGCGCCCTGGCGGGCGGGGCTGGCCCTCGCAGCGATTTACGTCGGCAGTCTGCTGGCCGGCTCACTCGTGGCCGGCCTGATCAGCCGTTTCCTGCCTCAGAAGCGCGGCGTATCGATGCTGGCGATGGAGTTGCCGCTCTACCGGCGGCCACAACTCAAATCGATTCTGAAGATGACTTGGGCGCGCGCTTCGGACTATTTGAAACGCGCGGGCGCGCCGATCGCCGTCGTCGCCGCTTGTCTCTGGCTGCTTTCGAATTTCGGCTTGGGCGCAAAACAGCCCACGCCGGCAGGCGGGCGGGGCGCCCCGCTGATCTCGCCGAGTCCCCTGGATCAATCCTTCGCGGCGCAACTCGGACACATAATGGAACCGGCGCTCAGGCCAATGGGCGTTGACTGGCGTGTTGGCGTCGGGCTGATCTCAGCCTTCGCCGCACGTGAGGTGTTTGTCAGTTCGCTGGCCATCGTCTTTAACATCGCGGGCAATGAGGACGCGCAGAGCGAAGGCTTGCTGAAAGAGATGCGGACGGCGAAGATTGAAGGCGCCGGCCGGCCTGTCTTTACGACGGCTAGTATCCTCGGGTTGATCG
>Ga0126383_10003825_pt1 | contig 10051 bp, 13 predicted proteins | sample PanSoiMetPlot_35_FD_96882 | JGI IMG/M metagenome (GOLD analysis project Ga0126383, IMG submission 96882) | Tropical forest soil microbial communities from Panama - MetaG Plot_35 | ecosystem: Environmental > Terrestrial > Soil > Tropical forest > Bulk soil | place: Panama | collected 2016-02-17
GGCCGGCTCTTTCGGTACCTCCTTGTTCGTTTCTTCTCCAACGAAATTCATCGGCAGTCCGCTGGCCGCGACTTTCTCGAGCGCCATCGCCTCGATCGCTTTATCCGCCAGAGTCACGACGGTCCCGTCATCCTTCCTTTCGGCGCCAAGGTCCCCCGTACGGAAGTGCTTCATCGCGACGGCATCTGCTTCTTCCGCGATTTCCTCGAGCAACCTCCCATATTTTTCGCGATAGCTCATCTTTTCTCCTAACCGCTATCCCCTCACCGCTCAGGCCATTTGACACTCCCGATTCCTCTCCCTAGCATACAAGCTTCGTCCTCATGAGCGCTTATTCCAACGCCGGGACCGTCCTCGACCGTATTCTCGAATCTCGCCGCGCCGAGGTCGAGCACCGCAAACGAGTGCTACCGGAAACCGCTCTCAAATATGGCGTGAAAGCCGCGCTGCCGGTCCGCGATTTCGTCGGCGCCCTGTCCCGCGACGCCATCAATATCGTTGCCGAGCTGAAACCGGCCTCGCCATCGCGCGGAGTCATCCGCGAGCCGTTTGATGCGCCAGCTCTCGCCAAAGGTCTTGCCGCCGCCGGCGCTGCCGCGCTTTCTGTGCTCACCGAGGGCGAATTCTTCGGCGGATCGCTAAAGAATCTCCGCGAGGCACGAAAAGAAGTTGCGCTGCCCGCTCTCCGCAAGGACTTCATCTTCGATCCCTGGCAAGTCTGGGAAGCCCGGGCCAACGATGCCGACAGCTTTCTGCTGATCGTTGCTGCACTCGGCGAGGTTCAGTTGCGCGACCTGATTGCTCTTGGCCGCGAACTTCGCATGGAACCCCTCGTCGAAGTTCACACCCGCGGCGAACTCGACCGCGCCCTGGCTGCTGAGGCCCGAATCATCGGAGTCAACAATCGCGACCTGAAAACCCTCGCCGTGAACATGGAAACCTCTTTCGCGCTCGTCGAGCAAATTCCCGACCGCTGTCTCGCCGTCGCCGAGTCGGGACTCCGTACGCACGCCGACCTTCTTGATCTGAGAGATGCAGGTTTCGACGCCTTCCTCGTCGGCGAACACCTCATGTCCGCCCCGGATCCCGGTGCGGCCCTCGAGGCCCTTCTCGTGCCGCCTTCTTCCAGGGCATAATCCTTCATGGTCCGAGTGAAGGTCTGTGGCGTCACCAAGCTCGACGACGCGAAGCTCGTTGCTGAACTTGGGGCGCATGCCATCGGCCTCAACTTCTATCCGGAGAGTCCGCGGTGCCTCACGCCTGCCGCCGCGGCGGAGCTGATCCGGCGTTTCCCGCCGTTCGTGACTCCAGTCGGTGTCTTCGTAAACTGGACCGAAGAGCCGGTCCTCGCGCTCTCCCGGGCAGTTGGACTTTGCGCGGCGCAACTCCACGGCGATGAGCCGCCCCAGGTGGTCGAGCGCCTCGCCTGCCACCTGCCGGTCATCAAGGCACTGCGCATCGGGCAGGGAGGCCCCGCTCCGGAGTTCTCGCGATTTCGGGGAGCCAGCGCCTTTCTTCTGGATTCGGCGGTCTCCGGCCACTATGGCGGCACCGGCGTCACCGGCAATTGGCACGCTGCCCGTGCCGTTGCCCAGACGCAGAGAATCATCCTCGCCGGCGGACTTACACCGGAAAATGTCGGCGAAGCCATCCGCATTGTCCGTCCCTATGCGGTTGATGTGACGAGCGGCGTCGAGGCCCGCCCCGGCAAGAAGGATCCCGGCAAGCTCCGCACCTTTTTTGAGGAGGTTGCGCGAGCCAGCCGTGAGGTTTCGTGATTTTGGCGCCGGAGAGGCCAGCCCCTGATGGATCGGAGGGCTTGCTGTATCCTCCGTGACGCAATGTAGAATAGTTGACTTAACCCGTGACCACCCAACTCACTATCCCGGCCTCGGTACCCGGGCGTTTCGGCCCCTATGGCGGGCGCTACGTCCCGGAAACGCTGATGGTGCCGCTCAATGAACTCGAGCGCGCCTATGAACTCGCAAAGTGCGACTCGCTATTCCAGGCCGAGTTTCAAGACTTGCTGAAGAACTTCGCCGGCCGCCCCACGCCTTTGCAATTTGCCTCGCGTCTCACCGCGAAACTTGGCGGACCGCGCATCCATCTTAAACGCGAAGACCTGCTCCACACCGGCGCCCACAAAATCAACAACGCCGTCGGACAGGGACTTCTTGCCGCAAAAATGGGCAAGCCGCGCATCATCGCGGAGACCGGTGCCGGACAACACGGTGTTGCCTCCGCGACGGTTGCAGCGCATCTCGGCTTGCAATGCACCGTATACATGGGCACGGACGATATGGCGCGCCAGGCGCTCAACGTGGCGCGCATGCGCATGCTGGGCGCTGAAGTTGTTGGCGTTCAGTCGGGCAGCAAAACCCTCAAAGACGCCATCAACGAAGCCATGCGCGACTGGGTTACCAACGTCCGCACTTCGCACTACCTGCTCGGATCGGTTCTGGGCGCGCATCCTTATCCGACGATGGTCCGCGACTTTCAGGCCGTCATTGGCCGCGAAGCTCGCGAACAAGTCCTTGCCGCCGAAAAACGCCTGCCCACGCATCTCTATGCCTGCGTCGGCGGTGGTTCCAATTCCATTGGACTTTTCTTCGAATTTCTGAACGACGCGGACGTAAAAATGGTCGGCATCGAAGCCGGAGGCCGCGGGCAGACGCTCGGGGAACACGCGGCGCGTCTCGCTGCCCATCAGGGCTTCACCGGTGCGCGTCCCGGTGTTCTGCAGGGCACCTACACCTATGTGCTTCAGAACCAAGACGGCCAGATCGCTCCAACCCACTCTATTTCAGCCGGCCTTGACTATCCCGCCATCGGTCCCGAACACGCATGGCTCGCCGATCAGCGTCGCGCCGAATACGCGGCCGTCTCCGATGCCGCCGCACTCGATGCCGCCAAACTGCTCTCACGCACCGAAGGCATCATTCCTGCCCTCGAGTCAGCCCACGCCCTTGCTGGCCTGATTGAGCGCTTGCCGCAATTCAAGTCCTCGGACCTTGTCATCCTGAATCTCTCCGGGCGCGGTGACAAGGACATGGACACCTATAAGCGGCTGCTCTAATCTGGGCAAAAAACCATGACCACTCCTCCTGCGAACCCGAGTCGCATCTCAAAACGCTTCGCAGAGCTGCGCGAATCGGGCGAGCTTGGCATTGTGGCTTATCTCACGGCCGGCGATCCGACGCTCGACGCCACGTTCGAATTCGTCCTTGCGGTGGCCGAAGCCGGCGCCGACGTAATCGAACTCGGCGTTCCGTTCAGCGATCCCCTTGCCGACGGTCCGACAATTCAACGGGCTTCCGAGCGGGCCCTCAAATCCGGCACAACTCTCGCCGGTGTTCTTAATCTTGTTCGTCGCATCCGCCAATCGAGTCAGGTGCCGCTCGTGCTTTTCAGCTACTACAACCCCATTCTGCAAATGGGCCTCGAGAAATTTGCAGCGGCCGCTGCCGGCGCCGGTGCCGACGGTGTTCTGGCAACGGACCTGACGCCCGAAGAGGCCGACGACTACCGAAGGATTTTGCAGTCCCACGGTCTCGACACCGTTTTTCTGGCAGCGCCCACCTCCGACGACGAGCGTCTCGAGAAAATCGCCGCCGCTTCCTCGGGCTTTCTCTATCTTATCTCGCGCACCGGCGTCACCGGTGCAAAGGACTCCCTCCCCGACGAACTGCCGGCCTTGCTGCGTCGGGTCCATCGCTTCACGGACCTGCCGGTGGCGGTCGGTTTCGGGATCTCGCTGCCGGGCCATGTTTCCGTCCTCGGCGGTCTCGCCGACGCGGCGGTCATCGGCTCGGCGCTCGTCTCTGAAATTGAAAAAGCGTCCACGCCCGGTGCGGCCGTCGGCGCGTTACGCGACCGCGTGCATTCCTTCAAGGCAGCCGCGCGCCACGGGCTTTCTCGGCGAGAGGCGCTCCCATGAGCATTTCCGATTGGCGCCGCCGGATGGACGAGATCGACAAGAAACTGGTGGAGCTGCTGAACGAGCGCTGCAAGTGTGCACTGCAGATCGGTCACTTGAAGCAGCAGGCAAACATTCCCCTGTATCAGCCGGCCCGCGAGACGGAAGTCCTCGCCAACGCGGAAACAAATAATCAGGGGCCGCTCACTGACGCCGCCATTCGCCGTCTGTTTGAACGGATCATTGACGAGGCCCGTTCCGCCGAGCGCCTAGCCATGTACGGCGAGCAGTCCGCTGACCGGGAGGACTCGAAATGATCTCGCTCGATCCGAGCGCCGGCGATTCATTTAGAGTGCGGCAGCCCGATTGCCGCTTCGTCGGTTCGAGCGGCGGCGGAAACTTGCGAGGAATCGAGGTTCAGTCATGGTCATTGTGATGCAAGAGGGCGCAACCGACGAGCAGATCCAGCACGTCATCGACCGCGTCGTGGCCAGCGGATTTGACGTGCATCGTTCGACGGGCGCAAGCCACACCGTGCTCGGCGCCGTTGGCGTTCATCGCGACTTCGATCACCGTGATTTCGAACTGCTCGACGGCGTTCGCGAAGTCATTCGCATCACACAACCCTTCAAGCTTGCCAGTCGCGCCTTCAAGCCGCATGGCACCATCGTCGATCTCGGACGCGGCGTCACCTTCGGAGGCCGTGAAATCGCTGTCGCCGCAGGCCCCTGCTCGGTCGAGTCGATGGACCAAATCGAAGCCGTCGCCGACGCGGTGTCCAAAGCCGGGGCCAGAATTCTGCGCGCGGGTGCGTTCAAGCCCCGCACCTCGCCATACGCCTTCCAGGGCCTTGGCGAAAAGGGGCTCAAGCTAATGCGCGATGCGGCGGACAAATATCGGCTCTTCATTGTCAGCGAGATTATGGACCCTTCCCAGATTCAGATGATGAGCGGCTATGTGGATATCTTCCAGGTGGGCGCGCGCAACATGCAGAATTACTTCCTCCTGCGCGCTCTCGGGGAGGTCGAGAAGCCCGTATTGCTCAAGCGGGGCATGTCCGCGACGATCGAAGAGCTTCTTCTTAGCGCGGAATACATCCTCTCCGGCGGCAATTACAACGTGGTTCTTTGCGAACGCGGCATCCGCACGTTCGAGACTTATCTACGCAACACACTCGACATCGCCGCGATTCCGGTCATCAAGAAGCTGTCGCATTTGCCCATTATTGCCGACCCCTCGCACGGTACCGGACGGCGGGACAAGGTGCCTCCCATGGCTCGTGCCGCCGTTGCGGCGGGCGCCGATGGCCTCCTGATTGAAGTGCACAACGATCCCGATCACGCCCTCTCCGACGGAGCGCAGTCTCTCACGCCAGGCGAATTCTCTCAACTGATGAACGAACTCCGTATCATCGCGCCTGCCGTCGATCGCCATCTCGGCTGATTCATGGCGCATCTGATCAAACGCGTGACCATTCTCGGCACCGGCCTTATTGGCGGTTCATTCGCCCGCGCGCTTCGCCGGTACACAACCGAAGTCTCCATCTTCGGATGGGACCGCCCGGAGGTCGTTCTGGAGGCGCGCAAAAGCGGGGCGCTCGACGAAGGATTCTTCGAATCGCTCGAACCTGCGATCCGGCGGGCCGACCTGATCTACGTCGCCCTTCCCGTCGGAAACACGCTCGACATTCTTCCGGAGATCGCACATCACGCGCCGCCACACGCTTTGGTCACCGACGTGGGCAGCACCAAGATGCGCATCAGCCAGGCTGCTTCGGAGTTGTTTGTCGAAGAGGTCGGGCCCATTTTTCTTGGCGGACACCCAATGGCTGGGCGCGAGCTTTCCGGCTTCGCGCACGCCGATGCGGACCTTTTTCAGGGCACCACGTACGCGCTGATTGGTGAAACCGAGGATACGCACGACCCACGCGTCGCTGCGTTCATCAAAATTTTGGAAAAGATTGGGGCACGCCCGGTCTGGCTCGGCGCGCAGCAGCACGACTATGCCGTCGGTCTGGCCTCGCATCTTCCGCAACTCGCCGCCGTGGCCCTGGGTTCTTTTCTGTACGACCGGCTCGACGAAAACGGTTTGCCGATCACTCTCGCAGGGCCGGGCCTTCGCGATACGCTGCGCCTTGCCGGGAGCCCCTATGCAACCTGGCGCGACATTGTGCTTACCAATCGTGAGGTTCTCTCTGCCGCGCTCGATCTGTTTGCCCGCCGCATCGACGATCTGCGCGAGCGCCTCGGTTCCCGCGAACTCGAAGCCGACTTCGATGCCGCCAACGAACTCTACAAGCTTCTGCGCGGCCTTTGAATTCCACGGCAATTTCCGCGATTCCGGCATCTGCGGTAAACTCCACAGGGGAAACTCTCGTGGATAAACGCGTTGCGTCAGCCGAAGCGGCCGTCGCCAATCTGCGCGACGGCATGACCATCCTTATGGGCGGCTTTGGGCTTTGCGGCATCCCTGAGAATCTTATCGGCGCGGTGCGCCTCAAAGGCACAAAAGACCTTACCGTGGTCAGCAACAATGCCGGCGTCGACGACTTTGGCATCGGCCTGCTGCTGGTGAATCGTCAGGTTAAGAAGATGATTTCTTCGTATGTCGGCGAAAACAAACTGTTCGAACAACTGGTTCTGAGCGGCGAATTGCAGGTGGAGCTGAATCCGCAAGGTACGCTCGCTGAGCGTATCCGCGCTGGGGGCGCAGGAATTCCGGCGTTCTACACGCCTACCGGCTACGGCACGATGGTCGCGGAAGGCAAGGAAACCCGCGACTTTGCGGGACGGCACTTCATTCTGGAACGCGCCCTGCGCGGGGATTTCGCCTTCGTCAAGGCGTGGAAGGGCGACCGCTGGGGTAATCTCATCTATCGCAAAACGACCCGCAATTTTAATCCGATGATGGCTACGGCCGCGGACTACGTTGTCGCCGAAGTCGAAGAACTGGTCGAGCCCGGCCAGTTGCCACCTGATCAAGTGCACACGCCGGGAATTTTCGTTGACGCAATTTTCCAGGGAGCCCAATACATGAAACGCATCGAAAAACGCACCAGCCGTAAGGCCATCGGGTGATGCTTCCAATGGCCACGCCCTCCGTCAATCAAGCACCCGGCCAACCGTCCGCCAAGCCCCACTGGATCGCAAATGTCTCTGCCTGCGCAAGCATTCTCTGTTCGATTGCGTTCTGGGTTGGTTTTGTCCTGAGTCACTTCCCGACCAAGATTCGATTCAACTTCGACGGGTTCAACTGGCTCAAGATCATGGCGGGCACGATCGCGCTGGCAGCCCTCGCAACGCTCTTGCACGCGAAGCTGTCAAAGGTGGCCCTCGCCGTTGCACTCTTAACCGCCTTTTTTGTCATGTATATCATGGGAGGCTGAGAAGTAAGTCGCTCATGAATGACCAGCAAAAACGCGAACGCATCGCTCGGCGGATTGCCCTCGATCTGCGTGACGGATATTACGTCAATCTCGGCATCGGCATGCCGACATTCATCGCCAACTTTGTGCCGCCCGGCATGGACGTGATCTTGCAATCCGAAAATGGGATGCTCGGCGTGGGTCCCTATCCGCTCGATTCGGAAGTGGATCCGGACCTAATCAACGCCGGAAAGGAAACCGTAACCGAACTACCAGGCACGTGCTATTTTTCTTCCGCCGACTCCTTTGCCATGATTCGCGGCGGCCACATCGACCTCACCGTACTCGGCGCGCTCGAGGTGGACGAAAACGGAAATCTCGCCAATTGGGCGATTCCGGGAAAAATGCTGAAAGGTATGGGCGGTGCAATGGATCTCGTGGCCGGCGCCACAAGGGTGTATGTCGCAATGGAACACGCCACCCGCGACAATCAGCCGAAAATCCGGAAAAAATGCACGCTGCCCCTCACGGGCGTCGCCGTGGTCGATCACATCGTGACGGAGCTGGCCTTCATCGACGTGACTCCCCAGGGCCTTTTGCTGCGCGAGATCGCTCCGGACGCGACCGTTGAGCGGGTCCAGTCACTCACCGAGCCCACGCTCCTTCTGCCGCCTCTCGGGCCCGCCGCCATGCCCGTGTCGGCGTAGACCCGTGAACGGCGTCTCACCGGCGCTCGGACAGACGGCATGAAAGCCAGCAAACGACGAAAGAATCCCAGGGTTCCGCGCGCCAGGCGCGCCACCTTCGCAGCGATCGCGCAAGAGATGCGCAGGTGGTCTGCTCTTCTCGAGACGGAGCTCATGACCTGGCCCGACGTCAACAGGAAAGCAATGTTCGGCTCTTTGAGAAAAATTTTCGCTGCCCTGCCGCGGAGGCGAGGCTTCAATTCATCGTCTTCGCTTATTGTGAGGTTCAATCCCATGCCGCCGGCGGCCTTGCTCGCGAAAGCCCGCGCTGACGCGCGCATGGGCACAAATACGCGCGTCTCCGGCAAGGGTTGGTTTAGCTTCGAAGTAGCCTCGGAATGCGACCTGCGGGACGCCCTCGCTTGGCTGGATCACGCTTACCAGGCCGCCAAGAAATGATTCCAGAGCTTCAGGAGTTGGCTGCTTCGTCACGCGCTCCGTAATCGCCGCCAGTCTGACGAACCCCGGCGGTAGACTGAATCGAGGCACCTATACGGACGGCTCATGAACCCCAATTCCGTAGTCATCGTTAGCTTGCACTCTCCCAAAGAGAAGATCTGGGGCGTTCTTCTGGATATCAATCCTAGCGGCGTCAGCATCCGAGGCATTGACCTAAACTCTTTTGACCTGTTTGTGAGTCAGATCAATCAGCTCGACGCCGAACGCATCGGCTTGCCCACCGTGTTCTTCCCGATGATGCGCGTGGAACGGATCTCCCTCGACGAACCTTCCGGCTCCATTCCGTCGATGGAGGAGATTTTTCAGCGCAAGATTGGCCGTTCTCTCTTCGATTACCTCGCCCAGTTCGCCTGATCTGCTATATTGTTTCACCGATGAAAGCCGGCATCTGGACGGTTCCCAATCAGATCACCCTTGTGCGTCTCGGCTTCCTGCCGTTTTTTCTGATTCTTGTTCTTTACGAAAGATATCATTGGGCACTTGCAGTTCTTGTCTTTGTCGCGCTGACGGACACGATCGACGGCTACCTCGCGCGCGCGCTTCACCAAAAATCGGCGCTCGGCGCTTACCTTGACCCCATCGCGGACAAACTCCTGCTTTCTTCCTCTTTCTTTGTGCTGGCGATGGAGAAGAAGATTCCCTGGTGGCTCACAATCCTTGTTTTGAGCCGGGACGTTTTGCTCCTGGTTGTCGCTGCGGTGATCCTGCTGATTCAAGGCTACCGGGCTTTTCCTCCGAGCCTGCTCGGAAAAGCCACCACCTTCTTTGAAATCGCCCTTGTCTTTTATGTGGTCTTCGCCGCGGCCTACCCAAGTCACCGGGCCGAAACGATTATTCGTTATCTAACCTACATCGTTACCACGTTTGTGGTTACTTCGGGCTTCCACTATGCGTTCGCCGTCTCCCGCCGCCTCCACGCGTCCTAGCGCAAGAAGCCTCCCCCTAGATCGGAAGCGGGTCCTTGTAGTGCAGCATCATGAACACGAAGCTTGCCACCACAACGAGACCCGCAATCCATCCGAGCGCGTAAGCGCGCGTACGTTCGTTGCCAGCCTCCGGTTGGCGATCCGCGAACACTTTGCCGAGCAGAAATCCGGAAGCGAGCCCTCCAAAATGCGCCCAGTTGTCCGTTCGCAGTCCGGTGAATAGCAATCCCATCGCAAAGATCGTCACCACCCAGGAGATCAACCGCGAACGCAGCTCCTTCATGAACGTTCCGCCCCGCCGCGTGGTTATGGCAATGAGCAGCCCGATCAATCCCAGAATCGGGCCGCTTGCCCCGATCGAGAAATGCCCGGCGAGCGCGCTCACAAGAAAACTGACAACCCCGGTTGCGACGTACAAAAAGAGAAAGCGCGCCGACCCGTACACTTCTTCCACCATCGGCCCCAGATCGACCAGGACCATCATGTTGAAGCCGATATGAATGAGCCCGCCGTGAAGAAACATGGCGGTAACCAGCCGGTACCATTGATGGCCGACAAAGATACTGGGCCCAAAACAGGCGCCGAGTCGATAGAGAATCTCCCCGTTCATTCCCCACAAAATAGCAAGGCCACCGCCGCC
>Ga0126383_10003828_pt1 | contig 10050 bp, 6 predicted proteins | sample PanSoiMetPlot_35_FD_96882 | JGI IMG/M metagenome (GOLD analysis project Ga0126383, IMG submission 96882) | Tropical forest soil microbial communities from Panama - MetaG Plot_35 | ecosystem: Environmental > Terrestrial > Soil > Tropical forest > Bulk soil | place: Panama | collected 2016-02-17
AATGAGGTCCGGGTATTTCCCAACACCCTCGGCCAGTATTCAGCGCGCACGGCAAAGTGATCGGGCCACAGCTTCAAAGCGGAGGGGGATGGAGCCAATGGAGCCGGCGTATATCGATCAGACGGCAATCACCGTCTCCACCGCAAGTCATTGGTGAAGCACAGGGAAACCAAACCCCTAGCTCCGCATGGCGAACGCGGGCTGAGAATGGCGCAGATTGTCGATCGGCTCGGGTAACTAACTTCGACGGCCGGCGATTAGGCGGTAGATCACCAGCAGAATGATAGCTCCGCCTACAGCCAGCAACAGGCTCAGCCAGAACCCGGGTGCGCTCAGATCGCGAACGTCACCGTGAGTAGCCGTACCGATGCCAAAGACGGCGCGACCAATGAATCCACCCAGAAACGATCCGGCGATCCCGATCAGAATCGTGACGATGCAACCGCCCGGATCTTTTCCCGGCATGATCCACTTGGCGAGTGCCCCGGCGATGAGGCCAAAAACGATCCACCCGATAATCGCAAACATCTCGTGCTCCTTTCCTGTTGGCAGCCGATAGCTTGTGGCTCCGGAAACGTTCGCGCGCACGAACCGTGTCACGCGCAGACAATCTAGACCTTTTTGTGACGACGCTAATCCTACTTGAGAGGAGGGGCTAACTAGGCGACATGGCGAGCGGGACCTCGCTAACACAGGGGCAAACTAACAGTTTGCGTTACGACTTATTGGTGGAGCAGAGGGGGATCGAACCCGGCCTCCGCATTGTGAACGCGACTTAGTCGGTTCCGCTGACTATGACGCATTCTCCTGGTTTCCAGCAATTCAACGAAGAGCGGCCGTCCAAGAGACCACGCAGTCTATCGATTCCTCGTCCTTTCCACAAGTCCAGTCCAATTTCTTAGCGTTATCAGCGTGTCTCAATTTCCACTGCCTAACTAAACCTCTGATCGTCGATTTGATTTCTTGAAAAGCCGTTCAGTTACCAGGGAACGTCCGGGCTCTCCCTATACGAAGGTATCGATCGATACCCTGGTGCAATGGATTGAAGATCTGGTCTGTGGTTCACTGGCGCGGTCGATTGCGAGTTTTCGAGGTAGCGTAGCACTTAACTACGTCTGGAGGAGAACACGACTCAAGACCAAATTCGATTGTCCAGGGGAGGATATTAATATGACGCAACAACTTCGAATAGTCGCACCTGATTTATTCGTTAGTTGAGCTCAAAAGACCTGTCAGAAGTGACAGTATTATCTCCTGCTGATCACGGCTAAATTCCGAAGGGATATTTCGCCCGCGCATCAACGGCGAATAATGCTGAGTTGCTTATCAGGGGGCGCTCAGTCGCTACGTCAAATCCTGGCTAAGCAGGCAACTCACAGTTCCGCATTCTCGAGACAGATTAGCAGCCCTGAAATCGCGCGAACCTTTCGCATTCCTGGAGGCGATGAGCAGGTCTCGCGGGCAGCTGAGATCAAGGCGATGAGAGTTGCAGTCCATTCGGATGAGACACACCGAATTCTGATGACGCTGCTCGTCATTGTTGTCTGCTGCGGCCATGCCCACGCTCAATCTGGCGCTTCTATTGAAGGACAAGTTCAGGACCAAAATGGCGCCGTTGTTTCGGGTGTAGAGATAAAGGCAATCAATCGCGCCATTGCGATTGATCGCGTCACGACCTCAGATAACGGCGGCCGGTATCAGATTGACGCCCTGCCGGTTGGTGATTACCGGATTGAGGTGAGCGCTCGAGGGTTTCGGACCCAGGTGCTTGACCGACTGCAAGTCGAAGTCGCGCGCAGGATAACGCAGGACTTTCAACTCGAGGTCGGTGAGGCCTCAGAGCAGGTCACAGTTAATTCAACTAACGGTTTGATTGAGCACACGAGTGTTTCAGTCGGCAACGTAATTGACCAGCGCACTTTGCAGCAGATTCCGTTGAACGGCCGGCACTTCATCGATCTCGGGCTGCTGGTACCCGGCTCGGTGACGCCGCCACAGAATGGCAACTTGTCAGCGCCGACGCGCGGCCAGGGATCGCAGGCGATGAACACCGCCGGTAATCGCGAAGACAACGTGAACTTTCAGATTAACGGCATCAACTTTAATGACCTGATCAACAACATCATTACGATGCTGCCGCCGATCAGCAGCATTCAGGAATTCAAGATCGACAACTCGACCTTCAGTGCTGAGTACGGTCGCAACTCAGGCTCAGTGGTGAATGTCGCCACGCGTTCAGGGACTAACGAATATCATGGCGAGGTAATCGAGTTCTTTCGCAATGACGTGCTGGATGCGCGCAACTTTTTTGATTTCACTTCCAATCAGGCGCAGCCGTTTAAGCGCAATCAGTTTGGAGGTTCAATCGGCGGGCCATTGATGTTGCCTCATTTCGGTGAGGGCGGTTCACCGATTGGTTACCACGGAAGGAATCGCACCTTCTTTTTCTTTGCGTATGAAGGTCTGCGGCAGCGGCAGGTTGTGAACCTGAATACCGTCGTCCTGAGTGATGCTCAGCGCGCGTCCGTTAATGATCCGGTAATCAAGGGACTCCTCAACTTACTACCTCGGGCGAACTTCGTTGACTCGTCGGGTGTTTCGCGGTTCGTCGGCGCTACTCCGGCGAATGTGGTGGTGGATCAATGGTCGCTCGACATCAGCCATAATCTGACGACGAATGATCGGTTGCATGGCTACTATGCTTTGCAGCGAGATGATCGGAATGAGCCGACGCTTCTGGGCAATACAGTTCCCGCCTTTGGTGACATCCGCAAGAACTTCAAACAAATATTCACGCTGAACGAGACACATGTCCTAAACAATACGACCGTCAACGAAGCACGATTTGGCTTCAATAGATTCTCGTTCGAGGGAACGGCTCGGGCCGCGGTAAACGCTGCGGACTTTGGCATTGCGAACGGCATTGCTCTTCCGGTTGGACTACCGCAGGTCAATGTTGCCGGCGGGTTCAATTTTGGTGGTCCACGACAGGTACCGCAGGGGCGCGGCGACACCAGCCTGATAGTCTCAGATACTTTGAGTCACATCAGTGGACGTCATTCACTCAGGCTTGGCGGCGAGTATCGTCGGTTCTACAGCAATTTTTTCATGACTGATGTAGGCACGTTCAACTTCGCCAGCGTGCCGGCGTTCATTCAGGGAAATGCCAATTCGTTTTCGATTACCCTGCCGGATACGGCCAGCAGCATCGCCCAGACAGCGTTCGACCTCTTCGCCATAGACGGTTTCAAGTGGAAATCGAGCCTGACTTTTGATCTCGGCCTTCGCTACGAGCTCAATTTGCCGCCCACGGAACGATTCAATCGCTTTGTGGTTTTTGATCCGCAGCAGGTCGCGCTCCTTCGCGTCGGCGTGAATGTCGATCAGGTGTACCAGACCAACGCCGCCAACTGGCAACCGCGAGTTGGTGTGGCGTGGGATCCTTTCAAAGATGGCCGAACCTCGGTACGCGCCGGGTTCGCGATCGCGACCGAGCAGCCTTTGATTAATGCCGTGCTGAACACGACCACCAATCCGCCGTTGGCGACGCCCTTGAGCGTCACGGGCACAGTGCGACTCGACAATGCCCGGGCCCTGGCAGTTTCAAGCGGCATCGCGCCGGTCACCATCGATCACGATTACGACAATACGTATGTGCAGTCATGGAATCTCAACGTCCAAAGAGAAATCGGGACCGAGATTGTGCTGATGACCGGTTACATGGGATCTAAGGGGACCCACCTGCGCATTTCGCGCAACATCAATCAACCAATCAATGGCGTGCGGCCGTTTAGTCGACTCTCGGCTGACAGTCCGATTCTTCCGGGAACTACACTGGGCAACATCACGCAGGTTGAAGGTACCGGGAACTCGAGCTACCAGGCGCTTTGGTCTTCACTCGGCAAACGCTTTGACCGTGGTTGGCAAGTCAACGTTTCCTACACCTGGTCAAAATCGATCGATTACAACTCGCTGAGTTCGCCGCCGACCGTGGTCACGGTGCAGGACAGCTACGACGTGCGTGGAGATCGGGGACTGTCAGACTTTGACGCTCGTCACCGGCTGGTTGTTTACGGGATTTATGACTTGCCGTTCAAAGGCAGTCAACTAACGGAAGGCTGGCAGCTCAGCGGGATCGTGCAGGTACAAAGCGGCAATCCCGTGAACATTGTGACCAGCAATGCCACGCTTAACGGCGTCGCCAACACTGTGCGGCCGGATGTGAACGGGCCGGTGCAAATACTCGGCGGCGTCGATCGCTGGTTCGACACGACGGCGTTCACCGCGGTACCGCGTTTTGGAAGTCTGGGACGCAACGTAATCATCGGCCCAGGTTTCAGCAATGTTGATTTTTCGGTGCTCAAGAATACCAAGCTTAACGAGAAACTAACCTTGCAGTTTCGGGCGGAAGCTTTCGATTTGTTTAATCATGCGAACTTCGGCCAGCCCGGTCGCATCGTGGGAAGTGCCGGTTTCGGTCGTATCACGAACACTCGTTTCCCGACTGGCGATTCAGGTTCGTCACGACAAATTCAATTTGCGGCGAAGCTGATGTTCTAGATTGCTCGAGGTGAATCCGTTGGCCTTGTTCCAGGTAACCTCCGAACGAATGAATATTCATGGAGCGCGTGATGTCCGGCGCAGGCGCGCTCAGGTGCTCGCGCGCGTGGCGCTGACGCTCGCGCTGCTTTGCGTCGCGAGTGCCAGTGCTTTGGGTCAGTCAACATCGGGATCAGCGCCCAGGAGAATCTTATTCTTGTCGCACTACGGCCGTGACTCTCCGGCGGAAAGCATTTTCCAGCAGGCTTTCGACCGGGTTATTAAGTCGGTTCGCTCTGAAAACATCGAGTTATACGGAGAAGCGCTCGAATCGTATCGCTTTCCCGGCGAGGCTCATGAGCGGCTAATGCACCAGTACCTTCAGGAGAAATACGCCGGCAGAAAATTTGATGTGGTGGTGGCGTACACTGACACCGCATTGGAGTTTTTCCTGCGTTACCGCGATGAGCTGTTTCCGGGTGTGCCGGTCGTCTACGTAGTCTCGCGACGACCGGACCGCGGATCCGAACCCGCTCTCAGCACCGGCGTCTGGCTCGGCCCCAACATTAAGGACACGCTGGCCCTGGCTCTCGAGATGCAGCCGACGACCAGGGAGGTGGTGGTAATTGGCGGAACGCTGAGCGACAACAAGGCAGTTGAAGTTGAAGCCGCCCAGCAACTCGCAGAATTCAATACTCGAGTCCGGATGACCTACCTGATTGACCGGCCGCTCGATGAAGTCATCAACGCGGTCCGCAACCTGCCGCCGGAACCGATCATCCTTTGCCAGCGGCAAACACGTGGGTTCTCAGGCAACAGCATCGTGGCCAAGAATGCCATTGCCATGATTGCGGAGGCAGCGAATGCTCCTGTTTACGTCAGCTTTGATATCTTTATCGGAGCGGGAACCGTCGGCGGCCGGGTTATTAGTCACGAAGAACTGGGCAATCAAGCCGGGCGCATGACGCTGCAGATTCTCAACGGCGCCAAACCAGGTGACATCCCGATCGAAACGGGGAGCCTTATTCCCACTTTCGACTGGCGTCAGCTACGGCGCTGGGGGATTCGCGAAGACCGCTTGCCGGCCGGCGCGGTCGTTCTCTATAAGCAATCAAGCTTCTGGGAACTTTATCGTTGGCGGATTATCGGCGTGCTGACGCTGGTTGTCGTCGAGGCCCTTTTGATCTTTGCTCTCTTACTGCAGCGTACGCGGCGGGCTCGGGCTGAGGAATCGCGCCGGTTGTCGGAAGAAAAATTTTCAAAAGCATTCAGATCAAGCCCCGACGCATTCGTCATTACGCGCAAGTCTGACAACACGATTCTGGAGGTCAATGAGCGCTGGGAAGAGTTGCTGGGCTACGCGCGAGCCGACGCCCTCGGTCGTACCACCGGCGACCTTAAGCTTTACGCCAATTCGGCGCATCGGGAGAAATTCCTGACGCAACTTGGGAAGGCAGAATTTGTGCGCGCGTTCGAAACAGAGATTCGCACCAAAGCAGGCGAGATCAAGCACGCGCTGCTGGCGGCTGAAATCGTCGTCATTAATAACGAGCCATGCACGCTGGTAATCATCCGCGACGTTACCGAGCAGCGAAAGTCTGAGCGGGCGCTGCAAAGAATGACCGGCCAACTGATCACTCTGCGAGACGAAGAACAACGCCGCATCGCTGCCGAGCTGCATGACGGCCTGGGCCAAAGTCTGGTCATCATCAACAATCGAGCTCTGATCGGCATGCGCGATGCGAAGGACACCACCCGGGCCACCGAACAATTTGAGGAGATTTCATCTGCCGCTTCATCAGCCATCGACGAGGTGCGCGAGATTGTCTACAACCTGCGTCCGCATGAGTTGGGGAAACTCGGTTTGGGGCAGGCCATCAAGTCAATGGTGGCGAAGATTTCCGACTCGTCACCCATCAGGCTGTCCACCGAACTCGATGATCTTGATGGAGCGTTATCAGAGGAAGCTGAGACGAGCATCTATCGCATCGTGCAAGAGGCGCTTAACAACATTGTGAAGCATGCTGAAGCTACCGAAGCCCGCGTCGCCCTCAAGCGTCTGGGTAAGGACCTGAGGATAACGGTCGCCGATAACGGCAGGGGAATTTCCCAGCCGAACAATGGAGATAGAGGCGGTTTTGGACTGGTGGGGATCGCCGAACGCGCCCGGTTGCTGGGTGGCTCTTGTGTGGTTGATTCAAGTGCCGGCCGGGGCACCACCATCACTCTGGCGTTGACCCTAACCAACGGTGATGCATGAAAAATAGATTGACGATTCTGATCGCAGACGATCATCCGATGATTCGCCATGGTTTGCGTAAGGCGATCGAGGCGAATGCCGATTGGCACGTCGTGGGGGAAGCTGAAGATGGCGATCGGGCTCTGGAGCTGATCGATAAGTTAAATCCAACGATCGCTATTCTCGATATTTCCATGCCGGGCCGCGACGGCTTTGCCGTGGTAAAGGCGCTGCGCCAGAAGGAAGACAAGACCCAGGTAATTTTTCTCACCATGTATCGCGATGAGGACGTCTTTCAGCGGGCACTCGACCTGGAGGTTCACGGTTATGTGCTCAAAGACAGCGCGGTGATAGATGTCATCAGCGCTATCAAAGCTGTTTCTGGCGGAGAGCGCTACACCAGCCCCGCGTTAACTTCTTACTTGATCAAGAGCCGGTCGGCCGCCCGGCACGAGACGTCATCGGATCGAGGGCTGGGCCTGCACTCACTCTCTCCAACCGAGCGGCGGGTGCTGGAATTGATCGCCGAATATAAGACGAGCAAAGACATTGCCGAGGAGCTGAGCACCAGCCCGCGCACGGTCGAAACTCACCGCACCAATATTTCCCAGAAGCTTGGGCTTCATGGCAGACACGCCTTGATGAAGTTCGCCCTGGAGCATAAATCTTCCGAGTGATTTTCCATGGTGATGATCTATTTGACGCAACGAGAGGTTCTCTCCGGTCAACAGCGCCGAAGGCGCGGCATTAAATAGGTGCGGCCGTAAGGCCGTGGATCAAGCCGAACGAGAAGCATCGAGGCCCGAAGGGCCGGCATTGGTTCTGCAGTCCGTGAGTTACCTCAATGCCGCACCTTCGGCGCTACGAAATTAGTTTTCACAATTTCTCCCACGGCCTTAAGGCCGGGGCTATTAAATGTCGGTCTCTCGGACCTTTGCTACGTCGTAAGGCGCAACGAGCTCCCGTTTATCAAGTAGATCATCCCCTTTCCAAGTCGGTAAACCAGGTGAATAGGATCCGGATCTTTCATCCGGATTTTCGCTCCGCCAGGAGCGAGATGCTTATAGACCGATGTAACAAAATAAATCGTGGGCCCTCTTTTAGGAGCGCAATGCGTGGCGTTTTCATTTCGCTCCTGACGGAGCGATTCGAGATTGTGCCCGGCCGATTTCTATAAACATTTCGCGCCTCACGGCGCGATGAACGGCCACCTGTTCACGGCCTCATAGACTCACAAAGAACCTCAACCTGATCACCTCTCTACGTAAAACTACTTACCGCAAAATACCCGAAACCTCTTACCACAATTACGCGATCACACGGATGTGCGCGCAGCCGTGCCTGCCTATGATGCCGCTCCGTTTCAAAGACAACTTGAACTGACGAGAGTCGCCTTGGAAATGTCGCCATCGCGAACTGAGTGATTACGTTCGCGCAAGAATGAATAGGCGAGACCAATGAAAGTGATGATCGTAGATGACAACTCCCAGGTACGCCGGATGATAACCAGCTTTCTCGGCGATCTGGTTAGTGAATTCGTCGAGTGCGGCGATGGATGCGAGGCGTTGGCCGCGTATACCAGGCATCGTCCGGATCTGGTGCTGATGGACTTTGAAATGAAAGAAATGAACGGCTTTGACGCCACCCGCGAAATCAAATCGCAATTCCCGGACGCCCGCATAGTCATCGTCTCGCAGTGGGACAGCCCGGCGTTGCGCGAGGCGGCGCGACAAGCGGGGGCCGACGCTTACGTAAACAAGAAGTCGTTGCTGCCGTTGCGCGATTTCATCAACTCCGGTTTGGAAACTTTCGCGGTAGATCCGCAGTGAATCCCTTGCTCGCGGGAGAGAAACAATGAGAAGAGAATTCACCCTGGCCCAGTCAAGCGACAAGCCAATACGCGCCAAATGGGAATTCTTTTGGTTCGCGATCCTCTTTGGCTTATTCGTGGTGGAGATTTACGCCGACGTGCGGGTTTTCTGGCCGGCCGCCTCTGCAAATCCTGCCCTCGTGAGCGCCGCGGCTGTTGAGCTGGGCGCAGCTAAGTCTGCACCGCTTTTCTTACCCACTGTTCCAAATGCAATCGAGCTTTCCGCGGCCGCTCCTGCGGGAATGGCGTGGATACCCGGCGGTGAATTCTCGATGGGCGCCAACGATCCTCCGGATATGGACGAAGTTGGCATGAAGGCCACTGAAGATGCGCGTCCCATCCATCGCGTCTATGTCGACGGTTTCTTCATGGATCGGACCGATGTGACCAACGCCCAGTTCGCTGAATTCGTGAAGGCGACCGGATACCTCACGGTGGCTGAACGGCCCCCGAAGGCGGAGGACTTTCCCGGCGCTCCGCCGGAGAATCTGGTAGCCGGTTCAGTTGTTTTCTCGCCGCCCGATCATCCGGTTCCGCTTAACAATCATTTTCAGTGGTGGAGTTACGTGCCGGGAGCGAACTGGCGTCATCCACTCGGACCTCAGAGCGATGTCAAGGGCAAAGAAGATTATCCAGTCGTGCACATCGCCTACGAGGATGCTGAGGCGTATGCGCGTTGGGCCGGCAAGCGTCTGCCGACAGAAGCTGAATGGGAATTTGCCGCGCGAGGTGGCCGCGCCGGCGAACCATTTGTGTGGGGAGAAGAATTCTGCGTCAGCGGCAAGCACATGGCCAACACGCACCAGGGATCGTTCCCGCAGAAAGATACGGGCGAGGACGGTTTCAAAGGTATCTCGCCGGTGGCGAAGTTTGCGCCCAATGGCTATGGCCTTTTCGACATGGCCGGAAATGTCTGGCAGTGGACCAGCGATTGGTACCGGCCGGACTACTACGCGCAACTGGTGAAGAGCGGCGGCGTCACGCGCAATCCACGTGGGCCGGCATCAGCCTACGACCCATCAGAACCCAATCAGCCGAAGCGGGCGCAGCGAGGCGGATCGTTTCTCTGCACCGATCAGTATTGCTCGCGTTACATCGTCGGCACGCGCGGTAAAGGTGAAGTCAGCTCGGGCACGAACCATCTGGGGTTCAGGTGCGTGAAGGATGTCGCGCAGCGTTCTTAAGGAGAAGTCCCCAATCAATCTCGCAGGAAATTACCGGAAGGCCCCGAGACCTTCCCCCATCACGCGGCCGAGCCGCAAAACCCGAAACGGGAAACCTGCCGTCGCCACAGGCCCTGAACTGAAAGGAGAGAAGGATGTTCTTACAAATATGCACTTTGATCCGGAGGCTCGGCGCGCTGACGTTGGCGATGGGCTTCATCTTACTTGGCCTGCCGCCC
>Ga0126383_10003829_pt1 | contig 10047 bp, 7 predicted proteins | sample PanSoiMetPlot_35_FD_96882 | JGI IMG/M metagenome (GOLD analysis project Ga0126383, IMG submission 96882) | Tropical forest soil microbial communities from Panama - MetaG Plot_35 | ecosystem: Environmental > Terrestrial > Soil > Tropical forest > Bulk soil | place: Panama | collected 2016-02-17
CCCCTGCCTGGTCGTCGACCTTGACGTCGTTCGCGACAATTACACCGCCTTCGCCAAGGCGCTGCCGGACACCCGTGTGTTCTATGCCGTGAAGGCGAACCCGGCGCCGGAAGTGCTGACCTTGCTGGCCATGCTCGGCTCCTGCTTCGACACCGCTTCGATCTCCGAAATCGAGATGGTGCTCGCCGCCGGGGCGACGCCCGACCGCATCTCCTATGGCAACACGATCAAGAAGGAGCGCGATATCGCGCGCGCCTTTGCGCTCGGCGTTCGCCTCTATGCAGTCGACTGCAAGGCCGAGGTCGACAAGATCGCCCGGGCGGCACCTGGTAGCCGCGTGTTCTGCCGCATCCTGTCCGACTGTGTCGGCGCCGAATGGCCGCTGTCGCGGAAGTTCGGCTGCGAACCGGCCATGGCGGTCGAGGTGCTCGAGCATGCCCTCAAGGCCGGTCTTGAGCCGGTCGGCGTGTCATTCCATGTCGGCTCCCAGCAGCGTAACCAGCATGCCTGGGACCGCGCGCTCGCGTCAGCGGCGGCGGTGTTCAAGGAATGCGGTGAGCGCGGCATCAACCTCACGATTGTCAACCTCGGCGGCGGCTTCCCGACGAAGTACCTGAAGAACGTTCCCTCGGTGAAGACCTACGGCACGGCGATCTTCAAGGCACTGCGCAAACACTTCGGAAACCGTATCCCGGAGACCATCATCGAGCCGGGCCGCGGCATGGTCGGCAATGCCGGCACCATCGAGGCGGAAGTCGTCCTCGTCTCCAAGAAGAGCGAGGAAGACGACGTGCGCTGGGTTTACCTGGACATCGGCAAGTTCGGCGGCCTCGCCGAGACGATGGACGAGTCGATCCGCTACCCGATCCGCACCCCGCGGGACGGCGACGCCCTTGCACCCTGTGTGCTGGCGGGTCCGACCTGCGACTCAGCCGACGTGCTGTACGAAAAGGAGCCCTACATGCTCCCCGTCAGCCTCGAGATCGGTGACAAGGTGCTGATCGAGGGTACGGGCGCCTACACGGCGACCTACTCCGCGGTGGCGTTCAACGGCTTCTCGCCGCTGAAGACCTATCACATCTGACATCGCTGGGAGCCGGTCATGTGCTCCCTTCACCCCACAAGCAACGCGCCTCGCAGCGCGCGCCTGGTCGCGCGCCGGGGCGGGAGCAGGCTGAGATGATATCGATCCGGAAAGAACGTCCCCCCGATGTCGCAGCGCGCGAGGCGCTCCTCGACGAAGCTTTCGGCAATCAACGCTGGCGCAAGAGCTCGCAGCGCCTGCGGAACGGCCGATCGCCGGCCGAAGGGCTCGCTTTTGTCGCGACCGACGGAAAGCGCGTCATTGGCACCGCCCGTCTCTGGACTGTCGAGTGCGGCACCGGTCTATCGGCGCTGCTGCTCGGACCAGTGGCGGTTGCTGCGAATTGCCGGAATCGCGGCGTCGGCGCGTCGCTCGTGGACCATGCGCTTGTCGCAGCCCGCCGGCGCGGACATGCCGCGGTCGTGCTCGTTGGTGACGTACCGTACTACAGCCGCTTCGGCTTCTCCACGGAGAAGACCGCGGCCCTGCGCATGCCCGGTCCGTTCGAACGCGACCGGCTGCTGGCCCTCGAACTCATACCTGGCTCGCTCAATGGCGCCCGCGGTCTGCTGCGCGCACCCAGCGAGCGGATGCCACAGACGGGTCTCGCTGCCTCCGCCGCATAATTTCTGTCAGAATCTCGTTGACGCCGGGTAGTATTGCCCGGCGTCTATTCCGTTTGCATTAACCAACTCATGACCTGCCTTCCCTGGAGACGCTGACGATGCCTAAATGGCCAGTGCATGCCCGTATCGACGGGCCCATCGTATTGATCGGCTTTGGTTCGATCGGCAAAGGCACCCTGCCGCTGATCGAACGTCATTTCAGTTATGACAAGAAGCGATTTGTAGTCATCGATCCCGAGGACAAAGATCGCAAGATGCTCGATCAGCGCGGCATCCGTTTCATCCATCAAGCGGTCACCAAGGACAACTATCGTCATCTGCTGACGCCGCTGCTCACCGCAGGCGGCGGCCAGGGTTTTTGCGTGAATGTGTCGGTCGACACCTCATCGCTCGACATCATGGAGCTGTGCCGCGAGATCGGCGCGCTCTACATCGACACCGTGGTCGAGCCCTGGAAGGGCTTCTACTTCGACCAGAAGCTGGGCCCCGAAGCGCGGACAAACTACGCGCTGCGCGAAACGATTCTTGCCGCGCGCCGCAAGCGTCCCGGTGGTCCCACAGCCGTGTCCTGCTGCGGCGCCAACCCGGGCATGGTGTCGTGGTTCGTCAAGCGCGCGCTACTGACGATCGCCACCGACGTCGGCTTGAAATTCAAGGAGCCCAAGACACGCGAGGAGTGGGCGCGTCTGGCCAAGAAGGCCGGTATCAAGGGTATCCACATTGCCGAGCGCGACACTCAGCGCGCCAAGCAGCCGAAGCCGATGAACGTGTTCGTCAACACCTGGTCGGTTGAGGGCTTCGTATCCGAGGGCTTGCAGCCGGCGGAGCTTGGCTGGGGCACGCACGAAAAATGGATTCCCGCGAACGCCGGCAGACACAAAACCGGCTGCAGTGCGGCCATCTATATGCTGCAGCCCGGCGCAAATACGCGGGTGCGCTCGTGGACGCCGACAGGTCAGGCGCAGCTAGGCTTCTTGGTCACCCATAACGAGTCGATCTCGATCGCCGACTACTTCACGCTGCGCAAGGGGCGCAAGACGTTGTATCGGCCGACCTGCCACTACGCCTATCACCCCTGCAACGACGCTGTGCTGTCTCTGCACGAGGTGTTCGGTCGTGCGGGCGCTCCGCAGGAAGACGTTCACATTCTCGACGAGCATGAGATCGCCGACGGCATCGATGAACTCGGCGTGCTCCTGTATGGCCACAAGAAGAATGCCTACTGGTATGGCTCGCAGCTTTCGATCGACGAAACACGTGAAGTCGCACCCTATCAGAACGCCACCGGCCTGCAGGTCACTTCGGCGGTCCTCGCTGGAATGGTGTGGGCGCTCGAGAACCCGAAAGCCGGCATCGTCGAAACCGACGAGATGGATTTCCGTCGCTGCCTCGAAGTGCAGATGCCTTATCTCGGCCCGGTGATCGGAACCTACACAGACTGGACACCCCTCACCGGCCGGCCCGGACTGTTTCCGGAGGACATCGACAAGCGCGATCCGTGGCAGTTCCGGAATGTGCTGATGCATTGATCAGCGGCGGGCGAACAAATGCAAACGGGCGGCCATATGGCCGCCCGTTTCATTTCTCGTAGTCCTCTACTTTTTCTCGTCCGGCTTTTCGCCAGGCTGTGGTGGCGGCCTCTTCGGAGGCGGGCCAGGCGGAGGCTGCACGCGCTGTTGCTGCGGTGGCGGCCCCGGCAGAGGTTGCACACGCTGTTGCGGCGGCGGTGGCCCAGGCGGCGGCTGCACTTGACGCTGCTGTTGCTGCGGCGGAGGTCCCGGTGGCGGCTGCGGTGGTGGTTGCACCTGGCGCTGCTGCGGTGGCGGGGCCCCCGGCGGTGGTGACACCTGCGGCGGAGTTGGCCGCACAATGTTCGGTTGCTGCGGCGGAGGACCACCGGGCGGGCCGCCGGGCCCAGTGCGCTCGCGATGTTCCTCGCGTTGCGGTGGTTGTTGCCCTGTGGGCGGCTGCGGTGGCTGCACCTGCCGCTGTTGCGGCGGCGTGGCTCCGGGCGGTGGCGATGGCGGCGTCGCCTGCGGCGGAGTCGGCCGTACGACATTCGGTTGCTGCGACGGTGGACCGCCGGGCGGCCCGCCAGGCGCACCGCGATCGCGATGCTCCTCGCGCGGACCGGGTGGCGTTGATGTCGGCGGTGCCGATGGTGGCGGTGTTGTCGAAGATGGCGGAGCAGTGCCTTGGGCTGCACGCGGCGGGGTCGCCCCCAAGCGCCCCGGCTCATTTCTGCCGAGAGGCTGCGGCGCAGTGACCGCCGCGCTCGGCAGAATCACTGTTGTGGTGCGCTGTATGGAAACAGGAGGCAGGCGCGGCGTTGGAGCAGTGCCAGGCCGTCCTGGGCCACCGGGGCGACCAGGTGGGCCGCCCGGCGCCGGACGACGCAACTCGTCGCGATCGATTTGCACGGCGCCGGACACGCCTTGTGTCGAAGCGAAGACGCGCGGACGCACGCGGTAGGTCGCGACCGGCGCTCCGCTCACGCGTGCGACATAGGCCGGCGGGATTCCCGGGTTAACCGCGAGACGCGCCCCATGCACCGGAACAGTCCGATTGACGATATTTGTCGTGCGCAGGATGACCGAGCGACGATAGACCGGCACGTAGTAAACACGCAGTACGGGTGCCGCCAGATACCGTCCAGGCACGAAGGTCCAGTACGCGGGTTCGGCCTCGTACACGCCGAGCAATTCGTCCGGTGGAAGTGGTGCCCAGCCGACATATTGGTCGCCGTAGCGCCAATTTACCCACGCCGGCGCCCACTCGTCGCCTGGCACCCAGAACCAGCCGAAACCGCGCTCGAACGCCCATCGGCCGTAGTGATAAACGACCCAGCCCCAGTTAGCCTCGACGTCGTCGGACACCCAGTACCAGCCCCATTCATCCGTGTAGACCCAGTGCCCGTATTGATACGGCCTCCAATCGGGCGGGATGCCGGCGGGCACCCAAACATCACCGAAGCGCGGATGTGGACGCCACATACCGTATTGCTCGAGCGCGATCTGAGCATCTTCGGATATTTGCGCCGCGGCTGGCGTCGATGTGCCGGTTACAATCGGACCGAACAGCAAACCGATCGCGATAGCGACGCCGGTTATGAGGGCAAAAACCGCGCGGCGTATCCTCCAAATGGGCGCCATGATTTGTTCCTTTGTTTTTCGTCAGGCTCCGACAGCCGCAAAGTCAGACAAGTGCGGCACGCGGGCTAAGTTCCGAATCATTTTCCTACAGGCTAGAGCCCGGCTTCCTACAGGCTAGAGCCCGGCCCGGAGCACGGGCAATGAGTCATAGTGGGGTATATAGGGTGATCACAAGGCGAGCACGCGTGCGTCCCCGGATTCCGTGCCGAAGGCGAGTGTCTGGCCCGTTTCATTCCAGCCGAGCGCGCTCACCGGTTGCCCGTCAGCCTCGCGCGCGAGAATCAGCGCGTCGTCCTCGACCCGCACCAATCTCACCGCGCCATCGGCATAGCCCACGGCCACAACGGGCTGACGCGGATGACAGGCAACGACCACAACGCGCGATTCAGCGCGCGCCAGAATTGTCGGCTGGCGACCCATAGGACCATCCTTGCCGTCGAACGGCCAGAGGATCAGTTGCTCGGAGCCCGACGTCGCAAGAAATTCGCCATCCGCACTCCAACTGAGGGACCGCACACGAGCGGAATATCCCGACATGCGCATGTGCTTGGCATCGACCAGCCGCCAACCGTGGAGTGTTGGCTCCTGCATTGTGGTGACCAGAAATTTTCCATCCGGGCTGACGGTTATCCCGAGATGCGACCCCTTCCATTCGAGCCGTTCGGGCTGAGCGCCGGCCGCGTTCGGAAACCAGAGTGAGGCACCATTGTAATGCGCGATCGCAAGACGGAATCCTTTCGGCAGAAAGCAAAGTCCGGCAACGGTCGAGGCCGCCTCAAACGTGCGCAACTCACCTTTCTTCGTGCGGACATATGCAGTTTTGCCGGCCGACCAGGCAATGGCGTCGTCTGGGCCCATCGCAACGTTGTCGATCCAGCGTTTCTTGTCGTCGGTGGCGAGGATCCGCTGCTCGCCATCCGGACTGGTTTCCCCGACCATGCCGTCATCGCCACCGGTTATGATACGCGTTCCGTCGGACGCGCTTGCCAGGATAGCGCCCGCGTGAGCCGGGACGCGGTGTTCAGCCTCGCTGACAAACAGCAGTTCCTCCTCGCCAAGCACGAACACGGCTGTTCCCCCAAGGAAGTGCAAGCCGACGATCGGCGCACCGGCATCAGTGCGGCGCGCTCGGTCTGCGAGCGAAGGAATGCGGGCCGGCGTGTCGCTCACGTTAGGCGATGCAGCTTTCGAAGCCCTGCCGGATCTTCTCCTCGGACAGATTGCGGCCAATGAAGACGATACGGCTGTCGCGTTTCTCGTCGGCGCGCCAGGGGCGCTGGTGATCGCCATCAAGGATCATGTGCACACCCTGAAACACAAAACGCTCGGCGTCATCCTTGAACGACAATATGCCCTTGCAGCGCAGAATATTGGGACCGTCCTTGGCGACGAGGTCCTGGATCCAGGGGAAGAACTTGTCGGGATTGAGCGGCTTGTCGGTCTTGATTGAAACCGACTGCATCTCCTCGTCGTGGTAGTGCTTGAGGCCGTTGCCGTGATGATGATGGCCGTGGCCATGATCATGGTCATGATGGTGTTCATCGGAGTCTAAAAACGATGGCTCGATATCGAGAATGCGATCGAGATCGAAGGCGTTCCGCCCGAGCACCTCATTGATGTCGATCTTGGCGCGCTGGGTGCGGTGCAGCCGCGCATAAGGATTGAGGCCGCGAATACGCGCCTCAAGCGCACCCAATTCTTCCGGCGTCACCAGATCGGTTTTGTTGACCAATATGACGTCCGCGAATGCGATCTGGTTCTTGGCCTCCGGCGCGTCCTTAAGCCGGTCCGCCAGCCACTTGGCATCGGCGACCGTGACGACTGCATCCAATTTAGTCTTTGCCCCGACGGCCTCATCCATGAAGAACGTCTGCGCGACCGGTGCAGGGTCTGCCAAACCAGTCGTCTCGACGATGATCGCGTCGAATTTGCCTTTGCGCCGCATCAGGCCATCGATGATCCGCACGAGGTCGCCCCGCACAGTGCAACAGATGCACCCGTTGTTCATCTCGAATACTTCCTCGTCGGCATTCACCACGAGGTCGTTGTCGATGCCGATCTCGCCGAATTCGTTGACGATGACCGCAAATTTCTTGCCGTGCGGTTCGGACAGGATGCGGTTGAGAAGCGTGGTCTTGCCGGCGCCGAGATAGCCGGTGAGAACCGTGACGGGTATTTTTGAGGCCGAGTCAGGGGCGGGCATTAAGGACTGGATCTCCGTGAGGACGGAGATATAGGCAATCTCGGGTGCAACTACAAAGGCCCGAAGGCCCGCCCTTTCCCCGCACCCGCCCCCAGCGCTATGTTTGGCGAATAAAGTGCCCGGACGATCAACGTCGTGTGGGCAAGGAAAAATGCAATGAACTTTTTGACTGATTTTCCGTCGATCAAGGATCAGGTTTCGCCGCAGGAATGGCAGGCCCGTTTAGAACTCGCCGCCTGCTATCGCCTGGTCGATGTCTACGGCATGACCGACCTCATCTATAACCACATCACCGCGCGTGTTCCCGGCGAAGACGATGTCGTCCTGCTCAATCTTTACGGCCTTCTCTACAAGGAGATCACCGCCTCGAGCCTGGTCAAAATCCATGTCGACGGCGAGATTCTCTGGAAACCGGAGACCGACTACGACATCAACAAATCCGGATATGTGATTCACGGCGCGATCCATAAGGCCCGTCCGGACGTTGCCTGCGTGTTGCACACGCATACCCGTGCCGGGATGGCGGTTTCCGTGATGAAATGTGGCCTCCTGCCTCTGTCGCAGACATCAATTCGCTTCGTCGGCCACATCGGTTATCACGACTATGAAGGTCCAGCAGTCGAACTTGATGAGCGCGAGAGACTTGTACGCGATCTCAGTCCGCACGAAGCGTTGATCATGCGCAACCATGGCCTGCTGACCTGCGGCGCGACCGTACAGCAGGCGTTCAACACGATGTACCAACTCGAACTGTCTTGCCGTTCGCAGGTGGACGCGATGGCAGCGCGAACGGAACTGACGATGCCGGGTGAAAACGTGCTGGCGCACACCGCGCACATGTATCAGCCGGGCACGCGCAGAGCGTATGGCGTGCTTGAATGGCCGGCTATGTTGCGCAGGCTCGACGCCGAGCAGAAGAACTCGGCTTATCCACCCTACTGGCACTGAAAAAAATCTGCACTCCGGGAGGACTCATGCTGACACTGTTGTCTGGAGTTTTGATGGCTGCGTCGCTACTGCTCGCCCTGGCGCCAAATGCGTCGGCCGACGACTATCCGAACCGTCCCGTGCGGTTGATCATTCCGTTCCCGCCGGGTGGCAGTAACGATGTGGTCGGACGCCTGGTCGCGCAACAGCTCAGCGTAAAACTCGGACAACAGGTCTATGTCGACAACCGCGGCGGGGCCGGTGGCACGATCGGCACCGAGGCTTGCGCGAACGCCGCGCCCGATGGCTACACGATCTGCATCATATCGATCGCGCACGCGGTCAATCCGGCGCTCTACACTCTCAAATATGATCCGATCAAGTCGTTCACCCCGATCTCGATATTCGCGACCGGCCCGAACGTCCTGGTGGTCAATCCGACGTCACCTATCAGATCTGTCAAAGAACTCGTGGCACTGGCCAAAGAGAAACCGGGCTCGCTCAACTACGCATCGGCGGGCGTTGGCAGTTTCCAGCATCTGGGCGCTGAATTGTTCAAGCTGCAGGCGGGTGTCGATATCGTCCACGTCCCTTACAAGGGCGGCGGACCGGCGATGCAGGACGTGATCGCTGGCCACGTGAAGATCATGTTCTCTTCGCTGGTGCAAACCACCCCGTTCATCAAATCCGGACAGCTTATCGCGCTGGGAACCGGCGGCGCCAAGCGCAGCCCCGTTCTCCCGGATGTGCCGACGATCGCGGAAGCGGGCGTGCCGGGCTATGTCGCGGATAACTGGTGGGGCCTGGCCGCACCAGCAGGACTGCCCCAGCCCCTTGCAGACAAGCTTTATGCGGCATCGCAGGAAGCTTTGAAATCGCCCGACCTGCAAGCCGCTTTCGACCGCGAGGGCGCGGCGACGGTTGAAATGACCCCGGAACAGTTTGCCGAATACATCAAAACCGAGATCGCCAAATGGGGCCGCGTGGTCAAAGAGGGGAACATCCACGCCCAGTGAAAATGTGCGGTCGTCGCTTAAGCCGTTTTAAAACATAAGTTTTTCGGCCCGGATACGATCAACGGCTTTACGGGCCAGCACGAGGAATTGACTATCGGTCTTGCGCGCCTGTGAACCCGTCGAAATGATCGAACGGCTGCATCCTCGTTGCCTGCAATGTCGCCGACCTGCGGTGGCCGACCTTCAAGGCGCTCCTCAAGGCCCGGTTCTCTTACGATCTGTCGGCGATCGACATCTCGCAGACGAAGTCCGACTACCTCAAACTTCGGTCCCAACCGCGTCGGATGCTTCGCTTCTGGCTTGTCCGCGGCGCGACCAACACAGACGCCTGACACTCTGCCTTTGCTATCTGAATGTTATAATGTTACATTTTAGAGCAAATCACCGGAAACCGGGTCTTCCATGAAAGCTGCGCTTGCGGGCCTCGCCTTTGCATTCAGTATCGGCCATGGCATTTCCGCGCTGGCCGCTGAAGATCAGATCGCTGTTGTCGCGGCCGAGAATTTCTATGGCGACATCGCGCGCCAGATCGGCGGCGACCGTGTGGCCGTCGTCAGCATCATGAGCAGTCCGGACCAGGATCCGCACCTGTTTGAAACGACGCCTGGCACGGTCCGCCAGATTGCCAAGGCGCAGATCATTATCGCCAATGGCGCCAACTACGATCCCTGGATGGAAAAACTCTTGGCAGCGACGCCACGTGCGGGGCGCGTTGTGATCACGGCCGCTGACCTAACCGGACGCAAGGCCGGAGACAATCCGCACCTTTGGTACGATCCCAAGACGATGCCGGCGGTTGCAACCGCCATCGCCGAGGCGCTCTCCAAGGCTGATGCCGCCCACGCGTCCGAGTACGCCGCGCGGCTGAAGACCACGCTTGCAACGCTCGAACGCATTGCGGCGCGCGTTGCGCAACTGAAGGCAAAGCACGCGGGTTCGGCCGTCACTGCAACCGAGCCGGTTTTCGGGCCGATGGCTGAGGCGCTCGGCCTGACCATGCGTAACCAACGCTTTCAGCTCGCGATGATGAACGACACCG
>Ga0126383_10003830_pt1 | contig 10043 bp, 10 predicted proteins | sample PanSoiMetPlot_35_FD_96882 | JGI IMG/M metagenome (GOLD analysis project Ga0126383, IMG submission 96882) | Tropical forest soil microbial communities from Panama - MetaG Plot_35 | ecosystem: Environmental > Terrestrial > Soil > Tropical forest > Bulk soil | place: Panama | collected 2016-02-17
ACGCATCCGGCCTCTGCAAGGCGGCCTCGAGGCCTGGCGCGAACGCGGCTATCCCATGGCAACTCTTTCTGGGTAATTTTTTATAGCATGTATGGGCATGTTTAGCGCATGGCCGAAGCAGTGGCCGAGGGCGCCAAACAAGTCCTCGGCAGAGAAGTCTCCCTCTATCAGGTGCCCGAGCTCACTCCGGATGTGCTCGAAAAACACGGTGCCAAGGCCGCTAGGGCCAGTTTTGCCAAGGTGCCAGGGCCACGGTCGATCAGCTTGCCGAGGCCCACACGATCATTTTCGGTACGCCAACTCGCTTCGGAAACATGAGCGCCCAGATGCGCCATTTTCTCGATCAAACCGGCCGACTATGGCTCAGCGGTTCCCTCATTGGCAAAATCGGGAGCGTTTTTGCTTCTTCGCGGAGGGGTGGCGGGAGCCTTCTGGCCCCGCGAGGGTCGTAGCCCCGTAGGGGCTTCCGCCGCTGATCTCAGCCATGTGAACGAGGCCGGATTCGCTGTAGGGCACGCCGACGGGCGACTCTCAGCTCATCCGGAGTCCCTTGCGCTCACAGCCTTGGCAAAACAATTCCGCCCTGTGCCTGGTACTTCCCCTTCTTATCCTTGTAGCTGACTTCGCAATCCTCGTCGCTCTCAAAGAACAGTACCTGGCACAATCCTTCGTTGGCATAGATCTTTGCGGGCAGCGGCGTGGTGTTGCTGATCTCCAAAGTAACAAATCCCTCCCACTCGGGCTCAAATGGCGTCACATTCACGATGATTCCGCAGCGCGCATAGGTGGATTTTCCCAGGCACACGGTCAGCACATTCCTCGGAATTCGGAAATATTCGACTGACCGCGCCAACGCGAATGAGTTGGGGGGGATGATGCATACATCGCCCTTGTATTCGACGAGCGACCGTGGATCAAAATGCTTCGGATCCACGATCGTACTGTTCACGTTGGTGAAAATCCGAAATTCGTCCGCCACCCGGATGTCGTATCCATACGAAGAAACGCCATAGCTTATGACGCCTTCCCGCATCTGCCGGTCGGTAAACGGCTCGATCATCTTGTGCTCCAGCGCCATGCGGCGAATCCACTTGTCTGGCTTTACGGACATCCATTCCCTCCTCACAAAGGAACAAAAATGGTGTAGTCTGAAAAAGTAGAAGTGTAGTTGAGGCTGCCTGCCTTGACAACCCGGGCCGTAGCCTCTAGCATCGGGCCACGGATTCTTGGAGGGCGGTTGTGATCAAGCTCGACATCGTAAACGCAGTGGTCGCAAAGACGAACATCAGCCGCACCAAAGCGGAGCAGGCCGTCGAAACCGTCTTTGAGTCGCTCAAGGGCGCCCTCGGCCGCGGGCAACGCATCGAACTTCGCAAGTTCGGCGTCTTCAGCGTCAAGCCCAGAAAAACTGGCATTGGTCGCAATCCCCGCACCGGCGAAGAGGTCAGCATCCCTCCGGGAAAAGCCGTTCGCTTCAAGCCCGGCAAAGAACTTCAGGGACTGGAAGACACCTCGGCGGCCGCTGCAAAATAAAACTTTGTGAACCCTCCGGAACCAGAACAGCGCGCTCCCGTTTTTCTGAGCCCCCCTCCTTGGCCCGATTTTCCAAGCCATGGCCGCTACTACGAAGCGGCTCGGCCCCATCCGTCGGTGAAATCGCTTGTCCTCGCCAGTGGACTGTTCTTCCTCACGCTTCTCACTTCGCTCGTCGCCGGCGCTCATTTTGCCTCCGCTTATGCTCACAACCGGGCCGCGTCCTTCGATACGTTCTTTGAAACCTTTCGCCTCGCCTATCAGCATCCTTCGTTTCTCCTCAGCGGAGTCCCCTTTGCCGTCACGCTCCTCACAATTCTTCTGGCGCATGAATTGGGACATTATTTTGCCTGCCGTCATCACCGCATCTATTCGAGCTATCCCTTTTTTATTCCCGCGCCCACCCTCATCGGCACGTTCGGCGCATTCCTGCTGATCCGCTCTCCAATCCGCTCTCCGCGCGCCCTTTTTGACGTCGGCGCTTCCGGGCCGCTGGTGGGCTTCTTGGTGGCGCTGCCCGCCCTGGCCTACGGCGTGCTCCACGCCAGAGTCATCCCCGAACTCGGCAGCAATGGCAATGCCGATCTCATTTTTGGCGTGCCCCTCGTCTTGAAACTGATGACCGCCGCGTTGCAGCCAAATGCGCACGCCTCCGACCTGCTTCTGAATCCCGTGGGCCGTGCTGCATGGGTCGGACTCTTCGCGACTGCTTTGAATCTTCTTCCCGTTGGCCAACTCGATGGCGGCCATATCCTACGTTCGGTGAGCCCGCGTGCCCATCGCCTGGTTACTCTTTTTTTGCCCCTCGTGCTTGTTCTGCTCGGCGCGTTTCTCTGGAGAGGCTGGCTGCTTTGGGCCATGCTCCTTCTGGGACTGCGTTTTTTCCGCATGGCCCCGATCTACGACCCCACTCCGCTCGACCCCAACCGCCGATTTGCCGCATTCCTCTCTCTCGTCGTGTTCTTGCTCTGCTTCATGCCGAGCCCTTTGCAGTGAACCAGGCGCTCACCTCGGAGAGTCGCGCCACCGACCGATGCGCCTCGCACACGCTTGCCCGCAGCCTGCGCGAGCGTGATCTGCTGCTTCTCTTTGTCGGTTCCGTTATCGGTTCCGGCATTTTTCTTACACCGGGTCTAATCCTCCGCCAGCTTTCCGGTTCCGTCGGCTACGCCCTCATGGTATGGCTCGTCGGGGGAATTCTTTCCCTGCTTGGCGCGCTAACCTACGCCGAACTCGCTGCCGCAAACCCCGAGGCGGGGGGCTTGTACTGCTACATTCGCGATGGCTTCGGTCGTCTGCCCGCGTTCCTCTATGGATGGTCCCTCTTCCTGGTGATCGCAAGTGCAACGATCGCCGCTCTTGCTCATGCCTTCACCACCTATCTTCAGGAAATCCTCCCGCTTTCAGCCAAGCAGTCTTCGGCCGTCGTTTTGCTCGTGATTGCTGTGGTTACGGCCGTCAACATCTGGGGAACTCGGAAAAGTTCCGACCTGCAGAACGTCACTACGCTCGTTAAAGTCGGTATCGTTCTCGTTCTCGGCATTGTTTTGCTGGTGCTCGGATTGTGGCAGGGCAAACATGTCCACGAGATTCCTCCCGCGATGGGCAGCCGGCTGTCCGCGTACGCGCTCCTTTCCTCATTCGGGCTCGCCATGATCACCGTCCTATGGGCCTACGAAGGCTGGCAGTTCGGCACCTACAGCGCGGGCGAAGTCATCGAGCCGCAGAAGTGTTTCCCGCGCGCGTTTTTGTACGGTTCCCTTATACTCGCGGGGCTCTATCTTTTCGCCGTGATTGCCTATCTTGTGGCGCTCGGCCCCGAAGCTGCGATGGAAAGCGAGGCCATCGCCGCAACGGCCGCCAGGGCTGTGCTCGGCAGCTCGGCCGGCAAATTAGTCGCGGGCGCCATTCTTGTCTCCACCTTCAGTGCCGCGAACAGCGTCATGCTCACCGCTCCTCGGGTCTTTTTCGCTATGTCCAACGACAATCTCTTTTTCAGGAAGCTTGCGGAGGTCCATCCTCGCTACGGCACACCGGCCGCAGCGGTTTTGGCTTTGGGTGTCTGGTCCGCGGTGCTTGCCATGGTCGGCGAATTCGCCAAGCTGACGAACGGCGCCATCTTCATTGGTTGGATTTTCTATGGACTTGCTGCTGCGGCGATCTTCCCCATCCGTCAAACCAACCGGGCCAAGGAGCTTCCGTACCGCGTTCCCGGCTATCCGTTCACTTCCCTTGTCTTCGTCTTGGCTGCGGCAGCCATTGTCGGTAACGCGATCTACGCCGCGGTCGCGGATCCTCGTCAATTCACGTATCTTATCGTGGCCATTGGTCTGATGCTGCTCGGTCTCCCCGGCTACTTCTTCTGGTCCCGCCGCCAGCCGCGCGACTTCTCCTAGCTCGGACGGGCCGTCCATCCCGACCCGAGATCCGGCGTCTTTGCCGGCTCGGCGGAGGGATGCGGCGATTTTCCGTGCGCACCACGGCCCGCTCGAATGCGCCGCATCGGAGTGGCCCGCGGGCCGCTTTTGTCACTGCCGCGCCCCATGCCCTCACGACAACATCACCGGATCCATATCGACCAGCAGGGCCTTTCCGGGAATCTCATTCGCTTCGCAGAACGCCAGCGCACCGTTCAGCAATTTCGTCAGCACGGACCGCCTCGGCGATTTCAGCAAAAATTGATACCGATGCTCCCTTTTGAGCCGCGCCAGCGGCGCCGAAGCCGGTCCCAGTACCCGTACGGCTTTCCCATCATGCGGCGAAAAATATTCTGACAGCCGACGCGACCACTTGATCGCATTGTCGAGGTTCGTATCCCTCACAATCACATTCGCCAGTGACGTGAAGGGCGGGTACGCCATCATTCTCCGAAAATGCAGCTCCCGTTCGTAGAACGACACATAATCCTGCCGCACCGCATCCTGAATCGCGTAGTGCTCGGGATAGTACGACTGAATCAGCACTCGTCCCGGCAATTCGCCACGCCCTGCACGGCCCGCAACCTGCGTCAGTAACTGAAACGTCCGTTCGGCTGCGCGAAAATCCGGCAAGCTCAGCGATGAATCGGCCGAAACCACTCCCACCAGCGTGACGCGCTGAAAGTCGTGGCCTTTCGCGAGCATCTGCGTCCCAACCAAAATGTCGAGCGCGCCACTTCGAAACGCCCCCAGCGTCTCCTGGTACTGCTGCTTCGTTCGCGCCGTGTCTCTGTCGAGACGCGCAATTCTCGCCCCAGTAAATTCCTTTCTCAGCCGTTCCTCGAGATGCTCTGATCCTTCCCCAAAGAAATAGACATACTTCGAATGGCATTTCGGGCAAGCCTTCGGCACAGCCTGAAGCGACCCGCAATAATGACACTCCAGCCGGTTGCGGCTCTTGTGATAGGTCATCGATATGCTGCAGTTCACGCACTCGACCGCGGCGCCGCAACTGCGGCACAACATGGACCAGGAATAGCCGCGGCGGTTGATCAGCACCAGCGCCTGCGTCTGAAAGGATAAACATTCCCCAATTCCTGTGTGCAAAGCACTCGAAATCGGGCTGGTCTGGTGCGTGTGCTGGAAATCCTCCCGCATATCCACAATCTCTACCGCCGCCAATGAACGGTTCTCCACCCGTGTTGCCATCGTTAGCAATTCGTACTTGCCGTTTATCGCGTTGTGGTAGGTCTCCAGCGATGGCGTCGCCGAGCCCAGCAGTGCCGTCCCGTTCTCGAGTTTCGCTCGAACGATGGCCACATCGCGCCCGTGATACCGCGGCGTTTCTTCTTGCTTGTAACTGTTTTCCTGCTCTTCATCGACGATGATCAGTCCGAGGTTCTCGACCGGTGCGAAAACGGCAGAGCGCGTCCCCACCACTACGCGTGCCTGTCCGTTCCGCACGCGCCACCATTCCCGCGCGCGTTCCACATCGCTCAGCGCCGAGTGCAGCACCGCGACGCCTTCGAACTGCGCCCCGAACCACGCCCGGCACTGGCGTCCGATCCACAGCGTCAAAGCAATCTCGGGCACCAGGACGATGGCTGTCTTTCCCCGCGCCAGCGTCTCCTGGACACTCCGCAAATACACTTCGGTTTTTCCGCTGCCGGTTACACCATGCAGCAGCTGTACGCCAAATCCGCCCAGTTCAAAGCGTCCGCGAATCGCTTTGAACGCGCTCTCCTGCGTTAGATTCAGCGCGTGGGCCGATGGCCTATAGCCTGTTTCAAATGGATCTTCCGCCGGATCAACGGGTTCTTCCCAGCTCTCGAGCAAGCCGTCCCGCAACATCCGCTCGATGAGCGCCCGCGAAACTTGGGCCAGCTTCAGGAGCTGCGCGACCGGCAGGGGTCCTCGCTCTGTTTCGAGCAGCGCTCGAATCCGTTCCTCCTTTTCCCCAAGCGTTTGCGTATACGCGTCCTTGACTCTCCACGCCGCCACCTGTTGGGTCTTCCGCTTTCGGCCCTCGACCGTTTCGCGAACTTCGATGTAACCGCGAAGTTCGAGCCGCTCGAACGCTAGCGGTGGAATCCCGAGTCTGTTGCGCGGAGTCAAGGTCAGCCCGCGCTTCTTCTCGAGCAGCTTTTCGAGGAATTCGGCCTCGTTGCCCTCTAAATCCGTGAGCACGCCCCTGCCTTGTAGCTTGGCCGCCAACGCCCTGCCCGTTTCGGTCAGCACAATCTGGCGCTTCCATGAGATTTCCGTCTGTGGCGGCAACATCGCGCGAAACACTTCACCGATCGGCGCAAGATAATATCCCGCGATCCATTGCCCCAATTCGAGCAGCTTCGGGGGCAGCGCCGGCGTCAGATCCAAAACCCGGCTCACGTCTCGAATCTGCGCCCCGTCCGGCACCGTTTCGGTCATTTCAACGGCGACGCCCACCAGCGATTTCTTTCGGAACGGCACGAGCACACGGCTTCCAGGTTGCACCCGTTCTCTCAGCGGCTCCGGCACGAAATAGGTAAATGTCGTGCGCAACGGCACCGGCAGCGCGATGTTGCAGTAGCATTCCTTCATTGTGCTCTTGTGGTCGTCGGCCTAGGCCGGTTCTTTCGTGTTCACAACCTGCCGCCTAGCGGCTGATCAAGAATATCCCAGCGAATATTGACACCACCCCGATCCATTGCGCCCTCGAGATATGCTCGCGCAAAAAAATGGCCGCCAACGCCACCGTAACGGCTCCATACATCGACGCCAGCACGCTCACAACCGACACCTGTTCGCGCTGCATGGCGTAATTATTCAAGAGGTATGCACTCGTATCCAGAATTCCCACGCCCACAACCCACCGATTTGCTCTCGCCCCCGGTAAGGCAAAGGGCTGCCGCAAAATCAGCACCACCGCCGTCGTCATCACGACACTCGCTAGGCGGATCAACCACACTGACGGCGCACTGCCTAGCAGCGGCACCACGCGCGTCCCCAGAAGCCAGAACATCACGCCAAATCCCGCGGCTGAAAACAATGCCCAGCCCACACCTAACATTCGCGTCCCAGGGCGTGTCTTCTCTCCGAGGTTGGCATCGTCCGGGATCCGCTCGCCGCGCGCCACTACAACTACGCCCACCATGATCAACGCGATTCCTGCAAACCTTAGCCGAGTCAACCTCTCCCCCGTCAGCGCCGCAAGCAACGTCGTGAGGGCCGGATAGCTCGCCGAAAGCGGCGCGACCACCGATAATTTTCCGATTTCAAAAGATCGATACAGCGCCAGCGTCGACGAGGTGTTCAATACGCCCGCAAGAAGCCCCCAAGCCCACGGCCGCCAACCCGAGCCGTCGGCGAGGTGCCCCCAGCCGCCCAGCGCCCGCATGGCCAGCGTCAGCAGCGCGAACCCGGTCAACTGCATATACAACATCGTGTGAACTGTTCCGATTTTTCGCGCGGCAAATCGCGCGAACAGGTCCGCGCTTCCCCAGCACAGCGCCGTCGCCAACCCCAGCAGAATTCCCATGATTGACTACGACGACTTCTTCTTCGGCGGCTGGAGGCCCAGTTCCGCCATCACCTTCTGCAGGTCTTTCCACACTTCGCCTTTGGCATTCGGGTTTCGCAGCAGATACGCCGGATGGTACGTCGCCATCAGCTTGTGCCCGCGCCATTCGAGCCACTGTCCGCGGAATTGCGTGATGCCGCGGTTCGTCTCGAGCAAGGTCTTCGCGGCCACTGCCCCCAGACACACGATTACTTTTGGACGGATCACATCGATCTGGCGCAACAGATAGGGCGAACACGTCGCCACTTCGTCCGGCTCCGGCGCTCGGTTTTCCGGGGGACGGCACTTCACCACGTTGCAGATGTACACGTCCTTGCGCTGCAACCCCATCGCCTCGATCATCTGGGTCAGTAATTTCCCGGCGCGGCCCACAAACGGCAGACCCTGAGCGTCTTCATCCGCGCCGGGCCCCTCGCCGACGAACACAAGTTGTGCCTTGGCGCTGCCATCTCCGAAGACGATCTTGTGGCGGCCCTTGTGCAGCTTGCACCGCGTACAATCCCCGATATCTTCGCGAATCTTCAGTAATGTGTCGTCGCGAACTTTGTCGACGGCTTCAAATAGCGAAGGACCGGAAGGCAGCGTCACCGGTTCGACGCGCTCGACCGGTGGCACAGCTGCCGTTTTCGGCGCCGCGATCTTTGGTTTGGGCAAAGCGATCTCCTGGGCGGCGCGGAACGTCGAAAGATTGGAAACTTCAGGCGGGCCAGCACCTGGCGAATTCAAACTCGCGCCGCGGTCGCGGTAGAACAACCGTATGCCGAGGTCCTCGTAATACCGCAGCCGCTCTTCAATCTTCTGCTGCAGCGATTCAGAGAAGCGTTCGCGCATAGAATAGAGCTCTAACTCAACTCCGAAAGCCAGGAAAACCGGGCACTAGCCTCGAGGGACTCCTCCCTTCGAAGCGAAGCGAGCCCGCCCTCAACCGCCGCCGCGCTTTGATGCCGGTCGGCTTCTCAGCACGCCGCGCAGTCGCAGGACCTCGTCGAGAATGCGTTCGGCCACCTCAGCCTTCGTCAGGCGTGGCAAAGGCAAATCGCGTCCATCCGACGAAAGCAGCGTCACCATATTCGTGTCCACGTCAAACCCGGCCCCCTCCGCGGTCACGTCGTTCGCCACCATCACATCCGCATTCTTTTGCGCGAGCTTCTTCCGGGCATTCTCCGCCACGTTATCGGTTTCCGCAGCAAAACCCACCACCAGCCGGTCACCCTTTTCCCGGGCAACCGTCGCCAGGATGTCCGGGTTCGGCTCGAGTCGCAGCGTCAGCGCATCCTGCGTACGCTTGATTTTTGACTCTGAGGGTTCGACGGCGCGGTAATCCGCTACCGCCGCCGCAAAAATCGCCAGGGTGCACTCGGGAAATCGCGCCTCGACCGCGCGTAGCATGTCTTCGGCGCTGCGCACGTCGATGCGTTCCACACCCCCCGGAGTCTCAAGTGCCGTTGGCCCGGTCACCAGCACGACTTTCGCTCCGCGCCGTGCTGCCGCTCGAGCCACCGCATACCCCATCTTTCCCGATGATCGGTTGCTCAAAAACCGGACCGGGTCAATGTCTTCGCGCGTCGGTCCGGCGGTCACCAGAACCCTCTCCCCGTCCAGGTCCTGCCGTCCCCGCAACACCTCCTCCACCGCCTTCAAGATCTCTACCTGGCTTGCGAGCCGACCCGGCCCGGTCATTCCGCACGCTAGGTAGCCTTCGTTCGGCTCCACGATCCGCACGCCCCGCGCGCGCAGGGTCGCAAGGTTCTCTTGCGTCGCCTCGTGCTGCCACATGTTGACGTTCATCGCCGGCGCCGCGACTACCGGTGCCGTCGACGCCAGGTACAGCGTGCTCAAAAAGTCGTCCGCGATTCCCCGCGCAAACTTCGCAAGAATGTCGGCCGTGGCAGGCGCGACGAGCAGCAGATCCGTGCTCTGAGCCACCGCGATATGGTCGATTGCGGACTCGAGACTGTTCTCGCCCCTCGCGGAGGTTGAAAAAAGATCGACAATCACCCGCTGCCCACTGAGTGCGGCGAAGGTGAGAGGGGTAATGAACTCCTGCGCGGCCCGCGTCATTACCACCTGGATGGTGTGCCCTTCATCCTGAAGCCGGCGAACCAGTTCGGCCGATTTGTAGGCTGCAATCCCGCCGGTCACGCCCAGGGTGATGCGCATGAAATCCCCCGCGCTCTACTTGCGCCGTTTGCCGGCTTCCCTTTCCTCGTCGGCTGTTCCCGGCTCTGTGAAGTCGTATTCGATTAGGCCCTGGTTCACCTCTTCGCAGGCGATCCTCGTTGCCTTCAGCGTCCGAAGGTTTTCCACCAGCGGTGGCGCCCCGGCCATGATCTGGCGGGCTCGCCGCGCCGCCAACACCACGTAAGCAAACTGGCTCTCCGGAGCTTTCGTTTGCACGGTCATGAGTGTCTTACCCTCCAAATGATGCCAGTAATTGATTGACGCGATCGCGGCGCCGCGCACTCGAGCATCGCAACGCGATGACGATCGCCTGCGCCTCTTTGCCCGCACGTTCCACGTCGTCGTTCACCACG
>Ga0126383_10003831_pt1 | contig 10042 bp, 5 predicted proteins | sample PanSoiMetPlot_35_FD_96882 | JGI IMG/M metagenome (GOLD analysis project Ga0126383, IMG submission 96882) | Tropical forest soil microbial communities from Panama - MetaG Plot_35 | ecosystem: Environmental > Terrestrial > Soil > Tropical forest > Bulk soil | place: Panama | collected 2016-02-17
CGGCAGAGATTCCTGGTGCTGATGCTGACCGTTTTCATGATGGTCGGCGGAATCGTGTCGTTCCGGCAGATGCCGGTGGATGCTTATCCGGATCTTTCACCTCCACTAGTTGAAATCATCACGCAGTGGCCGGGTCACGCGGCCGAAGAAGTGGAACGGTTGGTCACGCTGCCCCTGGAGCTGGCGATGAACGGCACCCCCCGCCTGGTGGTGATGCGCTCCATCTCTCTCTACGGCTTGTCCGATATCCGGCTGACTTTCGAAGAATCCGCCAACGATTATTTTGCCCGGCAGGTTGTATTTGAACGCCTGTCACAAGCCACGCTTCCTTCGGGAGTCACACCCACGCTCGCCCCGTTGTTCAGCCCCAGCGGGTTGATTTTTCGCTACGTGCTCGAGAGTCCTGACCGAAGCCCGCAGGAGCTGAAGACCATCGAGGATTGGGTGGTAGAACGGGCCTATCGCTCGGTGCCTGGAGTGGCCGACGACTCGGGCTTCGGCGGCACGGTGATGCAATACCAGGTGCTGCTCGATCCGGCGCGCCTTTATGGCTATCACCTGACGGTCGCCCAGGTGACAGCAGCGCTGGCGGCGAACAACGCCAATGCCGGTGGCGGCTTTTATTCGCAGGGCGGACAGTTTTATTACGTGCGCGGCATCGGATTGGTGAAGAACACCGATGACATAGCGAACATCGTGGTGGGCGCGAACAAAGGTGTGCCCATCCGGGTGCGCGACATCGGAGAAGTCACCATCGGACACGCGCCGCGGCTGGGAGAGTTCGGCTTTCAGACGAATGATGACGCGGTCGAGGGCGTCATCCTCATGTTGCGCGGAGGGCAGACGCAGAATGTCCTTAAGGGCGTGCAGGCGAAGACCGAGGAGTTGAACCGACAGATTCTCCCGCCTGACGTAAAGATCCATCCTTTTTACGACCGCAGCGAGCTGGTCCGTCTAACGACCGACACGGTGGAGAGGAACCTGGTGCGCGGGATGCTGCTGGTGCTGGTCGTGCTGATCTTCTTTCTGGTCAGCGTGCGCGCGGCCATTATTGTGGCGATTACGATTCCCCTATCGCTGCTGTTCGCCTTTATTGTGTTGCACGCCCACGACGTCGCCGCCAACCTGCTGTCGATCGGCGCCATTGATTTCGGGATCATCATTGATGGCACGGTGGTCATGATGGAGAACATCTACCGCGAACTGGCCCTACGCCACGGGCAGAATTACCAGCTGAACGATGTGATCCTGGCGGCGGCCAAGGATGTGGATCGCCCCATCTTTTACTCCGTGGCTGTGATCCTGGCGGGCTATCTGCCGATTTACGCGCTGAGCGGTCCGGCGGGAAAGCTGTTCCACCCCATGGCCGAGACCATGTCGTTCGCGCTGGTGGGCTCTCTGATCCTGACGCTCACCCTGGTTCCGGTCCTAGCCTCCTACTGGTTCAAAGGAGGAGTGAAGGAAAAAACCAATCGAGCGTTTGAATGGATGAAGGAGAAGTATGCCAGGCAGCTGGATTGGGCGCTGGCGCGGCCCAAGACCACCCTGGGGATTGCCTCTCTCATCTTTGGCGCGTCGTTGCTGCTGGTTCCGTTCATCGGCGGCGAGTTTATGCCGCATCTCGATGAAGGTGCGCTCTGGGTACGGGCAACCATGCCCTACACCATCTCGTTCGAGGAAGCCGCCCAGATTGCGCCGCGGATTCGGGCGATTCTGATGTCGTATCCCCAGGTGACGGTAGTGGGATCAGAATTGGGGAGGCCCGACGATGGCACCGATCCCACCGGGTTCTTCAATTGCGAGTTCTTTGTGGGATTGAAGCCCTACAAAGACAGGGCGTGGCGGGGTGAAATTCGCAACAAGAAGCAACTCATCGAATCCATCAACGCCAAGCTTACTGCTTTCCCGGGAATCATCTTCAACTACACCCAGCCGGCGGAAGACGCAGTGGACGAGGCGCTCACCGGACTGAAGAGTTCGCTCGCCGTGAAAGTGTTCGGCGAGGACCTGAATGTGCTACAGGAGAAAGGCATCCAGATCAAAAATACGTTGTCGACAGTTCCAGGTTTTACCGAACTCACCGTGGTTCGCGAACTCGGACAACCGAGCCTGCTGGTGAATGTGGATCGCGACCGCATTGCGCGCTACGGAATCAACGTGGCTGATGTGGAGGCGGTGATCTCGGCGGCCGTGGGCGGATCGGCGGTCACCCAAGTGATCCAGGGGGAGAAGTTATTCGATCTTGTGGTCCGCATGCAGCCGCAATTTCGCAGCAGCGCGCAGCAGATCGGAAACCTTCTCGTGGGCACACCCGACGGGCAGCAGATTCCGCTCAGCCAGCTGGCCGACATCAACCAAGGCAACGGCGCGTCGTTCATCTATCGCGAAAACAACTCGCGCTATATCGGAATCCAATACAGCATCGAAGGGCGCGATCTGCAGCGCACGGTACGCGATGGGCAGGCCGCCGTGAGGAAGGCGGTAACCCTGCCGCAGGGGTACCGCATGGAGTGGGGCGGCGAGTACAGCCAGTTTCTCGAGGCTAAGGCGCAGCTGTATATTATCGTTCCCCTGGCCATCCTCCTGATTTTCATGATCCTGTTTGCCTTGTACGGCAACTTCAAGTTTCCCGTCTCCATTGCCCTGGGCGTCATCATGACCGAGCCGGTGGGCGCGTTGGTGGCGCTTAAACTTACCCGCACTCCGTTCAGCGTTTCTTCCGTGCTTGGACTGCTGGCCCTGCTGGGCGTTTCCGTGGAGACGGCGGTGATCCTGGTGTCCTACATCAATAAGCTGCGGCTGGAGGGGATGGATATTCGCACGGCTACGCGGGAAGCCTCGCTGCTGCGCCTTCGTCCCATCATGATGACCGCGTTGGTGGCCTGTCTCGGTCTGCTGCCGGCGGCGCTATCCACCGGAATTGGTTCCGATACGCAAAGGCCCTTCGCCATCGTGATTGTGGCGGGGCTGGTTTCGCGCTTGTTTATCGGCTTCTTCGTGAATCCGGTGCTGTACGAGATGGTGGCGCGGGACGGTGATGTGCTTCAGGTGTAGAGGGCGCTAACCCTGGCGGGCGCTCCCCCCGGCAAGGCGGCGCACCTTGTCTTCCGAGCCAAAGATGTGATCATGCATCTGGCGGCGTGCTGCCGCGGGATCGCGCCGGCGGATGGCATCCAGAATCCCGCAATGTTCGCGCACCGGCAGTTCGCCGTAGTAACCAATATCGATGGCGGCGTACATGATGCGCTCCATCTGCGAGCGCACGGTCTCCACAGCGTGCAACAAGAGCTGGTTGCGCGCGAGCTGCGCAATCCCCACGTGCAAGGCGGTGTCGGTTTCGATGAAGTGGACGTAGCTCTCACGGTCTTCCATCTTGTAGGCGGTTTGCGCCAGAGTCTCTAGGCGTTCCAGCAGCTCGGGGTTATTGCCTTTCATCGCCGCCAGTTCTGCGCAGGCACATTCCACCGCACCCCGGTATTCATACAGCTCCGTCAGGTCCTGGACGGAAATCTTGGTGATGAAGTATCCGCGGTTGGGCACTACCCGCAGCAGCCGATCCTGCTGCAGACGCACAGCGGCTTCGCGTACCGGTGTGCGGCTGCTGGCGTAACGTTCGGCCAGGTCTTTTTCGCTGAGCGGTTCCCCGGGGGGATAAACTCCGGTGATAATATCGCGCTTAAGCGCCTGGTAAACGCGTTCGCTTAGCGAGGCCTCCGGCAGTTTCCGGGGGGTGAGGACGAGATGCCCGGCGGCGGCCGCCCGCGAACGGGCCCGGCCCGCCATTTCCCGCGTCCGGCGTTTTCTCGGCCTGGTCATCCTATCCTTCCTTTCGGGTATGTACCGTATCAGCAATTCACCGGTCGGAAAACTCCTCACGAGTTGCATGTCAGTTGTATACCATAGCTGTTCGTTGACATAGGGTAAATTATCAGGGTAAAGTTCGCGGGCTCCAGGAGGCGAGGACGCAACCATGACGCAGTTTCCGGTGGCCGCTGTGCGGGCTAAGTTTCCCGCCCTGAATCGGCCAGGCAGCTCGGTGTTCTTCGACAATGCCGCCGGGGCGCAGATCCCGCAGAAGGTGTTTGATGCCATCAACGACCACCTGCTGAAACGCAACGTACAGCGCGGCGGCTGCTATCGAGAGAGCCAGGAGGTGGATGCCTCGATCGCGGCCGCGCGCGAGGCGGTTGCCTGCTTTCTGAACGCGGCCTCTCCCGAGGAAGTCGCCTTCGGGATGAATGCGACCTCATTCATCCGTCTGGTGAGCCTGGCGCTGAGTCAGACGTTTGGGGAGCGCCGCGAGATCGTTGTCAGCGACCTCGACCATGAGGCTAACATCGCCACTTGGCTGGCGCTTGAACCCCTGGGTGCTGTCATCCGCTGGTGGAAGGCCCGCCAGGACGGCACGCTCGATTTGACGGATCTGGAACCGTTGCTTTCGAACAAGACGCGGCTGGTGGCATGCACCGCGACCTCCAACGCCATCGGCACGATCGTCGATGTGGCCGGTGTGGCCAGGCGGGCCCATACCGTGGGCGCGGAGGTCTTCCTGGATGCGGTGCACTACGGTCCTCATGGTCCCTTCGACGTCCAGGCCTGGGGGTGCGACTACCTGGTCTGTTCCGGTTACAAGATTTTCGCACCGCACATGGGGTTTCTGTGGGGACGGCGTAAGGCTCTCGACGCCTTGCCCACGTTTCGCGAAGACTTCATTCCCGACATGGCGCCGCTGAAGATAGAAGTGGGGACGTTCGTCTACGAGAATGTCGCGGGGATGCGCGCCGCAATTGAATACCTGACCGAACTCGGAAACGGCGGCGGGGGGACGCGCAGGGAGCGGCTGTTGAACGCCATGGGATCCATTCGCGACTACGAAGCCACGCTCTCGGCCGCCATGATCGAGGGACTCCGCTCGATCAGGCAGGCAACCATCTACGGCGTGGCGGACCCTGACGCGACCCACCAGCGTGTGCCGACGCTGTGCTTCAATCTCAGGAATGTGCCACCGGCTACTGTGGCCTCCGGACTGGCGGGCGCGGGCATTGCCGTGCGCGACGGCCACATGTACTCGCCGCGTCTCATGCGGCGGCTGGGACTCTCTCCCGAACAGGGCGCGGTGCGAGCGTCTCTGGTGCATTACAACACGCGCGAGGAGATCGACCGCTTCGTCGGGGCACTGGCGGAGATCGCCCCCGGCGAGGCGCACGACTGAAAATACCTGGAATTCGATTTAACAGCAGTCAGTCATCATGACGGAGCCGAGTACTTCTTCCCGGAACTTGCAACGCAGACTCACCGAGCGCCAGCTGTCGATGATTGCCATCGGCGGCGCGATCGGGGTGGGACTGTTTCTGGGCAGCAATGTCACCATCCATCTGGCCGGTCCCGGCGTGATCTTCACTTATGTCTTGGGCGCAGTCCTGGCGCTCATCATGGCGTACTCGCTGGCGGAGATGGCGGTGGTCCACCCGGTCGCGGGCGCATTCGGAATTTATGCCGAGCGATATCTCAACACCTGGTGCGGGTTCACGGTGCGCGCCACCTACGGACTGGTGCAGATTATCGCCATCGGAGCCGAGGTCACCGCAGTTGCCATTTATTTTCAGTACTGGTTTCCGGCCACGCCACAGTGGCTTTGGGTTGCGGTGGTCTCTCTGGGGATTGTCACCATCAACGGCGCGCAGGTGGGAAATTTTGGCGAGTTTGAATATTGGTTCGCGCTCGTCAAGGTGGTCGCGATCGTTGTGTTCATTGTGATCGGCATTGCCCTCATTACAGGACTGTCGCCGCGGCCGGCGGTGGGCCTTCATAACCTGACGGCGTTTGACGGGTTCCTGCCCCACGGATTTCGCGGTGTGTGGCTGGCATTCGCTTTGGTGATCTCGAGCTACATGGGCGTAGAAGTGCTTGCGGTCACGGCGGGAGAGGCGCGGCGGCCGGAGGAGGCGATTCCGCGAGCCATGCGCACCATGGTGTTTCGCCTGATCCTGTTTTACGTGCTCGCCATCGCCGTGATGGTCACCATGAGCCCGTGGAACCAGACCGGAGATGGCACCCTGGGCAGCAGTCCGTTTGTGCGCGCTTTCGCAGCAGTCGGCGTGCCCTATGCGGCCGCGGTTATGAACGTGGTGGTCATCACGGCTGCGCTGTCGAGCGCCAACACGAATCTCTATCTTTCCACCCGCATGTTGTATTCCCTGGCTCGCGGGCACTATGCGCCCGCCGCGCTCGGCCGCCTGAGTCCCAACGGAGTGCCGCACCGCGCTTTGGCTGTTTCCAGCCTGGGCATGGTGGTCGCTATTCTGCTGGCTGTTTATGTTCCGCAGCGCGCCTTCCTTCTTATGTACGGGTCGGCGGTGGCCGGGATGTACTTTGTATGGATTGTCATCCTGCTTGCCCACTTGAAATTCCGTCAGACGATCGGATCGAGAGTCGACGATCTGACGCTGAAGCTGGGCTGGTTTCCGTTTTCCAATCTTGCCGGTATCGCGGTTCTGTTGGCCATCGCCGGCAGTACCTTCTATGTAGAAGGACTGCAATATTCGGTTCCGACTTACTGTGTGCTGCTATTGGTCATGACCTTGGTGTACTGGAAGGTCCGCCCCGAGATCAGAACCGGAGTAGCAGCGCCGGTCCAGGCGAACCCAGAAAGTTCATCGGCTGAGTCGTGAGCGGGCGAAGAGTCGATCTGCGTGGATAGAAACATCAATTCGCCGGCCAATGAGGTCTACCGGTCGCTCGCGAGGGACTTTCGCGGCCAATTGCTTCGTCCCCCGGACGCGCACTACGAAACCGCGCGCGGCATCTGGAATGGCATGGTGGCGCGCCGGCCGGGATTGATTGTGCGCTGCGGCGAGGTTACGGAGGTGCAGGCTGCGGTCCGCGCCTGCGCCTCGCATGGAGCCCTGACCGCGGTGCGTTGTGGAGGGCACAGCCTCGCTGGTTTCAGCACCTGCGACGACGGCGTGGTGGTTGATCTTTCCAGCCTGCGATCGGTCAGCGTTGATGGCGCCTCCCGGCGCGGGTGTTTCGCTGGTGGTTCTCTGCTGGGCACGGTGGACTCTGCCACGCAGAAAGCAGGACTGGCCTTTCCCGCGGGTGTGGTTTCTCATACGGGTGCCTCGGGGTTGGTGTTGGGCGGAGGCTTTGGCTGGCTCACCCGCCTGCATGGCCTGTCATGCGACAACGTTGAAGGATTCACTCTCGTCACCGCAGATGGTTCCCTGGTTCATGCCAACGCATTCGCCAACGAAGACTTGTTCTGGGCTCTGCGCGGCGGCGGTGGCAACTTCGGCGTGGTCACGGAATTCAGAGTAAGGCTCCATCCCGTCAGCGGAGTGCTGGTGGGCGAGGGCCTGTGTTTGGGCGACGATATTGCCGCGTTGCTCCGGCGCTGGCGGGACTACATGCCGGAGTCGCCGGACAATCTGCGCTGGAGCCTCTCGCTGCGCCTTGCTCCCGACACACCAAGTCTTCCGCCAGAGTTCCGCGGACGTCCGGCGGTTGCGCAAGCAGCCGTCTGGACCGGTGATGTTGAACAGGGCGAGCGTTGCCTGGATCACATCTTCGCTTTCTGCAATCCCGTGGCCGTTATGCGAAAGAGGATGTCGTTCCTCGCTCTGCAGACCATGGCCGACGAAGAGTTCCCGCACGGCCGCCGCTACTACACGAAATCCGGATACTGCAGGGTGCTCGATGATCACGCGATCGATATCATGGTCGACTCACTGGCGACCATCCCGTCTCCCATGACGCAGATCGAACTCGCATACCTTGGGGGCGCGGTGAATCGGCTGGGTCCCGCAGACACGGCGTTCGGTGACCGCAGTTCTCCCTACGTGCTCAACCTGCTGGGCAACTGGTCGGAGACCTCAGAGGATGCGGCCAACGTCGCCTGGGTGCGCGGCCTTTTCCAGGCCCTGCGGCCCTCTATGACTCCGGGCGTGTACATCAACTTCATGAGTGGAGACGAGGACGACCGCGTCCCGGAGGCGTATCGCGAGCGCTGGGAGCGGCTGGTCAAGATCAAATCACACTACGACCCGGACAATTTCTTTCGCCTGAACCAGAACATCCCGCCGCTGAAGCCGGCCGTGCCGGTGCGATAGGGAGCGGGTCAGTGGGATTCCGCGGTCTGCAACTCGAGGCCGACTCTCTCGCCATTGATCAGCACCACGCCTTGATCGATCAATTGCTGGCCCGTGCAGTCGTACTTCTCATAACAGCGTATTGAGGAAAGAGGGAAGAAAAACTCCACCGATTGCGAAGCCGAGACTGCCGGTGTCTTGCCGGTCACGTGAATCGTGGTGCTGAAATTGATGCCGTCGAAGTTCTGTTCGCCCTCGAAATCACCAGCGACAGGACGAATCAGGTGTGCGATATGTTCGTCGAAGGCCATGGCGGCAATGCGGTAGCGCGATCCGCCGGCAGTCTCCGGCAGGGTAGTAGTCAGGGACAACTGCAGGTAAATGCCCTGGCGGAAAGCGATGAAGGCGGGTGGCGCATAGGAGACAAAGTGCGCCTGGGAATCAAGCTCCTTCACCAGCTTTGTGAGCACATCCTGTTGCGAGCCCTGTAAGGCGGCAATCGCCTGGGCAGAGGTGTCGTGCGGTGGTGGAGCCGTTTCCTTGGGCTTGTCAGGTGTGGCCGGCAGCGTGGGAGCGAGAGAAGTTGCGGCAGCAGAAGAAGCAACCTCCGCGCTGGCCTGCGTTGGGGGATCCCCGGCGGACCCGCCGTCGCTGGGCGGAGCGGCCTCTGCCGAAGCCAGGGGTTTGTCGCTGAGGAAAACAGTTACAGGTTCTGCGTCTAGGAACACCTGGCCTTGCAGCAGAGCCGCTTGTTTCACCGTGTCGTCTTTTGCTCCTACCAGGCGGACGGCCGCGCCCTGCGGCAAGTAGACCATCTCGTTTTCCGGACTCTCCAGGGAAACGCCCATCACCTTGCTCAGGATGTGGTGCGAGACCTCCACAGCGTAACCGCGAATCTGCTTGTTGTTCTGAAAGCGCGGCACGGAGGCCTGCAGGATGGGTGTTATCACGTGCAGGAAGGTATCGCGCGCGCGGATGGTTTTGTTCACCTGGGTGGCCGAGTAAGCCGCGAAGTAATTCCCGGTGACGGCCAGCACGATTTGTCCGTTATAGCGGTCAAAGCGAATGGACCGCTGGTCGGCGCGCCGCTGCTGCACTTCGTCGAGATCGAGTTTGCGGCTGAGATAGAACGGATAGTCAAACGAATGGGAGACGATTTCCTGGCCCACCGCCTTCAGTTCATCCATGTACTGCAGCTGCAAAGCGCGCAACTCGGGATCCTTGATTTCCGCTGGCGACAGAACCTGGGCCCAGGAACTCACGGCCAGCAAACCAACCACCACTCCTCCCAGCCAGCTATTTTTGCGCATAGACGATTCCTGCGGCGCGATAGGGTGGGTCCGATACCAGGCGAATATAGGCAATCACCGCCTGGATCTCTGCCTTGCTGAGAGTATGTCCATAGGGCGGCATGAGCGCCGACTTGCTTAACGCCGGGCCACCGTGGCTGATGATGGAAGTCAGGTCTGCGTCGGTCAGCTTATTTAGCGTGTCACCTTCCGTGAACGGGTGGGGCTTGGTCTCGAGGTTGTCGTAATTTGACACGCGCTCCGGCGTGGATTCGGGATTGTGACAGCGGGCACAGAACTTTATTTCGAGCTCCGCGCCCCAACGTTCCTGGTATCCGAGAGCGACCTCCTGGACTTTGAGGTCCACGTTCTTCCCGGTTTTGGTGGGCGTCGTGGCCGCGAACTCATAACGCCCGGCAATTCCACCCGGCGTGACATTGGACGCGAACTGCCCGGAGGAGTCGGTGAGCCCGAATCGCGGGTCGAAACTGACTCCCGCTGGACCGCTCAACGTGACGAGAGCTCCCGGGACGGCAGTTCCCTGATCGTCATTCACCTGCACCACCAGCGGCTGGCCGAGAGCGGAGCCCACGAAGCCCAGCTGCTTTCCGCCGCTCGACTCGACGATGGCGCTGCCATAAGCTTGAGGAGAGGGAGTTCCGGGAG
>Ga0126383_10003832_pt1 | contig 10042 bp, 7 predicted proteins | sample PanSoiMetPlot_35_FD_96882 | JGI IMG/M metagenome (GOLD analysis project Ga0126383, IMG submission 96882) | Tropical forest soil microbial communities from Panama - MetaG Plot_35 | ecosystem: Environmental > Terrestrial > Soil > Tropical forest > Bulk soil | place: Panama | collected 2016-02-17
CTCCAACCCGCGCGTTGAGTCGCAGCAATAGCAGCCTCGCAATAGCCAGCACGATGAAGGTAATGACGAACAGGATCAGACCAAGCGCGATCAATGCCGAGGTGTAGAGGTCGCCGACTGCCTCGGTGAACTCATTGGCAATGGTGGCGGAAATTGTGGTGCCGGGCGCCAGCAACGATCCCGAGATGCGGTGCGCATTGCCGATCACGAAGGTGACCGCCATGGTTTCGCCGAGCGCGCGGCCGAGCCCAAGCATGACGCCACCGATCACGCCAACACGCGTATAGGGCAAGACCACGTAGCGCGCGACTTCCCAGGTCGTGCAGCCGAGCCCGTAGGCCGCCTCCTTCAGGACGGGCGGCACCGCCTCGAACACATCGCGCGAAATGGAGGTGATGAAAGGCAGAACCATGATGGCGAGGATCAGTCCGGCCGTGAAAACGCCGATACCGTACGGCGGGCCCGCGAACAGGGTCGACAGCACCGGTATTTGGCCAAACAACGAGATGAGGAATGGCTGCAGCGTCTGCTGCAGAAACGGTGCAAACACGAACAGGCCCCAGATGCCGTAAATGATGCTGGGAATGCCGGCGAGCAGTTCGATGGCTATGCCGATGGGACGGCGCAACCACATCGGGCAGAGCTCGGTAAGAAACATTGCAATGAACAGGCCGACCGGAACGGCAATCAGCATTGCAATAAACGATGTTACGACGGTGCCGTAGATCGGAGCGATGGCGCCGAATTTCTCGGTGACGGGATTCCAAACTTCTTCGTAGAGAAAGCTCACGCCGAAAGTGCGCAGGGCCGGCAACGATCCCCAAATCAGCGAAACGATAATGCCGCCGAGGATGACAAGGACGGTAATGGCGGCGGCGCGGGTCAGGTGGCGAAATACCACGTCGCCCATTCGCAGGCGCTGCAGAACCTTGGCCCGGTCGAAATGAACGGCCGAAATGCCGGAACCCTGCAACGCTACGTCAACCACCGATCGCCTCCCGGTCGATAGCATCCGGCTCTCCCGCTTTTCGACATCGCGGAGAGTTACTCAAGCCGCCTCCCGGCCTCAGCACAAGCCACCTGTCTGCCGGCGGCGCAAATAAGGAAAGGGCGCCGCGCGGGCGCCCTTTTTCTTGCCCATTGGATCAATTGGTCACCGCGAATACGGGCTTGCCGCTCGCGTCCTTGATGTCGGTCGACCAGGATTTCTCGATGTCCTTCACGACATTGTCGGGCATCGGAACGTAGTCGAGTTCTTCGGCCATCTTGCCGCCGTTCTTGTAGGCCCAAGCGAAGAACTTGAGCGCCTCGCCGGTGGCGGCAATATCGCCCGGCTGCTTGTACACAAGGATCCAAGTCGCCGCCGTCATCGGCCACGACTTCTCGCCGGGTTGATTGGCGAGGATCACGCCGTAGCCAGGCTGCGATTTCCAGTCAGCATTCGCCGCGGCGGCCTGGAAAGCTTCCGAGGTCGGTTCAACGGTTTTGCCGGCCTTGTTGACCATCTTGGTGTAGGTCAGCTTGTTCTGCTTGGCGTAGGCGTACTCGACATAGCCGATCGAGCCCTTGGTGTTGGCGACATTGTTGGCGACGCCTTCATTTCCCTTGGCGCCGATTCCGCTTGGCCACTGCACCGAAGTGTTCACGCCGACTTTGGACTTCCAGTCCGCGTTAACATCGGCGAGGTAGTAGGCGAAGTTGTAGGTGGTGCCGGAACCGTCAGAGCGATGCACGATCGCGATCGCCTGGCCCGGCAGTTTGGCATTCGGATTGAGCTTCTTGATCGCGGGATCATCCCACGTCTTGATGTCACCGAGGAAGATCTTTGCGAGGGTCGGACCATCGAGCGTCAGATCGCCCGGCTTCACGCCATCGAGATTGACGACCGGTACGATACCACCCATCACCATCGGGAACTGGGCGAGGCCACTCTCGTCGAGCTCCTTGCCGGGCAGCGGCGCATCGCTCGCGCCGAAAGTTACTGTCTTGGCCTTGATCTGTTTGATGCCGCCGCCCGAACCGATTGACTGGTAGTTCAATCCGTTACCAGTCAGCTTTTTATAGGCATCCGCCCATTTCGCGTAGACCGGGTAGGGGAAGGTTGCGCCGGCGCCGGAAATGTCAGCAGCGTTGGCGGGAACAAAGGTTGCTGCGGTGATAAGCCCCGCGGCTGCCAATGCGGTCCAATGTTTCAAGGGTTCTCTCCATGTTGGCGGCCAAAGATACGCGCAGGCCAAAAAAGACCCACCGCCCCAATCTCTGTGCCCAATCGCTTGGGCAGCCGCTGTTGGTCAAAAAAACGCTCTCCACGACGTGGCTTCGGACGATTTTTGCTTTGTTTTGACACGGGATCCGAAGTCGGGGTCAGGCATAAGCGGCACATGTCACTGTTCTATAAAGCTTTGGTGACAGTTACATGACAGTGCAACTTACTGATCTTGTTTGGTTTTCAGGCCAATACCGGCGAATCCTCGGTGCGTGGTGGCAGGTGCATTGTAAACGTGGCGCCAGCGCCCGGGGTACTCTCGATCGTGAGCCGGCCGCCGTGTCTGTTGAGGACGTGCTTGACCAGCGCGAGGCCCAAACCGGTACCGCCCTGCGAACGGCTGTCGGCCACGTCGACCCGGTAAAAGCGTTCCGTGAGCCGCGGCAGATGTTCGGGTGCAATGCCCGGGCCGTAATCACGTACCGCCAGGAGTACCTCCGCCTTGCCGCCACGCGTTTGTCCGCGCACCAGCGAAATGTCGAGCCGCTTGCCGGCCGCCCCGTATTTCAAGGCATTTTCCACCAGGTTCTCGAGCGCTCTGATCAATTCGTCGCGGTCGCCGAGCACGATCACCGCGTCTGGCGGGGCGGTCACATTGAATTCGACGCCCCGGTCGCGTGCGAGCATCTGCAGACCGTCGACGACCTGGCGCACGATCGGCACCAGGTCGACCGGCGTGTTCGGCTGCAAATGCGCGTTGAGCTCGATGCGAGAAAGTGACAGCAGGTCATCAATCAAGCGGGCCATGCGGGTGGCCTGCCCCTGCATGATCGACAGGAATTTTTCGCGCGCAACCGGATCGTCCTTCGCAGTGCCCTGAAGGGTTTCAATGAAGCCCAACAGCGCGGCGAGCGGCGTCCGCAACTCATGACTGGCATTGGCAATGAAGTCGGCGCGCATTTCCTCGACCCGACGCAGCGGCGTCAGGTCGTTAAAAGTCATCAGCAGGATGTCCGCTGCACTGTCACCGGTTGAGAGCCTCACCGGCGTCACGAAAGCCTCGAGCCAGCGATCGAGCGGCACGCGCTCGAAAAATTCCACCCGTTGCGGCTCGTGGCGCCTTGTCGCTCGGCGAATAGCGTCGACCAGTTCGGGCATGCGCAGTGCGATCAGCGCGGGTTCATCGCGCTGCAGCGCCGGCGCTATGCTGCCGGCCGCCTCGTTGAACGCGATAACCCGGCCTTCGCGGTCGAGAACAATTGCAGCGTCAGGCAAACCGTCGATCAGTTGCTCGATCAACAAGGTCTGCGGTTGCGTGAGGGTGCCTCCAACGGCGCGCGCCGTTCCGGAACTGGCGACAACGGCGGCATGCCCGAACAAGGCTTCCCATGCGCCGCGCAACCGGGCCGTCAAGCCGGTGGTGGGGGTAAAATCGCGACGGTCCTCGTCTATCGCCATCTTCAGTCGGCGTCGGTTTTTTCGGCCTCGATCTCAGTGCGGATCGGCGCGGTCACCGATGTTATCGTTTTCTGCGCGGCAACGCGCCGTGTACCGCTCATATTGAGCCATATTTCGCGCGCACCAAGAATAAGCAGCGCAATCACGAATGGCACAATGTAATAAAGCACGCGGAACAAGAGCAGTCCGGCGAGCAAGGCTTCCTTGTCGAACTGCCAGAGCGCCACCAGCATCGCCGCGTCGAAAACGCCGAGACCGCCAGGCGCATGGCTGGCGAAACCAAGAAGCGTCGCCGAAACGAACACCACCGCGATCGTGACGAACCCGATATTCGGTTCCTGCGGCAGCAGCATGTACATGGCGAGCGAGCAGCAGACGAGATCGACGATACCGATGAAAATCTGCAATAGCGTCGACGGTCCGCTGGGCAGGGCGACTTTCCATTCGCCCTGCCCGATCTCGCGCGGTGCGCTCCACACCCAGCTCACATAAGAAACGAGCACCACCAGCATACCGACGCCGATCGTGCGGTTGAGCCAGGGCGGCAATTGGTCGATCGGCCCCGCGGCTTGCGGGTGATAGATGACACCGAGGCCGAGCACGGTGGCATTCCCGAGCCAGAAGGTAAGGCCTGCGATGAAACAGATTTTCGCCACCTCGACAGCGTCGAGCCCGTAAGCGGAATAGATGCGGTAGCGCACGGCGCCGCCGGTGAAGACCGTAGCGCCGATATTGTGCCCTATCGAATAGCTGGTGAAGCCGGTGAGCGCAGCAATCCGGTAGGGAATTTCCTTGCGGCCGATCGTGCGCAGCGCAAACAGGTCATAGAAGGTAAGCGTAAAATAACCGCAGGCGACGAACAGCGCGGCAGCCGCGATATGCCGCGTCTCGGTTGCCTTGATCGCCGCGACCACCTCGTCGGGTTCGATGTCGCGCAGCATATGGAACAGCACCACCACCGCGATCGTGATGATGGCAATGCTCAACAGCATGCCAATGCGATTCCAGCCAATCGTATCCTGGAAAAAACGCGCCACTGCGCGCAGCGAATTGACCATCATTCCTCCGGTTCGCCGGCATCCGTATCGCCCGGGATGCCGTGCGCCGCACGCCCTTGACGAGCGCGCCTTGCCCGTCCCCTAGCAGAACTAACCCCGCCGGGCGAGTGCACGGCCGCCCCGCGATCTGCTAGCATGTCGGAAACAAGGCCATCGGCCCGAGCTGCACAGCCGCAGCCATCCGGGAGGTCACTCATGAACGAATCCGATCCAATTCTGCACCGTCGCGCTGTTCTTAAGACAGCCGGGTTAAGCGTTGGTGCAGGGGTTCTCTCTGGCCTGGCGGCGCCCGTGCAAGCTGCCGAGACCGCCGAAATATGGAGCGCCGAATACTGGACCAGGAAAGGCGACGTGAAACTCAATCTGTGGCGTAAACGTGTCGGGTCACCAAAACCCGGCGAAGCAGGTCTCCCGGTTGTATTTCTGGTCCACGGTTCGTCGAACTCGTCACGCTCGTCCTATGACCTGACCGTGCCCGGCAAGGGCGAATACTCGCTCATGAACGTGCTGGCACGGGAGGGCTACGACGTCTGGACCATGGATCATGATGGCTATGGTCGTTCCGGCGGCTCCGGCAATAGTTCCGATATCGCCAGCAGCGTCGAAGATCTGAAGGCGGGTATTCCGGTTGTCGTGCAGGAGACGAGCCAACAGAAACTGCATTTCTATGGCACATCATCCGGCGGGATCCGCGCCGCCGCCTACGCCCAGGCGCAGCCCGAACGCGTCGGCCGGTTGATGCTCTGCGCGTTCACTTACAAGGGCAATGGCGCGGCCGAAATCGACCGGCGAAGAGAAAAAATTGATGCGCTGCGCGCGAGCCCGCGTCGAAAGCGCGACGCCGCAATGATCCGCTCAATTTTTACACGGGACGGATATGCCTCAAGCTACGATCCGGCGGTTGCCGAAGCGATTATTGCCGAGGAAATGAAATTCGGCGATCAGATGCCGAGCGGAACCTATGTCGATATGGCTGCAAACCTTCCGATCGTCGATCCCAAAAAGATATTGTCGCCGGTACTGATGTTGCGCGGCGAATTCGACGGCAACTCGACCAATGAGGACCTGCTCGAATTCTACCGGCAACTTCCGAACGGCGACCGCCAATTCGTCATTCTTCCGCAGACCGCGCATAGCTCGGGCTGGAGCAAGAACCGTCACCTGCTCTGGTATGCCCTGAAAAATTTTCTCGCTGCGCCGACCGCGCTTGCCTGATCAGCGCGATTTGGGTTTTCCGAAGGGACGGCAGCGCCCCGCTTTATCCCTCCCGTGAGCAGAGGTCGGATCGCGCCAGCGATCGCGGCGAGGGCTTGCAGAACTAAGAGATTGTTACCCCTCACCCACTCCTCTCCCCTGCGAGGAGAGGAGTTCACTCTGCCTTGGTGCAGCTCCTGATATCAATAGCGCGCCGCGAAAAATTCGCGCAACGCTTCGGTTGTTTCCATCGGCGCCTCCTCGGACAGATAGTGCCCGGAGGGAACCGCCCTGGCGCCGACAATATTTTTCGCGTAGTTCTTCCAGATCTCGGCGGGACCAGGTTTGCTGTTACGGCCAACGCTGCCTGTCGCGCCCCACAGCAACAGCACCGGACATTCGATTTTGCGGCCGGCCGCGAAATCCTCGGCATCCATTTCGAGATCAATCCCGGCCGCCGCGCGATAGTCCTCACAGATGGCGTGAATGGTTTCGGGATTGCGAAAACAGCGTTTGTATTCGGCAAGAGCGTCCTGATCGAAGAAGCTCAAGCCCTGTTTAGTTTTTGCCAGCTTCTTTTCGATGAACCAGTCCGGATCAGCACCCATCATCCGCTCCGGAAGGTCATAGGGCTGGATGTTGAAGAACCAGTGCCACGAGAATGTCGCCCATTGTTTGTTGATGTTGTTGTACAGATGATACTGTGGAATGATGTCGAGGATCGCCGCGCGCATGACTTTCTTCGGGTGATCGAGGCACATGCGATGCAGGACGCGGGCGCCGCGGTCGTGGCCGGCGGCAAAAAAACTGTCGAAGCCGAGCGCGGTCATCACTTCAACCTGATCCTGCGCCATCGCGCGGAATGAATAGCCGGAATGATCCTCGCCACCCGGCGGCTTTTCGGAATCGCCGTAGCCGCGCAAGTCCGTGCATACGACCGTAAACTCGCGCGCCAGCGCGGGCGCGACCTTAAGCCACGACAGATGCGTGAATGGATTTCCATGCATCAACAGCACGGGCGGCCCGCTGCCACCGACCACGGTGACAATGCGCGCGCCGCTGGTCTTGATCTCGGATCGCTTGAAGCCGTCGAGCATGGCTGGACCTGCAATCTGTCATGGCCGGCCAGTCCCCGGCCATCCACGTCCTGATCCGAGCATGTTTAAAGACGTAGGTGTCCGGCACAAGGCCGGCGCTCGCAAAACTGGGAGGACGCCGGTCCGATCGAGGCCAACAAGCTGTCGATTGCGGCCGGGCCCGTAGTGGACGACTTTATAAAGTCCGTGTGGCGGTGACCGGAATTCCAAAAGGCGAGCTGGCCCGCATCGTGAAGAAACTACAGGAGGACAAGGTCGTTGGCTTCGTTGCCGCGACCGATTGAGCCTGAACCACGCCACACTGCGCCGACGCTGCAATTCCCTTGCCCCGAAGCTACAAAGTCGCCAATTGTTGTGTCTGGACGCGCCTTGGAGATGTAATGACTGGTACTCCTCCGCCACCGACAATGCCGTTGCGCGTGACACGCAATGATCAGATCGCCGACGGCATCCATCTCCTCGAATTCCGCGATCCTGCCGGAATGCAATTGCCGGAGTTTTCCGCCGGCGCGCACGTTGCCGTCCGGGTGCCGAACGGTCTGCTGCGGAAATATTCACTGTGCAACGACCCGGCCGAGCGCGACCGCTACCAGATCGCGGTGAAGCGCGAGAACGATGGCCGCGGCGGCTCACGCAGCCTGATTGACGACGTAACAGCCGGCGACGAGCTCACGGTGACTGCGCCGGTGAACGACTTCGGACTGCCACCACGCGCGCAGGATTTTCTGTTCATTGCCGGCGGTATCGGAGTGACCCCGATCGTAGCAATGATCCATCAGGTGATGGCCGAAGGGAAACGTTTTCGGCTGTTCTACTGTTCGCGCTCGCCGGAAGTGACCGCGTTCCGCGATGCGCTCAGTGCCCCGCAATTCAGGGACACGGTCACCATTCACTACGATCAGGGCGACGCGTCCCGTTCACTCGACCTACGGCCCATCCTCGCCGAACGAAAAAACCGCGAACATCTTTATTGCTGCGGGCCGCGTCCGTTGATGGAAGCCGTGCGCGCCATGACGGACCACTGGTCGCCCACCGCGGTGCATTTCGAGGCCTTCAGCGAGGCTGAGACGCACAAGCCCGGTGACAAGGTATTCACGGTAAAGCTCGCGCGCTCTGGCGATGTCCTCGAGGTCTCCACCAGCAAGACCATCCTCGAAGTGCTGCGCGACCACGGGCTCGACGTACCGAGCTCATGCGAAACCGGTACCTGCGGCACTTGCCGGACAAAGTTGCTGGAAGGCGAAGCCGACCACCGCGACCTGGTGTTGGCCGAGCACGAGCGCAAAGACACCATCATGATTTGCGTTTCGCGCGGGCGCAGCGGCAAAATTACCATCGATCGGTAACTTCCACCACTCATCCCCGCAAAAGCGGGGATCCAGACACAGTTTGCGGACTTGGCGATTACAAGGCTGGATTCGCGCTTGCACGGGAATGAGTGGAAATTAATTACTGCTGGATCACGCGCAGATAGGCCCGCACGGCAAGCGCATCGTCGTGACTGAACTTGAATTCCGGCATATCGGGGTGACCGCCGGAGATGCCGCGTTCGAGCACGCGTGGAAACTCATCAAGATCGATCGTCCGGCCGAGTGTGCGAAATGGCGGCGCCTCCGGATGCTTGCTTTTGCCCTTAACTCCGACCGCGTGGCAGCCCCCGCAGAATTCCGCAACCAATGCCTGGCCGTGACTGACCGGATCCTGCGCTTGCGCGGCGGAGCCAACCGCGGCCAGACCAGCAATCAGAGAGAAGACTGTCGGCAGCAATTTCATTGGCAGTATCTTCATCGTCGGAAGTGGCGCGCCGGAAGGGATTCGAACCCCTGACCCCCAGATTCGAAGTCTGGTGCTCTATCCAGCTGAGCTACCGGCGCCTTTGGGAATAATGGGTGGCGCGCCCGAAGAGATTCGAACTCCTGACCCCCAGATTCGTAGTCTGGTGCTCTATCCAGCTGAGCTACGGGCGCTTGATTCCGCTGCCGGAAACCGGCCCACGGGACCGCGCATAGCTATCGTCTTGACCTACCATTGGCAAGGGTTGCAGCCGTCGGCACTCGCGCCGTCCGTGTGCTTCAGGCTAGCGTTTTGCTGTGGCGATTGAACACTTCGGATGTTCAGGCACGGGCGCGTTCGCCGCGTCGCGTACTCAGTTCGACGGCCCGGTCAGGGATCGTGATGCTGAACGTGGCGCCGATGGTCCCGGGCACCAGGCGGATTTCACCGCCATGCGCGCGCACCAGCTCCGCAGCGATGGCCAGCCCGAGGCCGGTGCCCCCGGCACGCGCTGCGCCTTGGAAGGCCTGGAACAAGTGGGCCCGCGCCTTTTCCGGAACGCCCGGCCCGGTATCGGATACCTCGATCACGGCAACGCTGCCCTCGCGGCGTCCCGTAATGCGAATCTGATCGCGGGCCGGATCTTTCGCGCCATGCGTTTCCAGCGCCTGCACCGCATTGCGCGTGACATTAACCAGAACGCGAAACAACTGATCGTGGTCGGCTTCCATGGTGAGCCCGCGCTCGACCGCCACAATCCAGCGGATGGGCACGTCGAGGCCAAGACCCAGGGCTTCGTGCACTTCCTCAATCAGCGGCTCGACCTCAATCGTCTTGCGGTCGGGCGGCGGCTCCTGTGCACCACCGTACGACAGCGTCGACTGGCAGAACGCGATCGCGCGTTCGAGCGCGCGCATGAGCTTGGGCGCAAACCGTTGCACCTTCGGATCGGGCGAGGTCGAGAGCTGATCGGAAAACAGCTGCGCTGATGCCAGCAAATTTCGCAGGTCGTGGTTGATCTTCGACACTGCGAGCCCAAGCGCCGCCAACCGGCTCTGCTGGGTCAGCATCGATGTAAGCTCCCGCTGCATGGCGGCGAGTTCTTCTTCGACAGTACCGATTTCATCACGGCGGCCGCTCGCGGATATGATGTGCGACGGGTTTTCCGGATCGGCGCGGAACGCGATCATATTGCGGGTGACGCGCCACATTGGGCGCACCAGAAGATAGTGCAGCGCGAAGAACACCAGCATCGC
>Ga0126383_10003836_pt1 | contig 10039 bp, 9 predicted proteins | sample PanSoiMetPlot_35_FD_96882 | JGI IMG/M metagenome (GOLD analysis project Ga0126383, IMG submission 96882) | Tropical forest soil microbial communities from Panama - MetaG Plot_35 | ecosystem: Environmental > Terrestrial > Soil > Tropical forest > Bulk soil | place: Panama | collected 2016-02-17
AAACTTCATGGCGCAATCCCAGTTAGAGTGTCGATGATACATCGCCCGGGCAAATTCTGCCCCTGAAACCGATCCGTTTGCCAAATTCGTGTCTTTTGATACAGTGTGTCCGCTCGGCTGGTGCGGCGACTGCTCCAGCACTGGCCGGTTTCTGGGGGGAGATTTCTTGCGTATCGTCAGTGTTGGCGAGATTCTCTGGGACGTCATCAGTGAGAACGAATACCTGGGCGGCGCTCCCCTCAACTTTGCCGCGCACTCGCAAAAGCTGGGCCACGAAGTCTTTCCCCTAAGCGCCGTCGGAGCCGATGCCCGCGGTCGCAAGGCGCTGGAGCTTCTGCGGAGCCGGGGCATGTCCACCGAGTTCGTCCAGGTCTTGAAAGACAAGCCGACTGGAACCGCCGAGGTCTTCCTCGATATGGAAGGCAAGCCCACATTTCGCATCGTCCGGCCTGTCGCCTATGACTTCGTCGATCTTTGCGATGACGAATTGAAACGTATCGCCAGCCTCAAGCCCGACTGGATTTACCTGGGCACGCTTTATCACATGTCAGCCCAAGCCCTGGAATCAACCAAGCGACTCCTGCGAGCCGCACCTCGGGCGAAGCGGTTTTACGACGTCAACCTACGTGAAGGTCATTGGAGCCTCCACACCATCGAGCAACTCACTTCGCTGGCTACAGTCACCAAGTTAAGCGATAGTGAAGCCGAATCGCTCGATGCCTCGGTGGACGCATCCGAGGGACCCGGCGACTCGATCAAACAATTCTGCAGCCGCTGGGGTGCACGTTACGGATGCAAGATGATGTGCGTAACTTTCGGCGCGCGCGGCTGCGCCATTATGAAGGACGGGAAGTACACCACGACGCCCGGCTACCGCATCACCGTGGCGGATACCGTCGGCGCCGGAGATGCATTTTCCGCCGCTTTTGTTCACTGCCTTAGCAAGGGATGGAACGCGCGGCAAATCGGGGAGTGCGCCAACGCGGTTGGCGCACTGGTGGCCAGCCGCCCTGGGGCAATTCCGGAATGGAGCATCGAAGAGGCTCACGCTATGATGAAGGAACAGCCGGTTAAGTAGCGCGTTTTCAATCGTTTTTAAAGAATCTCTAAGAAGTAGCTTTAAGCTATGCCGGTGCCCGACTCCGTCTTCTTTTGGCGGGGTGGGAGTGTCTTCATTCTCCTGCTGTATCCCTTACTTTTGGGATATGTGGGGGCAACTAACCATTATCCACTGCGATAAAAACCGCTATTTCCCTGCAACCGTAACCACCGCTGTCGCTGACTTCGTCTTGTCGGCGGTACTGGTGGCCACTAAGTGATACGTTCCCGGCTTCTGTGGTGTGGTGTAGGTGCAGTACAGCGAGATGGTGTCTTCCTTCGCCGATGCGCCGCGTGACTGAATCGAGCCCACGTTGTCTCCTTCCTCAACGCTCCATGTCACTTCGCTCCCGGGAGCTCCGGTTACCTCAGCGACAAAATCCACCCCTTTGCCGGGCGCGACCTTGGCAGAGGTGGGATAGATCGTGATTGACACTGCCTGGGCGGCTTTGCCGGAGATGGACATCGAGGAGCGGAGCATCCAGACAATTCCGCCGATCGCAATCAGTGCCACGACGATAGCTGCGATGAGAATGGGCGAGAGTCGCCGCCGTTCGCCGATTGCATCGGGCGAGCCGGGCTCGGCAGCGAAAGGTACTGACCCATACCGCGAAGAAGGTGGCGCCACTGAAACGTCCGGCGCGGGTGGCTCGACCCTTCGAGGTGGTGGAAACGTGACTTTGCGCGCTGGCGGCTCCGGTTCTGAAAATAACGGCGCGGCTTCTTCCTCACGGAGGGGCACTGCCCGATGGGTCGTTTCAACCTGCTCCTGTTCAACGCTCGATGCCTCTTCCACCGAGCGCTGGTTCGGACGCAGCCGTATCGGCATGATCTCGGCGGTGGAGCGGATGGTCCTGGCCGGCGCAGTGACAGGAGCTGGTGCTTGCGGCTCCGGCTTTACGTCAGCGGACGCGGTTTGCCCAGCCACTGGCGGCACCACCCTTCGCGTGCCGCAATAGGCGCAGAACTTCGCCTCGTCTGCCATTGGCTGCCCGCACTCTGTACAGAACATTCTTCCTCCGTCCCTTAGTTCCTGTTACTTCCTGGTTTCAAGAATGAAATTTACAACGAATCGGTATGAACCCAACTTCCGGGGATTTATTGCGCTGCCTGCTCCGTAATCACCACGACGTCGCTGTTCAGTTTGCCGCGCGTAACCGCCAGCTTATTTTTGGACCAGTCGAAGTCATATCCATAGAAATTCAGGTCGTTGAACTCCGTCAACGAAACCGGTGGCCCTCCGTCGAGAGACTGCTTGACCAGGTTCGAAACTCCTTTTTCCGTCACCGGATAGTAGAGCGCCTTCCCATCCGCCGAGAACCGCAACCCGCCAGACAGCGATTGTTCTACGGGTATCGATTTGATGGGAGCGCCCCCATTGCTGGGAATAACCTTAATCGTTCCTTTGGTTACGACTCCTTGACCTTCAACCGAGACCGTGGCTACGTATTGTGCGTCGGGCGAAACGGCCGTCCCAAAAACGAAGTCGTTGGAAAGCTGTTTGGGCTCTCCTCCTTCCATAGCTATCCGCATGAGCAACTGCTTTCCATTCACCAAGCTCGTATAGACAAAGAACTTGCCATCCGGCGAGCACGACACATTTTGATCAAACTTGCCTTTGGTCACTGCCGTTGGGCGTCCGCCGCCGACGTTCAGACGGAAGATATTGATACCCTTTGTTTCCTCGTTGGGCATGGCAAAAAGCGCGCGATCTGCATTCTGGCACACCGAAAGCCCGATGATCGGAAGGCTGGTCTCGAAAATCGTACTGCGGTTGCTACCGTCAGGATTGACGGCGGAGATGTGGCCTTCATAGTCCGTGACCAGCAGGCGGCCGTCTTTCAGCCATCCGACGCTTACATCCCCCCTAGTTTCGACCGGCGTTGGTTGCTCCCCAGTTTTGGGCGCTGCAGGCGTTACGTACAACCCAATTTCGGGAAGGCCCTGGATCACCGCTAGCTGCCGGCCATTCTTGGTAACCGCCAGCGATCGGTCGCTGTAATTGGTCAAATCATTGGTGATCCGCTGAAACTTTCCATGACGGACATTGATGACTCCAATCTGTCCACCCCAGCGCGTGTTCGCGTCGCGGAAATTCACAAAAATGTAGCGCCCGTCGGGCGACCACGCCGGCTTGAGGATTTGGGCCGGTGCTGCGTAAATAGTCTTCTCCTTACCCTCGTTCAAATCCAAGGCAACGATGCGTCCCAGCTCCTTGACGCCAGGTTCGACCACCGTTGCCGCGATTTGATTGCCGTCCGGCGACCAGGCAGGATCGAAATAGCCCGGCAGGGGTAGCTTTGCCAATACCCGCTCATTGCTGCCGTCGGAATGTGCAACGATCAGCTTCGAGTTGGCCTCGGCCGAGCTGTTGCGCACGAACGCCATCTGCTTGCCGTCGGGTGAAAAAGTCACAGCGCTGTCCACGTCTTCGATCAGCTTCTGGGGAGTCCCGCCGAACACCGGAAGCTGATACAGAACACCAATGTTTGGATCTGTTGGTTCGATCCGCACAAAATAGAGGTAGTTTGCGTCGGGCGTAAAAGTGATGCCGGTATAGCGCGCCTCCGACGCCGGCAGAATGGAGGCCACGCTGCCTGTGGCGATGTGGCGCATCCACAGACTCTGCTGCCCATGCCCATCGTCACGAACATTGACGACATACTTGCCATCCTCAGAGATTGTCGTGAGCACGGCCTTGCCGTCGTCGGTAATCTTCTGCATCGCCATGTTTCGGAAAGGCATCGGACCGGAGCCGCGTCGGTTCAAGAGGGAGTAAATTCCGAAGGCAGCGGCCGCGAGGATTGCCGCCACCACAATGGCAATGATTCCAGTGCGCACTTTGTGCTGCCCCGCAGTCGCAATCAGCACCTGGCCACTGGACACCTGCACGCTCGAAGTGCCGGGGATTGTCGAGACCTTCGGCGTTGACGCTGTGTTCGAGGCCGCTGTCGGACCGCTTGGTGCGGACCCCGAAACTCGAGTCGCATCACTATCCCTCTTCAACCGCTTTAGATCGCCGCGCATTTCGGCGGCTGACTGATAGCGAAGATCCAAATCTTTTTCCAGCGCTTTGTCGATGATCTCTTCCAGCCGCGGTGGAATGCCGGCATTCAACTCTGCCGGTCGCACTGGCGTACCGCCAAGAATTCCCTGGAAAATCACAGCCGAGGTCTTGCCGCCGAACGGAAGATTACCAGTGGCCATCTCATACAACACCGCTCCCATCGAAAACAGGTCGCTGCGCGCATCCAACTCCTCGCCACGGGCCTGTTCCGGCGACATATACGCCACGGTGCCAACGGCTGTGCCGGGTGTCGTCAGTTGTGGGCCCGCCATCGTGGTTGCTTCGGCGGCAACCGTCTCCATCGTCGCACGCCGGTCACGAGCCAGCTTAGCCAGTCCGAAGTCCAGTATCTTGGCCTGCCAGCGATTGGTAATGAAGATGTTTCCTGGCTTGAGGTCACGATGCACGATGCCTCTCGCGTGCGCAACGTCCAGGGCGTCGGTCACCTGTATTCCTATGTCGAGAAGTTTGTCGATCGTCAGGGGAACTCCCTTGATCTTCTCGCTCAGGTTTTCGCCTTCCAGCAGCTCCATCGCGATGAACCACTGGCCATCGCATTCTTCGATTGCGTAAATGGTACAAATGTTGGGATGGTTCAACGCCGATGCCGACCGCGCCTCCTGCTTAAACCTCTCTAGCGCGACCGTTTCCTGCTCCGCCTCGGCACCGAGAAATTTCAGCGCCACACGACGCCCCAGCTTGGTGTCTTCCGCCTCGTAGACCACCCCCATGCCGCCGGCGCCGAGTTGGCGCACGATGACATAGTGCAATACGTTACTTCCGCTGGTGAGTTGCAAACCCTTACCTTTGGGCAATGTTTTGAAGGGGCGCGGCTTCAGCCGCGCCGCAGAAGTCCCTTTATTTCTCTCAACCGAGCGGACTTTAGCCCGCTCAGTTCAGTTATCAAGACTCTATTTTCCGGAGGAAGTAGCCGTCAAGGCAGCAGGGTCCAGGCCCGCAAAGACAACCCTTGATCGGAGCTTCACATCCCAACCGCTGGCGCCAGGTTGTAAGAGGTGAGCATGAATCATCAGCAGAAATTTTTGACCATTGTCGGATTCCTGCTTCTGGGCGGCAGTATTACTTTTGCTCAGACTGTTCCAGGCACCGGCAGTGCCTCTGCCCAATCGGCGGCCTCTTCTTCGGCTCAAATGTCGAGCAACGACCGGGCGTTTCTCGAGAAGGCCGCAGAAGGTGGAATGGCTGAGGTAGAGTTTGGCAAACTTGCCGAGCGAAACGCACAAAGCCAGGAGGTGAAGGACTTCGGCAAGCTTATGGTCGATGACCACTCGAAAGCCAATGATGAGCTCAATCAGATTGCTTCTCAGGCAGGAGCAACCCTCCCCGCCGGATTAAGCACGTCTGACAACACTACCAAAGAGCACCTGTCAAAAATGCAGGGTGATGCCTTCGATAAAGCGTACATGCGACACATGGTCGCCGACCATCAGCAAGACGTTTCCGAATTCAAACAGGAAACCACCGCCGGGAAGGATCCACAGCTGAAGGACTGGGCCGCCAAGACCCTCCCCACGTTGCAACAGCACTTGCAATTGGCGAAGCAGGTGGACGCCAAAGTGAAGGGTCCAGAACCGAAGCCGGCGCCCGCAGCCCCGAAACCGTAGTCAGCGCGCAAACCGAGAGCCGCCCAATGTGCTGGGCGGCTCTTGGTTTGCGATCCTAACCCTAACGCTGGCGTCACCTTGTCGGTATTTAAGTCGGTAAGTCGGCTCGGTCGGCAATGAGCACGCCACTTCGCGCGTAGCTGTACCGCGGCACTTCCACGAATGCAATCGTCAGCTTCTCCGGCTTCACTCCGAGCTCCTCTTTCAGGACCTCGGTGATCCGACGAACTGCGCGCCGTTTCTGCTCTATGGTTCGGCCTTCCAGCATCGTGATTTGTACGTGTGCCATCGAACTATCGCCTCCATAAGAGGGAAGGACTCATCACAGAGGACACAGAGAACACGGAGGGTTTTTTGTCCCATCTCTTCTCTGTGTCCTCTGTGTTCTGTGGTGAAAACACTCTAGACGCAGCCAGTTTACTTCGCCAGTTCAAATCCGGCGAAGAAATAACTCAGCTCAAAGCGCGCGGTGTCTTCCGCATCCGACCCATGCACCGCGTTCTTCTCGATACTTGAGGCCCATTTCTTGCGGATTGTGCCCTCATCCGCCTTGGCCGGATCGGTGGCTCCCATGAGCGCGCGGTATTCGGCAATGGCGTTTTCCTTCTCCAGGGCCATCACCACCATCGGGCCGCTTGACATGAAATTAGTCAGCGACTCAAAAAACGGACGGTGCACGTGTACTGCATAGAAGCCTTCCGCCTGCGTTTTGTTGATGTGCAGCATCTTCATCCCAATAATGCGGAATCCGTTCTGCAATAGCGTATTAATAATGTCTCCGGTTGCATCCTTCCCAACCGCATCCGGCTTGACGATAGATAAAGTGCGTTGCAGTGTCTTCATTCGTAAGAGAGTCCTCGTGTATGAGTTCGTGATGGGCGAAGAGTTTTGCGCCGTTGGCTTTTGTTTTCTGTACCTCAGTGTCTGTGTGGTGAAAATTACGCCTTCGCCAGTGCAGGCATCGCCTGCACCAGCGTCTCCCCGATGTCCGCCGGGCTGCTCGCCACATGAATGTCTGCTGCCTTCATCGCCGCGATCTTCTCCTTGGCGGTTCCCTTCCCGCCCGAGATGATCGCGCCGGCATGCCCCATGCGCCGTCCCGGAGGCGCTGTCTGTCCTGCGATGAATCCCACCACCGGCTTCTTCACGTTTGCCTTGATGTACTCCGCTGCGGCTTCTTCTGCGCCTCCGCCGATCTCGCCAATCATGATGATCGCTTCCGTCTCGGGGTCAGCGTTGAACAGCGTGATGGCGTCGATAAAGTTCGTCCCGATGATCGGGTCGCCGCCGATACCGATCGCCGTCGATTGCCCGATGCCACGCACGGTTAACTGATGCACTGCTTCGTACGTCAGTGTGCCCGAGCGCGACACGATACCGACATTCCCTTCCTGGTGAATGCGGGCCGGCATGATGCCGATCTTGCACTTCCCGGGCGAGATGATGCCCGGGCAGTTTGGCCCGATCAGCCGCGACTTCTTGCCCTTCAGGAACTCCCACGCCTTCATCATGTCCTGCGCGGGAATGCCCTCGGTGATGCAAACAATCAGCGGAACGCCGGCATCAGCGGCTTCCATGATGGCGTCGGCTGCGCCCGGAGGCGGCACGAAAATCACCGTCGCATTCGCGCCAGTTTTGGCCACCGCTTCTCCCACCGTGTTGAAGATGGGCCAGCCTTCGTGCGCGGTTCCGCCTTTGCCGGGAGTCACGCCCCCAACCACTTTCGTTCCGTACTCCTGTGAAGCTTTGGCGTGGAAGGTTCCCTCCCGGCCCGTAAGGCCCTGCACGATGAGTCGCGTCGATTTATCTACCAAAATGCTCACTTGACCCCCTTTGCCGCCGCGACGACCTTTTCGGCCGCGTCTTTCATGTTGTGAGCCACAATGAAATTCAGCCCGCTGTTCTTCAGGATCTCGCGGCCCTGCTCCACGTTCGTCCCTTCCAACCGCAGCACGATTGGCAAATGGATGTTGGTCTTTTTCGCCGCGCTCACCACACCATTAGCCAGCGTGTCCACCCGCAGGATGCCGCCGAAAATATTGATCAGCACCGCCTTCACATTCTTGTCCGCCAGTAGAATCTCAAAGGCGCGCGTCACCTGCTCCTCGTTGGCGCCGCCCCCCACGTCGAGGAAGTTCGCCGGCATGCCGCCGGCATACTGAATGATGTCCATAGTCGCCATCGCCAACCCGGCGCCGTTGACCATGCAGCCCACATTGCCGTCGAGCTTGATGTAGTTCAGCGCGTACTTGCTGGCTTCGACTTCGAGCGGGTCTTCTTCGCTCAAATCGCGTAGCTCGCGAATATCCGGATGCCGGTACAGCGCGTTGTCGTCGAAGTTCATCTTGGCGTCCAGGGCGAACAGCCGTCCATCCGTCGTCGTAATGAAGGGGTTAATCTCCACCAGCGACGCGTCGGTATCTTCAGCGGCCCTCGCCAGCGCCATCATGAACTTGACCGCGCCGCTGATGTACTTGGCGTCGAGTCCCAGCTTGAACGCGATCTTGCGCGCCTGGTAGGCCTGCAATCCCACGCCCGGGGTGATGTGCTCTTTGATGATGGCATCGGGATCCTTGGCCGCAACCTCTTCGATCTCCATGCCGCCCGCCGCCGACGCCATGAAAACGTTCCGCCCATTGCCGCGGTCGAGCACGATGCCGAGATACAGCTCCTGAGCAATCGGCAGCGTCTCTTCGATCAGTAGCCGCTGCACCTTCTTGCCCTCTGGGCCAGTCTGGTGCGTCACCAGCGTCATGCCGAGCATGTTGGCCGCGATCTCGGCGGCATCTTGCACGGACTTCGCAATCTTCACGCCGCCGCCTTTGCCGCGCCCACCTGCATGGATCTGCGCCTTCACCACAACTCCGGTTGCGCCATCGTGGAACAGCTCCCGCGTCGCTGCGTCGGCTTCCTCGACGCTCTCGACCATACGCCCACGCGGCACAGCCACTCCATACCTCGCCAGGATGGCCTTGCCCTGATACTCGTGAATTTTCATGTTGGTATGACGGATGCGGACGATCTGCCCGCGGCCCCGGGCCGTATTCCGGCTCGGTTGTCAGCTCCTTATGAGAATGGCGGTACAGCAGGAAACTGGCTAGTGTACTTGACGGAAGAGCGAGGCTGCAATGATAGGCGTCCCGTAAAGGTTGAACTAAGAGCCCTGGAGCCCTCTGGCTGTCTTTGTGTCGGAGCCTGCCCAGAGCGAAGGCGAAGGGTGCCTTGGGAATGTTGGTTACTGAAGCAACTTGCACACTTGCGAAATTCCTTGCCTCTTCCATCCTCCCTCCCGCACGCTCAATTCTGGACAGCTCGTCCATGGACGATAGGTTCTCGATATTTATTGCGCGAACTGAAGCTGAAAGCTGAGGGCTGATAGCCAGTTAACAGGGATCCGTAGCCCGCGTCACAAACGGTGACATCATTGAGCCGACCACCTATTTGCGCCCACATTTACGACACCGGCGGCACGTGCAAATCTGACGCAGCTACTGGCCAAACATATTGCCCTTACCATCTGCGCTATTGCGCTCGCTAACTCCGCGAGGCCCAGTACTCCGCGCGCCCAGCGCCACAACAGCAAGCTTCCCCAGCTGGAAAACATGTACCTTGTGCAATCGGCACTCTCCTAAGTTGCCGAAGCGCTCGCGGCCGACATGATCAATGCCAAACGCCGGGTGGGGTTTCTTCAGATGTTGCAAATGCCGCTCCAGGCTTCCGCTTTGGTCCCGAACATCCCATCTCCCCCAGTACGACGGACGGCCAACTGCGTCCCAACTATGCTGTAACCCTCACCCGCTCAAATGGATACGTATAATTCGCCCAGAATCAATAACATATGGCCAATTTTTCCCTAAGCACTTGATTCTAAAAGAGCGCACAAGCAAAATTTTCGCGAGTCGAAGTCCTTTCGCTACGGCGTGTTACCGGTCGCCAGATGCTACCCTAGTTGCCAGTCGGCCAGCTACCAGTCGCCTCATGATCCTCGACGCCCTGCACAAGATCGCCAACCGCGGCTCCTCGCTTACACGAGAGGAAGCCCGTGAGGTCATGGCGGAAGTCCTGCGGGGGGAGGCTACCAACGCCCAGATCGGCGCCTTGCTAGTGGCGTTGCACATGAAGGGCGAGACGGTCGAGGAGATCGTTGGGTTCGCCCAGGCGATTCGTGCTGCCGCGACGCCGCTTTCCGCCGATGACAGCGACACCGTCGACGTCAGCGGCACCGGGCGCGACGCGCTTGTCGACACCT
>Ga0126383_10003838_pt1 | contig 10035 bp, 11 predicted proteins | sample PanSoiMetPlot_35_FD_96882 | JGI IMG/M metagenome (GOLD analysis project Ga0126383, IMG submission 96882) | Tropical forest soil microbial communities from Panama - MetaG Plot_35 | ecosystem: Environmental > Terrestrial > Soil > Tropical forest > Bulk soil | place: Panama | collected 2016-02-17
CCAGGCGCGAGATCTGGATAACTCCGGCGCAGGCGCCGATCGAGACGGCCTTCGAGACGCCGCCACATCCGCTATGAGGAGGGCGAATTATTCCCGGCCGTCGAAGCTTCAGTCCCTGAAGAGGAACTGTGGCTGATGGACATGCGACTGTCGGGCACTGATTTCGGGGCGGAGACGATGGCCGAAAAACGCCTTGAGGGTTGACGATGAAAAAGCCTTTCACACCAGAACAGAAGATGACTATAGTCTACGGCATTCTCTCCATAGTGCTTGTGCTGGTCGTGCTGCAGCTCTGGCTGCTGACAGCGACGATGAACGCCTTCCTGGGTGGCGACACGGCGGTCGTTTGGCCGACGGCGTTCGCGAGCCTCGTCTGCTTTTTACTCAATCTTGGATTGTTACGGTATCTCTACGCGATGGATCGAAGGTAGTCATGAATAACACATCTCAAACAACCTCATCCTCAGGAAATACTTTGCAGTTAGTCTTGGCGACTGGCGCATTCGCGATCTGCTTTGCCGTCTTCGGTTCCGTCTCGGCGATGATGCCGACACTGAAGAAGAATCTCGGCCTCGATCCCGTTCAGGTGAGCGTTGCGCTGGCGATCCCAGTCCTGCTCGGCAGCCTCGGACGCATCCCGCTCGGCATGTTGACGGATCGCTACGGCGGGCGATCAATCTTCTCGATTGTAATGGCGTGCTCGATCGTACCCGCGATTATGATGGGCTTTGTGACGAGCTACTGGCAATTGACATTGTGCGGATTTTTCATCGGCGTCGCGCTGGCGAGCTTTTCGGTCGGCGTGGGCTTCGTCAGCGGATGGTACCGGCCGGAGAGGCAAGGGATGGCGCTCGGCGTTTACGGCGCGGGCAACATCGGGCAATCACTCGCGGCCTTCGGCTCGCCGGTGTTGGCCGCGGCGCTCGGCTTCAAGTGGGGATTCTGGACGTTCGGGATTCTGCTGCTTGTGTGGCTCGCAGTGTTTTTAGTCAAAGCCGAGAACGCTCCGCTCCGCGCGCCGGCAAAACGCCTCGGCGATGTGATCAAACCTCTCGGCGACGCGAAGAGCTGGCTGTTAAGCCTCTACTACTTCCTGACATTCGGCGGTTTTGTGGCGATGGCGATCTACCTGCCGATCTTCTTGACGGAGATATTCAAGTTGACGCCGGGCGACGCGGGATTCCGAACAGCCGGGTTTGTAGCGCTGGCTACTGCGATGCGACCTGTCGGCGGAGCGCTAGCCGATCGCGTCAGCGGACGGAGGATTTTACTCTGGGTCTTTCCGGCGACGGCGGCGATGGCCGTTTTCCTTGCTTGCCCGATGATGGCCACGTTCACGATCGGCGCCTTGGGGATGGCCGCCGCGATCGGGTTGGGCAACGGAGCCGTGTTCAAACTCGTGCCGGAATACTTCCCGCAATCAGTCGGAGCGGTGACGGGGCTGGTCGGCGCGGCAGGCGGGCTTGGCGGATTCTTCCCGCCATTGGTATTGGGGATGGTGAGACAGGCGACGGGAACGTTCACACCGGGCTTTGTGTTGCTGGCGCTCTTCGCTATGATCTGCTTCGTCGCCGTGTTCAAATCCGGTTCAAAACATAACCCTAAAACACATCTCACCTGCCGCAATGGCCGTTGCGAGCCAGTAGAACGCCAATCGCCGCTCCCAATCCCAATCCAATTCCGAAAGTGACACCGAGCGCGCTGATCTTTCGCATTTATGCTATTCAGGCTCCGCGCCGGCTTGCGCGAGCGTATCGCTGTCATAAACGATCACGACCATCCCAATAGTCGCGATTTCACTGAACTCTCGCGATGCGAACATCGGAATGCGAATGCAGCCGTGACTGGCGGGAAAAGCGGGAACCGATGGATTGCCGTGTATTGCCACCCCGCCATAGATGTAATTCGGATAGTAGAGCAATCCGAGCGGGCTTTTTCGCCAGCCTTCGATCTTGCGATAGACCTTGAACCTGCCCGTCGGAGTGATGGCCTGCCGCGTCACGCCGCTTTCGGTAAAAAACTCGCCGGAACCCGATGAGATCGGCAGAATGCGCAGATCGGCGCCAGGGACATCGATGATAAACAAGACCTGCCGGTGGAGATCGATTTCGATGTGCGGATAGCCCGTCTCCAACACTTGCGGTCTCTGCGCCATGCGTAGAGCCTTAAGCTCTTCGCCAGACAAAACTCCAGTTCGCTCGCGGCCTTCGATCTTCTGAAAGGCGATCAACGCGTGGCGCAGCGAAACATCATTCCCAGTCGCTTCTAGGTTGACCCAATAGCCGAGCTGGTCAAGAAGCCCTCTGGCTACCAATATTTCCTGTTCAGACAAGGTCTGTGACGGTTGTTTCGTTTTACTGACCGGCGAGCTTTGCTGATTTTTTGAATACTGGCCGGGTTGCGGATTTTGCACAGCGGCGGCATTCACAACGACCGACAGCGAGATTGCCAGCGACAACAAGCCTCGCCCCGCGATTCGAATCAAGCTTTGAAGTGACAATTGTTGAGTTTGATTTCCCATACGCCGAAGTAGAGAGCAAATGAAGGGCCGTCGAAGAAGCGCTCATTTTGCTGAGGATAGCCGGCCGCCGATTAGGTGGCTCTGCGTGAGATTGCGCAATAGATCGCGGTAGCTGCGCAAAATGCCGCAACGATGAGATTCGGGCGGTTATTCAGATTCTCTCGCTTAGTAATACGTTCGTATAGGGAAAGGGTTAACCGACGGGTTTGAGCGAGCGCAGCCGCGTCCAGTATTTTTCATGAACCTGCTTCGCCCAACCCCAGAAACGGCCTCGTCTGATTATCGTCTCGCTCTCCTCCCAGAACTTGTGATGAATGAAGATCGAATCCTCTCCTCCTTCGTCTATCACCAGCGTCATCTGATGATCGTATCTGACTTCGGGCCGCCGCCCTTCGATTTCAGCCGCGATGTTGGCCGCTGCGACTTCGCCCTGGAGCGCGGCCATATGAGCCATCTTCGGCCCCGGAAAACTGACTGCGTCGCCGACGGCATAGAATCGCTCGGCCTGCGTCGAGCGCATATACTCGTCCACGCGAACGTAGCCCTGGCGGTCGGTGATGTTTGAAAACTGCGTCTCATACAGACCTTGAAACGGCGGAACCAGCATCAACAGATCGTAAGCGACGCGCCGCGAGTCCTTCGCGAAGACATTTCCGGCGGTGATGAAATCGACAGGAAAGTCCGGGATGAAATCTATGCCGTGTTTTTCCAAAGCCGTATGCAAAGCCGGGACGACGGCGCCGCCACCCAATAATCCGCCCGATGAATCGGGGCTGATGATCGTGATCTTCGTCTGATCTCGGCGCCCTCGCTCTCGCAGGGCGCGGTCCAAGGCGAAGGCCGTTTCATAAACCGGCACGCTCAAACGCGATTCCGGGCAGTACCCGATCACCGCATGGCCGCGCTCGAATGTTTTGATCCTCTCTCTGAATCTCAATGCGTCGCCTACGGTGAGCAGATGATGCGAATGGAGAGAGAGACCCGGAACATGCTCAACGGCAAGCCGGCGCCCCAGCGAGAAGACCAGGTAATCGTAAGGTAATCTTTTTTCACGTCCTTCTCGCAATGCGACGACTGCTCGCGAGCCGGGGTCGAGCGATAATATCTCCGCTTGAACAAATTCAATGCGGCGACCGAGCATCGCCTTCTCTAGATCGTAGAAGATGTCTTCCGGCGCGCAACGTCCGAACGCAAGTCGAACCAGCGCTGGAAAGAACGTGAACTCGCAATGCCGCGAGACCAGCGTGATTTGATGCTCAGGATCAAGTCGCTGAGCGAGCGATTCCGCCGCCACTACGCCGCCGAATCCTCCGCCGATGATCAAAACACTCGCCATTGACTCTCTCCTCTCTTCTCTGCGATTACCGGCGAGATTCGCGCGGGAGCCGGATCGTGAAAATGGAGCCCTGCCCCGGAGTGGAATCCACTTCGACTCGTCCACCGTGCGCGCGGGCGATGCGTCTGACCGCGGGCAGCCCCAAACCCGCGCTATTGGGATTCGTACTGAAGAAGGGGCTGAAGATTCTCGACAGGTCTTCTTCGCGGATGCCGCGGCCATTGTCTTTGACTTCGATGACCACTTCCCTGTCCGTTCCATCCTCGCTGTCGCTTTCGCCCAATCGCACGATGATAGAACCGTGACCGTCCATAGCCTCGATGGCGTTGGTGAGCAATCCGTGCACAGCGTCCTCGATTTGCGCCGCGTCAATGTTCATGACGATCGGCGATGAATCGGCGATGAACTCGACCTGAATCTGTTGGCCGCGCGTCAATGCCGCCTTCGCCTGATGGCCGGCGAGAGTGACCGCGCGGTTGACGGCCGCGTTCACAGATGCGGACTGAAAATTGAAAATCCCGGGTTGCGCGCGATTGAGCATGGACTGGACGATGGCGTCAATTCGTCCGACTTCGCCCCGCACACCCTCCAGCAATTCTCGTTCGGGATCATTCGGATTACGCCGTTGAATCAGAATGTCAACGGCGCCCTGAATCCCAGCAAGAGGGTTCTTGATCTCGTGGGCCAGGCCGGCGGCCAGCTCCCCGAAACGCGCGGCGTGTTGACGACGGTTGACTTCACGTTCGTTCGCCACCGTCTCAGTGATGTCGCGCACGACCATCAGATAAGCGACGACACTTCCCGTCTCATCTCGCACCGGCGAAACTCGAGAACGGAGACGCTGACCGGGTCGTTTACCGCTGATCTCTTCGGATGCAGCGTAGCCCGTCTCACCGCTCACCGAGCGGGCGCAGAATTGCGGAATGGCTCCGGCCTCATTCACGCAGCCGAAGACTTCCGCGCAAGTTCGCCCGATGATCTGTTCCAAGGGCGTCCCGATTATGGCGGCGAAGGAACTATTGGCGCGCACGATACGCGAATCGAGCGATTGCACGCAGATGCCGTCCTCAATCGCGTCGAAGAGCGTCTCCCAGGCTAGAAGCGACGCATCTCCATCTCTTTTTGCGGTTGGAAATACGGGCAGTGATGATTCTTCATTCATGGTCACTTTCTATCAGGAGTGTCATCCCCCATCCCTTCGAGTTTTTTCAATCCGGTTCTTGCTGAGCAATTGCCTTGCCAGCGACTTAAGATGGGATTGCCTGCCCGTAAAACTCAATCAGACAACCGCTCTCACTCACGAGATTGGGAAATTTCCGCAATCGCTGGGGAATATCCCACACCGGAAAAGCCCATCCGCCAGTTCATAACCTTTCACTGATGTTATTGACTTTGTTGGCATGTAAGTTGCAGCGCACGACGACACAACCCCTATAAGGAGGAAGAGTGATGAAATCCTTGATAGCGGCAGACGGTTCGGATCGCGGCGATGATGTCGTACGTAAAGGCGAGGCTGCAAGCAATGCGATCGTGGTGTCCGAATGGGATGCGGATAAGTTCCATCGCAGGGTGTTGGACCTGGAACTGCAAGGGTATGCGGTGCGGCTAGAGACCTACCGCGTCATACCAGAGATGAATCCGGAAACCGGGCAGATCGTCCACCTACATACGGTCGAACTGTACCAGGCCAGCCCTGATGAGGCAGTTTGAGAAAGAGTTCATCAGAGCCAACTCCCGCTCGCCGTACAGCAACCGCATGGCGCTCATCTCGCCTTTCAGCCGCGCGAACAACTCGGGGGCGCCCGACTCATCCTTCATCAATAGATCGTGATACTCGGAAATAACTCTTTCACCCATATACCAGCCTCCTTACCAAGCGACGCGCCAGAGGCATATCGATGTTTGATGATCAGCGCGGGACAGCGCTTGCGTTGCTTACGCGTGACTGCGCGAAATAGCTCTTGATAGACCGACGGCTGTTTGCCGGATCACAACTTTGCGTGTTGTGAATCATAGAATGTTCGCAACATCACGGTTGAGATTGAACAGTAGCCTATTACTGTTAGAACACGGCCTGTTCATTCAATACCATCAGAGCAATTTTCCGCATTCAATCGAAAAAATTCGCTGACGCTGCGTAATTTTTCGCAATGACTTTCAATCAACGCAGTCGCTACCGCTTCCGGCGCCAAAACCGTTTGCCTCAACGGAAGCAGACAATGAGCAGCTCATGCGAACTCTGAAAATAGTTCTGGTGATGGTCTTCTGCCTTACGCCGCTGATGCCCACGATCTCGACCCGAGTTGCGGCGTTGACCACGACGCTGGCCCAGGGCAAGGCGCCTAAGGAAAAGCCCGGCAAAGACGCCGCGCAGTCGAAGCCGAGGCAGCCCGTTGACGCCAGCCAGTACGTCGGCGGTGAGTCCTGCGCCGAATGCCACACCGCCGAAGCGACTCATTACGCGCTGACGGCGCACAGTAAAACCAAGGTAGGAAACGCCCCGGTTGATAAACAAAGCTGCGAAGCCTGTCACGGCCCGGCGCGCGGTCATGATGAAAGGATGCGAGCGCCCTACCTGGAAACAGTGAAAGGAACGGCCAGCAACAACGCCAACATCATCACGCTGGTCACATCCGACGGAGTTTCTCTTCTTTCTCATGCTCGGGGAGCGCAAATGGCGTTGGGAATCGCCATCTATCTCTTGTCGCTCGTCTCCGCCGAAAACAAACCGTCAGCCGAGTAATATTCCTCAGCGGGTGCGGAATTTGACTTAAACACCGATCTTCATACTCCCGAAATCAAGCGCTTAGGACAGGCACATTTATTGCCTCTCGACTATATTGAAAGGACGAATGCTGGCTGTTCGCGTGAGCGGTCAAGCGTCGAGAAGACTTATGTACACCATACCGCGATATTGCACTTTAGAGGGAGTCGCCGAGATCAGCGGCGCGCTTGAGGGAGTTACTCTGATGACGCTGGAAGCCTGCGATATGATCCAGGCGCGGACGCGCAACAACGTCTATGAAATCTTCTTGCTCGAGCCCCAATCTGGACGCGCGTTGGTGCGGGGCGGGAAATACTTTGCCGAGCCTAGAGAAGCGACCGTGAGCGGCTCGACCTTTGGGGGATGCATGCTCAAGCGGGGCTGGCTAGGGGTCGGACTTCAGATGGAGATTTATGCGAACGGTCATCGCACTGTGACCTCTCCGCTTCAATCATTACGCGTTGAGCGTGTTGATTTAGACGCCGACCAGTTTATTTCTACAGAGATTGCCCGAATTGAAAACAGCGCGTCCTGCGACCATTGGCGCGAGCGATTGTCGCCACCGCAGGAAGGGTTATATGAATCTCAAAACCGACAACCTGATCAGAGATGATATCGATGCAGAGCTTAGTTTGGACAATCGCTTGAAGGGAACCAAAATCGGCGTTGCCGTCAGCAAAGGCAAAGTAACCTTGACCGGCGCAGGCACCGGCTATGCGCAAAAACTGGGGGCTCAAGACGCCGCGCATCGAGTTGATGGTGTGCTCGGAGTGGAGGATGGCATCCGAGTGGAGAGCAGCGCCGATCTGGAGCGCACGGATACGGAGATTGCCAGGGCTGTGCGCCACGCGCTCGAAGAGGCTGTGTTCTTCCCGGACGAGCAGATTCAATCAACCGTGTCTGACGGGTGGGTAACACTGGAAGGCGAAGTCGAGTCGTACAATCGGCGCGAAGACATAGTGAGCGCAGTACGTAACTTGGATGGCGTGATCGGCGCGCATAACTGGATCGTGGTCGAGCGGCCGTTTATTGAGCCGGAGGAAGTCCGCGAAGTGATCGAAGGCGTGCTCGAACGACGCGCCGGCCGGTTGGCCGATCGGATCAAAATTTCAGTTGATGTCGGCGAAGTGACATTGAATGGAACCGTGCAATCAGACGCCGAAAAGCGGGCCGTGCTCGGCGCGGTCGGCCACCAGCGCGGAGTTTTTTCGCTCAGAGATCATCTGGCTGTTCAGAATCATGAATGATCGGCGCCGCGTGGCAGCGAGCGCGTCTCCTGCGGTAAGCGCATTGCCGCAAGCTGCGGTCGCTGCCGCGGAGTCTAATCACACCGTCCAGGTTTTCTCCAATTCCTTGGCCAATTGTTCGTATCGTTGGGTCCACTCCCGAGCTTCTGCATTTTCTTCTGCGAAAATGTGGGTGAGTAAATCCTTGACCCGGTCGTCCAGCATCTCTTCGGCGAGTCTGAACAGTATCGCCTCTTCCTGCCGCATGTGCTCGATCAGATGGTCTATGAATTGATTCGCGATCGACACTAATTCGGCGCCTGCGGCGGAATCATGACGATACTTTTCAACCGTCATTTCCAGATCACCGAGTAATCTTCTCTCAGTTTCGTGTTCATCGCGCAGAAATGCGAGTGGGCCATTCCCATCCTGGACCCCGATCTGTTCGAGCGCGGGAAAGAGATGGGTCTCCTCTCTCGCGTGATGAAAGCGATCGGCGTAGTTTCGAATGAAATCGAGTAGCTTCGAAAGCTCGGCCCCCGGCACGACGCCGCCCGCCCGTATTCTGAAGCGCATGCCTTCCAGCGCGCGCATCGCCTGCTCGATCACTCTGTGTTCGTGTCTTAGTAGATGTGTGGGACGAGACATCACTTCACTCCTTATTCAGCTATGGTCTAATTTCAGTTTTCGGTTCATTCTCAACATCTTTCATGGGCGATCCGCCCAATTGTTTTTCGATCATCTCCGCCGAAATCGACAGAAAATCATACGCGGTGACGATGCCGACCAGCCGGTCATTTTCTACTACTGGAAGGCAGCCGACTTTTCGCCGGCGCATGATCGCCAACGCTTCGAGCGCAGGCGTCTCAGGCGAGACGGTCATCAGGTCGCGAATCATTATTTCCTTGACGGTAACTTCCTTCACACTGCGGCTCAGCAGGCCTTGCGCAAGCAATCGCAGAAGGTCTCGGTGCGAGATCAGCCCAACCAGCCGGCCCTCATCGTCTTCTACGGGCACGTGGCGGATGTGTCTCCACTCCATCACGCCCGCGGCCAAATCAATCAGATCGTCCGGATGCGCCGTGAACAAGTCGGTTGACATCAGCTGAGCTACGGTTTGACAACCGCGGCTCCAATCACTTTCCACGTCCAATCTCGCGAGCGCCCAGCGGCTGACCGGCTCCCCGCTCTGTTGTTGTTCCAGCATCGCTTCGGTCAACGCGCGATGTCGCATCTCGCGCGCGCCACACTCATCCATCGCCGCGAGAGAACGCAACGACCACTGCGCGCCAGTTTGACCGCGCTCGACTCGCTCTTCGATCAGATCAAGGTAGCGGTCGCGGTCCTCCGCGTCCACGCCGGCCTGCTTCAATCCTTCGCGCGCCGCCGGCAGCAATTGTTCGAGGATCAACGTCGAGGCGGGGTAATCGCGCCCGTTGACCCAGGTCAATTGCGCTCTTAACCCGTGCCGCGCCGCGGCGAAGAAATTGTTCTTCGCGTCGTCGAATTTCATCAGCTTTTCGATCTCGCCGTATTCGCCGGGGAGCCCCGTCATCAGGCCATAAAAGAGCGCGGCGTTCGCCATCTCATCAATGATCGAAGGGCCTGAAGGCATCGAGCGATGTTCGATCCGCAAATGGGCGATGCCGTCATTGACTCCATAACAGGGCCGGTTCCACCGCCACACCGTCCCATTGTGCAGACGCAGCGCCGAGAGTTTCGGCGGCTCGCCGCGGGCGATCAATTCGAACGGGTTTTCTTCAATCTGATTGGTCAGAATGACGCGGAACCTCGCGATCTCTTCGCGGAAGATTTCGACGACCGAATCCCTGATCCATCCTTCTCCGAAGCTCACGCGTGGCGGATGGCTCCGAGTCTGCCGCGAGCTCGAACGTTCGTCGGTCGAGTGTTGGAACAACGCGACACGGGTTTCGCTCCACAGGCGGCGCCCGATGAGCAACGGTGAATTCGCGGCGACCGCCAGGAGCGGCGCGGAGATCACCTGCGCCAGGTTGTAGAGGCGGGGGAACTCTTCCGGTCCGACCTGCAAATGAACCTGGAAGCTGCAGCAGCAAGCTTCGAACATCACGTTGTCGTGAGTGGTATGAAGTTCATCAAGCCCCTTGATGTGAATGTTGAATGCGCCGCCGCGTAATTGACTCATCGCGCGATTCAGTTCGTGGTAGCG
>Ga0126383_10003839_pt1 | contig 10035 bp, 8 predicted proteins | sample PanSoiMetPlot_35_FD_96882 | JGI IMG/M metagenome (GOLD analysis project Ga0126383, IMG submission 96882) | Tropical forest soil microbial communities from Panama - MetaG Plot_35 | ecosystem: Environmental > Terrestrial > Soil > Tropical forest > Bulk soil | place: Panama | collected 2016-02-17
AATGCGCAGGAGCCAAACACAATCTACGCATCCATGTGGGACTTCCGGCGCCAGGGATGGACGTTCCGTTCGGGCGGGCCGGGCAGCGGGCTGTTCAAGTCCACAGACGGCGGCGATCATTGGACGGAGATCGCGCCTGGCAACAGTCAGGGTCTGCCGGAAAAACCGTATGGAAGAATTGCGCTGGCAGTTGCGCCTTCCAAGCCGAACGTGGTTTACGCCATGATCGAATGCAAGCAAAGCGCGCTCTACCGCTCAGACGACGCGGGCAAGAGCTGGAAGAAACTGGATGCCAGCCAGTACATGGTGTGGCGTCCGTTTTATTTTGCCAATCTGATCGTCGATCCCAAAAATGAAAACAAAATCTTTAAAGTTGACCTCAACCTGCTCCTTAGCATGGATGGCGGGCGCAGCTTCAGTTCAACGGCCAACACGCACGGCGACAACCACACGGTGTGGATTGATCCGAGCAATACCAACCAGATTTATTCGGGTGACGATGGCGGTTTCTGGAGCAGCACTGACGGCGGTACTCGCTGGGCCCGCGCCTGGAACCTGCCCGCCGCGCAGTTCTATCACGTAAGCGTGGACAATGCGGACCCCTACCACGTTTACGGCGGCCTGCAGGACAACAGCGTTTGGGTGGGCGATTCCTCGTATCCCGGCGGCGTCACCAATTCGCGTTGGGAAAATGTTTACGGGGGTGATGGCTTCTGGGTGTTTGAAGACCCGGCGGACCCTGACTACATTTATGCTGAGTCGCAGGGCGGTGAAATTGCCAGAGTGAACCGCCACACGCTGAGCGGCCGCAGCATCAAGCCACAGCCGCACTACAACGAGAAGAAGCTGCACTTCAACTGGAATACGCCGATCCATCTCAGCCCCAACGAAAAGGGCACCATTTACATCGGCGCGCAGTTCCTCTTCCGCTCGCGCGATCACGGCCAGTCCTGGGAGCGAATTTCACCGGACCTTTCCACCAACGATCCGGAAAAACAAAAGCAGGAAGAGTCCGGCGGCATTACCGTGGACAACTCCGCCGCGGAGATGCACACCTCGATTTATTCGATCAGCGAGTCGCCGAAGAACGGCCAGTTGATCTGGGCCGGCACCGACGATGGCAATCTGCAGATCACCCGTGACGGCGGCAAGCAATGGACCAACGTGGTGGACAAAGTCCCCGGACTGGGCAAGAACTCATGGGTTTCCACGGTGATTGCCAGCCGCTATGACGAAGGCACGGCATACGCAACTTTCGATCGCCACACCTTCGGCGACATGAAGCCCTACCTTTACAAGACAACCGACTTCGGCAATACGTGGACACCGCTGGTGAACGACGCCAGCGGCGTGACCGGCTACGCCCACGTAATCACGGAAGATACGGTTGACCGCAACCTGCTCTTCCTGGGCACCGAGTTTGGCTTGTGGATCTCCATTGATGGCGGCAAGCAATGGGCGCAGTACAAGGGCAGCAACTTCCCTGCCGTCGCGGTGCGCGACATTGTTGTGCAGCCACGCGAATCTGACCTGGTGCTGGCCACGCATGGACGCGGCATCTGGATCATTGACGATATTTCGTCGCTGCGCACACTTACGCCTGATCTCATGGCCAAGGACGCCGTGCTGCTGGATTCCACCAGCATTCAATACCTGAATTCCAACGGAGGCTGGCCGGAAGGAGATGCCACGTTCTTTGGTCCAAGCCGCACACAAGACGCCTTTATCACCTACTACCAGAAGGGCCGCCATATTTTCGGCGATATGAAGATTGAAATTATCGGTCCGGACGGAAAGGTGATGGATACGATCGCCGGCAGCAAGCATCGGGGCCTGAACCGGGCAACGTGGTCAATGCGGCTGAGGCCGCCAACTGTTCCGCCCGCAGCCAGCGCCGCGTTCGGCGCCGCTACCGGACCGCGCGTGCTGCCGGGGACCTATACGGTGAAGATGACCAAAGGCGACAAGGTTTACACCTCAAAGCTCAAACTGGTGCTTGATCCGCGCGCTACTTACAACGAACAAGACCGGCGCGAACAGTTTGATCTGTCTATGAAGCTCTACAAAATGATGGAGCGGATGAGCTTTGTGGTGGACTCCATGGTGAACCTGCGCGATACCGCTAACGCACGGGCCGCCAAATTGCCCGCCAAAGACCCACTGCGGACCAGCGTACAGGAGTTTTCACAGCAGGTGGATGCGCTGCGATCTAAGATCGTGGCCACTAAAGAAGGTGGGGCCATCACCGGTGAAGAGCGCATCCGCGAATACCTGACGAGCGTCTACGGCGACGTAAACAACTACGACGGCAAGCCCACCAACTCACAGGTGGAGCGTACGGACGCTCTGGGGCGCGAATTGGAAGATGTAATCAAAGAGCTGGACCAACTAACCGCCAAACAGCTTTCCGCAATTAATTCTGGCCTGCAGAAGAAGAAGCTGGAACCGATACAGCCCTTGAACCAGCAGCAATGGAGAAGACACATGAAGGCGGCAGCGCACAGCAGCCGGGAATGCGGCTGCGCGAGATCGATTAGCGGCCGGAACAGCGTTTTTAAAACTAAAAGAGGAGTTCCGTACCGGAACTCCTCTTTTGTTTTTTGTATTTCTCAGTAGCGTCTACAGCGGAGACGGCCATCATCATTCTGTATGCCGCCGCGGCAATCGTCCCAATCATGCAGTTCGCTCCAGACCCATTGTCCGTCGCGATTCTGGCACATGGCGCGTAGATTGTCGCCGCGAACATAAACGTTGCGGCACGATTGCGAATAGCTGCCCACGGGAACAAGGCGTCCGCCTCTGCGCGTGCATTCGAGCCGACCGTCATCGTTAACAATATCGCCAACGCACTGGTTAACGCCGTTGAGTGAAGTTTCCACCCAGTCGCCCCTCATGGTCTGGCAGACAGCGCGAAGGGAATCTCCGTGAGTCTGGATATCGCGGCAGCTCTGGGAGTATGAGCCGCGCGGGCCATAGCCGCGGTCGTGGTCCCTGTCTCTGTCGCGATCGCGGTCCCAGTCACGATCGTGGTCGGCACGGTTGTCCATGCAGCGAAGCTGGCCATTGATATTTTCAATCGCGCTGCGGCACGTGGCGAAGGATTCAAGATGAGTATCCACCCATTGGCCATCGCGGTCCTGGCAGCGGGCGCGCAAAACGTTATAGCGCACGCGAACTTCGCGGCAGGTCTGGTTGTATCCGCCGCCGGGCAACGTGCCATTTTTGTTGCAGACCAGGCGGCCATCATTGTTGGAAATGTCGCCCCAGCAGCGGTCTGCGCCATCGAGAAACGCATCATGAAAGTGTCCGCGAGTGTCCTGGCAACGCGCGCGCAGGTCGTCGCCCCGCAGGCTTATGTTTTTGCAGGTCTGCTGGTAGGACCCGGCAGGATAGTCATCCATCGCAGCAGCGCTGGAGTTTTGGGGCCCGAGGACCAACATCGCGAACAAAGCAACCAGCGTTAGATATCGCATTAGCATCTCCTGTGGCGCCGGCATTCCGGCTGCCAGATGGGGATAGTCTACGCGATCAGAGCTGCTGCGCAACTTACTTAAGTGCCTGACTTACCAATACCTGCTTCATAATTAAGGGCTTCCAGGCCCAGGAAGCGCGCTCCTTCATCCAATTCTTCTTCAATACGGAGAAGTTGGTTGTACTTGGCGATGCGGTCCGTACGGGAGGCCGAACCGGTCTTGATCTGGCCCACGCCTGTGGCCACGGCAAGGTCTGCGATAAACGTGTCTTCCGTTTCGCCGGAGCGATGCGAGATGACCGCGGTATAAGCGTTGCGCCGCGCCATGTCGATGGCATCCAGAGTCTCACTGACGCTGCCGATCTGGTTCACCTTGATCAGGATGGAATTGGCGACGCCTTCTTCAATGCCGCGGTTGAGCCGCTCTGTGTTGGTGACAAAAAGATCGTCGCCCACCAACTGGATCTTGTCTCCCAGTTGGTCCGTAAGTAGCCGCCAGCCTTTCCAGTCATCTTCGGCAAGACCATCTTCAATGGAAACGATGGGATATTGCCGCGCCCAGTCCGCCCAGAAAGCCACCATTTCTTCTGACGATTTGGCCGACTTATCGGACTTCTTGAAGACATATTTGCCGCTGGTTTTATCAAAGAACTCACTGGCGGCGGGATCGAGCGCTATGGAAACATCCTCGCCTTCGCGAAAGCCGGCTTGCTTCATGGCTTCCAGAATCAACTCAATGGCTTCAACATTTGCTTTGAGCGATGGAGCAAATCCGCCTTCGTCGCCGACTGCTGTGTTATAGCCGCGCTTCTTCAGTACCGACTTGAGGGTGTGAAAAATCTCTGCGCCCCATTGCAGTGCTTCAGAAAAAGTTTCCGCGCCCACCGGCATGGCCATGAATTCCTGGAAATCCACGTTGCTATCGGCATGCGCCCCGCCATTCAAAATGTTCATCATGGGAACCGGCAAAATGCTGGCGCCTATGCCGCCAAGATAACGATAAAGAGGCGTCTTCATGGAATTAGCGCTGGCGCGCGCACAGGCCATGGAAACCGCAAGAATGGAGTTGGCGCCGAGCTTGGCTTTGTTCGGCGTGCCATCCAGATCGATCATGGTGTCATCGATGCGCCGCTGGTCAGACGCGTCCAGGCCCTGGAGCGCGTCGGCGATTTTGCCATTGACGTTGCTGACCGCATTCTGCACGCCCTTGCCCAGATAGCGATGCTGATCACCATCGCGAAGCTCAACGGCTTCATGCTCGCCGGTGGAAGCGCCGCTGGGAACAGCAGCGCGGCCAATCGATCCGTCACCCAGAGTGACCTCAGCTTCTACCGTGGGATTTCCGCGCGAATCAAGAATTTCACGCGCATGAACGTCAACAATGCCTGTATCCATAGATCACACCCTCAAAGAGCGAGATTATAAATGAGATGAAAGATCCGCGGCAGGCGCAACGGAACACGAAAATCTTATCGGGTTGCGACTGGACGGCCGTCTCCCAGACTCGTGCGCGCTGAAATCATTGAAGAGCAGAAGTAAGCGGCTGCTATAGAAGCGGGCGTGTTTGGCGCGCAGCCACTACCGTTTCGAACCTTCTATTACGGATCGAAGGGTGAGCGCGAACCTGTTTATCTTCGCCGCCCGGTCAGTGCCTATAAGCGTTGTGGCCTGGAATGGAAGACTCCTGGGAATGCGACAGGTTTCAATGAGCACTGGGAACAAGTATCTCTTCTGACGACGCTTAGCCTCTTTAAGCGCCATCAAGTACTCTTTTTTCACATATGAGTTCTTGGCGCGCCGAAGCCACGTTTTTGAGATGCAAACAACAAATGCTTTGCTCGACCGTATGGCCTCGTGAATCATCCGGTCCCATCGCTCGGCCGGCTGCAGAGCATGGCGGTCCAACCAGACATCGAGGCCATTCCTCGAAAGCGAGTCGTAAAGATCCTGGACCTTTGTTACGTCGTCAGAGGCATACGATAAGAACACACTTTGGCGTCGGCCGCGGCCGGTCCATGCGCCGCGGAAATGAGTGCGCAATCCAGGAGCATGGTCCTCCAACATGCGCTGGAGAGCGGGCCACACGCCCTGCTCCTGCAGATCCAAGCGGCGGTTTGTTGCTCCGCGTTGAATACTCAAGAATCCCCAGTGCCTGAGTGCTGGATTCCGCTTTAATTCGTCCAGCTTGATGACGCGCTGCAGTCGGAATCCATCGGCAATTTCCACCGCATATTTCCACGGCCAATGTTTCTTCCCGAAGGTTGGCCAGGCGTTACTGGCGGCTGTAAAGACGTAAGCGATATCGCTGAACGGCGCCGAACGGTACATCACGATGAGATCGCCGGCTCGCGTGCCCGGATTACCTCGCCAGCGATCAAAGCCTTGGGAGTCCAGAATAGCCAGATCATCACTGTTTCTGCCGTCAACGATGTATAGCCAGACCTTGCGGCCGCGGAATGATCTTGTATTGTTTTCTATCGCCTGCCCGGAATGCTTGGAATGTTTCGAGTTTGACACTGGCCCTATTCTAATTGCGATGCTGTCTTCCAATGCCTCGCAAGTCGTCGACGCTAAAAAAGTCTGCCCGCGCTGCGTCAACCCTGACTATCTAGGTTCCCGCGATTCTGTTATGGTGAAAGTTCGATTGAGGAGAGCGATACCATGTCTACGCCGCAGCAGCCCAACATCCGCCTGGTGAATGCCGCCGATTACCGCGATTCGTATGCCAATTCCATTCAGATCCGCGTGAGCGTATGGGACTTTCTGCTGGTGTTTGGTCGCTTGCAGCCCATGACAGCGCAGGAAGTAGAGGTACAGAACTTTCAGGGCATTTATCTGAGTCCGCAACAGGCCAAGGCGCTGCTGACCATCCTGGAGCAGAACGTCCGCCAGTATGAGGGGACGTTTGGCGAAATCAAGCTTGATCCCAGCATGGCGACGCAGCAAACACAGATCAACTAGCAGTGGCGACCCCATGCGGTACCTTCATGTGAGAAGCTGAATACTTGACCAGAGCGCCCAGCAAACGACTGCCGGAGTTTTCTTTCAGACGGACCTTTCCGCTGGTGTTTGTCGCGGTTTTCCTGATGCACGCGCCGCTGCTGCGCCTTCCCTTCTTCTGGGACGAAGCCGGTTTCTACGTTCCGGCCGCGTATGACCTGGTGCATTCCCACTCGGTGATTGCCACAACCACGCTCGATACAGGACATCCTCCGCTTTCCGCCGCATACCTTGCGCTTTGGTTCACACTCAGCGGATGGAAGCCCGCTGTGGCGCGCGTGGCCATGCTGCTGCTTGCGGCCTTTGCGCTGACCAACGTCTTTCTGCTGGCGCGGCGGCTGGCTGGGACCGGCGTTGCTGTGGCCACAACGGTTACCACGGCCGTGTATCCGATCTTCTTTGTGCAGAGTTCCTTGACTCATGCCGATCTTACGGCGGCCGCGTTTACGCTCTGGGGAATCCGGCTTTACATTGAGCGGCGCGTGCTGCTCAGCCAGGTTGCTTTTTGCCTGGCCGTTTTGAGCAAGGAAACAGCAATCATTACGCCGCTGGCTTTTGCACTTTGGGAAATGTTGCACGCGAGCGGCCAGGGCGAACGAGGCCGTCTGCATCGAACCGCGCTGGCGCTGATTCCCCTTGTGCCGCTGCTGGGCTGGCTGGCTTACCACCATCACGCCACGGGCCGATTTTTTGGCAACGCCGACTTCTACCAGTACAACGTGACTCACGCGCTTAGTCCTCTGCGTTTTGTGCTGGCGCTGGTGCAGCGTGTCTGGCATCTGTTTGGCGCCATGAACATGCTGGCGCTCACAGCGGCCACGGCGGTGGCAATGTTCTTTCCGCCGGTGACGGACGACTCAGGCGAGCGCCCGCGCATTGCTATTCCGGTGCAACTGCAATTTGCTTTGATCATGCTGGCGCATCTTCTGGCTTTTTCGCTGCTCGGCGGCGCTCTGCTCACTCGCTATTTGCTGCCCGCGTATCCGCTGGTGATCATGATTGGCATGTCAACCTTGCGGCGGCGGATTGGACGCTGGGAATGGCCCGCGGCCTTGATGGTGATGGTGTTCGTGCTGGGGCTGTTTTTCGATCCGCCGTACCGTTTTGCGCCGGAGGACAACCTGACGTACAAGGATTTTATCGACCTGCACTATGAGGCGGCAAAATTTCTGGAGCGGCATGAGCAGAAGTCAACGATCCTTACCGCCTGGCCCGCCAGCGACGAGATCTCCAAACCTTATCTGGGATATGTGGCCCAATCTTTTTCCGTGGCGCCGTTGCAGAATTTTACCGTGGAAGAGATGATCAAGGCGCGGCAGATGCGCTCACAGTATCAGGTGGCCTATTTGTTTTCCACCAAGAATGATGTGCCGCCGTGGATCCATTCCGATCTTTGGGAAAAACTTAACCGGCGCTTCTTCGGTTCGCACGTGGACGTGTCTCCTGAACTTGCCGCGGAATTTCTTCACGCAAAAATTGTGTTTCTAGCCAGAAGAAAAGCCGAGTGGGTGGCGGTGCTGGAGATGGACCAGGCATCGTCAGTGGCGGCCGTCGATCAAGAGCACGAAGGGCCGGCAATCGCGCATTGAAAAAATCTGCGGAGGGAACCCTTTACCGGGAGCAGCTCTCCGCAAAAACAAAAGCACAACCAAAATCCGGCTGTGCTCAGCTTTCATGCGACAGCTTCCCGGAAGAAAAGCTGTGCGCCCCGCAGCTAAAACAGGACCCTTGCCAGCACCGCATGAACGTTGGCGTTGTACCAGAAATACGCAAACACCAAAGCCACCGACTCTATCGCCCGGAACCGCCACTGCCTTTTCATGGCCCAACCTCTCCCTGCTTTTGCTAGCCTCTTGCCTCAACTTCCACACGTGCATGGGCAAAAGACCGCTTCTCATTGGGGGAGAGAACCTTCATCTTTTTCCAGTCATAAGCGAACTCGGTACCACAGTCGAGACACACCACGTACGTACCCGTTTGCGTGGCAGCCTCACAGCGGCGCTGTCCTGGTTTGCTGGTCTGGGGAAAGCTGATTCGTTTGTGCCAGCATCCGAACAAAGCGTCAAAGATATTCACAAGCTCCTCCCGGCTGCTTGGCCTTGCTGAGCAGCCTTAGATACCTGGGGCCCGGCCAAAATGGTTATACCCTTGGCCTGATAAGGTCGTTACTGTAAGTAGTGCCAGTCCTGCTGATTTCGTTTCACTTGATTTCCACATCCTAATGACACAAATTGTCAGCGAGTTTATCTTCTAAACACTACTTTCAATAGGTTGAACGCAGGTATTCTGGATTTGTTGCATTAAGTTTCGTTGTCGAGGCTGGTTCCCTATGGCTCATCTGCCTCAGGATCAATCGGTTATAAGGATCAGCGAAAACTTGTTACCGCGCCTCTGCCGGTTGCCGAAATTCAGGTCCTATAAGCTCCAAAACTCACCAGATTGTTAAAATTATGGTGCTCATGGAAACTATTGATCCCAAAGCTGTAGGACAGCGCTCCAAAGACGCCAGCCGCCCGTGGACGTGGTCCATTGCCATGTATGCTGGCCCATCGCCGCTGCGGCTTGCCCCCGCGCCCGGCGCGCTGAACCCGGTAGTTTCCGCCGCCGACGTAACTGACGTTTCTGCCCGTTTTGTCGCTGACCCGTTCATGGTCAACGTCGATGGACTGTGGCACATGTTTTTTGAGGTCTTGAATAATCAGACCAACAAGGGCGACATTGGCCGCGCCACCAGCCTCGACGGAATCGCGTGGCGCTATGAGCGGATCGTCCTTGAGGAGCCGTTTCATCTTTCTTATCCGTACGTTTTCCGCTGGAACGGCGATTTCTATATGATCCCGGAAACGCTGGGCGCGAACGCCGTGCATCTCTATCGCGCTATGCGATTCCCTGATCAATGGACTCTGGTAAAAGACCTGATTCCCGGACCGCACGCCGATCCGTCCATCTTCTTTCGCGACGGCAAATGGTGGATGTTTACCTGCCCCACGCCGCATAAACATGACACGCTGGCCCTTTATTACGCCGACGATCCGGCTTCCAACTGGACCGAGCATCCTTCCAGCCCGATTGTCTCCGGCAACAAAAGCATCGCACGCCCCGGTGGCCGCGTGATCGATTACAACGGCCGGCTTCTTCGCTTTACCCAGGATTGTTATCCCATCTATGGCAAACAGGTGCGCGCCTTTGAGATCACTGAGCTGACTCCGGCAACGTACAAAGAGCATGAGGTAGCGGAATCTCCCGTGCTCGTACCCGAAGGCAGCGGCTGGAACGCTTCCGGCATGCACCACGTTGACGCGCATCAGGTCGGCGGCTCATGGCTGGCCTGCGTAGATGGCCTGAAGGATTTCTGACAGGGCCTGAGGTTATGGTGACCCTGGCAGGAGTCGAACCTGCGACCTGCGGTTTAGGAAACCGTCGCTCTATCCATCTGAGCTACAGGGCCACTCTGAGTTTTCACCACTAGATACAGTTTAACATCGGCTGATTTTCCGACCGTAGAGGCTTTATATTCGGCAATCAGAACACAAAATTAGCCTTGTCTTCACTGGCGTTAAAAA
>Ga0126383_10003840_pt1 | contig 10034 bp, 13 predicted proteins | sample PanSoiMetPlot_35_FD_96882 | JGI IMG/M metagenome (GOLD analysis project Ga0126383, IMG submission 96882) | Tropical forest soil microbial communities from Panama - MetaG Plot_35 | ecosystem: Environmental > Terrestrial > Soil > Tropical forest > Bulk soil | place: Panama | collected 2016-02-17
CGAGATCGAGGCGGCCCGTGCGCGCGAACGTGCTGCTAAGAGATTCGCGACTGCCTGACCCCAAAGGGGCCAGGCAGTAGCGACAGGTACGCCGCTTCGCGGGAACGCGCGCGGGCGCGGCCCGCACGCTCTTTGCTGGCTGGCCTCTGTTCGCTTCCGTGCGGTGATCCGCGCGTTGGAAATACGGCGCGGCTCGGGTTCGTTGAGGCCGACCATGAACACACACACCGCAACAGATCACGAGTGGGCAGAGGTCCTCGCGACGCTGCCGCTCTTCGAAGGTGTCCGCAAACGCGAGCTCCGAAGGATCGCCGAAGACGCAGAGGTGAGCGAGTTCGCTCCCGGCGACATGGTCGTCGCCACGGGCGAGCGGTCGAACAGCTTCTACGTCATCCTCGGCGGCGAGGCCCTCCCGGCGTGGAAGCCGGCGGGAAGGTCGCTGCGAACAGGCGACTACTTCGGCGAGATCGGCCTGCTCGACGGCGAGCCTCGCTCGGGAAGCGTCGTTGCGACGAGCGACCTCCACGTCATGCGGATGTCACGCCGCGCGTTCGACGACGCACTCGAGCGGAACCCGTCGATCGCGCGACGGCTCCTCGTCGAGCTCGTCTCACGTGTGCGCAAGCTCGAACGCCAATGGGTGCGTAGGGTCTGACCCATCGGGTCAGACCCTCGCTACTGGACATTTCGGCGCGCGCGCAGTTCGCGTCCCGCGACGTACCGCTGTCCCTTTTGCGGGCAGCTCCTGCACGCGATGAGCGAGCACGTCGTGATCGCGCCAGAGGGCGACGTCGACCGGCGCCGGCACGCTCATCTCGAATGCGTGCAGCGCGAGCGCGCCGCCGGGCGGTTCCCGCTCTACGACGACGTCAGGTCAGGCGAACGCCGACGTTGGCTCGGTCTTCGAAGAGCGAAGCGATCGCGTTGACCGCCCAGACGATGAAGACGACGCCGACGTAGGTCCAGAACCCGTCGATCGAGAAGTTCGGCGCGATCCATTCGGCGAGCGCAACCATCGCGATGTTGATCAGGAGGTAGAAGAATCCGAGGGTCACGATGACCAGCGGCAACGTCAGGATCGTCAGCAAAGGCTTGAGAATCGCGTTGGCGATGCCGAGCACGGCCGAGCCGATCAGATACGCCGCCCAGCCGTGGATCGAAACGCTGTCCCACAATGCGTTTGCGATCCAGAGTGCGAGCAGGTTGAGAGCCCACGCAATGAGAAGACGAGCGGCGAACGGCACGGAAAGAGTGTAGAACGGAATCGTGTTCGCGCGCGTGCACGTCCTGCAGGCGACCCCGGAGCAGTCCGAGGCAGGCCTCCAGATCTTCCGGGATCAACTCCAGCCCTGGCTGCGCGACGCCTCCGGCTACCGCGGGTTGATCCGGCTGGAGGACAAGGACAACGGCAAGACACTCGTCATCACCTTCTGGGCCGATGAGGCCGCGCTCGAGTCCAGCCAGGAAGCCGGTGAGCAGCTCGCTGAGCTCACGGCCGAGAACACCGGCGCGAAGAGGCTGGCGATCGAGTTGTACGAAGCAACGCTTTTCGACGTCTGAGATGACCGGCGAGTTCGTCCTCGGCGACGCGTTCGCGCGAGTGTTGACCGAGACGACGCAGGCGCTCGTCTGCGTCCTCGACAGCGGCGGCCGCATCCTCCTTTTCAACGACGCGTGCGAACGGGCGACGGGGTACGACCGGGAGGAGGTGCTTGGACGGGACGCCCGGGACTCCGTCATTCCGGCCGAAGAGGCCGAGGCGTTCAGCGACGTGCTCGCGTACATCTGGCGGACGGGCCTTTCGAGCCCGCAGGTCGGGCACTGGGCGACGAAGGAGGGCGGGCGGCGCCTGATCGCGTGGTCGAACAGGCTGATGCCGGCCGTCGACGCGAACGGAAGCTTCCTCGTCACGACCGGGATCGAGCTCACGGACAGCGCGGAGCAGCCCGAAGGCGCACTGACCGGCGACGTCGAGGCGAAGCTGGCCGAGGTCGGGCGGCTCGCGCAGGAGCAGCGTGCGTTACGACGGGTCGCGACCCTCGTCGCGTCCGAGGCGACACCTGAGCGAGTCTTCATGGCAGTTTCGGAAGAGACCGCGCGCGTGCTCCAGGTGAGCGCCTCGGCGGTCTTCCGCTACGAGGGCGACGACACGGCCACCGTCGTCGGACGCCACGACCGGGACGGTGTCGGCGTCTTCTCCGTCGGTGACCGGATCTTCGCCGACGAGAAGATGGCGATCGGTCGTGCGCGCGACACCGGCCTACCGGCCCGCATCGAGGACTATTCGGCGATCGACAGTGACGTCGCGCGGACGATGCAGGAGGTCGGCTACGGCTCGTCGGTCGCCGCCCCGGTCTTCGTCTCGGGCATCGCCTGGGGCGCGATCGCGATCGCGGCGCGAGACCCGCTCCCGTCCGACAGTGAAGCGCGACTGATGGGCTTCTGCGAGATCGTGTCGCTCGCCGTCGCGAGCGCACAGGCGCGTGAGGATCTGCAGTCGTCCCGCGCGCGCCTCGTCAAGACGGGAGACGAGCAGCGGCGCAAGTTCGAGCGAAACCTCCACGACGGCGCGCAGCAGCGGCTCGTGTCGTTGGCGCTGACGCTCCGACTCGCACGCTCGAAGCTCGAGAAGGATCCGGATTCGGTGGAGCCGATTCTCGCCGGCGCCGCGAGCGAGCTCGACCTGGCGCTCGAGGAGCTGCGCGAGCTCGCGCGCGGCCTCCATCCCGCGGCGCTCACGGAGCAGGGCCTGGCGCCGGCGGTGCGCGCGCTCGGCGACCGGCTGCCGGTCGCGGTGGAGGTCGACAGCCTCGACGAGCGCCTGCCCGAGTATCTCGAGGCGACGGCCTACTACATCTGCTCGGAGGCGCTGACGAACGTCGCGAAGCACGCGTACGCAACGCACGCGCGGGTCTCGTTTCACCGTGAGCCCGGCGTGCTGCGCTTCGAGATCACCGACGACGGCCGCGGCGGCGCCGACGGACGAGGCTCCGGGATCCTCGGCCTGCGCGACCGGGCCGAGTCGGCGGGAGGCACCCTCTTCGTCATCAGCCCGCCCGGCAAGGGCACGGTCGTGACGGCGACGCTGCCGATCGGCGGCTAGGCCGGCCGAATGCTCTGCTTGAAGTGGAAGACGTTCTGCGGGTCGTAGCGCCGCTTCACCTGTCGTAGCCGCGGCAGGTTCGATCCGTAATACGCGTGCGGCCACGTCGCCAGGTCGGGGTCGATGTAGTTCTGGTACGCGAACGTCGACACGAACGGACGCATCGCGGCGTGGCAGCGGCGCAGCCACGCGACGTTCGGGGCAGCCACCGTGCCCGCCGTCCAGTACGCGAGGTACTGCAGCGAGAAGAGCGCGTCGCGGTGGACGAAGGCGGTCTTCGCCTGTGCCACGCGGTTGATTGCGCCGCCCCAAGAGTCGAGCAGGACGACGCCGGAGCCGGTCCCCGAGGTCCGCTTCGCCTCGATCTGGCTCAGCAGCGCGTCGATCCCGGCGGACGACAGCGTCGCGCTGCAGATGCTGGACTTCGCGGCGAACGTCGCGCGGCCGCTCCCTCCTCCGGCGAAGTAGTGGACGGCCCCGAGGAACGTCCGCGGGGTCGTCGTGTAGCGCGTCGGGTTGCCGGTGTTTGCCAGCGGCGCCAGCAGCGAGCGCAGCGCTGCCTCCGAGCCGAAGAACTGCCCGGCGGACGTGATCGCCGCGCCGCCTCCCGCGACGGCGCTGACGTTCAGGACGGAGGCGAGCTCGTCCGGCGCATGCGGTGTGAGCTGCTGCCAGGCCTGCACGACCTTCTTCGCGTCCGACCACGGCCATTCGAGCGAGTAGGTCGTCACGTCGCCGGCGGGATGGGTGCGGAAGACGAAACGGGTGACGATGCCGAAGTTGCCGCCGCCGCCGCCGCGCAGCGCCCAGAACAGATCCTGGTGCTGGTGGGCATTCGCCACGGCGACGCTGCCGTCCGCGAGCACGACCGTCGCCTCGAGCAGGTTGTCGCACGTCAGGCCGAACTTGCGACCGGAGAGCCCGATCCCGCCGCCCTGGGTCAGTCCACCGATGCCGACAGTCGGGCACGACCCGCCGGGGATCATGCGGCCGCGCGCTGCCAGCGCCGTGTAGACGTCGAGCAGGTGCGCCCCGGCGCCGACGGCGGCGCGTCCGTCGGCGGTGACGGAGATCGCGTGCAGGCGCGAGACGTCGACGATGACGCCCGAGGTCGTCGAGTAGCCGCCGTAGCTATGGCCGCCCGAGCGCGGCGCGATCCGCACGCCGTGCCTGCGCGCCCAGCGCAGGGTCTTCTGCACGTCCGCCAGCGACTCGCAGTAGGCGATCGCCTGCGGCTTCACGCCGTCGAAGCGTGTGTCGTACAGCACGCGGGCCGCGTTGTACCCCGGCGCGCCCCGCTGAACGACGTCCCCGCGAATCGAGCGGTCGAGCTCGCGGAAGCTGCCGCTCGGTGGTGCGGCCGCAGCCTCCAGCGTGTCGGCGAACGGCACGGCGCCGAAGGCGAGCGCGGCGCCTCGCGCGAGCAGCTGACGACGTGTTAGCTCGGACATGCGTTCCTCGGTTCCGAGCGGAATGGTGCCTGCTAGCGGCGGACGCCCATCGTCATCGTCGCGACGTACACGCCGGCGGCGTTCCGGTTCACCTTCAACAGCGAGCGGGCCCCGCCGCTGCGAAAGATCATGTCGTCGGCGTTGCGGGTCGTCCGATCCGGTCGGGACGAATACGGCGCGCGCTTGTAGACCTTGTCCGTCAGCGCGTCCGGGAAGTAGAGCTGGCCGGTGTGCACGACGTTGCCGCCGACGTGCACCTTGACGTGGATGTGCACCGTGCGCCCCTGGTACCAGCCGGGATAGACGGTTCGGAACTCTGCGAGCCCCCGACCGTTCGTGCGCTGGATGCCACGCATGAACGTCCTGCTCGACGCGCCGGAGCCGAAGCCCGAGTAGGCGCCGGCCGCATCCGCGTGCCAGACGTCGACAGCGGCGTTCTTGATCGGGCGGCACGAGGCGGCGTCGACCACGGTGGTGCGCAAGAGCATGGGCGCGCCGGGATGGCCGTCGGTGATGTTCCGCCGCAGCTTCTCACCGGCGATGTAGTACGGGCCTTCCGTCTGCTCGGGCGTGAGGATGCACGAGAGCGATTCGGCCTCGGAGCCGCGCGGCCGCTCGAGGCCGATGAGGCCGAGCGCGGCGACGACGGCGCCGCCGAGCAACGTCTTTCTCGTCATTACGGACACGGAACCAGCCCTTCGTGAATTGCGGCTGAGACGAGGCTAAGAGGTGGCTAAGAGTGTGATGCGAGGAAGGCAAGAACGCGAGCCCACGCATCCTCCGACGCCGCGGCATAGTCCTCCTGCTTGCGGTCGAAGAAGCTGTGCGGGGCGCCCTCGTACGTGACCAGCTCGTGCTCGACGCCGGCCGCCTCGAGGGCGCGCTCGAACGCCGCGTTGTCCTCGGCCGTGATGTTCTGATCCGCTCCTGCCTGCAACGCGAGGATCGGCGCTGTCAGCTCAGCGGCGCGCCCGGCCGGTTCAGTCGGACGGCCGTAGAAGCCGACCGCGCCTGCGAGCCCGTCCTGTTCGGCCGCCGCGAGCCACGACTGGCGCCCGCCGAAGCAGAACCCGACCGTGAAGATCTCGTCCGCGCCTCGCCCGCGGAGATACGCGATACAGGCGGCGACGTCGGCCTGCACCGTCTCCGTGCTCGTCTGCTCGACATGGGGCCTGTACTCGAAGTCGTCGCCACGCTTGGACGCGCCGGCCGTGCGGCCGAAGAAGTCGAAGGCAACGGCGAGGTACCCGCGCTCGGCAAACCTCAGCGCCAGCTCCTCGTAGAAGCGGTAGAGCCCGCGAACGTCGGGAAGGATGACCACGCCGACGCTCGCAGGCTCCTCGGGCGCAGCTGCGAAGGCAGCGAAGACGTTTCCGTCAGCAGCCTGAAGAGTCAGTTCCCGATGTGAGACGGCGGCCCCGCGGATCACCGGGATCGGGGGCGACGAGTCGAGATCGAAGCACATCGGCGGGGAGCCTAAAGACGCCGGATGGCCGAAGGTGCGAGTAGGGGTAGCCGCACTGCGCAGCCCCGCTAAGCGGGCCTACCGTGGCTCTTGTGAGCGTGGCGCCCCTCAGTCGGACTGCATCCTCTCCCCATCGCGGCTCGATCGAGGTCGCCACGCTCGTGGCGCTCTACGCGATCTACGAGGTGGTACGCGGACAGGGGCACGCCACCGTCTCGGTTGCCCGCGAGCACACGCACTGGATCGTCGATCTCGAGCGGAGCCTGCACGTCTTCGGGGAGCGCACCGTCCAGCACGCCGTGGACACGCTGCCGGCCGTGCCGACGCTGCTCGGCGTCGCGTACATCGTGCTGCATTTCGCCGGGACGACAGGCTTCCTCGTCTGGGTGTACCGCGCGCACCGGGAGCGCTTCCCGCTCGTGCGGAACACGATCATCGGGGCGACGGGGATCGCACTCGTCCTCTACGTCCTCTTCCCGGTCGCGCCGCCGCGACTCGCACAGCTCGGGTTCGCGGACACCGTCTCGCACGATGCCAAGGTGAACCTCAGCTCGAGCCTGCTCAGCAGCCTCTACAACCCCTTCGCGGCCGTGCCGAGCCTGCACTTCGGCTACGCACTGCTCGTCGGCGTGACGGTTGCAACCCTGGCCCACAGGCGGAGCGTGCGCGTCGTCGCCGCCGTCTACCCGGCGGTAATGCTGCTCGTCATCGTCGCGACCGGCAACCACTTCTTCTTCGACGCCGCCGCCGGCGCGCTCGCGATCGGCATCGGCTACCTCATCGCGAGCCGTTTCGATTACGCCACGCGCGTACCGCGGACACGAACTGCTGCGGGATCCGTCGTCGCGACGTCCTGAGCGCCTCGCGGAGCACGGCGTCGGCGTCGGCGAAGACGCCCGGCCCGTGCCCGCAGAGAATCACGTCCGGGTGGACGTCGAGCCGGGGCGGCCGGAGGCGCAGCAGCGGATGCACCGCCAGCCGCTCGTCGCCGGCGCGAAAGTAGCGGGCGGTTCCGAGCGCATCGCCGCAGACGAGGACACGCTCGTCGCCCCACCAGAGCGCCACTTCGTGACGGCTGATCGAGATGAAGGCGAACGGCGGTATCGGCGTCCGTGGCAGGACGACGTGCCGGACGCCCAGCCGCTCCGCGATCCCGGCACAGTCACGGTTGTGCCGGTCGAGCAGCTGCAGCACGCCGACGACGCTCTGCAACTCGTCGACGCGAGGATTGTCCACGGGATCGACGAGCCAGGTGTCCTGCGCCGTGAGGAGCGCGTGCGACGAGCGCTCCAGGAACTCGCCTTCGACCCACTCGACTACAGGCGCCACGACGCGACCCACCGGTCGAAATGCGGGAACCCGTTCGCACGGGCCTCCTCGATCAGCTCGTCGACGTCGAACGGGATGCGGCGGAACTCGACGGCCAGCGTCTCGTCGTCGACGAGCGCGTACTCGCACCAGCGGCTCACGCCGATCGCGCCGACGCAGAACCAGAGCGTGCGTCCGTAGCGGCGGAGCCACTGTTGGTGGACATGGCCCGCGGCGACGGCGTCGGCAGCCACGGGTGGGATCCGATCGCTGTCCGGAAGTACGACGTCCTCGTTCGAGAAGGGCGTTGCATGACAGCAGACGACGCGTCCGGTCAGGACGGTCGGCTCGAACCCGGCGAGAAACCCGAGCCCCGCTTCGCCCAGCTGCCCACGCGACCATTCAGCCGTCTCCACGACCCGCTCGTCGACCTGCTCGCCGCCGAAGTCGAGCGCGACCAGGATGTGGTCCGAGTTCCCATAGACGCACTGACATCCCAGCTCCTGCAGCAGCTCGACGCACTCGCGTGGCTGGGGCCCGCCCTGCGCGACGTCACCGAGTGAGACGATCAGATCCGGCTCGTGCTCCTCCAGGTCGGCGAGGGCAGCGCGGAACGCGACGGCGTTGCCGTGCATGTCCGAGAGAAGGGCGACGCGCATACCGGCACACCGTACGCGGCGAGGGCGGCAGCGACCGCCGGATCCTCGACATAGAGCCGCGCCGGATACGCGTGGGACGCGCGCCAGCCGCCCTCCGTCTCGAGCACGTGACCCCAGAGACGAACCTCGCCGAGGATGCGGCAAACGGTGCCGGCCTCGTCGCGCCCGCGTGCATACGACAGCGCGTCGACGGCGTCGCGTGCGGCGTGGAGGCCGCAATTACACTCGGGGCCGGGCACCGGATGCACTGGGATCGGCAGTGCGAACGAATCGTCGTCGCGCCTGCATTCGGCCAGCGCGGGACGGCCGTGCGCCCAGGCGAGGTCGTGCAGGACCGAGCCGAGTCGCAGCCCGGCAGGAGTCTCCGTCACGACCCAGGCGCGCCAGCCCGTCACGACGAGGCTGCTTTCGCGAAGTGTTCGCCCGGTCTCCATCAGCGGGCCCTCGCCAGCCGTCTGTCGGCGGGCTGGATCACTTCGTCGACGAGCCCGTAAGAAACCGCCTCGTCCGGCGTCATGAACCGGTCGCGGTCGATGTCCTTCATCACCTGCTCGAGCGGCTGGCCCGAGTGGCGGGAGATGATCTCCGCCATCCGCCCAGTCATCTCGAGGATCTCCTTGGCGGCGATCTGGATGTCGGCCGGCGACCCGCGGAAGCCGCCGGAGCCCTGGTGGATCATCACCTTCGCGTTCGGGAGCGCATAGCGCTTTCCGCGCGCGCCGCCGGAGAGAATCATCGCCGCGGCGGACATGCCCATTCCAGTGCAGATCGTCTGCACGTCGGGGCGCACGTACTGCATCGCGTCGTAGATCGCCATGCCCGCGTACGACGAGCCGCCGGGCGAGTTGATGTAGAGCGAGATGTCCTTGTCGGGATCCTCGGCCTCGAGGAAGAGGAGCTGTGCCGTGATCACGTTGGCAATCCCGTCCTCCACCTCCTGGCCCAGGAAGACGATCCGCTCGCGCAGCAGCCGCGAGTAGATGTCGAAGGAGCGTTCGTAGCGGCCGTCCTGCTCGACGACCATCGGTATCAGCGGCATCGAGAGCCTCCTGTATCGTGCAACCTGTTGGTTGCGCCAGAGTATACGCAACCTAACGGTTGCGGATTGGAGGAGTCATGGAAGTGACGCGCGAGATCGTGTTTCCCGTCCCGCCCGACGAGGTCTGGGAGGCGCTGACCGACCCCGAGCAGCTCGAGGAGTGGTTCGCGAACGACGTCGAGTTGGATCCCACCGAGGGCGGCGAGGGCGTCTTCCGCTGGGACGATGGCGAGGAGCGGCACGCGACCGTCGTGGAGGCGAGACCGACCGAGCGTCTCGTCCTCGACTGGGATGACGAGGGCACTGTGGAGCTCACGCTCGAAGAGGTCGAGGAAGGGACGCGGCTACTCGTGCGCGAGTCGACGCCCCAGTTCGCGACGGCGCTCGCGTTGCGCGCGCTGGCCCTGAGCTACGAAGCGCCGTCTCCTCAGTTCGTGATCACAGCGACGCGATGAGCGGGGTTCTTCGGGTGTGACGGACCCAACGGGGCGCGTCTTCGACGCGCTGGCCGACCCCAACCGGCGCTACGTGGTGCAGGCCCTCGCCGAGCGTCAGGACGCAACGGCGACGGAGCTCGCGGCCGAGCTGCCGGTCACGCGCCAGGCGGTGGCGAAGCACCTCGCCGCCCTCAACGAGGCCGGGCTCGTCGCGAGCCGGCGTGAGGGGCGGGAGACCCGCTACGAGCTGACGCCGGGCCCGCTCGCCTCGGCGATGGACTGGATGGCGGGGGTCGGTGCGCAGTGGGACTCGAGGCTGGCGCGTCTCACAAGCCTGCTCACCGGTGGATCCCCCAGGTCCGCAGACGGCGCGCGGCGCCGGGAATGACGCGGTCGAGCTCGTCGAGCAGGTCGCCCGGCTGCGCGATCGAGTAGGCGCGGCGCGCGACGTAATTCCGCAGCGCACAGTGGACGGCATCGTCGTCGCCGAGCGACTGCAGCGACTTCAGACCTGCCCCGTAGACGCCGTAGAAGTACCAGTTCGGGTGCTTGTCCCTGTACTCGATGCCGAC
>Ga0126383_10003842_pt1 | contig 10029 bp, 14 predicted proteins | sample PanSoiMetPlot_35_FD_96882 | JGI IMG/M metagenome (GOLD analysis project Ga0126383, IMG submission 96882) | Tropical forest soil microbial communities from Panama - MetaG Plot_35 | ecosystem: Environmental > Terrestrial > Soil > Tropical forest > Bulk soil | place: Panama | collected 2016-02-17
GCGAGCGGATGTCCTCATCCCACCCGACTACCCACCCCGATCTGTTCGCGCAAGTGCGGCAACGCCCGCCAAGTTGACGGTGCCTCGTGAGTAAGGGCGGCCCCTTTATCGCCTCTGCCGCCACCCTGACGTCAAATAGCCTGTGGAGCCCGGCGATGCTGGAGCAGACAACAGTCGTCGATGCGCAGCGTGGTGGCGTAATTGGTGTCAGCTCCCGCAAGCTGGCCGAGGAGCCAATCGAGATACCGGGAGGCCAGGTTCAGACGACACGCTATACATTCATTACGCCCTATTACGCTGGCAGCGTTTGGTACGACAAGGCAAACATGTGGGTACACGGCGAGTTCGAGCGTGACGGCTCAAAGGTCCAGTATCAGCTTGAGACCTAAGGGCCGCTCACCCGCGCAACGGGGGCATTCGGTCATGTCATTCAGACGACTGCTATTGCTGAGTGTGGCCATTATGGCGAGCGCCGTCGCAGGCTGCACGGCGCCCTCCGATGCCGTCGCTCCGAACCCAGTTACTCTCTCCACCGGGATCCCCGGCGGTGTCTATCATCCCGTCGGAAACGCGATCTGCCGTATGTTCAATCTGGAATCCGAGCATCAGGCAATGCCATGCATCGCGATGAGTTCTGACGGTTCAGTGAGTAACATTCAACGCGTCGAGAGCGGCGACTCGGCGTTTGGACTTTCGCAGACCGACGTGGCGTTGGCTGCGTTCGATGGAGAGGGGCCGTTCGCTGCCGCCGGCCCCGATCCAAAGCTCCGCGCGGTAATCGCACTCTATCCGGAGGCATTTACCGTTGTTGCTCGCGCGGATACCGGGATACGCGATTTCCAGGACTTGCGTGGCAAAAGGGTTGGCATTGGCACGAGCGGCGTCGGATACAACTTTACCCGCGATGTCATCCTCAAATTTTACGGCGGGACGACCTCCGGTCCGCAGCACGTGCTGGAATTCGCGCCGGCTGAGCAGAACCAGGCGCTCTGTAATAACAAAGTCGACGCGATCATATTTGAAGCGGGACATCCCAATGGGCTGACTCAGGAAGCTACGACGGACTGCCGAGCGAGGCTGGTGCGCGTCGCTGGCCAGCCAATGGATAGACTACTCGCGACGCACCCCTATTACATCGCCGCTGTCATCCCAGGAGGCATGTACGTTGGGAATCCCGGCGATGTCCTGACAATCGGCACGCGGGCCGTGCTCGTTTCATCAAGCGATCAACCGGATGAGGTAGTCTATGCCATGGTCAAGGCGGTGGCCGACAACTTTGCCGTTTTCCGCCAGTTGCACCCCACACTGTCGACCTTGGTGATCCAGGAGATGGTGCCGAGCGCGTCGGTCATACCGATCCACCCAGGAGCGCTGAAATACTATCGCGAGGCCGGCATCCTACCTAAATAACCGGTCGTACCCGAAATATATTGTTGTCAGCCTGCCAAATCACTTTGTCGAGGCAAGTTAATGTAATGTCGCGGAGAGTGACTTGCTCATACCTCGCAGAAGCGATCGCTCGTAACTGATGGCTTTCGACTGACCGCGCATTTAACAAAGATGGCGGACCGACGATTTCCCAGCCGTGCCGGCGCCGCATTTGGTTGGCTTCGGGTCCATTGGCCGACCGGACGGGACGGTCGAGCTGTTCGTCGAAAAAGCCGCCGGCATCGGCGGGTGTATACAGGAACAGCACGCGCCCTCAGCGCCGGTATTTTTCCAGGCATGTGGCACGCCGCGCGGCAGAAATGCGCAGGTCCCAGGCCCGCCGACAGTGACCTCGTCCCCGATCCTAAAGGTGAGCTCGCCGCTCAGTACGTAGGCCACCTCGTCGCTGTCGCGGTGGAGATGGAATGTTGTCTCGGTGCCGGCCGGCGCAGTTTCTTCGAACAGCATGATGCTGCCACCGGTATCGCCGCCCGGCGGCACGACGTCCATTTTCGTGTCCTCTCCATGTTCGTAACGAGATGAAATGCAATAATATCGCAAAGATGGTAGGAGTTGAACTATGAGGGATCGGTCCACGAGAACTGTAAAGGCGAAAAAGGCGCTGGGAGGCCGGCCCCGGTCTGGCTGGAAAAGTTGAGTGTATAGAACTGAGTTGTGGCCGGCTCGATACGCTATCCGGCCTTTTTCAAATCAAACACCAGGGTTTAAAATAAATTTAAATCCTCTGCCCACCGAGGCACAGGTGTGAGCCAGGGATACTGGGCATGAAAGAAATGCGAGTTCCTCAGCCCGAGGAGGTCGTGGCGACGCCTGCGCCGTCCAGACGCACCGATCCATTGCGCCGCTGGACCCTGATCATCTTCGTCATCTGCGTCGTGCTATTTGGCTGGACGCTGATCGCCGATCGCCTGACACCCTACACCAGCGACGCCAGCGTGCGCGCCTTCGTGGTGCGCATTGTCCCGGAGGTCTCGGGCAAGGTTGTCGAGGTCGCGGTGCATGACAACCAGATCGTCCGGACCGGCGATCTGTTATACCGGATCGACCCGACCCCGTTCCGCATCGCCGTGGAGCGTGCCGAGGCCAAGCTCGCCGCGGCCGGGCAGGCCGTTGGCGCCTCCACAGCAGCGGTGGATGAGGCCCAGGCGCAACTGGTGCAGGAGCTCGCTCAGCGGGACAACGTTCGCGAGCAAGCAGCCCGCGTCTTCGAGCTGGTGCGCGTTGGCGTCTATGCAAAGTCGAAAGGCGACCAGGCACGGTCGGAGTTGGACACGGCCGAGGCGCAGGTGCAGCGTGCGCAGGCCGCGCTGGAGCAGGCGCGCCAGGCGCTGGGCCCCCAGGGCGCCGACAATCCGCAGATCCGCGAGGCGCTGGCAGCACTCGAGCAGGCACGCCTCGATCTCTCCCGGACCACCCTTCGCGCACCCGGCGACGGTGTGGTGAGCAACCTGCAGCTCAACATCGGGCAGTTCGCGGCCGCAGGCCAGCCGGCGCTGACCTTCCTTGACGCGCGGCAGGTGTGGCTGAACGCCTTCCTGCGTGAGAACAGCCTGGAGTACATCAGGCCTAGTGTACAAGCCGAAGTAGTGCTCGATGTGCTGCCCGGCCGCGTGCTGCCGGCGCGAGTGGAGAGCCTCGGCTGGGGTGTCGGCGAGGGCGATGTGGATCCCACGACTGGCCTGCCGAAGACGCACCAGGGCACCGGCGGATGGCTCGCACCGGCGCAGCGCATCCCGGTGCAACTGGCGTTCGAGACCGCTGATGGGCCGCCACGCGGGGTGCGCTATAATGCCCGCGCCAGCGTCATCCTCTACACCGGCGAACACCCAGTCTTTAATGCGCTCGGCCGGCTGTGGATCCGGATTATCGCGGTGCTGACCTATGTCTCCTGAGATGGTAGGGCGCCGCGCGGCGCTGCGGCTCGCCTTCGCCGCGACGCTGGCCCTCACCTGGGGCACGATGGCCGGAGAGCCGCTGCCCGGACTCACAGCCGTGCTTGCCGCGCAGATTCTCGTCGGCATGCCCCGGCCACCGCGGCCACGGCAGGCGGCGGCGCTGGTCGCGGTGATCGCGGGTACGGGCGGTGCGGCCTACGCTGTCAGCGCGGCCTTCGCGGACCGGCTGCCGATTCTGATGGCTGCGCTCGGGCTGCTGTTCTTCCTTGGTTTTGCGATGCGCGAACGGGCGGCGGGCCGGCCCTCGCTCCCGGCCACGATGCTGCTGAATGCAACCGCGGTAGTCCCGGTCCTTACCTTCCAGGCAGACATCCTGGGGGCCGGTGTGCTTGAGACCCTTATCATCGCGGCAGCACGAGCGATGCTCGTCGTTTGGCTCCTGTACGCGCTTTTTCCGGCACCGCAGGAAGAGGCCGCCACCGGCGCGCCCGCCGGCGCCGCGCCCGCCAGTGGCATGCCTGTAACGGAACAGGGGAGCACGGCGCGCACCCTTGCCAAGGTCGCCATCGTGCTGCCGGCGCAACTCTTCTATCTCGCCGAACCCACTGCGCTCGCCTTCCCGGCGCTACTCGGGCTCGTCACCTTCCTGACCGCACAGGATCCGGCGGCCGGGCGCACCCAACTCGTGATCCTGCTGCTGGGCAACCTCGTCGGAAGCGTTGCGGCCGCCGCCACCTCGGCAGTCTTGGAGGTAGGTCCGCCGCTGCCCGCAATGACGCTGATGACACTGCTTGGCTCGCTGGGCTTCGCAAGGTGGATCATGACCGCAGGGCGACGCCCGGGTGGCGCGGTAGCGCTGACCGGCCTCGTGACCTTTCTGATGCTCTTTGGCCTCGCAGCGTCGCCCGTTCCGTTCGACGTCCCGGTCCTCGATCGGATCGTGGATATCTTCGTGCTCTCCCTCTATACGGTCGGAGCGACCACGCTGCTTCTGCCGCCGCCGGACCCACAATGGCCGGACTCCAATAGCGCCCGCTCGGCCCAGAATTCGCAGTCTGGGCGGGCGGCGCACCACCGGAAGACACAGAGCGTGTCGGGGTGATCCCAACGCTGCTCGCGCCCGGTGGCGACAATATGGCGTCGTGTCGTTTCCGCGTTGATGATGGGGAGGTGACCAATGGCAATGGCAAATAAACCTCTATCGCTGAGGGAGAGGGCGGGTGCCGTGCCCTCGACCGGAACCACGCAGCTCCTCGAGCGCGCCCTCCTGCTTCTGCTCTTCGCAGGCCTGCTTTTTGGCATTCTGGCGGTGCTGCGGCCCTTCACCACGGGGATCTTGTTCGGTGCGATCCTGGCCATTGCCGCATGGCCGCTGCGCGATTACCTGCTCCGACGCGGGTTGAAGCGCGGGCTGGTAGCGACACTGCTGCTGGTGCTCGCGCTCGCCGTCGTGGTCTTGCCGCTGATGGCATTGGCGCCTGGCCTCGGCGAGCGTCTGACGCAGGGGGCGGCTCGCCTGCGGGACTACTTCGCCGCCGCTCCGCAGATCCCTCCCAGGCTCGCCGGCCTACCGGTCGTCGGCGAGCGCCTCGCAAGCATGTGGGACAAGGTGCTGCTTGCCAAGGGCAGTCTCCGGATCGTGCTCGCACCCTACTCCGCCGAGCTGCGACAGATGTTCGTCGGCGCGGCCGGGGCGCTCAGCCAGAGTGTCCTACAAATCATCCTGTCGCTGGTCGTGGCGACGTTCTTCTGGGTCAGCGGCGACGCTCTGGTGACAACGCTGCGCGACATCCTCAGGCGGCTTGCTGGCGAGACCGCCGATGCCGCGCTGGACGTCGCGGCGGGCGCGGTGCGCAGTGTGGCCTACGGAGTGGTGGGGACGGCTGTCATCCAGGCCATCATAATGGCAATCGGCCTGGCCCTAGCGGGTGTTCCGGGGGCTGTCCTGCTCGGCTTTGTCACCCTGCTGCTTGCACTTAGCCAGATTGGCGCGCCGCTGATCATTGTGGTCTGGGCTGGCGCAGCGTTTTGGCTCTTTGGTCAGGACCAGCAGAGCTGGGGCGTGTTCATGATCTTCTGGGGCCTCGTCGTCACCGTGATAGACAATTTCATAAAGCCCTTTTTGATCGGCGTTGGCGTGCAGATGCCGCTGAGTCTGACGATCCTGGGCGTGTTCGGCGGATTCGTGGCGTTCGGCTTTCTAGGCCTGTTCATCGGACCGACACTGATCGCGATCGCGTTTACGCTACTCGAGGCCTGGCGCGGCGCCCCCGCCGCGGCGCTGATGGATTAATACCTGACGCTTGGTACCCCGCCTGAGTCGGTTCGAGGTGGAAAGCGTTCGCTCGCCAGGCGCGGTCAAACGAAGCAGCGTGCGCGAAGTTCGATCGCAAACGCGCCGGTTTGCGGTCAAAGTCTGCAGAGATGAGATCCGCTGGAGGTGCTAGTTGCATTTCGAGTTGGCCGCGTTCCTGACGGCAGCGATCGGGCTCCTCGGCCTGGTATCGATTTGTCTGCTTGTCTTCGGCCGGCTCGGGGTCGGCTCGATTATCGCCTTCCTCGTGGCTGGCGTCGTGATCGAGCAGGTGCGAGACCCCCCGGCCTCTACTGTCCTGGCGCTGCGCGGTGTCGCCGAGATCGGTGTTGTTCTGCTGCTGTTCCTGATCGGTCTCGAAATCAAGCTCGACCAGCTTCGCCGCCTCGGTCGCGACGTGCTGGGGTTCGGCGTGCCCCAAATCGTGCTTAGCGCGCTTGTGATCGGCCTTTATGTCTGGTGGAGATTTGCCGGCTGGGAGGCAAGCTTGGTGCTCGGCCTTGGCTTCGCCCTATCCTCCACGGTGGTTGTGGTTCCGCTGCTCAGAGACCGCGACGAACTGCACTCGCTCTGGGGCAGTAAGGCGTTTGCGATCCTCCTGGCTCAAGACCTAGCGATCGTGCCGTTGCTATTGGTGGTCTCGCTGATGGTAGAGCAGGATAGCATGGACGCTGCCGGCGTGTCGTGGCCATGGGCGGTTGGAGGTGCCGCGATTGCCGTAGTCGGTATTGTCGTCGGCGGGCGATATGGGCTGCCGCGTATCCTTGCCATCGCCGAGAATCAGAAAAACGAGCCGGCTTTCGTTTGCGTGAGCCTTCTCGGGGTCCTTGCTGCGGCGCTCGCTGCTGAAAGTGTCGGGCTGTCCATGGCTCTCGGCACTTTCCTCTTCGGCGCGACGTTGTCGACGTCGCCGTTTGGCCATCGCATTGCCGCCACCGTCGAGCCGGTAAAGAGTACTCTCCTCGCGCTGTTCTTTCTCAGTGTTGGGCTGTCGGTTGATCTACGGATCGTCAGCCTCACCTGGGCGCCGCTTCTGCTCAATGCCGCTGTGATCCTGCTAATGAAATTCGCCGTTGTCTTCGGGTTGGCGCTGGTCCTGGGCGTCACCAGGGGGGCGCGCTACGACTGTCGCTCGCGCTGGCGCAGTGCGGCGAATTCGGCTTCGTTCTGTTCGGCGCGGCGCAGGCGGGAGGACTGATGACCGCCGAGCGAGTGGCGCTGGCAAGCGTGCTAATCACGATTTCGATGCTGGCAACCCCGTTTTTGGTCCGCCTCGGCGACCGACTGCAGCCACGCGAATAAGTTTGTCGGGGTTGCCGCGGCCCCGATGCCGGTCTGGTAAAGGCCGAGGTGGTTGTAGCAAAGAGAAAAGGTCAGGCAGGCCGAGTGAAAGCAAAATTGCACACGCCGACAGTACCGTTACTTTCGTTGATCAAAAAACATGCTCAAATGTGTCATAAACGCAGCGGCACCCCGAGATGTTTATTGGTTGTGGTGTCGCCGGCATAGAAAAGAGGTTCGTTCACGACAGCCACATTGTGACGTGGATGACCTGGCCCTCGCGCCTCGTACTGAACTCGAGACCACCAGTCTTGAACAGCTGTAGCATGGGGGTGTTTTCCGATAGTACCTCTGCGATTAAGGTCCGGAGCCCGGCTGCACGGGCAATACTAATGAGGTGACGCATCAGCGCCCTGCCAACACCACGGCCCTGATACTCGTCGACTACGACAAAGGCGACCTCGGCTTGTCCGGGCTGCACGAGAATGTATCGTCCGCCGCCCGCTATCACCGAATGCCCCCCTTCGTCGATCAGCGCAATGAGGGCCACGTGATTGACAAAATCGACGTTCACGAAGAACGCGGCTTCTTCATCTGTAAAGTGGCGCTTTAAACCAAAGAAACGGCGGTAAAGCGATTGGGCGCTTGCGCGGCTGACAGCGGCGAGCATATCGGCCCGGTCATCGGGTCGGAGAGCGCGGATTTCCACCACACATCCATCGCGCAGCGCCTCAGTCGCTGAATATCTCTCGATTTTCAGCACGAGTGAAAGGCTCCAACATCCCAAATTAGCTGGTCAATTATCCGAGGTGCGCCGCTAATTGTCGAGAGCCTGGGGCAAAGGCAAAGCCTGTTTGATCGTGCGATACTTGCTCTCGGCTGTGGTGAACACGCTCAGTGGCATTAAAATCGGTCCTTTGAAGCCATGGAGCCTTTTCGGGCCGCTGTTCCTCCCAGCAACACAGTCGCTGCTCCCACCGACACAGTCCAGCGAGCCGCTAGCGTTATCATGTCGTTGGTGTCTTTCTAGCCGCAACCCAAGCGGCGTGATGTACCCCGAGTATCTCCAAGATGCCTGCCCCATCCTCCACGCATCGCCGGAGGGCTATGTCTTCTGGATGGCCAGTTTAATTTCCGGCCGGAGCATGTGGTGCCGACACCACGTGACCAGCTCCGCATACATTTTTCCGGCTAGAATGAGCGGCGTATCTTGAAGATGCCTGACCTGAAGCAATTGCCAGATCATCATTGCCTCTAGCACAGTGCCGATACCGCCGGGCATCACGACGAACGCATCGGACATCATCACAAACTGGTGAAGGCGCGTGAAAAAAGTCCTGTGCTCGTAGGCCTGGGTCACAAAGGCTCATTCACGTGCTGTTCGAAGGGAAGTTGTACGCGGATCCCAATCGATCGGTTGGGAGCATCCGAGTCCGCGCGCTCCGTGCCTTCATTAGCAGCCGCCATCAGCCCCGGTCCACCGCCGGTGATGATGTCGCATCCCATTCTGGTAAGCTCCTTGGCGACATCGCGGACGGCGGTATAGACCCAATGAGCTTTGGGAACTCGCTCAGAACCAAAAATCGTCACCCGATACCGTTCTCGCTGTGTAGGCCGCATACGTGTCAGATTGTTCACCACGTCCCACAGGCCCATAATGGAATTGCCAACCAGATCGAGAACCTCCCGCTCATTGCCGAGGCTGATCATTGATTGGGGAAGATGCGTCTGGGAACTGTCCGTCACCATGGTTCACCTCTAGCCGAAATTCTCGTAACCACGACTGGTTCGCAGCTTTTGCGCGGGCAATCGTGATTCAAATCATACGAATTCGCGAGCGCCGTGCTGGTGTGCCTTCACTGTGTCAACGCTTCGCCGTCAAGCCGCGACTCAGCCTATCATTCTCGAAGGTGAGGAACAGATAGAGGAAGGAGACTAGGATCTTATGATCGAACGCACAACTTTGCGGCCCGGCATATCCATCTCGGTTCATTAATCTCTACCAGGGAGGTGGAGAATAATAGGGCGGCGGATAGCAGTAAGGAGGATAATAGCAAGAAGTCGAAGCCGCCGCCGCACCGGCAGCCGCACCAACTGCGACACCGGCTGCAACTGCACCAGCACCGTAGTATGGACGATAGACACCCCCGGTCGCGACGGTTGTTCCGCCGTAAGCCCCGCGCACCGCGGTTCCACCATATGGACCACGGTAGGCAGCACCGCCATATGGTCCACGAGCCGCCACACCACCGGCAGGCCCTCGGGCGACTGCCCCGCCATAGGGTCCGCGCACCGCAGCTCCGCCCATCGGGCCGCGATAAGCAGCGCCACCACGCGGTCCTGTTACGGCTCCCCAGCCGAACGCGTCCGACACCGGTAACGTCAATACCGCACTCAGTAAGCAGACGGCGGCAAGGTGTTTCATTCAGCCCTCCACAAGGGGATTGAGGCCGGCACCGTAGGTAGAAAAGCTTCGAGATATATCCTGCGCCGCGACCCCTGCAGACGTTTTACTGGGATCTCTATAAACACGAGATGAGCTCTTGGCTCAAGACGTAAAACAAGCCGGCTGCGCGAGTGGCGGCTGCATCGCTGCGAACGGCCACTATCGGCGTGTTCAACACCAGAGGCAGCCAGTAACTACGCTAAAGGAAGATTAGGACGCTCGATCCAGCTCATCGCGAATGCTGCCGCCGCTTGGCTTCCTCCTAGGGAAGTCTGTGGGTCACCCGTGCCGGCCAAGCGCCTGGCGGAACGCCTGTGGGACGGTGATGTTCGGCACGGCAGCACATCGGTCCATCACCTGTCGGACATTGCCGTCGATTTGGTTTACGTCGATGACGCGGATTCCGACCTTTGCCGCTAGATAGCCATAGTAGAACATCGCGGCCGCCTCCCGGTCTTCATCGGCAGCACTAAGCAGGTCCGAGCACCGCACCCGTTCGACGTCCCATCGTCCCGGTGCGATCTGCGCTTCGGACGTGACCCGCGGTGCAGGCGGGGAAGCGCGCTCCGGTGGGGGCAGCGTTGCCGATTGTTGCGGTGGTGGAGCAGGCGGTTGCGCGCAGGCGCTGAGACAGCATGCCAGCA
>Ga0126383_10003843_pt1 | contig 10029 bp, 6 predicted proteins | sample PanSoiMetPlot_35_FD_96882 | JGI IMG/M metagenome (GOLD analysis project Ga0126383, IMG submission 96882) | Tropical forest soil microbial communities from Panama - MetaG Plot_35 | ecosystem: Environmental > Terrestrial > Soil > Tropical forest > Bulk soil | place: Panama | collected 2016-02-17
ATGCGACCGAGGTCGCCGGAGCGGGCGTCGATCTTGTAGAGGACGTTCCAGGAATCCGTGACGTAGAGGAAACCGTCCTCGGCAAGCGGCGTTGCATTGGCGAACTCGTTACCCGCGCCGCCGCCGAGCGGAACCGCATAGGCGAGCCTCAAGTTCTTGACATTGTCGCGGTTGATGCGCGCCAGCGGCGAAAAGCGCTGGCCGTCATAGGTTCGGTGGTTCATCAACCAGTTCTGCGGCTCCTTATCGGCATTCACCAGCCGGTCCGGTGTAATGTCGGCAGCGATTGCGGGCCACGCCAACGCACTGCCTGCCAGAAATGCGGCCAGGAACGAAACCTTGCGTCTTGTCATGAATGCCTCCCATCGCAATTGCGCACCGCTTCGGGGTGATCGCGTTTGGCGATACCCTACATTATCCGAATGGCCGTGTCCGCAAGGACGCAACGGCGCAACCGAACCTCGTGCTTTCAGGCGGCCTGCGGCTTCGTTGTTGGCAGCGGACTAATGTGGAGTGACGATCATGGTCTCGCTGATCGAGGATCCATTCCGCTCCGCCGATCGTAAAGGCGGGTCGTGCGTAGGTGGTCGGCCACCGTTTCGAATCACTTCCGCCGCGCCGAGGTATATCGCCCAATTTGCTTGGCTTCCGATCTCCCTCGCCCAGTTGGCCTTCGGCTCGGGCTTGTTACGCTCGGCTATCGGGTCCTTTGTATGAGACAGAATCCGTGGCCAAAAGGATCGCTGCAAAAAGCGGCAGACCCGTGCTTGGCGTTTTCAAACATCTGCTCCTTCATGGCACCAGCATCGAGGGCCCGCGCCAGAGCCGCTTCAAGATTGTCGACATGGATGTCGAGATGCACGGGCGTCCAGTGGCGCTTGTAGTGGCGCGTCTCTTGCGTGTGAATCGAGGCTCTGGTGCCCCTCCGTTTCTCCAGCAAGCAGATATTTATGTTGCCGGCGCGGAGTACGGCCACGCCAGGCACGGGCGCCGAGGACTCTGTGAAGCCAAAGGCACTTGTATAGAAACGAATGGCATCGACAAGGTCTGGTACATCAATGCTAACCGACACGGAGTTCTTTTCGACGTGAGTCATCCGGTTCTCCCTGAAGACATCAGGCTGCTCAAGGAACGATTTTGGCCGTCACTTGCCGACATTCACTTGGCAGCTTCTGCCACCTCTGGCTGCGCCGCCTTATCTGCATGGCTCCAGGCGGACGGCTGAGTCTGGAAGTGGGCCCATGTCTTCCGTGACTGCTACCGTCGAACACGGAAGCTACCCGATAAGGTGCCGCCCACGCCGATCGACCACAATGGCGATTTTGACGCGAAGGCGACATTCAAAGCACTGCGAGCGCTAAGGCATTTTCGTGAAACCATCCGGGCTCCAGGCCTCGCTGCCCACGCCGTGGTGCACGACAAACAGTCCTCCAGGGGTCGTATCGCTGCTTAGCATTCGCAGGCCAAGGCGACGGGGCACCAATTCTCGATATCCGCGACGGCGCCAACTTACCCGCGTGCGGCTGGACCAAGTTTCTGGCGGTCGCCTCCGCGGGACACTAGTTCGTGCTCAGGGATGGGCGTAGGCTTCTGATGCGTTCGCCGCCGTCGAGGATGGAGCACGAGCTTGGGGCGTCTGGATTCCTGTGGACCCATCGATCCGGGCTGCTCGATGCCACACAGGTGACAGCGCTCGGGTCGGCCGGATCGGGTTGACTACACGTTGGAGCTGGGAAAGCCTCACCGTGCCGCTCTCGCGCCGCTTCCCAGTGGCGCTGGCGACACTGCGACGTGGCTTCAGCCTGGTCGCATAAGTGCGCCAGATTTCACGTTGACTGGTTGTCGGCGCGATGCCTTTAATCTCCAGGCGCTTTGTTTACGCTTTTGCGTCTCTTGCGCGCCCGTCTCATGACAAAGCCGGCGAGGACGAGGGCAATGCCGAAGGGCGGAAAGAAGATGGCGACGATCAGGCAGGCCAATCCGAACAAAAGCGCTAAAGCAAAGAAGAGGATCCGCTGGGTCAAAACGAGCGCGGGCCCGAGCGCCGTGACGCCGAAGGGAATGCCGCGGAGCCTCGCCTGTTGCTTCACACGGCGCCACCACGCCAAAGACGAGGGATTTTCCTCGCGAATGGCGCGGCTCGAAGCGCGCCCAAACCATGTCACAAACAACAGGCCGAATATCACCAATCCCGAGACGATGAGATGCCACTCCGAATAAAGTGACGCCCAGACATTGCGCACATCCGAGCCCAATGCCTCTTTGAGCCAGGCAAGCCGTCGCGGATCAATGCGGTCCTGAAGCCAAGGCTCGAATGCGTCGTAGCGTTTCAATTGCCAACGTATGGCGCTGGAGTGAACGAGGGCGAGCCGCCACCGCGGCGCCAGGCCCAACAAGACGCGAGCAAGCCATCGCTCCTGCTGGTCGATAAAAGTGGGCCACCGGTCCTTCTTCGTCGCATTATCGAGGAGCGTCGCATACCACGTCTCGGCATCAAGACGCAGCAACACCGTCTCGCGCAGCGCCACATTGGTATCGGTGCGCACCGTTATCGGCCTATGCCAATCCAGATGGCGTGCCATAAACTGAAATCGTTCGGCCGGAAGAGTGCGGTCATCTACCGCTGCCGCCATCACTTCGGCGACGATGTCATCCTCCTCCGCGATAGGTACGAGACCCTGCGCCCATCCGTCCATCAACCGAGCGAAGGCCGTCTCCACATCGCCAGCCGCCAGGGCGCTGCGACAAGCCTGAAACACCGCCCGTCGTTGCGCGTCGTCCATGACGATGCGCGTGTGCTTGTCGTCGATCAGCGGCGATCGGTTTTCTCCGCTCGTCCTGTGATGGGAAGGAGCGATAACGCGCGGCGGCGGCGTTGGCTCGGAGTCGCTCTTTGGGGTGGGTGGGTTGAGTCGGGGTTCGCGGGTCGTTTGCGGAGCCGCTCTTGCTGGTCGGTCGGCCTGCGATAATGCCGCCTCGAACGCTTGCCGCAAGCGCTGGAAAGCGGCTGGATCCTGATCCGGATCGAGGCTGCGGAGGCGGCCAGCGTAGGCGCGGCGGATCGCCTTCGGATCCCCGGTCGGCACGATGCCGAGCTCTTCCCACATGGCGATGATTGCCGCCCCTACAGGAAAAATTCGTCGTCGACCGAGTCCAGTTGCTCGGTAAGCCATGCGCGCATGCGTAGAATTTTCCCGGAGTCGTGTGTTTCAAGAGTGCCCAGGAATGCCGTCAGCCATTCACCGATCTGCTTGCGCACATCGCCGAGGCGCTCTTCATAGAGGCGCTGTGCACGGGCGATGGCGGCGGCGTTTTCGATATCGTCGCGCGGGTGCACCTTGAGCTTCGCCGGTGCCGCCAAACGTTTTTGGATGTCCTCGGGCGAGAGGACGCCGGGGTTGCCTTCGATGATCAGCGAAAATGTGCGCTCCGTATCTTTGACCGTGGCTTCCACTTCCAGAAGCCCGCTCGTGTCATAGGTGAACCGGACATCGATAGAGGCTTCACCCGCTGGTGCAGGCCGCACGCGCGCCTTGAGTTCGCCCAGCAGGATGTTGTCTTTCACAAGGCGCGCCTCGCCTTGATACACGGAGAGAACGATGCTGCGCTGATTATTCTCGGTCGTAGTGAGCGATTTGGACCGGCTCGCAGGGATGACGGTGTTGCGCTCGATCAGCGGCAGAAAGAGACCGCCAATGCGATCGCCATTGGCAGTGCGCTCGGACACCTCGACCCCGAGCGTGAATGGTGTCACATCCGTCAACACCATTTCCTCGAGGCTTGCATCGCGCATTTTCAAGCCGGCCCGCACCGCTGCTCCACGTGCTACAACTTCGTCGGGATTGATGTTCTGGACGGGCAGGCGGCGAAAGAGGCGGGCGATCAATCGACGGAACATGGGCATGCGCGACGCGCCGCCGGCCAATACGATATGCGAGATCTCGTCTGGATGAATCCGCGCATCGCGCAGGGCCCGCTCGATGGGCGCGCGCAGGCGGGCGAGCAGCGGCTGCGCCAATTGCTCAAGCGTGTCACGGTTGAGCATCCAGGCGATGGCCTTGCCGTCATGCACGAGCTCGAGCGTCGCCGTTTCGGCTTCGGTCAATTTGCGCTTGATGAGTTCCGCCTGCCGGCGGAGCGTACCGTAGACGGCGAGCGGCGCGTCCGAAGAGCGGGCCGGCAAGCCCGCGTCTTTCCCTGGCCCGGCCATGAAAGCGTTGACGATAGTATCTACAAAATCTTCGCCGCCGAGCCAGCTATCGCCAGCTGTGGCGCGCACCTCCATCACTCCTTCAAAGCAATGGAGGATCGATACGTCGAATGTGCCGCCGCCGAGATCGACGACCAGTATGGTGCTGTCTTCTTGGTCTGATTCGCCCGCGCCAGCGAGGCCATAGGCTAGCGCTGCGGCCGTAGGCTCGGTCAACAGGCGATCGACCTTGAGACCGGCGAGCTCCCCCGCCGCTTTTGTCGCCTTGCGCTGCGCATCGCTGAAATAGGCGGGAACGGTGATGATGGCTTCCTCGACGCGCTCGCCCAGAAACGCCTCGGCATCAGATTTGAGGGCGCGTAAGACGAGCGACGAAAGCTCTTCGGCACGAAATCCCTTCTCACCGACGAACAGCAGGCGCTCGCTCCCCATGTAGCGCTTGAACGCCGCCGCGGTGAGCATGGGATGAGTTGTAAGGCGCTCACGCGCCGGCAAGCCCACGAGAATGTCGCCGTCGTCGCTGAAGCCCACAGCGGATGGCGTCAGCAGATGGCCGAGCGCGTTGGGTACGAGCGTAATCGACCCATTGCGCCAGAAGCCCACGAGGCTGTTCGTGGTCCCAAGGTCAATTCCAACGATCATCGTGCAAGGTCTCGCGGCAAGCGGGAGGGCCTGCGTTATAGTTGAAAACGGGCGGGCGTCAAAGAAGCTGCCGGAGCCGCGCCCTCGTGCGTTGCGCAGAAAAAAATCCCTGAGGGGCTGCCGTCCTTTGTGTCTTCGATTGTTCTGATCGTCTAGCGGGCGTCCGGTGAAAAGTTCAGACGGATCCCGTGGCTTCGGCAGACTTGACCGGAAAACGAGATAGAACAATGCGGTGCTCCGGCGGCCGCATGGGACCTGCGACGATCTCGAAAGCTGCCGTGCGCGCGCAATGGTGATCGACGAGATGCGGCTTCATCCACCGGTCGGGGCATCTATATCGGCGCACAGCTTGCGCTGACCGAGGTTCGCCCCTCGTCGCCACAATGGCGCGGCGCTACCGGCTCAAACTTGTCCCGGACAGGACATGGTTCTTTGGCATCGCGTAACGCGCTGCATCCCAATTCGCATGCAGCTGGAGCGCAGAGGCTTAGGTGAAATTGGGGCAGGATTTATGATGTGTCGCAGCCCAATCGAGGCGTAAGGCCCCCGTCGATTCCAAAAAACGTCACAATCCCGTCAAATAACGCGCAATGCGTCTTGAAATGATTCCACAAAGGAGTGGTGGAATTGGTCGAGCGTCATTCGTGCATTCCACCTCGTGCGCGGCCCACTTTCTGCGGACCCAACTCTGGGCGCAATGCGCTCAGGGGGACAGTCCGTATGGGCTCGCGTTGGCAAGCAATCCGCGCATTTTTTTTCGATGTTTGTCATTTAGTATCTGATGTTCGGCCGGGAGATGGTTGCTGATACGAACCAGAGATAGCCCGGGAGGGGATTATGAGTGCGCCGATTCGAGAGCCCTCTAATGGGCCGTCGGGAGACGGGCCGGTGCAATATGCGCCGAAGAAGTCTCGACCTCCCGAACCGGATGCCAATTCGGCCGGCGCGCCGGCAAAAGGCGATGCCGGGCCGCAGAGCCCAGCGCTGGAATCGGCGGATCCGCCCTGGAAACGGCCAAAGCAACGCGCAGCGTTCGTTGGCGACGTTGCCGCTGTGGAGCTGCGCAACAGGCTCGCGCTGATGCCCGACCGGCTTCCTGAGCCACCGCCACCCCCGTCGACCAGCCCGAAATTCGTATTGGCAAGCCGCCTCGCCGGTGTCGCCGCAGTCATGGCGGTCGGTGTCATCGGGTATCAACTGTATTTCGCTCCGCCAATCTCACTGCCGCAGTCCGCGCTCCCCTCCGGTCAACCCAATCAGCGGGGGCTGGCGTCGAAACCGTTGGCCGCTTATCCGCCCCAGTCTGCGCCCGGCGAGTCCGCATCGCCCACGGCCGCGCGTGCGATCCAGCCGCAGCCCAATGAGCGAAGGTCACGCGACACGGCGTTGCCTCGAGCCGCGGCATGGTCGAGTAAGCCTACGCCGGCCACGCCTTCACCTCAGCAGCATCCGGCGGCCGACCAGATGATGAAGACCGGTGCCGACTTCATCGCCAGAGGAGATTTTCCCGCGGCCCGATTGATATACCGGCGCCTTGCGGAAGAGGGCGAGGCCACAGCCGCTTTTGCACTCGCCGAAACCTACGACCCGCTGGTGCTCGGGAGATTGAACGTCTCAACGGGGATAACGCCCGACGTTGTGTTGGCTCAAAGATGGTACGAAAAGGCAAACGACCTGGGTTCCGCCGCCGCCCCAGAGCGCCTACAGAGATTGTCGCGACTGCTCCCGTAGAAAGGAAAAACGGTTGACATCGAGCCACTCCGGTTGGCGTGTCCCGTGGGGGCAGCCGCTAATTGGGAGACTGTGAATCTTTCGCGAGGCTCGACCGTGCGGCCGAGAATTGAGCGGGAAGCACCCGTCTTGGCCTCTCCAGCGTAAGGGCGATGGAGGTTTCGCTGCGCTCAAACCACCCTAGACGCTACGGCGCCGGCGCATAAACTTCCCGAACCTCGCGGCCATTTGGTGCGCGCGTCGGCCCGACTCGGATCGGTTGATCCTGCCGCAGATCGGGACCTCACCGGGAGGGTGACGTATGCGCCGGCGGCACGGGCTTGCGCGCGACCGGCGGCGGCAGGGCCGAGGTCCTGCTGACCGGGACGTCCGGTCTAGCAGGGTCCGGCTTGGATGCTTGCAGTTTGGCGATATCGGCGGCGAGCCTGTCGACGCTCTGGCGCACCGCAGCGAGGCCGCGCGATATTGCCACGAGTTGATCGGGAGAAACGCTGGCTGACGTCGCCTCCGCAACGGGCGCGGCCGGCGGTGCCAACCACTCAAGCTGTGGGGCGAAGCCCGCGATCATTGCCCTGGCTGCATCGCTGTACGACTGCCAGGCCAGGGCGGCAGCGACCCCGATGCAGGACGCAACCAGAAGGCGCGCGAGCGCAAGCAAGGCTCGCTTAATGCGCGCCGATCGGGCGCTTTTTATCAGGTCGAACTCGCTAGGGTGAAGAGGCGGGTCGTTTAATGGTTCGTCGGCCCACCGGCTTTTGGAGAACTCGGATAGCACGGGCCTCGGCCCAGAACTCGTCGGCACCTTCCCCTCCTCCGGCCGAATTGCTTTCAGCAAGCCATCCTCGTGTGACTGGAGCAAGGCGTGGGGAGAGCAGCCGCGAGGCATAAATTGGCGAGCTCGATGCGGAGGTCACCCCGGAGAACAGGTTTGGGCGGCGCACGCCATCAATCCGTCACCATCATCGGCTCGCGGCCGGTCAGGCGCGCCAGCTGTTTCAGCCGCGCGAACAGACGTTCGCCGGCGAGATCGCGGTACTTGCCGCGCAGCTTGAGTTTCAGCTTGCTTCGCTCGACGACGAGCGGCGTATTAGGCAGCACGCCCGGCATGGCGCCCGACACCAGATAAGCGACCCGCATGGCGGCGCCGAGGACGCGGGCGTGGTCGATCATGCGCGAGTTCGCGAGTTCGCGCACATGCGGCGACAGTTCATCGTCCGCAATGCCTGCCAAGCCGACATGGCGGAAGAACACCGTGAGTGCCAGGAACGCGCGGCCCGGATGATCGACACCGACGAAGGCGGCGTGCGAGATGATATTGAGCGATTGCTCGCCGCGATAATCCGGATGGGCCCGCCAACCGATGTCGGCGAGAAGACAGGCGGCGCGCCGCAGGCGCTTTTCATCGGCGGTCTCGTCGAGGCCCGAGGTCGCCATGAATTTGTCGGTCCAGTCGGCGAGTTCCTCGCCGTGGCGGGGCGAACGCGACCGTAGCACATTGAGTTCGGCCACGGCCGCCAGCAGCGGGTCGCTCTTCTTCTGCGCGTTGCTCAACTTTTCGAACAGCAACCCCTCGCGCACGCCGAGCGCCGACACGACGACGCGCTGCGGGCGCGCGATTCGCACCAAATGCTCCATCACCAACGCCGCATAGGCCAGCAGCGGACGGCGCGCCGCATTTACGGTATCGATCTTGGAAAGCGTTTCCGGGTCGACCCGACGCACCAGCCGACAGAATTCCACTGCTTCGGGTGCCGGAATGACATAGCCGTGCATCACATGAAGCGGATAGCCGGTCTGCGACATGTGCAGCCGCGTCAGTGAGCGCCAGGTGCCTCCGACGGCGTAGAAGTCCCGGCTGCGGCCGCCCCGCAAAAGTGCAGCGTGACCAAGCTCGTCGCGGACGATCTTTTCCGCCTTGGCGAGTGATTTGGCCGAAAGATCCTGCAGCGCGAGGCCGCCCAGCGGAAGCGTGACACCGGATTTGGCCCGATGACCGTGCACATCTGTGAGCTCGAGCGAGCCGCCGCCGAGATCGCCTACAATTCCGTCCGGCTTGTGGAAACCCGAAATGATTCCGAGCGCCGACAACTCCGCTTCACGCCGGCCCGACAGGACATCAATCGATGCGCCGCAGGCTTCTTTGGCTCGCACGATGAAGGCGCGGCCATTGCTGGCATCCCGGCATGCGGCGGTGGCGACGGCCCACACCTTGCCGACACCCATGGCGTCGCATAGGGCGCGAAACCGCGTCAGCGCCGCGAGCGCCTTGTCCACGGCGTCCGCGGCGAGCAGGCCTGTGGTCAGCACCTCCCGACCGAGCCCGGCGAGAACTTTCTCGTTGAAAATCGGCGTCAGACTGCGGGTGAGCCCCTCATAGACCACAAGGCGCACCGAATTGGAGCCGATGTCGATGACGGCGACCGGAGGGCCATTGTCGATCCGGCCCTGCGCGGCAGGGCCCTTCCCAGCCCTTCCCCGCGGAGTGGCGGAGGGCAGGGAGGTGGTCGCAACCTTCGCCGTTGGCCGGTCCGCTGCCGCGTCGAATTTCATTCAGTATTACGCCGCTGAGTGAGCCGGCGGGAAGAGGCGTCGAATTTCATTCAACGTTACGCCGTTGAGTGAGCCGGCGGGGCGAGGACTTCTTAAGCGATTCGCCGCGACCGGACAAGCTTGGGTTGGTCATGAAATACTTGTGCGCATTGAACAGTTCCTCGCCCGATGCCGGATTCATGCGCAACGACGAGCCGTCGGGCAAGAGCATCCAGCTTTGCTCGTTGTCCTTGAAATTGGCGATCATAATCTGATCGAGCACCTGTTGATGTACTGTAGCATTGATGATCGGGCACAGCGCTTCGACGCGGCGGTCGAGGTTGCGGGGCATCAAATCGGCGGAGGAGATATAGACGAATGCTTTGGGATGCGGCAAACCGTAACCGCCGCCGAAGCAATAAATGCGCCCGTGTTCGAGAAAGCGGCCAACGATCGATTTGACGCGAATATTTTCCGAGAGCCCCGGTACGCCGGGCCGCAGGCAACAAATGCCGCGGACGATGAGATCGACTGGCACGCCCGCGGCGGACGCCTCGTAAAGGGCGCCGATCATGACCGGATCGACAAGGGCATTCATCTTCATCCAGATCGCGGCGGGCCGGCCCGCCTTGGCATGCCCGATCTCGGCGGCGATATGCTCGAGGATGCGCTTCCTCAGGTTGACCGGAGAAACCGCCATCCGCTCGAGATCCACCGGCTCGGCATAACCGGTTATGAAATTGAAGATGCGTGCGACATCACGGGCGATCGTCGGCTCGGCCGTGAAGAATGACAGGTCGGTGTAGATACGCGCCGTCACCGGATGATAATTGCCAGTACCGACATGCACATAGGAGAGTAGCGATCCGCGCTCGCGCCGCACCACCAGGGAAAGCTTGGCGTGGGTTTTCAGCTCG
>Ga0126383_10003844_pt1 | contig 10029 bp, 10 predicted proteins | sample PanSoiMetPlot_35_FD_96882 | JGI IMG/M metagenome (GOLD analysis project Ga0126383, IMG submission 96882) | Tropical forest soil microbial communities from Panama - MetaG Plot_35 | ecosystem: Environmental > Terrestrial > Soil > Tropical forest > Bulk soil | place: Panama | collected 2016-02-17
CGAGCTGCCCGAAGGTCACGGCCGAGGCGTGGCCGCGGATCGCGGCGGTGACCGGGATCGAGGTCGCCGACCCGTTGGCGGTCACGGTCAGCACTTCGGACAGCGTGCCGGTGTCGTACAGGAGCTGCATGCCGTTGGTGAAGCTGGCGCCGCCGCTGGCCACGGTGATCGCCGTGCCGCCCGCCGCCAGCGTCGCGCTCGCGGTGCCGGTCGGCGCGACCGCGCTCAGCACCATGAACCACTCGCAGGCCGAGCACCGGTAGGTGTAGGCACCGTCCATGGCGGGGAACGAGCGCAGCGCCCGGCACCGCGGGCAGGTCAGCCGGATCGCGGCGGGCACGGCGACAGCCATGGGTTATGCCCCCTTGCCTGCCGGGGCCGGGACAGCGGGGACCGTGCGCCGGTTGCGGCGCGGCGCGATGTCTACCGCGTCCTGCTGCGGCGCGCCTGGTGCCGCCGTCTCGTCCAGCGGCTGCGGCTCGGTGGCCTCGGGTGGCTGCATCACCTGGACCTCGCTGCTGCCGGGCGGGTCGGGGCGGGCGTCCACGGGCGGGCCGGGCCAGCCGATGGGCTTCAACGTGCGCCGGTTGATCGCCACGCCGGAGAGCTGCCGGGGCAGCAGCACCGGCATCGCCGTGCTGGCTTCGGCGGCCTTGCGGATCACCGGGGGCTGGCGCAGCGGCGGCAGGAACAGCGCGGCCTGGTCGTCGTCCAGGTCCACTGTCTCGCCGGCGAAGATCAGGTCTGTCTCCTGCCGGGGGTCGCCCTTGCGCGGCAGCGAGAGGTTGGTCAGCGCCTGGTAGAGGGACATCAGACTCCAGAGAGCAGGCAGATCGACAGCGGCTGGTCCAGGCCGATGGCGCTCGCCCGCTGGGTGTCGGACCGGAACGTCTTGCGGGGCTCGTCCCGGTAGAGGGGGCCGGCGATATAGGGCAGCTCGTCGGCGATGAAGCCGCAGCGCTTGCGCTGCATGACGATGGCGTTGCCCGCTGGAACCTGGCGGGACACCATGACGTCGAGGTTCATGATCTTCTGCGGCAGCACGCCCGTGTAGAGCAGGTTCTCGCTGGCGATGTCGCCAACGTAGGGCGCCGCGAACGTGTTGCTCTGCAAGAACGTGTTCTTGGTTCCGTGGTTGATCACGAGCGTGTCGGCCTCGAAGCCGAGCCACTGCGTCAGGCCCGAGGGGGACAGCGTGTTGGCGTTCTCCACCAGGAAGCACGCCTGCGCGATGTCGGCCCGGATCGTGGCGCCGGCCGACGCCCAGGTGTTGGCCACGGCCAGGGTCTGGATGTTGGCGTTGGCCACCACCGCGGAGTAGAACGCCAGGTTCCACGAGTAGACCATGGTGTTCTTGACCTGCAGGAGCTGCCTGGTCACCGGGTCGGTGGTCTGGCGGCGGCGCATTTCGTCCGACACCATGATCGCCATCGCCCGCTCGTGGCTGAACACCACGCGGGGCAGGCCGAGGCTGGTCGGCACGACCGGCACTTCGGCGAACTCGGCCCGGATCTCGGGGTAGTCGTCCGCGTACAGCGGGGTGGACTCGGAATAGCGGACCGCGCCAGCCGGGGCGTTCCCGCCTGGCCGCAGCACCGAGTCCACGATGAACTCGTTGCGGGTCAGATCGAGGATCAGCTCCGGTATGGTCAGCGGGTCTTTGATCAGTTCGTTGACGGTGATTCTCGGGCCATCGCTGTACCCGCGGACTGCGACCGGCATCGGTCAGGCTCCCCTCAGACAGTGATCCGGGCTCGGCCCAGGAAGAAGCTCGACGCACCGAGGCCGCCGATCTGCTGGGTGAGCTGACCGGCGACAACGCCACCGGGCTGCGTGCAACGGCCGATCACCTGGTCGAAGGTGCCGGCCCCGACAGTGAGCACGGTGCCGTTGGCACCGGCCACCAGGAGCACGCCAGGCGCGCAGGCGCCGGCGTACCACACGAAGATGTCCACCCCGCCGTAGTAGACGCTGGTGAAGTCGTCCAGCACCGATATGTCGATGCCGGTCGCACCGTAGGTGTTGACCGTGCCCGTCTGGGCGGCCAGCACGTTGGCGTCCTTGCCGGCCACGCCGAGCACGGCCTTGCTGCTGGCCACCGCGGGCTTCACCGTCAGGTCGGTGGTGCCGGCGGTCTGCGTGGTGTACTCCACGAGCTGGCCACCGAAGATCAGCGTGCTGACCTGCAGGCTGGCCGGGCCGCTCACGTAGTGCGGCTTCACCGCAGTCATGTCGCTGACCTCCTAGTTGCTGTTGGACACGCCGGCCATGAGGCCGAGCTGGTCCCGGTAGGTGGTGGCCCGGAACGTGCCACCGGCCGTAGTGACGGCGGTCTGCTCGGCGGCGGACAGCTCGACCACCGTGCCAGCGGGGATCGTGCGGGCGGGCTGGCTGTAGCCGACCGCAGCGATGGTGAACGCCTTGGTGATCAGTACGCGGGCCATGTCAGACCAGGCCCAACTGCACCTTGGCGCGATCGACGACCTCTCGCCGGGCCTTGGTCGCCTCGTCCTCCTGGTCGCCGGCGAGGTCGAGCGCGGTGCCCAGCTCGGCGCCCAGCTCCAGCGAGCCGCTCATCTTGGCGTACTCGCCGAGCACCGCGCGCATGATCTGCCCGGCGTCCACCGACGTGCCGTTGGCCAGGTCCACCACGTGGCCCGCACCTTCCAGCAGCGGCTGCGCGAGGTCGGCGACGTACGGCGGCACGCCCGCGGCCACGAGCTTGCGCCGCTCGTTGACCCACCGCTCGTTGTCGAGCTGGCCCATGATGATGCCGAGCTGCCGGGCGTTCTCGTCGCCGGTCGCCTGCGCCAGTTCCACCGCGTACCGGTCCTGGCCGGCCAGGCCCGCGCCGGCGGGCTCCGGCACGCCCTCGCCGTCGCCGGCTTCGAGCGTGGCCATCCAGGCTTCGACCTCATCGTCCGGGGCGGTTTCGAGCCAGGCGACCAGCTCGTCCATTTCGTCGGGCGCGCCCTCGCCGCCGTCGCCTGGTGGCGTGCCCTCGCCGCCGTTCAGCGTGGCCGGGTCGGGGGCACCACCCTCGGGGAGGCTCTCGGCCAGCCGGGCGAGCTTGGCCGGGTCCAGGTTGAGCAGCGCTGCCAGCCTCTGCTGCTGCGCCTCGTCAAGCTCCGGCATGCCGGGCTCCTTTCCGGCGAACGCCTCGCCGCTGAGGTCCACGGTGATATCCACGTCGTTGGCGGCCTCGACGGCGGACCAGCCGCCGAGGCCGGGTATGCGGGGGTCCAGCGTGCCGAGCACGTGCTGGATGGCCTTGGCGAAGGACTGGCCGTCTGACCGCTGGTAGCCCTCGACTATCCGGGCCGACACGCCGAGGCCGGGGTTGGCGGTCAGCACCGCCTTGCCCCGCTCGGTGGGCTCGACCTCGATCCACAGGCCGTCGTCGCCGAGGGTCATGTCGGTGATCTGGCCGACCGTGCGCTCGGGGTCGTTGGTGTGGCTGTTGTCGCCGGGGGCGAGCTGGAACGGCACCTGGTCATAGGCCCGCTGCTTGAATGCCTGCACCAGGCCGGCCAGGTAGTCGCGGGTGAAGTCGAGCGTGCGGCCCTTGTAGTTGATCGAGTCGATGGGCAGCAGCCGCTTCCGCCACCGGGTGCCGGCCTGCTGGGCTCGGGCTCCGGTGAACGGGGTGAGGACCGCGAAGCTCATTTGGCCATGCGCCTCTCGGCCCTGCGGGCGAAGGCGTGGGCGCGCTCGTGCGGGAAGCCCCGGCCGCGGAGTTTCTTGTAGATGCGCGAGCCGCCAGGTCCGAGGCCCTTGGTGACCCGGGGGCCGTCGTCGGCGCCTACGGCGGGTGTGGCCAGCTCGGCCCGCACAGCGGATGCGGGGATGCCGAGCTGGGCCATCAGCGGGGTCTGCACCGGGGCGGGGCGGATCGGGGCGGTGTCCTGCGTCGGTCGGTGATAGGGCGTGCCCGCGGCCCGGTTATGCACGCCGACCAGCTCCAGCAGCGCGCCGCGCTGCCGGGTGTGCGGCTGCAGGTCTTGGCCCCCGCGTATGGCGAACCACTGCCCGGCCCGGCTGACCAGCCGGCCGATTTCGTCGCCGCCGCGGCGGTGCCGCACGATCGCCGAGCCATCGGGGTCGCGGCTGATGATCAGGTCCATCGGGTCGGTCACGGCGAGCATGGCGAACTCCAGCGCGGGTCCGGTGTTGGATGCGGCCCAGGACTTCTTTAGCGCCGCTGTCTTGCCGTACTGCGCGGCGGTGCGGCGCAGCAGGTCGCGGAGCTGCGCGCGGCGGGCTGGCGATCCAACGCGGCCGACCGCTCTGCGGGCATCGTCCCAGGACTGCGGGCTGGTGACCGGGTAGCCGTGCGGGCTGCCCTTGCTCGGCGGGGGCAGCGCGTGGCCGTGGGCGTACGCCTTGGCCCGGCCTTCCCTGGTGAGTGCGGCCTGGCCGCGGGGCAGCCGGTGGCTGCCGGCGGCGGCCTTGCCCAGCTCGCCGATGTTGGGGCCTTGGGTCTTGCCGGTCGAGGGGGCTCGGGTTTCACCGGAGCGCAGCGAGGCCGGTCCGGGTGGCGGGCGCTTCCGCTCGCTGGCGGTGCCCTTGCCGGGGGTGCGCCCGGCGATGCCGCGGTGCATCGCGGCCATCCGGGTGTGGTGGGCCTTGGTGGTGTCGGACAGCCCGCTCTGCCGGGCGGCGGCGGCGTGCAGCCTGGCCGCGCCCAGGTGCTGGTAGTCCGAGGCCCGGCGCCCGGACAGCTTGCGCGAGGCGCTGTTAGCGGCCTCGCTCATGGTCATCCGCGCGCCGACCCTGGTGCTGCCGCCGGCCCGCCGCGCGGCAGCGGCACTCATAGCGCGGGTATGGGAGCCGCTGCGGGACGTGCGGGGGGCATGGCTGGGGACACCGTGGTAGATCCAGCCGTGCGTGTATCCCTTGGGGCCAACCAGGTCGAGAATGGCGGAACTGCTGTCCATCCCGCGGTGCCTTCCGGTCAACGGATGACCGGCGCGCCAGCGGGGCTCACGCCGTTAAGCGCTGATCGTAGGTGTACTTACGCCGGCGGGGCTAGTCAGTCCTCGTCCGGGGTGTCGTCGCCGGGCTCGGGATCCTGAGCTGCGACCGCCTGGGTGTGCCATTCGGAATAGCCGTGCTCGAAGTGGGTGTCGTTGTCGTCGTTCGCCATGCCTGCGCCTTCTGCCACGTGCGGCGGCCAGAAGCCGTCGCCCGACTTGAAATGATACGCGCCGCCGACCGCCCTGGTGTACGCGCCAACCCGTTCCACCTTGTCAACGCTGTCCACGATGGCCACCGGGTCGATGTCGATCCGGTGCAGATCATCGTCGTGGAACACGCCGAGGTAGAAGCTGCGCCGCTCCAGCGCCGGGCGGAACAGCTCTTTGGCCCGGTCCATCGCCGCGCCGAACTCGGCCTCGGTGGCGTGCTCGGGCACCGACACGGTGTCCATGCCGCGCGGCTTGACCGACAGGGCATACAGGTCGGCGCCCTGCGGCAGCGGGTCGCCCGTGTCGGTGTCGATCGTCTCGCCGCCCCAGGACTGCCGGGCCGAAGCATAGGCGCGGGCCTTCACCCGGTCCCAGCCCGGCCCGTCCAGGCCGGTGATCGGCGCGCTGTGGTTCTTGGCCTGGTCGATCCACCGGTTGCCTTCGCGGGCCAGGGCCTGGAACTCGTCGTGGCTGACTGCCCGAGAGTCGCCGCGGGCGTGCTCGGGACCGATCAGCGGGTAGGACCGGGGCCGGTAGATGTACTCGCCGCCGCCCGGCTCGGTGCGGTCATCGAGGACATCGCCGTAGGTGACATCGAGGCTCAGCACCTTGCTGGTCCCGGCGTAGTCCCTGGCTAGCTGCGGGTCGTCGGTGATGTAGTCGCCCGGCACGATCGACTTCTGCTCGGGCGGTGCCCCGCGGTACACCCGCAGCGGGGTACTGGGATGCACGCCCTGCGTCTCGGCCAGGGTGGTGAGGTTGGGGCCGAGCTGGGCGGTGGCCCTGGACTTCGGGTTGTACTCGGTGAACAGCGAGCCGGTGGGGTTGAGGCTGGTGAGTATCCACCGGCCGTCCGGGCCGCGTGGCTCATCGGGGTTGAACAAGTCGATGACCTGCTGCCCGATGCTGTCTGCCATACTGCCTATTATGCCGCTGGCCTGCGACAATTCCCCGTCAAAAGGGCGCGGCTCCAGCAGCATCGCGATCAGCGAGTCCTCGCCCACCAGCTCGATCACGTCGGCGAGCAGCACCTGGTAGGCCAGCTCGATGCCGGTGGACCCGATCACCACAGGGATGCCGTGCTCGTCAGCGTAGGCCATCCACCGTTTCCAGGCGTTCTTGGTCATGGTGGCCCGGCCGCGCTGCGTCGGGCTCATTCCTGCCGCGTCCAGGGCCTGGTTGACCCGCTGCTGAGCCAGCCAGGTGATGGCCTGGAGCTGGTGCGGCTTCATCAGCCGGCCCTCGCGCTGGCTGATGATCTTCGCAGCGGCACGGTACTGGTCGGCGACGTACTCGTGCTGGCGGGCGTCGTTGATCGGGGCCTTCTCCAGGGCCTTGCCGCGCATCGTGCCGCCGAGCGCGACGTTGACCGCGTGGGTGTCCACCACCACGTGCCCGTAGGGGTCGGTGGGGGCGTCGTCGCCGTCGCGGATCAGCGCACCGAAGCTGTGCGTCTTGGCGGTGGTCATCAGGGTGTCGATGCCCTGGCCGTCCAGCGCCTTCTGCGCCTTGTCCTTCTGCTGGGTGGTGACCTTGATGCCCTCGCCGGGACCGATGGCGTGACCGCGGCGCGCGGACTCGGCGGCGTTGAACATGTTGATCGGCCAGGACGTCTGCGGGGAGTAGGCGGACAGCAGGATGCCGCCCTTCTCGGGCTCGCCCCCCGTGATCTTGTTGGCCAGGTCGGACACGTCGGAGTACCAGCGCCGGCCCTGCTCGCGGGCTCCGGCGTCGGAGGCGTCGTAGGCGGCCACGATGTTCTCGGGGCTGATCGGGTGCTCGCGCCAGAACGGGTGGTCGGCGGGGTCGCGGTACCCGGACTTGACCTCGCGGAGCCGGGCCGGGTCGGGCACCTTGTACCGGTCCACGCTGCCGGTGCGGCCGGGCTTGGGCAGCGGGAAGGCAACGTCACCAGGTGAGTCGATCCATTTGCCGGTGTGCGGGTCGCGCAGCTCGTGGACCCAGGCCGGGTTGCTCAGGTCGATGTCGTAGCCGAGCTGCTCGGCGAGGCTGGCCGTCACAGGTGGGCCAGCTCGGCGACGTCGGCGCGCAGGGTGGCCCGCAGCGCGGCGATCTTGGCGTGGATCGTGGCCGGGGACATGCTAGGTGCGCGAGATTTAGCTGCTGATCTGCTGCTAGCGGCACCGGATTTAGCAGCTCGCGCCTGCGCGGCAGATGTGGCACCCGCTCCGCGCTTGGCCGGGGCTGAACTACGCGATTTGCCGGTATGGTGCTGCGCCGGGAGCTGGGCCTGCAGCGCGCGGATCTGCGAGCGGATCGAGGCGATCTGCCTGACCAGCTTGGCCCGGCGCTGCTGCTTGCTGCCCTTGCCCTGGCCCTGCCCGGCGCCGCTGGCCGTGGTGAACTGGCCGGTCGGCGCGTGGTAGGGGTTGAACAGCTCGATCACGGCGGCGGGCGGGCCTGCGGTGTGCGCGTGGGCACGGGCCTGCCGGGCGACCTCGCCGGCCTCGGCGCGGGCTGCCGCGCCGCGGACCTCGGGATGCCGGGACCGGACGGCCCACTTGCGGATCGCGGCACGGGCGATGGCGTACGCCTTCGACGGCTTCATGCCGCGCTTCTCGATCAGCGCCTTGACCACCTGCTGGTAGTAGGCGGTGTGGCCCATGCCCTTGACGCGGTAGAGGCCCGGCCCGCCCGGGCGGCCGCGCGGCGCCGGGGTGACCGCGAGGTAGGGCGTCCGCGCGGACAGCTCCGTTACGAGAATCCCGTAATGATCTTGGGAGGCGGCGAGCGACTCGATGGAGTCCGGTGGCTGCGGGGTGCCCTCGCGCGCCGCGCGGACGGCGGCCCGCAGGCCCTCGTTACGCTCGTGCATGTCCTCGATGTGCTGCACCGCGAGCCGGTGCCGGTGGACCTGGTGCATGTTGGCCTTGGCGGCAGTGTGCCCGTCGTCGTCGCGGATACCGTGCCGGATCAGCTCGCGCGGGGTGAGCTGCTCCATCGCGGCGTCCAGGCTCCGCTTGGCGGACTCGGTGTGCCCGGACAGCAGCACCCGGGCAGCGTCGCGCAGGTGCCCGCCGGCGTTCATTTCCGGGTGGTCGCGGTCGAGCTGGGCTGCCGTGGCGCGGATGCGCCGCGCGGTGTCGGCCTTGTGCGAGCCGAGGGCAGCGGGTCTTGCCAGGTCAATCGGGTTTCTCAGCGGGGAACTGAGGCTTTTGGGCGGCTCGATCGTCGGCGTACCTCGGCGGTGGAGATCCCGCGCGCCGCAGCGTGCGCCGCGCGGGCGCCCGCGAGGGGGTGCGCCGGGCCGGCGGGAACGGGGGCAGGCGGCGGCTCGCTGGCGACCGTGTGAGGGTGCGGCTTGCCGCCTGGCGGGCGGAGCACTGACATGAGGTCACGCTCGGCACCGCGGTGGACCATCCGGTGCCGGATCCCGACATCCTCCTGGGCCTGCAGGTCGATGGTCCGCATACCCGGCACGCCCCGGAAGTGCTTCCGGTTGGCCGTGACCTTGTAGGACTTGTCTTGGATGCGGACGTAGCTGCCCGCGCGGACCTTCCCGGCCGGCACCAAGTCCTCGGTGCCGCCGACGTGGATCCAGCCGTGAACGTAGCCCTTGGGGCCTACGAGGTCGATCGGGTCACTACTGCCTGTTTGATCTGCCATACCAGGCATTGTACTGACAGGCACCGACATTCCGCCCTGCTTCCGGGGTCAGCGGGGAAGCTGGCTCCAGGGTAGACCACGGGCGGTCAGCCGAACAGCGCGTGCCACCACCCGGCGAGGGTCTTGGTGACTGCCTGGACTAGCTGACCGGCGTAGGAGGGCCTGCGTCAGGCGGCGGGAAGTCGGGCGGCGGCGTGCTGCCACCATTCGGCGTAGTGGTCGGGTCGCTGGCCGTGCCCGGGTCGATCGGGGTAGTGCCAGGGTCGGCTGGCGGCAGGTCCGGTGTGGCCGGGTCGGTGATCGGCGTGCTCGGGTCTGGCGCCGGGTCCGGGGGAGCCGGAATGGGCTGGATCGGATCGCTCGGGGCCTGCGGCACGAGACCGTCCAGGGTGTTGGCCGCCGCGCCCACCGACGCCAGCGCGTTCAGCGCGGGGGTGAAGTCCAGCGGCGCGGACTGGTTGGCCGCGATCCAGGTGGCCAGCATCGTCTGCGCCGACGTGACGTGCGCGGCTACCGCGTTCATCCCATCGGCCAGGTTCTGGATTTGTGCCTGCTCCTGACCTGCCATGCTCATGAGAACTCCCAGGTTCGCGTCGATTGCGTCCAGCCGTACCAGGACGGCTGTGGGGAGCACATCATCGGTACTGACCAGGACAGGCGGCTCAGCGCCCGTGTCGATGATCAGGTATCTCCCCGGCACGGTGGCCACGGTAGCAGGGTGTGTGACAGCGGTCTAGCCGTAGGTGCGGGCGACTCGGCGGGCTGCACGGCGGGTCAGCCGGGTGGGCAGCCGGGGGCCGAACGTCTCGCCGACCATCGGCGCGCCGGGGAACGGCGCGCCTGGCCAGCAGCGGCAGTGCGGGTGGACGGCGCCGGGGAAGCCGATCAGCGGCATGTCGTCGGCGCGGAAGTTGTGCCGGTTGGCGGCCCGGCACTCGGGCGATGTTCTCCGGTCGTTCACCGAGTGCCAGCCGAGCAGCAGCCCGTGGTCCATCACCGCGGTGTCCACCTGGGCAGCGGCGCGCATCCGGGTCCAGTTGGCCTCCTGGTGCTGGCCGTAGTAGCGCCGCTCGGCACGCATCAGCTCGAAGATTTCACGCGGGTCGGCGCCGCCCGCGGCGACCCGCGCCATGACCTCGTTGAAGCGCCGGGAGGACGCGACCAGGAACTGCGCGCGGCGGATCAGGTTGAGCCGGGCGGTCTGCGCGGTGGCGGC
>Ga0126383_10003847_pt1 | contig 10025 bp, 8 predicted proteins | sample PanSoiMetPlot_35_FD_96882 | JGI IMG/M metagenome (GOLD analysis project Ga0126383, IMG submission 96882) | Tropical forest soil microbial communities from Panama - MetaG Plot_35 | ecosystem: Environmental > Terrestrial > Soil > Tropical forest > Bulk soil | place: Panama | collected 2016-02-17
CTCGGCGCGGAGCTCGGGGAACGGCACCGTCACCGGCACGAGTCCGCTGGCGAAGTGCTCGGGCTCTCCCCACACCTCGAGATCGAGCGTCATCTCCTGCATGCCGGCCGAGGAGTCGATCTTGTACGTTCCCGTTCCGATCAAAGAAACAGCGCCCGGGCCGTTGTTGAACGACGCGATGTAGCGGTGGATCTCGTAATAGGTGTAGACGCCGTCGGCGCCGGTGCGGATGAGGTCGAAGCTGCCGTACGTGGGCACCGCCTGCACGGCGCAATCGCACGGGCCTTGGCAGCCACTCTCGAGCTGGCTCGGCGGAGTCGTGAGCGCGTACGACAGGCTATCGGCAGGCGCGGCTTGCGCGCCTCCGGCCAGGCAGAGCAGGCCGGCCACGGCGAGCATGACAGAGATGGGGCGCATGAGACGTCCTCGGCACCCGCGCGGGAGCAAGGGCGCAGGCCCGACATCCATGATACGCCACTCCTGTAGCAAGTACATCGTGCCGTCCGCGCGTCCCGATCTCGTACGCTTCTCTCTCCTAAGTGACAGATCGACAGTTCCTCTTCCCATGGCACGGATGCTGCTCCGCGACTCTTGTGCCCTGACCCAAGCCTCTGGGGTCCACATGTCGCATCGCGCGGTGGAGTGGTACCGGGAGCACGAGACGGTCGTCGGCGCGGCGGTGATCGGCCTTCTCGTCATTGCGCTCTTCGTCGTGAGCTTTCTCTTTTCTCAGGAGCGCGCGATCAATCGTGCGGCGTCTCGCCATTCGTCGGAGCTTTTGTCCACGTTCTTGCAGGGAGACACGCTGGGAGCGCCATCCGATTCGGGCGTGTTCATCCGGCTCGCCAACGTCCACTTCATGTGGTCGGACCGCGTCTACATCGACGCCGGGGACATGGCGCTCCGTGCCGTCCCGGTCGCGGGCCGGGTCGTCGATTTCGACGACCCCAATTCCTTCGTTATGAACGTGCAGCAGTCGACGGTTCGGATCCGCCCCGAGGTGCTCGAGGGCATGTTCAACGAGAGCGTGTTCAACTATCCCGAGTCCAAGCTGCGCGGCCTCAAGGTGGCGATCAAGCAGGGCGAGAACGGCCCCGACGTGAACCTCAAGGGCAGCATCAACGTCATCACCTGGATCCCCTTCGACATGGATACGCGGCTCTCGGTGGATCGCGCGACGAACACGCTGGTCATCGATGTCGATCACCTGAAGGTCATGGGCTTCCTGCACGCGACGGGCCTCATCAAGATGAAGCCGCTCCACCTCGACCGCCTGCTCACGCTGCCTCCGAACAAGAGCCTCCTGGTGCGCGGCAACACGATGATGGTGAAGCCCTTCGGCCTGTTTCCCCCGCCGCGCGTGAACGGCACGATGGCCGGCGTGCGCGTCGACCGCACGATGATCGAGCTCACCTTCGCCGGGAAGGCGGTGCCCGCGCCTGCCTCGTCGGGCAACAACTACATCTATCTGGCGGGCGGGAACTCAGAGTTCGGCCGCTTCCGCATGTACGACACGAACGTGCTGATCCGTGACCAGAATCCTCGGAATCCCTTTGCCTTTTCGTTGATTCGCTATGCGGACCTGATTCCCCGGAGCCGGGTCACCCTGGAAAACACCAAGTCGGTCGAGGTCACGATGCCGGACATCTGATCGGCCCCGGACGGGCGTACAATTTCCCGGTGAGCCATCGCCCTTCCGACCCCCCGCCGCGCCGCACCCTGCGCAACTTCGACGCCGGCCGGCACATCGAGTCCTTCCTCGCCGCCGCCGTGGCCGCCGTGCTCCTCATCCGTTTCTCCCTGAGCCTCGCGGGCTATCCCCAGCTGGGTGGAAGCCACTACCACGTGGGCCACATGCTGTGGGGCGGCCTCCTGATGACGACTTCGATCCTCCTCCTGCTCTCGTTTCTCGACCGGGGCTCGGTCGAGCTGGCGTCGATCCTGGGCGGGATTGGATTCGGCCTTTTCATCGACGAGGTGGGAAAGTTCGTGACGCGGGACAACGACTACTTCTTCCGCCCTTCGATCGCCGTGATCTACGTCGCCTTCATTCTCGTGTTCCTGGCGGCGCGGGCCATCCACGCGCGAGGCGCTTACGCGCCGGCCGAGTACCAGGCGAACGCCTTCCGCATCCTGACCGAATCCTCGGCGCACGGGCTGGACACCGAGCGGCGCGCGCAGGCGCTCCACGACTTCGAGCACGCGGGCCACGGCGACCCCATCGTGACCGAGATCAAGTCCCTGCTCCACACGCGCGCCGCCGTGCGCGCCGTCCGCCAGCGCCGGATCCCGCGCCTCCGGCGCCAGCTCATCAATGGCTACCGGCGTGTCACCCAGCTTCCCGGCTTCTCGGCCGCCGTGATCGCCTTCTTCGTCGTGCAGCTCCTGGGAAAGGCCGTGCTCATCGCCGTGCTCGTGTCCGTGCGCGGTCTCGGCAAAGTCTCGCTCGTGGACATGCGCTACATCGGCACGCTGGCGAGCCGCGTCACCACGCTCAACTTCGCGGGCTGGGCGGAGATCGGATCGTCGCTGCTCTCGGGGGGGCTCATCCTCCTCGGCATCGCCGAAATGCGGCGCTCGCGCCTCGCGGCTTACCGGCTCTTCGAGCGCGCGACTCTGATTTCGATCTTCCTCACGCAGGTTTTCATGTTCTACCGCGAGCAGCTCTCCGGGCTCATCGGCCTCGCTTTCAACCTGCTCGTGCTGGTCACGCTCCGCTTCATGATCCATCGCGAGGAGGCGCGGCAGGCCGCGGCCTTGGCGCCCGGCGCCACCCTCCCCCGCCGCACGCGTCGCGGCCTGGCACGCTGGATGCTGGGCGCCTGAATCTTCCTGGTTCACTGCTCATGAAGTCTGCTTTCGATTGACGGGTGCCCGGGACCGGTGCCAGGCTCCTTGCGTTTCCTCTCTGCTGATCGTCCCTCATTCGTCCGGAGGTCACTCCCATGAGGCCACTGGTTACGAAGGTCATCTTGGCTGCCGCGGGCAGTCTCGTGCTTGCCTCCCTCGCGCACGCGACGCCGACCCCGAACAGCGCGGTTCTTCACCTGCGCGTGTTCAACGATTGCCCGATTTCGATTCTCAACACCACCAACTTGTTCCCCGGACTGATCGAGATCAACGATCAGAACCAGCCGCCACAGCCGCTGTGCGCCGGCTTCGCGAACCTGCACACGTGGCGCTTCTCGACCGACGGCGTCAATGCGCTCCAGTTTCTCAATGGCGACGGCTTCTCGTATTCCGCCACCCTGGTCTTGAACGGAATCGGAGAAGGCGGGCTCAACATGTCGCCATGGTTCTCCCCGGACGCCGACGGCCTTTTCAACGTGCGTACGACGGACGGCGAGATCGCCTGCTTCGGCGGCCGCATGCCGTTCTTCACCTTCACCGGCGCCTTCGGACTCCACTACGTGAACAACACGCCGATCGAGCTGGGCATCGTCTACATCCCCAACGGACTCTCGTCGGTCTCTCCGGCGCAGATCGTCTACAACCTTCGCTACGCCGGAATCAACTACACGAGCGGACTGCTGAACTTCGACCAGGGCAATGTCGCGGAGGACCCGCCTCACGGCTTGTGGGGCGCGCTCAATCCCTGGTACGCCGGCGGGCACGTCAAGATGTTCGTGCAGACCATCGGGCAGCCACACGGAATCGACGCGACGTGGTCGGACATCCAGTACTCGATCTCCCCGGTCGCGGCGGAGCCGAGGACCTGGGGCAGGCTCAAGGCCCTGTATCACTGAGACGGCTCGAATCGAGCTTCGGCGGCCATCCTCGTGAAAGCGAGGGTGGCCGTTTTCTTTGGGGCATGAAACCCACGCAGGAAGAAGGCCGTAGTACGAGCACCCGGGCGCCACTCTCCAGACTGCGCTTCAGGAGTCCGCATGGAATCGAACCGTGTCGCTGTCCTGCCCCAGGTCAGCTTCGTGAGCACGAGGTCCCGGCTTTGGGCCGTCCTCGAGCTGGCCCTCGCCGCGGCCTTCATCGTCCTCACCAAACTGCATCGCATATGGAGACCCGACACGATGTGGCTCCTCGCCCTGGGCTGGATTTCCCTACGCGTGCGCAAGCGAGGCTGGGGATCGGTGGGACTGCGCCGGCCGGAGAGCTGGGGCAAGGTGTTTCTCGCCGCCTTGGTCGCCGCGGTCGCTTTGCAGGCGGTGAGCCTGTGGATCACCGTGCCGCTGGCGACGCGGATCACCGGGCAGCCACCGGACCTTTCGGAATTTCGCCAGCTGATCGGCCACTGGAAGCTCGCGCTCCTGGGCCTCGCCGTCACGTGGACGCTCGCGGCCTTCGGCGAGGAGCTCGTGCATCGCGGGTATCTGATGAACCGCATGGCCGATGTCGGCAACGGCTCGCGGGTGGCCTGGGCGGTGAGCTATGTCGTCATCAGCGTGGCCTTCGGTCTCGGGCACCTTTATCAGGGGCCGTCGGGCGTCATGGATGCGACCGTCACCGGACTCGTGCTGGGCGCTCTCTATCTTGCCTTCGGACGCAATCTCTGGCCCGCCATCCTGGCGCACGGATTCAGCGACACGCTGGCGCTCGTCATGGTCTACTGCGGCTTCACGCCGGGCGTGAAGATCTAATTCTCGGAGCGCGACCGGACACGGAAGGCGCGGGGCTCAGCGCGCGGCCCGGGCGGGTCGGCGGGCAGGGCCGGCGCGTTGGCGTCGCGCACCGCGTTGTACATGGGCGAGAGGATCTCCACGCCGCCGCGCGCAAACGCATCCTGAATGGCTTCGTGGAGTCGTGAATAGAGCCCGAGCTGCTCATGGGGTCGCCGGGTCACGCAGCAGATCTCATAGGTGATGTGATAGTCGTTGAGCGAGCGCTGATAGACCCAGGGCGCGGGTTCGCGCTCGATTCCCTCCACCTGGCTCGCGGCTTCGATCAAGAGCGCGTGCACCTTCCGCCATTCCGCATCGTAGGCGATCGTCACCTGGGTGTGCAGGATGAGCCCCGCTGCGTCGGCGAGGCGAGAAAAGTTGACGATGGCCTGCGTGGCCGTCTGGCCGTTGGGAACCGTGATCTCCTCGTTGCGCGGCGTGCGCAGCTTGGTGGCGAAGAAGCCCAGGCTCACCACGTCGCCGATGTGCTCGCCGATGCGCACGCGATCCCCGACTTTGAACGAGCGCGAGTAGGTGAGCACGATGCCCGCGATCGCGTTGCCCACGATGCCGGTCGATCCCAGAGAGAGCATGAGGCCGAGCAGGATCGAGATGTTCTGCACGGATTTCGAGCTCGACCCCGGAATGTGCGGATAGGCGATGGCCAGGGCGCTCACCCACAGGCCGATGGTCACCAGCCGCTTGGTCGGCTTGGCCAGCTCGGGATGGATCCAGTCGAGCTGCACCGTGCCCGCGGCCACGGCATCGAGGAACCGACCGCAAACCCCGCTGAGCCAGCGGAAGAGGAAGAAGATGCCGGCGAGGACGAGCAAGTCCGGGATGGCGTCGCGTATGGCGGCCAAGGCGGCGAGAAGCTCCGCCCGGGCGAAGCTCACGAGCCACCAGCTCCACGCCTGCGACCAGGTGAAGAGCGAGAACACGGCCGTGAGATAGCCGTAGAGAAGAAGAACACCCAGAACGATGTCGAGATAGCCCAGCACGAGGGTCAGGATCTGCGCGAGCTGTCCCGGCGAGAGGATTTGCAACGTGCCGACTCGCAGCCCCGGCAGCCGCTTCGGCAAGGCGCCGGCCAGGAACTTCCGCCACTTCTTGCCCCCGGCCATCAGGAGTTTCGCGAGAACGAGAGCCACGAGCGTAATGCCGAGAGCGAGAAGAATGGCGATCACGAGCCCCAGAGGGCTGCGCGACGCCCGCTCCTTCAAGATCCCCTGCTTCAAGCGCTCGGGCAGCGTCTGAGCGTAGTTGGCAAGCTCTGAAACGCTCATGCCCTGGATGTCGCCTTGCGTGACCACCCAGAGAAGGCGCTCGCGGTCGTAGACCTCGACACCTTCGGCGGTGCGCTTGAGCCAGATGGAATCGGCACGCGCTCCGCTCTCCTCCGCGACGGCGGCGTCGAGGCGGGCGCGGATCAAAGCGGCGCGCTCGACCGGCGACTTGCCGTTGCGCGCGGCGCGCACGGTGAAGATCTCCTTCCCGCCGAGAAAGACCGGCACACCCTGGTTCTGAACCGCGAGGGTCTCGGGCGCTTCCACGGCGCTGGAATCGGGAGCGGCCAAGGCAACCGAGTCGGGCGCACGGGGACCAGCGGACGCCTGCGCGAGCGCGCTTTCGCAATCCATCGTCACCGCCGCGAGCAGGATGGCGAGCACGAGCTTCATGGGATGACCTCCGCCGCTATGCACCTCAACGCCGGTACGACCAGCCGATGGTCAGGGTGACGAGGTAATCGTTCTTCGAGACGTCTTCGGGTGGGCGGCTGTCGAAGGTGTCGATGAGCTGCATGCCCACATTGAAATCTGAAAACAACTCGTACTTTCCCCGGATCTCCATCTGCCCGCGCACGCGTCCTGGATCGGAGAGGCTGGGAAAGACCGCGAGGTTGGTGCCGAAATCGAGCTTGGGGCTGTCGAAGCGGTAAGCCTCCCAGTCGAGGCTCAAGAGGCCCTCGACGCTGGAGCTCGAAGTCTGCCCCTCGGTCGCCGAAGTGAACTGCTCCTGAATGCCGACCAGACCTGCGCCCACAGCGACCGAGGCCCGGTTCGTGTGCTTGAGCACGCGCTGAGCCGCCCCGCCGTACGTCCAGCGATGATCGAGCCCCAGCTCGTCGTTTTGCTCGAACTGGCCGAGCGCCACGGCCGACCAGCGGTCGGGCAAGAACCAGCTCACCGATTGGCGAAACAGGTTGCGCGTCGTCGTGGTCACGTGCTCCTGACCCTGGGCGTACGAGTCGTACTTGGTCGTGGTGCCAATCTTGTGCGAACGGTAGTCGGTCTGGCCGTTCAGGCTGAACGTGGTGGCCTGGTGCGCCTTGGCCAGCGTGAATCCCACATCGAGATACGACTTGATCCGTTGCGCGAGCCCGGCGTCGATCCTGTTGACCTCGACCACGCTGGAAATGCGAAGCGTGTCGGCACGGCTTTCGCCTTGCACGGCGAGCAGACCGTCCTGTCCGCCCGACGCGAGCGTGCCGAAGAACGATTCGCCCCAGCCCGTCTCGACGTCGAAGGCGTGCGTGCTGCTGACGCTCGCCACCTTCTCCCATTCGATGGAGAGCCGGCCCGCGTCGTCGGTGCTGTAGTCGAGCTTGCCGCGGCTCACGCCCTTCACCTCGCCCGTGATGCGATCGCCGTTGCGCAGCGTGATGATGTCGGTCTTGGGGGCGGCGTGGACAACGCCCGCCCAGAGTAGAGTCAAACCCACAGCCAAGAAGCGACTCAGAGCGAGTCGCCTCACGAGGCGCGCTCCTTCCACCATGCCGCGGCCTTGTCTTCGCTCCACGGCTCGAGCTCGATGGCCCGGAGCCGCTTCGCCACTTCCTGTGCGGTCTGCGGCCGCGCTTCGGGTTTCTTGGACAAGAGCTCGACCACCAGCCGCTCGAGCGCCGGGGGCACGGCGATGCCCGCGCGCTCCGCGATCGGAGCCGGCGCGTCGTGCAGATGTCTCCCGATCGCCTGCACGGGATTTGCTGCCTCGAAGACGACCTTGCCCGAAAGCAGGTAGTACGCCACGCAACCCAGCGCGTAGAGATCGGCGCGCCCGTCGACCTCGTCGGTGAGAATCGTCTCGGGCGCCATGTAGGCGGGCGTGCCGGCGGCGAACCCCGCGGCCGTCATCTGGGTGAGCGCGTCCTCGCCCGGCACCGCTTTCACCAAACCGAAGTCCAGCACCTTGGCGAAGTCGTGCTCCAGTCCCAGCGTGCCGACGTGGATATTGGCCGGCTTGATGTCGCGATGGACGAGCCCGCGCACGTGCGCCTCGGCCAGCGACTCGCAAACCTGGATCAGAACGTAGATCGCGCGATTGGCGGGCATGGGACCGTGGTCGCGCACCAGGGTCTCGAGATCCATGCCCTCGAGGAACTCCATCGCGTAGTAGAGAGTCGAGTCCTCCGCCTGACCGAAGTCGTAGAGCTCGACCGTGTGCGGGGAGCGCAAACTGGCCGCCACTTCGGCTTCACGGCGGAAGCGGCGCAGCGCCGTGTCCACTTCCTCGGGGGTGCCGCTGGCGATGGTCTCGGGGCGGATGAGCTTGATGGCCGCCGGCCGCGCCAGCATGCGATGCGTCGCCCGGTACACCTCACCCATGCCACCACGACCCAGAAGCTCTCCCAGGTGGTAGCTCCCCAACTCGCGCGCGCTCGTCACCTTCTCGCCGAGGCGTGTCATGACGCCCGAGATGATGGCCGCCACCGCGACGAGAATGTAGTCGGGGTAGTGCATGACGAGCACGTTGTACGCCGGGCCGAAGTTCCAGGTCCCGCGTGCCTGCGCGACGAACATGCCGACCGGATTCATCGAAGCGGCGATGCACCCGGCCACGAGCATCTTCCAGGGCGAGGTGGGGACGAGAGCCGCGTAGATGAGAATCTGCGGACCGATCCAGGTGAACATCGGAAAGACCTGGTGACCCATGGTAGGAGGATCCCAGTGCCACATGAGCCCGATCCCGAGCGACGTGAAGACCATGAAGAAGAGCCCGCGGTCGAGCAACACACGAGGAGGCGTCTTCGATATGCGGACGTGAAAATAGAAAGCGAGCGATATCAGGAAATAGATCGCGGCGATCAAGTCGGAAACGCGTGGCATGTACCATGGCAGCTGGCCATGGGTCACCGATTGCAGCGCGAGGTGGTACAGAAGCGGCCCCGTCAACCACAAGACGGCCCCCAGGAGCGCCATGATGCGCAGCCGGCGCGACGCCTCGCGCAGCAAGTCGTCGGGAATCTCACGCCTTCGCCGGGCGGCGGTTTCCGGAGTGGTTTGGAGGGAATGGGCGACCAGGCGCGGCTTGGACATGGCGGCAATGATTGCCATGATCCGCGGCCTAGGTCCAGAGTGGGGATGAGAGACAGTGCGGCCGCGCTGCCCCGCGCCTCCGCGCCGATCCGGAGTCCCACTCCACCCAAGGGGAGCCTGTCATGGGCAAGGCACTTGTCGGCTTCATCCTCGGTCTTCTCGTTCTTCCCGCCATCGCGTTGGCCGTCGTCTACACCGGCCGCTTTCCGATCCACGCGACGGCCAAGCCTCCCACGTGGGAGCGCCGCGTCGCCAATACGGCTCTCGACGCGGCCGTCGATCGCGCCGCCGAAGGTCTGGCGGATCCGATCCCGACCCCGAGCGAAGAGGATCTCTTGAAGGGGATGAAGATCTACCGCGATGACTGCGCCGGCTGCCACGGCGACAAGGGAAAGCCGAGCGCCTGGGGGCGAAATAACTTCTACCCGCCGGCGCCCCAGCTCGCCGATCGCGGCGTACACGATCCGGTGCCCAACATCTTCGTCATCGTGCGCGACGGCGTCCGCTACACCGGCATGGGAGGCTGGCACGGCGAGATGCCCGACAGCGACCTGTGGCGCGTCTCGTCCTTCCTGCACAATCTCAAGACCCTGCCGCCCGCGGTGGACTCGGTCTGGAAGGCGGCGCCGGCCAGCCCGTAAGTCCGGCGCCGGGGTTGGCCACTTTCTCGACCTCGTACTCGCTCTGCACGAGACCTCCCGAAAAGCTGCGCGTGCCGACGTGGCGAAGCCGCACGTCCGCGGGGAGCGGACCAAAGAGAGGGATTCCCGTCCCGAGCAGGACGGGAATCCGGGTCACAATGATTTTTTGGATCATGCCCGCCCTCAGGAATCCCTGGATGGTCTTGCCGCCGTCGATGTAGGCATGCCGAAAGCCCTTCTTCTCCAGTCCGACAAGAATCTCGGCAGGCGGTCCGGACGTCACTTCCACGGTTTCCGGTAGATCAGCCCGGAGCGACAAGTGCGTGGTCGTGAGCACGCGGACAGCCATGTCACGCCGGTAGGGCCAGCCGTCGAAGGTGAGCACCTTCTCGTAGGTGCCGCGGCCAATGACCACGACGTCCACCGAGGCGATGAAGGCTTCATAGCCGTGC
>Ga0126383_10003848_pt1 | contig 10024 bp, 8 predicted proteins | sample PanSoiMetPlot_35_FD_96882 | JGI IMG/M metagenome (GOLD analysis project Ga0126383, IMG submission 96882) | Tropical forest soil microbial communities from Panama - MetaG Plot_35 | ecosystem: Environmental > Terrestrial > Soil > Tropical forest > Bulk soil | place: Panama | collected 2016-02-17
ATCCGATGCTAAGCCGCACTCCGAGGAAAGACCATCGATGCTGGAGGTTGATGACGCGCGGTGCACGAATTTCGAATGACGAACTCATAGAATCATGCATGGCGGTGGGCGCGATCTAGCCCTACCGCCAAATGTCCTTCCGCCAATCTGCTTGAGGCAGGTTTTTTATCCGTCTCTTTGTACTATGCGGTTTAGTCGCGGGTGCCGGTACGGTGGATGAGGTCGTAATGAGGGTGGTTGCGCTGCCTTCACCGACAACAACAAACGGCGCCCAGCTCGCAGGATGCGCAGCAAGTGAACTTCCAGATGCAATCATCATGGACATAGCCCGCCGGAGAGCCTCGGCGCGACCTATCGACTTGTCAGCGGCAACGGCGTTGAGCGCCTTCGTGATGAGCGTGACGGTGCTGTCCGAGTCGACAGCCCAGTGCGACACCAAAAGCGAGCGGGCTCCCGCGTAGAAAAATGCCCGGGCCAGCCCCGAGAATGCCTCGGCACCAGGTTCACCTCCTGCGGCCGTGTTGCAGGCCGAGAGTATGATCCAGTCGGCGTCGAGTTTGAGGCCGGTAATCTCGGATGCGGACAAGTAACCGTCGTCTTCGGTTGTGGCGTCGCGCGGTGGTGTGAGGATCAGGCCTGGTTCGGCGCCGAGCTGAAGTTCACCCGCGAGGGCGCCATGTGTCGCAAAATGTATGATGCGATAGCGGGCAAGCTCGCCGTTGCCGTTCGCGCGCTTGATCTGCTCTTCTGTTGCCCGGGCCCCAAGCCAAATGTCGCTATCAGTGACGCCGAGATCGCGAGCCACTCCGCAGAGCTCGTCAGCGGTTTCCGGTAGGGGGACCTGACCGCGTATCGCAGTTACGGGCGTCAAGCCACCTCTTTGCTGCAGGGGTTTCGTGCCCCCCGCCACGAATGTTGCCATGCGTGGTCCTGGGGCTCTTGCGCAATTTTGCTTGGAACGCGCGGTCTCTGCCCGTGAGGCATAGTTGGGGCCCGGCCCGTCCAACAGTGGATTGCCGATGCCGAGGTATAGCTTGGAAGCCGAGCTCTCTTTGGCAAACTGTCGCAGCGATTGCAACGCGCCGACAGAAGGCAACACGGTGATAGGCTGTCGCGCTCCAAGCCACGCGGCCTCGCGGTAGCTCTCAATGCTGGTCGGAAACGCCTCTGTTGGCCTTTCAACGACAAGGACCGAAGGCGGCAGGCCAGTTAGAGCGCCCGTCGGCACGAGCAGCAAGTGCTTATTCTTGATCTTGCCTTCGAACGGGCCGAAGAGCCCTTGGTAGAGATTAAAAGCGGCCTTGAGGTCGAAGGGTAGCCACTCTCGGGAAGACCGATCGAGTTTCAATAGGGTCTTGCATAGGCTGCCGCCTTCATCGGACCATGCCTCCTCATCGAGGCCGCAACGAAGGGTCGCAACTGAGCGCGCTATGGAGTGGGTACCAATGGGAAGGCGAGCCCATTCGGCATTCTCCCTTGTGATGAGCCAGGCGAACGCGGTTTCGTCCACATCACCAACAGCCTGCAGGTCGAGGAACACAAGCAGAGCCTCATCGGGGCTAAGAAGCGCCTGGGTTTGCGTGATTGAAATGGGCACCGCTTTCGAAAGCTCGCTGAATTTTGGAAACTGCTTCATGAGTGTCTGGTCAATTGTGCCGATGCGACCTGTGATTTCTTCGATGCGCAACTTCAATTGATTCTCGCCTACCCTGTCGCGTTGAGCGGGAGCTGCGGCCACTGCGTCGATGAGGAGCTTGTCGCGGTCGCGCATTTCCCCAACAAGATCTTGCCGTTCGCGCAGGAGGCGGGCCAGCGCACCATCTCCGGCTGCGTAGCGCGCAGCCAATTGTGACAATGCAAGGGCCGCCTGCGTATCAAGTGCGCGTTGGGCGCCGACGAACGCTTCATTCATCACTTTGGGGTCATCAGGTCCCGCACCATACGCCGCTTGCACGAATCGCCGATAGGGCGAAGAGTGTTGCCCTCCTTCGGAAGGAGCGAGCGCGGCGCCGCGGCTGGTGAGCCGTACGCTTATGTCGGCAGCATGCCTTGCCAGCGGTAGCGCATCCGACCATCGTTTCTGTTGAATATAGTGGAGTACGAGGGTGTTGAGGGCCGCTACGATGCTGTCGTGGGTAGTGCCATACAACCGTTCATTGATCGCGAGGGCTTCCTTAAGGTTGCGCTCAGCATCTTCGGATCGACCAGTTTCGCTGAGCAGAACGGCGTGGTTCTGTAGGGCAAGTGCAGTATCGGGATGATCGCGGCCGAGCGTCTTCTGAAATATGGAGATGGCCCGCACGTAGAAGCGGTCGGCTTGATTGAAATCGCGTTGGACGCGATAGAGTCCTGCGAGGTTGTCACAGATTATTCCGACTTCACGGCTCTCTGGGGTGTACGCCTTCTCGGCAATGGGTAGAGCCTCCAGAAATTTGGCCTGAGCCTCGAGAAATCGTCCTTGATATTGGTAGAGCACGGCAAGGTTCTGAAGTGTCGTCGCGATGTGAGGATTGGCGGGGTCGAGCGTGACTCTGAATATCTCAAGCGCGCGAAGGCGCAGCTTCTCGGCCTCGGAGAGCCGTCCGTGTTCGCCATAAAGCGCTGCCAGATTGTCGAGTGTGATGCCAACATCGCGGCTGTTTGGCCCGCCAATCTCCTCATAGATTTCGATAGCCTGGCGATATAGGCGCTCCGCTTCGGCAACATTCACAAGGCGCTTGTGGCACAGGGCCTGCACGACCAAGGCGCCCGCAAACTCCGCGGTTTGTGCTCGTTGCTGTTTGCGTAAGGTGTCCGCAGCTTTTTCCCCGAGTGCAATCGCCTCCTTACAGTTGCCGGATGCGTAGAACCGGAGAGCACGAGAGACCATACTATCGGTGTCGTCAGGATCGGGACGGGCAGCTTGGCCTCCGACGCTTTGCCAGTAGACCGTGGGCTCGATTGCTGCCCACATCGTCTCGAATTCGTCGTTGGCCACCGCACTGGGATAGGAGTCGGGCCGGAGTAAGCCCAGAAACATTTGACCCGTTTGGTCCTTCGCGTTTTCCGAGGAATAGGCCTCTTGCCGATACGTGATTGAGCCGCTCGTGTTGCGCACAATGGAAAAGCTGGCGGCAACGTCTTTGTGAAATGACGACGCAAAGATATCGAGGCCTTCCCTTGGGTCTTGACCCGGCGCTCCTTGTTTGAGGACGCGCGTGGCGTAGGCATAAGCAATCACATGGTACTTCTGGCACAGCCAGATCATGAAATTGCGCCGCTTGACGTCGTCGAAACGTAAGCGGTCGATCTCAACGATGAGCTGGCGGCCGTCAGGCGTGATTGCTGTGAACATACGCGGCACTTTTCCTTGAGTGCCAAGACGCTCGTACCCGGCCTGCAGCTGAGGGACGAGTTGTTCGGAAACATCTGCGCTGATGATGGCGTCCGACGCATGCTGTTCTTGCGCCCGCAGATGAAGTGAGCTTGCGAACGTAAGCAGGAGGGCAACTGTTACAATGCAAGCCCGCATCGCGCGACCCCTCCCGCCAACGCACTGCGCGTTGCCTGTCTTCCAAGCCGTTCGTTCGTGCCTTGTACAAACGAATCTGCGCACCTCACCAGCACACACCAGCACACACCAGCACACGGATCCACGATGCTAAGCTCGACCACTGCTGTACGAGTACGTGGGAATATAAGAAAATCGCTCAATGAGACGCTCCGGAGGCGCAACGACATTGATCTTCTGTGCGACGCGGGGGACGAGGGCTGAGAGCTTGACGCCGTGCTGCCACATGCGGTGTCGGCGCGCGCGGTTTATAGTTAGGGTTCACGGTGAGTGGACTTCAGTCTCCATCACCTGACGTGAACCTGATCGTCGTTATCAGTTTTCTGTCAGATTTTTCACGACTGTTGCTCGGGAGTGACAGAATTTGTGCCGACTTTCTGATACAAGACAACCATTGAGTGAGACTGCAGGATCTTTGATGGAAGGGGTAATGCATCGGCAAACCGGAAATTTTGGGTAAGCGCACTGCCGAACTTTAAGTCTTACCCGTCTCGAGGGGAGCCGGTCTGGGCCGGCTACTCTCACCTTGAAACATTACATTTCGTGAGCGAGCTCACGCGCCTCGGTGGGCTGTCCCTGGGGTTTCCCGGGGGAGGGGAGCCGCGCGGCCATACCCCCGAAGTCCGCGACTCCCTGCATCCCGAGAAGTAGCCACGCTGAGTGGGGCAACGCGAGCGCGGCCTATCGCGCAGCGCATTGGCGTGGCGCTTGTTCATTGAGTGCGGCGGTGGTTCGCGAAGGAGTATCACGGGGGTTTTGCTAGCGTTGCACGCACTACACCAGATGGTGTTGATTTTGTGAAGTTGTGGGGCGTATGTTGAGTACGCGTATTTTGAGAACTGGCGTCAGTATCGTTGTCTTATTGATGAACCTATTTTCAATTCCAGCGCGAGGCAACGACGCGTCGACCAGTTCCTACGCTGATCTAGAGGAGTTACTAAGCGAGCTAACGAACGCGCTGTCGCCGGAATCCAACCGCGCGGTGCGGTTCTATGGCCAATTGAACCGCGCGATCATGTTTTGGGACGATGGCTCAAAATCTCGTGCGTACGCAGTCGACAACGACACCTCTTCCTCTCGTCTTGGCCTAATCGGCAATCATCCATTTAATAGCGAGCAGTCGGTGGGTTACCGGCTCGAGATCGACTCAAGGGTTACATCTTCGTTTTTGGTTTCAAACGGTGATCCCTGGGGTCACCCGAGCGAAGGAGTGATCCGGCTTCGTCATGCGTATGGATACCTAGAGGACAGCAATCTCGGGCGCCTGACCGTCGGCCAGCAATCGCCGGCGACCGATGATCTCACTCTTCTCAATCTCGGCAGCCAGATGAATAATGCTGCAGTGCATTACAACAACGACTTCGGCATTTGGCTAAAGATGGGCCGTGGTTTTATCACTGATTTGAAATGGGGACAGATTGCTTACAATGTCGATTCGCTGCGCGGCCTCTTTGCGCGTTACGACACTCCGCTTATGGGCGGCATTGTTCTTTCGGCGGCCTGGGGAGATGACAATATTTGGGATGTTGCGGCGCGCTATCAAACAGAACGCAATGGTTTCCACCTCGTGGCAGGCGTCGGCTACATGGATGACCCCGAGCGCCGCTATCGAGAAGCCAAGGGCTCCGCTTCCCTGATACATGAGCCTACCGGTCTGTACGTTTCGCTCGCCGGCGGTGTGCGCGACAACTCCGTCGACAGCGCAAACGGACTAGCCCATTTCAATTATGCGCAGCTTGGCATTAGCAAGCAGTGGTTGCCGTATGGCAAGACGACCTTTTATGCCGACTACGGGCTCTACAAGAACTTCAGTGCTGGCAACCTACTTCAGGCAGATCTTGCAAACCGAGGTGAACTTGTGATCTGGGGGACGCTCGCAGAAACAGAGGTCCGGCGCTGGGGCTTCGGAGCCGAACAGTCTTTCGATACGACCGGCCTGCTGCTGTATGCGCAGGCACACCACTATGAGGCGACGGTTATCGGCTATCCATGCGACACTGTACCTGCCCCGTCTCCGGAAACGTGCGGTGGTGATCCCAACAATCTGGCGGTCCTGCCGACAAAGCCATGGTTCGGGTTCGTAACTGGTGCACGCATACGCTTTTAGGCTCTACCCAATAAAGTTTTGCGCGGGGCGCCATCGCGGATTGCTGGGAGTGACCAGGGAGGCCGACGCTGACATGCGTGCGTGATCGGTGACACGCCAATGGTAGCCGTGCGGGAGGGTGCCCATGTTTTGGAGAAAAAAGTCAAAAAGAGAACAGTGGGCAATGCAGAGCCTCATCAAACGCCTCGCCGCTGTTGACGAGGGAGGTCCGCTCCTCCTCGCCAATCATGGATCTGGTAGGCAAGACGAGGCGGGTCGAATACGGCCTATAGCATTCTTCTTTGCTGGGTTCGTATGTGCTGCGCTTGTGGGCGTTGTAGCATTGGCAATCATATCGTTCGTAAACGAAGGCGTGCAACAAGAGCGGGCACCCTATGCGCTTACGACCTCCACGAACGACCCCTCGGTAGAGCCATCGAACGAGGGACGGTTACTGTGGTGGAAGATCTCCCCACCGCGTCAATCCGACGAGTGATGTCGATCTGGTTCTGCAGGTAGGAGAGGCGGTCCTTCGATGCCGCTACTTTGCGCTTCATTGGAGTCCTGGGCCGCCGACCTGGCGCCGCTCAGTCCATTGCCGAACGCACGAACGCAAACCGTCACGCTGGGACAAATCGCCGGAGGGTCGTTTGCATCCCCAGCAGGTGACAGATCAATGGCGATCTGGACCAGATGCCCGAAGCGTCGCGTGTTGGTCGCTCAAGCAGATCAGCTCGCTCGCCATCTGCTCGATGTGGCGTAGCTGGCGGCGCGTACTCCGCGCCGTAAAGAGGACGGCCGGGCCATCCTCAAAGTTAGCGAGGTGCTGAGCCATCTCGATTTGCACCTTGCGTACCTTTGCTAGGTGCTTGGGCTTGATCGAGCGGGTCTGCTCCCATTGCTCATGCCCCAACGCAACAATTTGCCAGGCTGCCCTAATCGTCCGTTCGCCAGTGAAACGCATTGGTAGAACCCACACCACTCGTCGAAAAAATTCCTGATCAACGATTTCATTTAAATTGCATGGCGGCGGCGAAGCCCTCCACGGGTTTGACTATAACTCCGTGTCGCGCGAAACAATGTAGCTACCGGGCAACAGCCGAAAGAAAACTGACAACCCGCCTACAAAGGGAATCGGGGAATTATCAGGGTTCAGCGTTGGCACTGGAGCTCATAGCCGTGCATGCGCGAGAGCCGGGGCGAGTACAATCGCAAGCACGCTGACGTTATGGGATGTGTTGCTGGGGCGAGACGGAGCGCCGGCCGGGTCGCACCCAGTGGCAATGTAATCTGCCACCAACCGTCTACGACTGCAGTAATTATCTCGATTGAGTGGCTCAAGTGGCTTTCCACGCCACGAGCAACAAACGTGACGAACTGCATGGGGCGTGTCGTGCGCTGCCGCCATAATGATCACGCGCCGGGGACTGCCGGCTTGATCCGGCAGCGATCAGGCCGCCCTAGTTCAATCGACCGCAGGCCATCCGTGCAGAGTTGTCGTCCTGGCTCGCATGTATCATCAATGCACGATTGGCAACATCGGCCAGGCTGAGGCGTGCTGCGACAACCACTTTTGTAGCGACTCCGTCGGCAGTCACTTCAAGATTGGGCAAGTCACCCAAATGACTGGTGAAGGTCGTGCCGCTCAGCTGGCCGATTCCCGACAGCCATAAGTGAGCACCTGCGCCTAAACCTGGAACGGCTATGCCATCCTTTAATGCTGGTCCGCAATTCGGGTTCTCGTGAACATGAAAAGCATACAGTCCGGGCCGCAGCCCTCTTAGATTTGGCTGCAGTAACAAAGCCGGCTCTTTTCGCCCCGCGACCAAGACTTCGCTGTTCTTCACGCTAATGGTACCAATGGCGTTGCCCACGCCACTTTCTGAAGTGAGCCGCATAGTGACTTCGACCTCCAGCGGGTTCTGCGGCCAGGTCAGAAAAAGTCTGAAAGTCTCAGCTTTCTGGTCTGCACTCAGCGCTCCGGCGGTCTTTTGGTCGGTGCTCAGTCCCCTTTTCGCCAGGAAAGCATCGAACCCTTTCGAGATGGCTGCTAGGGGCGAAGGATCTGGATTGTTGGCCGCGGTCGTCAGCATGGGTTGGTGATGGGCGTGAGCTGCCGGGATCGGCGCAACGACCAGAACGGTTCTTGCTTCGGCCAACACCCTCCCATCCTCTTTGACGAGGTCGATAACGATATCCGACTTTTCTTGCACTTCGACGGGAACAATGATCGTGAGATTTGCGACGGCAATTAGAGGCACTAGCCATGCTCCTGGTGCGATGGCGTAGCCACTAGAGAGAGCCACGACAGGGGGTAGACCGCGAATGCGAATGAAGCTGCTTTTTGGGACGGACTCCTGGGGCCCGACGCGAATCGAAAATTTTGTCGTCGACGAGGGTTGAGTACGTGTTATCGCCGGAACAGTGATGGAGAAGCGCTGTGCCTCCTGCGCCCATGCTGCCTGGCCCCATGTTCCCAGGATCAGCCCGACGATCGTCGTCGTGAGCGCTGCAAACCTGATCTTCATTACGCTCGACAAGAAGTGGAAATAGGTCCGGGCTGCTCTAACTCCGACGTCGCTTTCAACATCAATGCCGCGTATGCATCTACTCATTTTTTTCACCCACACCGAAAACAGAGCGACAGTGAAGACCGAGGAAACCAGACGAACAAGCGACCATGGCAACACATGCCAATTGACATGCCACCGCATCCTACTCTTTCGCTCAACTTCTCCCCTGGGTTAGTGCCGCACGCGCTGTGTTGTCGCTCACGCGGCGCTGGGCCCGGTCACATGTCGGCGATTCTCACGGAGACCAACGACGCTGCGCCAGCACGCGCCCATGACAAAGCCGCTGTTAACTGCAAGCCACATGAGTAATGGGGTGAGTGCCTCCATGCTCGGTCTCCCCTCAAGAAAGAGGGGTGCGGCACCGCGAAGGAAACGGCGTTGGGCCCCGGTCATCCGCGGCCCTCAACTAGGGAAAGGCGCTGGCCCAACGGAATTGGAATGTCCACGGTCATTGACCACCACGCGAAGGGCTCCTACTTCATCGCCGCTCGATCGCCTCGACACGTCATCCGCCTCGATGATCCGCCAGCTATCGGCATCATGCCGAAAGCACGCCCTGGCGTGCGTGGCCTTCCGGCGATCCGGGATAGCCGGCTGGCAGCCGTCGGCGACGTATTGCGCGTAAAGCGCTCTCAGCTGACCGTCCGCGGTTGGAGGCAACGGCACTCTACTGCGCTCCCAAAGGCTGAGCGTTTGGCTGCTGGCTCTGAGGAAGGCCGCTAGCCCGCCTTGGGTGATATTCATCTCCTGCCTCAGGAAGCGGAGCTGCGCGCCGCCGAGCGGAGTGGGGTCCTCGACTAGCCAACGTGCTATAGCGCGATGCAACCCCTGCGTATCGCTGATTTTGACGAAGGTGCCCTCCCGGGTGCGATGGCGTAGGACCCCTCCTTGCAAGTAGATGTTCGTTAGCCCGGACTCGGCATAGCGATACGGGCGGTTCGTCGATATCAACCCATTTTCTTGTGGTCGATACGCGTCTCGGACCTCAAGCGCGTGAAACGCAACGATCGCAACGACCACCGTCAGGCCTTCGCCAGAGATAGTGACGACCTGCCGCAGACCGCCGCACGCGTCTGGATCAGGAGCGGACACCTCGCCCTTGCATTGTCCTCTTTGGATGGCGAGCTCGACCTGGCGCCTCGTTATCCGGTGCGCGTTCATGCGTTCAAGCCCGCATGACGTAATTGCAATGTGATTGCTGCCGGCGGCAATGCCTCTAATCCGTTCACTGAGTTCGACTTTTGTCTCCATGGCGTCCCTCGTTGTCGTTGGAGACCTGCTTGCGGATCAAGACGGCGGCCCTTGCGCAAGGCGAATCGGGAGAGGTGGCGGCTCGTCGAACGAAAACGGCAAGCGCCAATGAAGACACCTGCCCTTGGTCATTCCTCGCCTAAACAGCGAGCCGAGCCGCTCGCAGCGATGCGGTCGTAAGCCACCTGAATTGGGTCACGCACGTCGATCACCTGCGACACACCAAGACGAAGCAATGCCTTCAAGTGAGCACGGCCGCTCGAATAAGCCAGAAGGGGCGCATAGGGCACCATCGCTGGTCCCGCATCCTCCCCATACTGCCGCTCATATTCGACAAAGTTGCTGAAGCTTTCTCGCCCGTGTGTGACCAGAAGTGTTTCGACGGGGGCGCCCTCTGCGAAGATCACCTCGTGCGTCTCAAGCTCGATGTGGAAATATTCGATATCTATCATGCCACCCGGCACAGCGCGGGCAATCGAGTTACCGTTGACGAGATCCTTCACCTCAATGAGCACGTCATCAATGAGCAGGGCATGCATCGGGGAAAGGTAGAGGTCCGAATGC
>Ga0126383_10003849_pt1 | contig 10023 bp, 7 predicted proteins | sample PanSoiMetPlot_35_FD_96882 | JGI IMG/M metagenome (GOLD analysis project Ga0126383, IMG submission 96882) | Tropical forest soil microbial communities from Panama - MetaG Plot_35 | ecosystem: Environmental > Terrestrial > Soil > Tropical forest > Bulk soil | place: Panama | collected 2016-02-17
CCGGGCACCGAGCGGGCGATTCTTGAAGCGTTCAAGCCAGGGACGGCCCCGCCTGACAATTACTCGGTTGTTGGTGATGGGCCGGAGGGTGGACGGTCCTGGGGCTTGGGTGTCAGCCCTGATGCCGATCGCGCGGTTCGCTCAGGCACTGGCGGACTGTATTGAGCCGGTTGAACGGCCGCCCGAATTGATTGAGCTTTTTTTGCAAGCGGGCTGCTAAGCCGCAGGGTTCGTTCGGCAAGCGAGGTCAGCTTGGCATCGGCAGCTTTTTCAGCTGGCGCAATCAGGTTGGCCAAGTTGTTTTGCCAACGATCAACGTGCCGTAGCGCGTTATTTCGGCGTAGTAGACATCCCGCAGTTGATGCAGCGCTTTGATGTGTTTCCTGATTTCCCTCATTGTGCATGATTTTGATGGAGCGACATGCTCTCCAACTGTCAATTCTCGCTCACGCCCGGATCCGGGATCAGACCCTGCGGGACGAGGGGTTGCGGCGCAAGTCCAGCGACGCTACATGCGGAACAATTCGAGCCAGGGACGAATCGATGCGTGCAGAAACTCAGAACCTTGCCGAGGATATCAAGCAGTCTGTGCGGCTGCTAAGGAGGCATCTTTGACGTTGATGCTGCGACGCGGCGCTTGGCTGAACTGAACAAAGAATCCGAGGACCTCAGTCTTTGGAACGATCGGTCGCGCGCGCAACGCGTTATGCGGGAGCGCGACGCCCTTGACGATCAGCTAAAAGCAATCGGTCGCATCGAGCAGGAGCTTGAAGATCAGCTTACCTTGCTCGAGCTCGGAGAGGCGGAGAAAGACAAAAAAACAATCGCCGAAGCAGAAGCCGCGCTTAAACGGCTGAAAGTCGAGGTAACTCGGCGCGAGCTTGAGGCGCTCCTGTCTGGCGAAGCCGATGCCAATGATTGTTATCTTGAAGTTCACGCCGGTGCGGGCGGGACCGAGAGCCAGGACTGGGCCAGCATGCTCATGCGTATGTATGTGCGCTGGGCTGAATCGCACAGCTACAAAGTAGAGTGGATCGAAGAAACCGAGGGTGAAGGGGCCGGCATTAAATCGGCAACAGTCGTCGTCAAGGGCCGCAACGCCTATGGATGGCTCAAAAGCGAGAATGGTGTACACCGGCTCGTGCGCATTTCACCTTTCGACGCCAACGCGCGACGGCATACGTCCTTCGCCAGCGTGACAGTATATCCAGTAGTGGATGACCGCATCAAAATTGACATTAAGGAAAGCGAGGTGCGTACCGACGTCATGCGGTCGGGCGGCGCCGGTGGCCAGCACGTGAACAAGACCGAGTCAGCGGTGCGCCTCACACATATGCCGACCAATATTGTGGTGAAGTGCCAGAATGATCGCTCCCAGCATCGCAATCGAGCGATGGCCTGGGATATGCTCCGTGCAAAATTATTTGAAATTGAAATCAAGAGGCGCGGGGAGAAAGCGGCAGCCGAGCAGGCTGCCAAGACCGATATTGGTTGGGGCCATCAAATTCGTTCATACGTTTTGCAGCCCTATCAGATGGTGAAGGATCTGCGCACCGGAATTTCCACATCAAACACCGCTGGAGTGCTCGACGGCGATCTCGATGGATTCATGCAGGCAGCGCTAGCACAAAAAGCTTTCGGTGGTGGACCCGAACAAGTCGAAGATGTGGACTGAGAGCCGTATCAAACTCTGCTCATTCCCGCGTAAGTGGGGGAAAGGGGACGAATGCGAGATCAGCGCTTCTCACCGCCCCCGTTGGGCCCTACGGACATAGTTAAGAAACCTGTAATCCCTTACGGCTATGATTTCATTAGCAATTGCGAGAACTAGAGCTCGCGGGCGGCTGCCAGGACCTCTTCGGCATGTCCCGGAACGCTGACTTTCGGCCAAATCCTGGCGATACAGCCCGCCGCATCGATCAGGAAGGTTTTACGGATCACGCCCATGTACTTGCGCCCGTACATCGATTTCTCGCCCCAAGCGCCGTAAGATGCGAGCATCTTTTTGGTTCCGTCGGAGCCAAGCGCAAACGTGAGCTTATGTTTGGATTTGAACTTGTCTTGTGCCGCTACGGGGTCTGCTGAGACCCCGAGAATCGCGGTACCAGTCTTGGCAAAATTGGCGCGCAGCTGTGAGAATGCGATCGCCTCCTTGGTACAGCCGGGCGTGTCGGCCCGCGGATAGAAATAAAGGACGAGATTGCCGCCCTTGAAATCCTTGAGCGAGACTGTGCCGCCGCCGTCGCGACGAAGCGTGAAGGCCGGTGCCTTCGCACCCGCAACAAGTTCTTGGCCCATATGCCTTCCTTTCGTCGTTTTCGCGCGATCATGTCGTACATGCCACTTGCGCGGGAGGGGCGCAACGGGTTCCACAGATTTGTTCCGTGAGCAGCGCCGGTTTTCCTTTCGGCTATCGGCAAAATACGCGTGCATCGCCAAACGAAGGGCGCGACTTAAGCCATGACAGGTAGCGAGCACGAACGCGGATACCGCGCCCACGTCGCCGCTGTGGGTCATGCGCCGCACCGACGTCGAGTTGTGCCCTGGTTCGGTCGATGGTCGCGGAGCTGGAGCGGCCTGCGGCGCTGGACTTTCAATTTGGTTCGCTCACGTTCCCTGCAACGGCTATTCTGGGGCGTCGCAGCCTGCTTCGTGGTCGCAACACTTTCAGCGCTCGGTCTGTGGTGGCGGTTATCTAGCGGTCCGATCGAGCTTAACCTAGCGACCCCTTGGTTGAAGGCGGCGATCGAGGAGAACTTTGGCGGTAATCACAGTGTCGTCGTCGGCGGCACTCAGCTCGAGCGCGACGAAAAGGGCCGCACTTCACTGCGTTTGCGAGACATCGTCGTGCGCGATGTGGACGGCGCGGTTGTCGCGAGCGCGCCAAAGGCCGAAGTCGGACTTTCCGGAAAAAATCTCCTGATGGGGCGGTTGCGCGCCCAAAGCCTGAATCTTGTCGGCGCCGAAATGTCGGTGCGGATTGAAACCGACGGCCGCCTTACGGTATTTGCTGGCGCTGACAAACGCCCTATCGCGACGGCTGCGCCGACGGCCGGATCGCCGATCATCAGCGCACCGGGTTCAGCTACGACTCCTCAAACGGTGATGCACACAGAGTTCGAAAGTCTCGCGGGTATCATGGCTAGGATCGACGCCGTGGGTGAGACCGGTCTTGACGGGCACGACTTGCGGGAGCTTGGCCTCAAGAATGGCAACCTCGTTGTTGACGATCGGCGCGATGGTAAGCAGTGGAAATTTGAAGGCATTAATGTGAGTCTGACCCGGCCTCGACAAGGCGGTGTTGTTTTTCGGCTCGAGTCTGAAGCTCCAGAGCGTCCTTGGGTGCTGAGCGCGGCGATGCGCCCACTTGCTGACGGCACGCGCTCGGTGGGAATTGAGGCACGCAGGGTTTCGGCGCGTGACATTCTGTTGGCACTGCGGCTCAACGTCGGCAATTTCGACATTGATCTACCCCTATCAGCGAGTATTCGTGCTGAGTTTTCCCGCGAAGGGATACCGCACTCGGTGCAGGGCCAGTTGATCGCCGATGCAGGCACAATCATCGATCGAGTTAACGAAAGACTCAACGTAAATATCGATCGTGCGGATTTTCGACTCAATTGGGATACCCGTCGGCAAAACTTGAGCGTGCCGTTTCAAGTTCAATCGGGCGCCAACCAATTTACCTTGCGTGCGACCTTCGAACCCTCACCCGACCAGACTGGCACGTGGCTCGTTGGCGTGACGCGGGGCGATTCCGTGATCGATCCAATAATTGTCGCGCCTGGCGCGTCGGGAGATGACGAGGGCTTAGCCATCAACCGCATACTCGTACGTGCCCGGATCGATACCACGCGGAAACGTATTGAACTTGAGCAGGGCGATTTCAGCCGCGTCGATACGCGTCCTGCGCATAATATTGGTCTCGCGGTCACCGGACGTCTCGACTATGCCGGCGACGAACTGCACGTTGCTTTCGGTGTCGCAGGCACTCGCATGCCTGCGTCGGCTCTGAAACGGCTTTGGCCGTTTTTTGCTGCCGGCGAGGTTCGGGCATGGGTCGACGAGCATATTTCCGGCGGCATGGTCGAACGCGTCGTGGTTGCCGGCAATGCGCCCCTGGAGGACTTCAAGCACAACGGCCCACCAATACCGGATGACGGGCTATCCGTCGATATCGAGACCAGCGGAACAACGTTGCGCCCCATCGCGAACTTGCCGCCAATTCGTGACGCCGACCTTACTGTCCGCATCCGCGGGCGAAATGCCGTCGTCAATCTCGGCCGCGGCACTGTTGAAGCAGCACCCGGTCGGAGACTTAACATTGCCGGTGGCGTGTTTGAAGTTCCCGATACTCATCCCAAGCCAGCCCCGGCACGTGCAAGCTTCCGTATTGACGGTGGCATGCCGGCTGCTGCCGCGTTGCTTGCAAGCGACGGATTGCGTGATGAAGTCGGTATTACGCCTGATCCGGAATCGACTCGCGGCACGATTGCTGCCCAGGTTGCGGTCAAATTAGCGATCGCACGACCAATGCCGGAGGATGCTTCGAGCTACATGGTCAGTGCGGACCTAACAAATTTTAGCGCCGATAAAATGCTGTTCGGCCAAAAAGTTGAAGCATCAATCCTCAAAGCGGTGGCAACAAGCGACGGGTTTCAACTTAAAGGAGACGTCAAGATCAACGGCACGCCCGCTGCCATAGACCTGCGCAAGCAGAAGGGCGAAGCCGATGCCGATTTGCGCTTACAATCGACGCTAGATGAAGCGACCCGACGCCGGCTTGGTTTGGACCTTGGTACTGCCGTTATCGGTGCCATTCCCATCAAAGTCGTTGGGCGTGTCGGCGACAGCGTGAACGATCAGGGGATGAGCGTGGAAGCGGATCTCACGCCGGTAAAGATCGATAACCTTCTGCCCGGGTGGGTAAAACAAGCCGGCAGGCCGGCACGCGCCACCTACATAATGATGAGGACCGGTAAGACAGTTCGCTTCGACGACCTGAGCATCGACGGGTCGGGCGCGACGGTGCGCGGCTCGGTTGAATTTGACAGCGCGAACGAGCTTGTGTCGGCAAATTTTCCAGTGTTTGCCTTGTCGGACGGTGACAAGCTTAACTTGAAGGCTGATCGGGGCACTGACGGCGCACTGCGCGTGGCCATGCGTGGCGATATCTATGACGGTCGAAATTTTGTGAAATCGTCATTGGCGTCCACTGACAAAACTAAGCAAAAGCAGGACGACCTCGATCTCGATATCAAGCTTGGCACGGTAGCCGGTCATAACGGTGAAACCTTACGCGGCCTCGACCTGAAATTGTCGCGCCGTGGCGGCCGCATCCGTAATTTCGTGATGACGAGCAAGATTGGCCGAGACACGCCACTCAATGGCGATCTACGCGTGCGATCGCGCGACAATCACCAGGTGATTTATTTCGAAACCGATGACGCCGGTGCACTGTTTCGTTTCACCGACATGTACCCGAGGATGTTTGGCGGCCAGATGTGGGTGGCGATGGATCCCCCGACCCAGGAGCAATCACCGCAAATCGGTACGCTCTATATCCGGAAATTTGCCGTGCATGGTGAGCCCGCCCTCGAAAAGGTTGTGTCAGGCGCGCCAGGAAATCCTGGCTCGACTGGTGTCGACTTCTCGGAGATGCGCGCTGATTTTACCCGCTTCCCCGGCAAGATGGCGATTCGAGATGGGGTCGTACGTGGGCCGTTAGTGGGTGCGACGGTGGAAGGAAACATCGACTACATACGCGATGACGTGCACTTGCGCGGCACCTTCGTCCCATTCTACGGGCTCAACAATATGTTCGGGCAGATACCGATTGTCGGTCTGTTTCTTGGCGGCGGCAACAAGGAAGGCCTCCTTGGCATCAACTATGAGGCAGTTGGCCAGCCTAGCGCTCCGCGCATCACGGTCAATCCGGTCAGTGCGATAGCGCCTGGCCTGTTGCGCAAATTCATCCCCTCGCCGGGGACATTCGATCCCAATTTCAGCCCGCCTTCGCGGTAAGGCGACTACTTCCGCTTTAGCTGGAAGTGGCGTTTTTTGCCGAACGATAGAATGTGCACGCCCTCGGGCGTCGCGTTGACATTCGTCAAGATCATCTTTTCGTCGTCAACGACGACACCATTCAATTTAATGCCCCCGCTCTTTATCTGACGGCGAGCTTCACTTGTTGATGACACGGCGCCTGTCGCTACTGCAGCGTTGAGAATTCCGATTCCATTTTCAATCTCGACAGTCGGCAATGTCTCCGCTGGCGCGCCCTCTTCGAAGGTTTTGCGCGCGGTTTCGGCGGCCTGATCCGCGGCGGCGCGGCCGTGCACAAGTGCGGTTGCTTCGGTTGCGAGAACTTTCTTCGCCTCGTTGATCTCGTTTCCTTTCAGGTTTGCCAGACGCGCAATCTCATCTAGCGGCAGCACTGTGAACAACTTAAGGAAGCGTGCAACGTCGCCATCCTCGGTATTGCGCCAGTATTGCCAGTAGTCGTACGGGGTTACCAAGTCAGCATCGAGCCAAACCGCGCCGGCTGCGGTCTTGCCCATCTTTGCGCCAGAAGACGCGGTGATTAGAGGAGCGGTGAGAGCAAACAGTTTTGCATTGAGCATCCGGCGGCCGAGGTCAATGCCGTTGACGATATTACCCCACTGGTCGGAGCCGCCCATCTGGAGGATGCAATTGTAGCGCTTGTTCAGCTCGACAAAGTCGTAGGCCTGCAACACCATATAGTTGAATTCGAGGAACGACAGCTCCTGCTGACGGTCGAGCCGTAGCTTTACGGAATCGAAGGAAAGCATGCGGTTGACCGAGAAATGTCGGCCGACGTCGCGCAGGAAGTCAATATAGTTGAGCTTGTTGAGCCAGTCGGCATTATTGCTCATAACGGCATTACCGCCGCCGCCTTCGAATTTCAGAAATTTGGAAAAGATTGCGCAGATACCTTTGAGGTTTTCGTTGATTGCTTCATCGGTGAGAACCGAACGCGTTTCATCTTTGCCGGACGGGTCGCCGACACGGGTAGTACCTCCGCCCATCAACGTAATCGGGCGGTGGCCGGTCTGCTGCAGCCAATACAACATCATGATCGGCAAGAGTGAGCCGACATGCAGTGACACCGCTGTGCAATCGAAGCCGATATAAGCGGTGATGGTGCCCGCCTTTGCGCGCGCGTCCAGAATATCCGGTTCGGATACCTGATGGATGAAACCTCGTTCCGCAAGAACGTTGAGAAAATCGGATTTATAAGCGCTCATTGCCCAGGCGGCCTTGTCGATTTCGTCGGTGGGTGGTGTAACAGGTCCGATGTCGTTCGGGTCATTTGTTCTTTAGAAATGCCGCGCAAAACCCCGCATCGAATTCCCGGTAGTTGTTGGTGATCTCTTCGCCCTTACGGATGGTACGGCATGCAACGATGTGACCGTTGCGCCAATGCGTGTTGGCATTGTCGGAATGGTTCATATGGTGATCGTGATCCATCGTCAGCAGGATTTCGCCGTCCACCCGGTACCCGTAATTCCGGATGTAATCCCTCGCGGGCCTCGGCAATTTGGCAAATTGTGAAGGCGAGTACACCCTGTCGAAGCCGTCGACAAAACGCCAGACCTTTGTGCCTTTGCTTATGAGCTGGCCAGCAAAAACACCAAGGCCATGGATCGCACTTTTATCGAGGTAAGTTTTAACAAGGAGCATGGGTCATTTCGCGGGCGGCTAGCCGCGTATCGCGCCAATTTGCCCACCGACGCAAACGTTGCTAACCGGCAAACCGGCCAAATTCATGCGGCCGGCTTGCGCTCTGTCTTCAGCCGCTTGTCGAGATAGGCGCTGATCGAAGTAAGCAGCGCTTCCGCCTTGCCGTCAAAGAAATGATTGGCGCCTTGCACAACCTTTTGCTCAATTACGATCCCCTTTTGGGTCTTGAGCTTGTCGACCAGTGTCGTGACGTCCTTATGCGGCACAACCGCGTCCTTATCGCCATGAATGATCAAGCCTGAAGAGGGGCAAGGCGCCAGGAAAGAGAAGTCATAAAGGTTGGCAGGCGGACAGATTGAGATGAAACCTTCGATCTCCGGCCGGCGCATCAGCAGCTGCATGCCGATCCAGGCGCCGAAAGAGAAGCCGGCAATCCAGCAACTTTTCGCCTCCGGATTGATGGTCTGCGCCCAATCGAGCGCAGCTGCGGCGTCAGATAATTCGCCCTGGCCATGGTCGAACGAACCCTGACTGCGACCGACGCCGCGGAAATTGAACCGCAGCGCTGAGAATCCGCGGTGCACAAAGGCATAGTAAAGCTGGTAAATGATTGGGTGGTTCATCGTCCCGCCAAATTGCGGGTGCGGGTGCAGGACTATAGCGATTGGCGCATTTTTCTGTCGCGCAGGGTGATATCGCCCCTCGATACGTCCGGCCGGGCCGGCGAAGATAATTTCAGGCATTGCTGTCGACCTCGGACCGGGCTTGCCGCGGTAGCGGCATCGGATGCTTCTCAATTGGCCGAACTGATGGACCGACCATACAGTTTAGAACTATTCTAGTAATTAGAACTATTCTAGTAATATGAATTCCGCTGTCCCTGGCCTTAACACGCGCTATAAGGACCAGACGATTTCGGGCTTCTAACATGGTCCCTGGGACAAAATGCAAGCTTTTTGCAGGTAGAAGGGGGTAATTAAGTAGTGGCGAGATGCCGTGACTGAACGATTGTATTTCGACTGGAATGCTACCGCTCCGCTGCGCGCCGAGGCGCGCTCCGCAATGAGCGCCGCTCTGGCGCTGACCGGGAACGCCTCGTCTGTACATGCGGAAGGTCGGGCCGTCCATCGTTTGATGGAAGAAGCGCGCGAACAGGTCGCTTGCCTGGTCGGGGCCGACACGAAGAATGTGCTCTTCACCAGCGGTGCGACAGAAGCGAACATGCTTGCACTCACGCCCGCGTTGGAAATTGCAGGGCGCAAAGAACCGCGTGATCGCCTGTTCGTTTCGGCGATCGAGCATCCATCCGTGCGGAGCGGAGGCCGCTTCGCGGCTGAATTTGTCAAGGAGTTGCCGGTCAACAGCGATGGTATCGTCGATGTCGGCGCCCTCACGGATGCCATCAAAAGGGCCGCGCGACCTATGGTTTCGGTGATGCTCGCCAACAACGAAACCGGCATTATCCAGCCCATCTCAGAAATCGCCGAGGCTGTGCACGCCGCATCTGGCGTGTTGCACGTCGATGCCGTGCAAGGCGCCGGACGGATCGTCTGCGACATTGCAGAGCTCGGGGGCGACCTTGTCAGCATTTCTTCGCACAAGCTTGGTGGGCCGCAGGGCGCAGGCGCGCTTATTCGCCGAGCCGACATTCATATTGCCGAGCCGCTGATCAGAGGCGGTGGGCAGGAGCGCGGACAGCGGGCAGGAACTGAAAACGTGGCTGCGATCGCGGGCTTTGGCGCCGCTGCTGCTGCGGTGAAATTGGCGGACGCTACGCGGATGTCGGCACTGCGCGATCGGCTCGAAAAGGGCCTCAAACAGGCGACGCCCCAGGCTGTGATTTTCGGCGCAAATGCCCCACGCCTCCCCAACACCACCTTATTCGCGGTTCCGGGGGTGAAGGCGGAAACTGCTATAATCGCCTTTGATCTCAATGGAATAGCGGTTTCGTCCGGTTCCGCCTGTTCGTCGGGAAAAGTGCAGACCTCGCATGTCCTGGCGGCGATGGGTGCCGACCCCGTGCTGGTCCGTGGCGGTGTGCGCGTCAGCCTGGGTTGGACCACCACGGAAGCTGACGTAGATCGTTTCCTTGAAGCTTGGAATGTCCTTGCAAGAGCACTACTTAAGGAAAGAAACGGCATTGCCGCCTGAGGCGGCCAAAGCGCGACACCATCAACCACGGGAACCAGCGCACCGAGATAGCGCGAGCACTATAACCGACAAATCCAACCCGCGGTCCTTGCAACCGTGAGCGGAGGGAAGAATGCCGGCTGTACAAGAGACCGTCGAGCAGGTCCGCCGTATCGACGTTGATCAATA
>Ga0126383_10003850_pt1 | contig 10022 bp, 8 predicted proteins | sample PanSoiMetPlot_35_FD_96882 | JGI IMG/M metagenome (GOLD analysis project Ga0126383, IMG submission 96882) | Tropical forest soil microbial communities from Panama - MetaG Plot_35 | ecosystem: Environmental > Terrestrial > Soil > Tropical forest > Bulk soil | place: Panama | collected 2016-02-17
GTAGGCGTGGCCTTTCATGATCATGTGCAACATTTGCCGGTATCGTTTTTTGACGAGCACCGCTCGGGTGAAATAGCAAGTCGCTTCAACGATATTCGTTCCGCGCTTCGCGTCGTGATCACGTTCCTGCAGACGATAGCGACTAATGCCATTTATCTGGTTCTAGTTCCACCCGTGCTGTTTGCAAAACAGTGGCAACTCGCGATAGTCGCGGCGCTGGCGATTCCGATAACTGGCTACCTAACTTATAGACAGTCAATATTCACTTATCGAAACGCAAAACGAAATGCTGAGCTACAGGCTGAGGTCCAGGCATTTCAGACAGAGACGTTCAGTAACATCAGGTGGCTGAAGGCTCTCAGCTTGGAACGATACGCCTATGGCAGATTCAAGGGAATGCTCGGCGATCTGGCAGTGCTTCAACGAAAGATAGCAAGGACCACCAGGTTTTATAACAGCCTGAACGGCTTAACCAGAGCGGCGAGCGCCAGTATGTGCATGTGGTTTGGTTGGCGATTTGTGCTCGATGGCCGTTTAACTTTGGGGCAGTTCATTGCCTTCATGGTCTATTTGACCTATTTACATAACCCCATCGCAGACTTGGTAATTGGCTTCACCGGCATTCAAGAAACGTTAGTGACGTTCGAAAGAGTCCGCGACTGCTTGGATCTGCCAAGAGAGGACCTCGTGTGGTCGGCTCAGTCTTTTAGGCGCGATACTTTCAAGGTAACACCGGGCGACATCGAGCTTCGGGACGTGAGGTTCGCGTATTTGAATTCACCACCGGTACTTGATCGAGTGAACCTCGTGTTTTCCGCCGGAACGGTCAACGCTTTGATTGGGCCAAGTGGTGCTGGTAAAACGACGCTGCTTCGACTCTTGATGGGCTTTTACAAGCCTGCTGCTGGAATCATCAAGATGGGGGGCACCGATATCTTGAGCATTCAGCTTGAGGATTTGCGCAGTCAGATTTCGGCCGTTTGGCAGGATGCGGGTCTGCTGAGCGGATCGCTTTGGGAGAACTTGACGTTCGGAGCAACTAACCCCTCGAAGCGCGAGGTTGATCATATCGTCGAACTTTGTCAGTTGGATCGATTTGTGGCGTCGCTTTCAGAAGGCTATGCGACGCAGATTGGCGAGCGCGGAACGATGCTTTCCGCCGGCCAGCGACAGCGGCTGGCCATTGCCCAGGCCCTGCTACGAAATACGCCGGTGATTTTGTTTGATGAGGCCACTGCGAATATTGATCTCGAGACCGAAGCTGAGATTCTTGGCTCCGTGCTATCGGAGTTCCGGGACAGATTGATCGTCTTTGCCACCCACAGAATTAGCGCTGCGGTTCTGGCCGATAATGTTTATTTGTGTGATCGCGGCACAGTCGACGACGTCACTGAGAAGATTAAGGTCAGCGAGATCCATAAGAACGCGATCCTGCCGCTATGGCCCAGCCTTGAGACTGCCGCATTAGCAGGATCAGGAAACGTTATCAAGCGGGTCGAAGGGCTGGTTCTGCCAACGCTTGATTCGGCATGATTTCTAAGCAGGAGAAAAGCAACGTGCAAACCGTAATGGTCCCGCCACGAGACATGGCCGTCCTCCCCCTCACCCTTGGAGGTGCGACTCCTATAACCCTCATGCCAAGCCTCCTTGCCTGGGAGCAGCCTGAGATAGTCCTGACGCAGATACGCGGTTGGTATCTCGGTTGGGCGCGCCGGACGATGCTTCGAATCTTCGAAGAGATCGGGCGTAGGGATGCGAAGACGGCCGACCGGCTGCATACGTATTTTGATGAACTCCCCGAGTTGGGCCAAAGCCGATTTCTGTTAGCCCCGGAGATCTATAGTCGAGTCCTGGATTGCCTGCGAGATCGCGATGATTTAGACGGGCATGTTCCGTTTTTCCTGACCAGCCTCAGGGCCGAGCGAATGCTGAGCGGAATTGGTGATGCCCCTGAAGGATGCTGGTCTGCGCTGGGCGACTTCTACATTGATGGGAGCGAGTCACTTGATCCGTCCCGCCAGCAGTCGAACTTGAAAGCGAGCTTTGCGGCACCACGTGTCGGAGATGTGCCGATAGACTTAACCAGTCCCTATTGCCAATACCTCAATTCAATGCAAGATTGTCCTTTCGTGCCTTACACACCGATGGAAGAGACCTTGTTACGTACTCATCTGGAAGCCGCGTTGGCCAAAATCGCGTTTGTGCGCGAGTCGGCCGCGCGACTCTTCACTTTTTTCGTCGCTGTCTTGGTCGCCCGCAAGAATCCGTTGAAGCCAAGAAATGCGGGCTCCTCGAGTTCTACTTCGCATGTGGGGCGAATTGTCTTTCGCAACGGTCATATCATGAGCATTGCCCGAACGGCTGATTGTCTCGTGCACGAAGCGATTCACACAATTCTGGCAGTGCTGGAGGTGTCGGAACCCTTTGCGGATCATCCCGAGCCGTCTTACCCGGATGTGCTTGTTCGCTCGCCTTGGACGAACAATGAGATACCACGCCGGATCTATATACACGCCTGCTTTGTATGGTACGGATTGGCAAAATTCTGGAAGGCCGCGCGGCAAACGGACGCGTTTCCACTGGAGTTAGTGAACAAACAATTGGCCACGGCGTTGGGCGGATTCAGGGTCACCGATCCGGTCGACCGCTTGTTGCCATATCGTGACGCAATTCGTCCCACCACTTTGAAAGTAATAGCCTCGCTCCGATGTGATTTGGAAAAGAGTCATGATCTGGATTACGAGCCGGCGACTGAAGACTCAGTTTAAGCGATCCAAAAACAGTCATGATCAACAGCATTCTCGCAGACACCCTGGCCTACCTGAAGGAACTCCCAAACCTATCAAAAAGACGGATTGCGGAATTACACCTGAGCCGCTATTTCACTGTCGTTGAGCTTGACGATGGCAGCGTAGGCTCGTGCATGAGTTACTATTGGCTGCCTGACTCGACCCTGGCTGAGGCGGAGTCGCAGATTAGTAAATGTATTGCCCCCGACCTTTTTGCAGTTACGGATCAGTCAGCCCTGAATGAGGCCCTCGCAAATCAGATTCCCAACGAGGCCCAGAGGTATTTCGTGGTCACTTCTCTGGCGGCAAGCGTTGCCAGCGCGCTTTCGGCGCAATTCATTGCGATGGGCGGAAACGAAGTGTTCGAGGTTGTTAAGAACCGACCAGTCGACTGGGTCGACGGCGTGGACACGGCGCTCGTCATTGGGTTCGGCGGTTATCTTGGACCGCTGGCGGCCGAGAAAGGGATTTCAAAGCTTCATGTCGTCGACCTGACCTACGATCGGCGCCGAGCTAATTTGGATGCTCAGATTACAAGCTACCGGGAGAAATTCCCGGGAAAAACAATAACCGTGTCCACGCAGCTAGGCGACGGAAACCAGTTACGAGATTTTGATCTGGTTTCAATTACAGGGTCGACTTTGTCCAACGGTAGTTTAGAAGGGATTCTGGCTGAAACGAGGAATGATTCTAGGGTGATTCTCCAGGGGCAAAGCGCCGGCCTTTACCCAAAATACCTTTTTCAAAGAGGTATCAATTGGATCGCGACGACGATCAAGCCAAGAGAACTCACCAGGCGCGCGCGCGGGGATTATAGTGGCAGCGCGCTTCGTCCCCTTTTAGAGGGAGGGTTGCCATGGGTTTATCTGCTGCCTCGTGGCCAGTAGTCGACACTTTAAACGACAAGGTATAGGCATTGTTTGTTCGCAGAGACTTCAGTCTTAGACTGGTTGAACCGTCCGATCTTCGAAAGATGCTGGATTGGCATCATGCGCCACACGTCCAGGCAGCCTGCTTCAGCGAATACGAAACGACCTTAGAAGAATTCGGAGAACGGTTTGAGGCCATCGCCGCCGATAAGCGCAACCGGTACCTGATTTTCGAGCGGCAGCAGAGCGCATTGGGAATAGTAAACTTTCAAGACATCGACAGAAGACACTCCCGGGCACAATGGGGACTGTATCTTGGCGAAAAAGATCAGCCAAAGGCCACCGGTACAGTGCTCGGCTACTGCGGCCTGAATTACGGTTTCAAGGTATTAGGATTGCGCCGAATAACGGCGGAAGTAATGGAAAGTAATTCGAAAGCCATTAGCCTGCATAGGCGGCTGGGGTTTGTTCAGGAAGGGTGCTTCCGCGCGCATGTTCTTAAGGACGGCAAGTACCATGATGTTCTCACTCTCGCGTTGTTCGCTGATGCTTGGCAAACACTGCATCGGCCAAGATTGGGCGAAGCGCTCTTCTCGGATTGGACCAACAACATGAGTGGGAATCAAAACAAAGAACGGCATATGATTACATCCTAGACCTCTTCAGCAATGGACTCTCATGGACTCTATCAGCGGCCCGGCAATCGCTCTGGCATGAGGCTGCTTGACCCAGGCGGCGCCGGTAATCGTTCATCAGCGTTGAAGAGTCTTGCCCGGAAACTGAAAGTCGCGTTTCCTGTTCTAATCGCGGTCCTCTTTGTCTTCGCACCACCGAGCGGTGGCCAAACCAGAACTCTTAATCTCGGTGGCGTTCTCGTTTCAGTCTCAGACTCGCGTACGGCACAGGTCTTTCATATCGTGGACCAGATGTCACAATGGGATGAAGGCGTTCATCATGAATATGTCCGTTGGGCGACCAGGACATTAGCTCTCAGCCAGGAGGATCAACAGCTACTTCAGAAGCACGCTGAGCTGCGACGAGCGCGGGGCTGGGGTAATGGGTTTGAACAGACATTCTACGTTGCTTACTCGATTGAAGAGGCCGCCCAACGCGGGGTCGACGAGCAATTGATCTCGCCGGAGGAAGCCGCTAGTGAGAAAACGATCTTGTTGCACTTCCTACCGATCCTGTCAGGATTCCTTGACGCAAAGGCTCCTCAAGTAGCTGGATTTCGCGCCCGCCTGGAAGCGGAAGGAAGAAAGATTGCGCCGGTCGTGAGAAAACTTGTTCGCTTTTCCGAAACTAAAGGCATAGTAAGAGTGCCGCTATTCCTGGTACCGAACCCGGAAGAGGGCAGTGGTGGGGGTGGTTACAACGGCGGACGACTGGTGGTTGAGATTCAAAAAGAGCCGGACCCGCTTCCGATCCTTTTCCATGAATCTCTACACGCGCTGCTTTGGCAACATCAGGAAACGATCAAAGCCGCGGCGGAATCGGTTGGACTCAGCTGGGACGAGCTAAATGAGGGAATCGCCCACGCCTTCTCTCCGGGTCTGACTGATAACCCCCAACAATCGGATACGCTTTCGGAGAGGTTGGCGAAAAACTTCCAAAGGAACATATCGGCATCGGAAGGTTATGCACAATCCAAAAAGTATATCGTCGCCCTTATCATCCGTCCGCTGTTGCGTTGGGCGCTCAACCACCACGAAACATTCAGTCGTTTTCTGCCGAAGGCTATTAAGGAGCTACAAGGCTTTAAGTGGCTGCAGCCAGCGGGTAAACCGGCCAACAGCCCTCCCGCTTCTTCAGCACGCTCTGAGAACATTCAAGTTTTCTGGACCCATCGTGATCAGCAGGAAACGAAAACAGCTCAAGCCCGGGAAGTCTCTACTTATGACTGGTCCTAAATTAGGAAGGATTACTTGTAGACCTTCCCAGGGGCGTACTTAATCTTTGAGCGGCCGCCTGCGCTCCCACACACGCGTTCCGCCAAGTCCAATTCATCTGTTAGGCGAACATCTTTTGCATCGTGCAGGACGACGTCATCAAAGCGAATAACAGTCGGCCATCATTGATTTCTCCATATGGTGGAAGATTGGTCAATCTGATCGCTGCGGCTTCCGATCTACAGGCGCTGAAACGATATGCGAATGGCTTACCGGAAATTCGTCTTTCGGAACGCTCAGTGTGCGATCTCGAGTTATTAGCGTCGGGTTCATTCTCACCTCTGGACCGTTTCGTGGGGAAGCAAGACTTCGACAGAATTCTTAACGAAATGCGGTTGACGAGCGGCCATGTCTTTCCGATTCCGGTCGTTCTAACTGTGAACTCTGAAGCTGCAATAAAGCTTGGCGAAGACGTTGCGCTTGTCGATGCCCATAATGAACGGTTGGCAATCATGAAAGTTGAAGAAATCTACGAATGGAATTTTCATGAAACAGTCCGCCGACTATTGGGAACCGAAGACTTACGACATCCACTTGTTCCTGAGATGAAGAACTCGGGCCGGTTTAATGTATCCGGTCCGTTGACCATTCTGCAGCTTCCGCGTCATCACGATTTCAGATATCTGCGGTTGACTCCCGCGCAATCACGTGAACGTCTCGCCGCACTCGGTCATTCGAATGTGGTCGCTTTTCAAACTCGTAATCCTTTGCATCGAGCCCATGAGGAGCTCACGAAGTTGGCCGTCGACAAAATTGACGGATCTCTTCTGCTTCACCCAGCCATAGGCAAGACAATGGCTGGAGATGTGGACAGTTTTACTCGGGTGAGAACCTATCAAGCGTTAATTAAGCAGTATTACGATCCGTCGAGGACGTTACTGTCTCTTTTGCCCCTGGCGATGAGATTTGCTGGGCCAAGAGAAGCGGTTTGGCACGCCGTCATTAGACGCAATTTTGGCGCTAACTATTTCATAGTTGGGCGGGACCATGCTAGTCCCGGAGTCGACTCCACGGGTAAACCGTTTTACGATCCGCTGGAGGCCAAAAGTTTATTGGAGAAATTTTCGTCGGAAATAGGAGTCCGGATCATTCCCTTTACGGAACTGGTGTACCTACCCGCCGATGGCAAATATGTTGACGCAGCGCCGGTTAATGTGGGCTGTTCCATCGCGCTTTCCGGAAAACAACTGCGTGAAAAGTATTTGAATGTCGGCATTCGTCCGCCCGAGTGGCTGGTACGACCGGAAGTGGCGGAAATATTAATGGACGCGTATCCGCCTAAATATCGACAAGGAGCGTGCGTGTGGTTTACCGGCCTTAGTGGTTCTGGTAAGTCTACAACAGCCGAACTGCTAAGAGTGAAACTGTTAGAATACGGGAGGAAAGTGACTTTACTTGATGGTGACGTGGTTCGGACCTACCTTTCAAGTGGACTTACTTTTAGTAGGGCTGATCGAGATACTCATGTTAGAAGACTTGGTTGTGTTTCATCTGAAATCGTCCGACATGGCGGGATCGTCATCTGTGCTGCAATTAGTCCGTATCGAACAACACGAAACGAAGTTCGTCACATGGTGGGCGACGATCACTTCATCGAAGTTTTTGTAGACACCCCGCTGGTCGTATGTGAACAGCGTGATCCCAAAGGACTATATGTTAAGGCGCGGCGCGGTGAATTACTGGGATTTACAGGAATTGATGACCCCTATGAATTGCCATTGGAGCCAAATATTAAACTCGATACAGTTCTCAAATCAGCTGAAGACAACGCGCAGCTGATTCTGCACTACTTGCAGTGCAAGGGCTTTGTGCGCGACGAAGGCCTCTCGAACCCACCATCGTGAAATACCGGGTACCTCTAATGGATGACTTAGACCGGACCCCAGCAGGAAGAGATCTGGCGCTTGGTTAACAGACGTTTGGCAGACCGCCTGATAGCTTTAGATTACGGGCACAGGGTGCGCATTCCTAAGACGAGTCTCGCCCAACGGGTTCCTGGAGCCCTTCAGCAGCCCCAGCGGGTAAAGGGACTTCATCGAAGCTTCGAATTTGCGGGTTAGGTCCGGTGGATCGGAAGTGATTTCCCGGTCTGACACAGAGAAGCGTCTGCATACCGGCAGTACTTGCGGCACCCAACTCGGCCATAACATCAGAGATAAACAGAATTTCTTGTGTCGATCGGCTGAGCGCGACTGCGATTTCCTTATAGCTGTTGGACGCCGTCTTTGACCCGGTCGTAGTGTCGAAATAATAGTCAATTAGATGGGTGAGGTCGCCCACTTCGGTGTGTGCGAAAAGAAGTTGCTGCGCCAATATGCTGCCGGAAGAGAAAATGCCAACTTCCAAACCCGCACTGCGCCAACGCGCCAACGCCGGAGCAACATCTCCGAAAATCGGCGCCTTAAGACTTCCGTCGACATATCCCGATCTCCATATTTTTCCCTGCAATGACTTCAGAACGGTGGATTTCCGGTCGCGATCAATTAGCCATTGAACGTAGGCGATGATGGACTCGATCCTTTTGGGTCCATCGATGAGCGTTGGCGGATCATGCTGTTGGGCCATATCGTTTGCGTGTTCCTGCTCGAGATCGGCAATTAGCTGGTGCGTATCCGTCGTTCCAGCATGGGCTCTCAGATAATCTCCTATATGTGTTCTGGCAAACGGGAACAGAACTTCATGAACAAATGCGATAGGAGTTGTCGTGCCCTCGACATCAAGCAAGATAGCGCGAACCGGAACCGGGTCCGGTTGCGTGATTTGAATTCCGTTCAATGGCGCGGGGGAAGTCATAATTTCGCGCCAGCATCGCGCGCAAGATGTGTGACTCCGAAACAAATCGGAAGAAAGTCGCGCTCGTTGCCGCTGTTCGTGTAATAAGGGGTCCAACCGGCTGTATCCTGAAACAAACGAATCGCCCTGATGCGGCGATCAGCGCAGAGATTAAACCAGTGGCGCGTACGGCGAGGCACGCGAATCAGATCGCCGGGTTCAACCTCGATTGCTACGACTGGTTTTTGCGCCGGTCGGATATGGAACAGCCCACGGCCATCAATTATGAATCGCACTTCATCTTCATTATGCCAATGTTCCCGATTGAATTTGCCTAGCATCTCCTCCAAGCCCGGCGTCTCCGGCGTGACATCGATTACGTCAGCAGTGACGTAGCCGGCGCGGCTGCTTAGTTGTGCAATTTCCTTTTCGTAAGCTCGAATGATTTCATCCGCCGGCGCGTGGGTTGCGACAAGATGTTCGGGTCGCCACTGCTCGTATTCAATTGAGCAAGTTAACAAATAAGCGGCAATAGCGTCGGGATCGGTTAGAACTAGGTTTTCATCTGTGATGGTTAGTCTTGCCATGGTCAATCTCCGTCACGACGTGCTCTGGGTGAGGTAAAGAGGATTCAAGTTTCAGGGCGCCACTTCACGTCAACTGTTTCGCATCGAATGCGCCCGGCCAACTGCTTCCAGCAGGAACTCGATTATCTCGACATGCCTTTTGGCTTCCGTGAGATCTCGGCCCCACGTGTAGAGTCCATGCCGTCGAAGCAAAAAGCCATGGACCTGTGGGCAGCGTTGGAGCGTCTCGCTTACGTTCGCAGCCAGAGCGCGCATGTCCTGTGAGTTTTCAATGATTGGCAGGTACTCTCGATGCGTGTGGGTTTTAACGCCAGTCAATCCTTTCAGCATCTCGTAGCCTTCAATTACCACGAACCCATCGGTAGCGTAAAGGTCAGAGAGCAGGGTACTCCAAATTGAATGAGTATGAAGTACTGCGGCGGCGCCACGTTCCTTTACGATTTGAATGTGCAAAAAGCTTTCGTCCGAAGGCTCGGCGGTATGTTCGCTGACGACGGCAGCGTTCTCATCAATCAACAGAATGTGCTCGGCTCGTACTTCGGACTTATCGACCCCGCTGGGGCTAATCGCCAGACATAAAGGTTCCGTTTTGACCACCGCGCTGAAGTTTCCACTCGTGCCCAGCATCCATCCGCGCGCGTGGAAACAACCTGCCGCGGCAACCAGACCGAAAGCAATCTGACTGATCTCGGATGACACGCAAAACAAGATGCCCCAAGGCATCGTTCTGCGCAAGTTAGCGTGCGCGCCAAACTGAAAAGTTTCTTAAAGTTCTTCGAAAGATGGAGGACTTTATTTTTGTCGATGCTCCTCCCGCACTCGCGTTTGGCAACTTATAACTGGAGAGCTGGATTGTTCCTCACTGAAACGAAGCACTTCCACTCAGCGAATAGATTTGACAGGTTTGGTAGAATGGTAGAATGACAAGTTCATCAGGAACCGAGACAAGAACCGAGACAACGGGGAATGATGACGCGTTCGTCTAAAGAGGCGTTGCAAGTGTTGGACTTACGAAGCAAGCGGGCGTAACTCAATGGTAGAGTGTCAGCTTCCCAA
>Ga0126383_10003851_pt1 | contig 10022 bp, 8 predicted proteins | sample PanSoiMetPlot_35_FD_96882 | JGI IMG/M metagenome (GOLD analysis project Ga0126383, IMG submission 96882) | Tropical forest soil microbial communities from Panama - MetaG Plot_35 | ecosystem: Environmental > Terrestrial > Soil > Tropical forest > Bulk soil | place: Panama | collected 2016-02-17
CCGCCGACTCCGGAAAATGTCACCGGCCCGGACGCAAGACCTTCGATGGCCGCCATCAGAGACGCACCGAGACGATCGCCCGACTCCTCGCCCGCGATCAGGAAAATGCGCATTCCTGAGGGACGTTCGGTGCCCCCCGATCGCCGGTCATCGCGCGCAGCCGTGCCGTTCATGCGGGCGCCTCCGGATCGGGGTGCCCGACCACGAACAGACCGGCGCGGTCGGCAACCTCGACAAGGCGCTGGGGCTCAGCCACGATGGTGGCGCGCGCAACCACTGCAATGCCGGCGAGCCCAGCCGCTGCGGCGCGCGCGATGGTGTCTGGCCCGATCGACGGCAGGTCGAACCGGCGATCCTGGCGACGCTTGGGAGCTTTCACGAGCACGCCGACACCGGCCGCAAGCGCAATCCGGCCGGCCTCGCGCATGGCCGCAATGCGGTCCAACATAGCGTCCGTGCCCTCTGCAGCCTCGATCGCCAACACGCGATGACCGGCAATGACTGCGGCTTGGCCAACATCGAACGCGCTCATCGCGGTCAGCAAGGCGAATCCATGACCGATGTCGTCCTCGGCGGCCGCGTCGGGCGTAACGCGTCCGAGCGCGCCGACCGGTGCGGTGATTTCCGGCGCCACCTCGTGGGCGCCAACAACCCGGAAACCGGCATTCTCGAACATGCGGCCAACGCCGGAGAGGAGATGATCGTCACCGCCGCGGAACGAACGAATGATCATAGGCATTCGCATCAGAGTGCCCCAGTCAAGGCGCAACTGCATGATCGAGGGCCTGACCAGGCCACCGACCAGGACGAGATCACGGCAGCGTTCCGCACCGGCGAGCCGACAAAAACGCCCAAATTGGCCGAGCGCGATCCAGTGATGTGGATATGCCTTCACGGCTGCTGCGTCGGCCCATCCGCGCAGCGCAAACAGCACGACGGATTGGCCTCGGCGCATCACCGTGTCGGCGACCGCATACGGTACCGTTCCGCTGCCACAAATGATTCCAAGAGGGGCGCCGGTCAGCGTATCGGTTGGAATGTCGGTGCGCTGATCTCTCGACGCGTTGCGCGCAACATCGACAAGCTTGGATATCATGGGACTCGACGCGGTCACGCTTCCTGTTCCGCGCTGGCGCTGGTGCGGCGGACGGCGTTCGCAAGCGGCCTTGTACCACCGCGAATAAAGGCGAGAACGCTGCCGACCAGCCGGTCGTCCGAACATTTTTCCTCGACCCGCGCCAAACGATCGCGAAACATGCCATCGCCCAGAAATAAATCTCGATAGGCTTCACGCAGGCGCAAAATCTCCGCCTTCGTAAAGCCGCGCCGCCGCAAGCCGATCACGTTGATTCCTATCAAGTTTGCCAGCGGCCCCTGCGCCATACCCCACGGAATGATGTCGGCGCGAACGCCGCTCAGACCTACAATCATAGCACTCTCGCCGATCCGAACGAACTGGCGCACCGCGCATTGGCCGCCCAGAAAACTGTGGTCGCCGACGCTGACATGGCCGCCGATCACGGCATTGTTGGCGAACGTGACGTCGCTGCCGACCTTGCAATCGTGGGCGACATGTGAGCCGGCCATGAGAACACAACGATCGCCGATTTCGGTCACGCCGCGATCCTCCTCGGTGCCGGTGTTGACGGTTACGTTCTCACGAATATCGCAGTCCGTCCCGATCACAAGCCTCGTCGGCCCGCCACGATATTTGACCGATTGCGGCGGCGTACCGAGCGAGGCGAACGGATGGATGACGGTGCGCGCCCCGATGGTGGTGTGGCCGGTGACATGCACATTGGCGATAAGGCGACACCCCTCGCCCACAATCACCTCGGGGCCGAGGACGCAGTATGGGCCGATCCACGCGCCGTCCCGGATCCGGGCACCCGGCGCGACGCGTGCCGTCGGATCAATCGCGCTCATCGCCGACTCATAAGTTGTTGATGATTGCGCCGACCACGGCTTCGGCCACAATCCGCCCGGCAACCTTGGCTTCGCCGCGATACCACCACATGTTTCTGCGCCTTGCGGTCTTGGTCATGTGATATTCGACGGTATCTCCCGGATAGACAGGCTTGCGGAACTTTGCCTTGTCGATAGTAAGAAAATACGGGGCAGTTCCCGCTCCTTGCCGGCCAAGCACTTGCATGCAGATAACGCCGGCGGTCTGGGCCATGCCCTCGATCATTAGTACACCGGGAAATACCGGATTGCCTGGGAAGTGGCCTTGGAATTGCGGCTCGTTGGCCGTTACGTTCTTGATGCCAATGGCGAAGTCGTCACCCCGAATGGCGATGATGCGATCGACCATCAGGAACGGGTAGCGATGCGGAATGGCGCGGAGGATGCCCGCAATATCGATCGCCTCAAGCGTGCTGCCAACTTGGTTCATATTCCCGGACCTTAGTGCGAGCCGGGGTGCTCGCCATCCGTCTTTTCTAATGTCGGTTGGCGCGCCGCCAACCGTTCTAACAAGAAGACTTCCCGCATCCACTGTTTCACCGGTTTGGCTGGAAAGCCGCCATAGCGCGCCCCGGGCGGGACGTCGCGGGAGACGATAGCGGTAGCCGCAATCTGCGCACCTTCCCCGATGGTGACGTGATTGTTCACTCCGACCCGGGCGCCAAGCACAACGAAATCCTCAAGCGTTGCGCTGCCTGAAATTCCAACTTGAGCGACAAGCACGCAATGCCTTCCGATGGCGACATTGTGGCCGATCTGCACCAAGTTGTCGATCTTTGTACCTTCACCGATCACGGTGTCTCGGTTGGCACCGCGATCGATCGTGCTGCTGGCTCCGATTTCGACATCATCCTGAACGATGACGCGGCCGATCTGCGGCACTTTCGTATGTGCGTGTCGCCCCAGCGCATAGCCAAACCCGTCCTGGCCTAGCCGGCAGCCCGGATGAACGATCACCCGATCACCGATCAGGGTATGCAGGATCGAGCTCTGCGCGCCGATTGAACAGTTGCGCCCGATGCGTACGCTCGGCCCTATCACGGCATTGGCGGCGACGACCGTGCCGGTGCCGATTTCCACGCCTGGTCCAACCACGACGCCCGGATCGAGCGAAACGCCGGATTCAAGTCGAGCCGATGGATGCACGTGGGCGCCAGTCGCAATGCCGGCAGCTGCGAACACCAATAACGGCCGCAGCGAATCAGGAAACAAAATTCGCGCGATGGCGACGAAAGCGCGGTAAGGCTCGTCGATCAAGAGCACGGCGAGTTCAGGCCGCGTCCTTTTTGCAAACCGTGGCGCAAGAAAGCAGGCACCCGCGCGCGTACTGGCAAGCTCGTCGAGGTATTTCGCATTGTCGAAAAACGTGAGGTCGGTTGCACGAGCGGAATCGAGCGGTGCAATATTGGTGACGGCGCGGCCGAGCGGCACGCCCTCAGCCGGTTGCGCCCCCGTGATGGTCGCAATCTCGGCTATCGTCAGCGATTTCGCGCTTTTGAAAAACAGCGATTCGGTCATTTCGGATGCCAGATGTCAGATGCCAGATATCAGATGACAAACATCAGATTCCGTCATCTTACCTCTGACATCTGTCATCCGCTAAAATCTGGTCCCGCCTCCGAACCGGAATATCTGCGTGCGGTCAAAGCTTTCCTTGGTCAGCGCGTAGGCCAAGTCGAAGCGCAGCGGACCGAACGGCGAATCCCAGATCAGGCCGACGCCGACCGACGACCTGATGTTGCCGTTGCCGCTCGGTGTCAGTGTTTCGTTGGTCACGTCCCAGGAGGTCGGCCCGACGTAATTCAACAACTGGCCTGCGTCGGCGAACACAGCAAATTTCATGCCGAAGTCTTTCGGGGCAAAGAACATCGGCGTCTGAAATTCCACAGTGGTCGCCCAGTAGAGCGAGCCGCCAAGAGGGTCGCCCTGGGGAAAGCCGAACGCCCGTTGGGTGAGGTCCCGCGGTCCAAAGCCGGCCGGGGCAAATCCGCGCACCAAATTCGGTCCGCCCTGGAAGTGATCCAGCATGCGCAGGCCTTCGCCTCCCCAACCGGTGGCATAGCCGCCCTGGGCGCGCCACACACCAACGATATCCGGAAAGATTTCATTGTAGAGACGCGAGTCGAGCGTCGACTTGACGAAATTCACGTCGCCACCGGCGCCCGCGCCGTCCTGCTTGAGTTCGATGAGCAAACCACTTGTTGGGCTCTTGTTGTTGTCGAGCGTATTGTAGGCGAGCGTGTAGCCAAGGGACGACACGAACACAGGTCCCTGCGCCAGTTCCTTACGCACGGCCAATGAGGCTTCGCCGTCCTGGAAGCAGTTCTGTTGGACTGGGTTTGCTGAAAACGGTAGACCCGTTGCGGGGTCAATAAGCCCGGTTTTGTCTGGTGTTGGGAACGTGCCCAAAGCACTGTTCGGATTCCGATCGTTACAGTTATCCAAATGAAACGGCAGCGATATCTCCTGCCGATAGGCAGTATACCGCAGTTGAGTCGACACATTCTCCGTGATCGGAATGCCCAACTTGAGATCGCCACCGATCGTTTTCGACAGGTAGGACAAGTACTGGCTCGATGTCGTCTGCTTGAAGAAAAAATCGGTGCCGAAAGCCAACCGCTGATCGAAAAAATAGGGTTCAACGAATGACAAGTCGAAGCCGCGGGCGCGTTGGCCGTATTGTAACGCCACTTTCGCCACCTGCCCGCGTCCGAGCAGGTTGCGTTCGCCGAGCGAGACCTCGCCGATGATTCCGTCCGCCGTCGAATAACCGCCTGCGAATGAGAACTCGCCCGTGGACTGCTCTTCGACCTCGCAATTGACAATGATGCGGTCGGGCGCGGAACCGGGTTCGTTGGTGATTTTCACCGTCTTGAAGTAACCCAGGTTCTTGATCCGACGCTCGGCGCGGTCCACGAGCGCCCGGTTGTACGGATCGCCCTCGACGATGTCGAACTCACGGCGAATCACATAGTCCCGTGTGCGTGTATTGCCCTTGATGTTGATGCGTTCGATATAGACACGCGGACCTTCCTCGACCACGAATGTGACATCGACGGTTCGGTTCGCGACGTTGCGTTCACCGCGTGGGCGAACGGCAGCAAAGGGATAGCCTCGTTTTGCCACCTCAATGGTTGAGTCTTCCACCGACTTCTCGATCGCATCGGCGTTGTAGACCCTGCCGGCCTCGACACGCAGCTTGTAGCGCAAGGATTCCGGCGGGACTGCCGGCACTGTCGACTGAATGTTGACGGCGCCGAAATGATATTGGAGGCCCTCATCGATGGTGAAAGTGATAATGAAGCCCTTGTTCTCCGGGTCGTATTCTCCGACCGCCGACACGATGCGCACATCAGCAAATCCGTTCCTGAGATAGAAGCGCCGCAGCAAATCACGGTCAACCTCGATCCGATCCGGATCGTATATGTCGTTTGATTTTAAGAAGCTGAGCCAGTTGGATACGCCTGTCTTGATCACGTCTCGCAGACGGTAATCCGAAAAAGCATTGTTGCCGACAAAGATGATCCTCTCGACGCCGGTCTTGGCACCCTCGGTGACTTCATAAACAAGATCGACGCGGCCATTTGGCAGTTCGATAACTTTTGGTTCGACCCGGACGTCATAGCGCCCGGTGTGCTGGTAGACCTCGATAATTCGCTGCACGTCGTTCTGGACCGTCGCGCGCGAAAATGTCCCCCTCGCCTTGGATTGGACCTCGGCGGCAAGTTGCTCGTCCTTCACCTTCTTGTTGCCTTCGAAGGCGACCCGGTTGATGACCGGGTTTTCCACAACGGTTACGAGAATCCGCCCATTGCCGGGTGTGATACGAACATCCTGGAAAAGGCCGGTCGCATAAAGCGCCTTCAGCGCGGAGTCGATCTTGGCCGAATCCAAGCGCTCGCTTCCGCCGACCCGGAAATAGGAACGAATAGTATCAGCCTCAACCCGGCGGTTGCCTTCGATATCGATACGCGTCTGGACAGACTGCGCAATGCCCACCCCGGCGGTCCCGATCGAGACCGCGACGGAGCCGAGTACACCGGCACACAACAAACCCGCAACCACGCTGATCTGCGCCAGACGTCCCCGCCCCAAGCGTACGCTCATTCCCATCCCCAAAGCGTCCCCATATTCCAAGCCTTGCCCGATCAAGGAATCCCTAGTCGCTTTTTACAGGCTTTCCCCCCCGCTGCAAACAGAGACTTCCGCATTGTTCCCGTTTGCTTTCATCATGTTGCGCCGCTGCCACTGATTACGACCTGATAATGAACGGGCGCAAATCATTGAACGCCGCAAAGATCATTAACATTAAGACGATAGCAAGGCCGATCCGAAATCCGACCTCCTGGGCGCGTTCGGATAGCGGCCGCCCTCGAACAGCCTCGATCGAATAGAACAAAAGGTGACCGCCATCGAGCAACGGGATTGGAAACAGATTGAGGAGCCCGATCGAAACCGACAGCAGCGCGGTCAGGTCAAGCAGCGGCCCAAACCCGAGCTTCGCAACCTCTCCGGAAATCTGGGCAATCTTGATCGGACCGCCGATCTGGTCGGCAGATTGTCGCCCCATCACGACGTCGCGAAGATATGTCAAGGTAGTCTGGACCACAAACCATGTTTTGTCAGCCCCTAGCCCCACCGCCTCCAGTGCGCCGACAGGATCTGTCCTGACATCGCCCGGCTCGCTCGAACGTGTGATTCCGAGCATCCCCTTCTTGTCCTTTTCGGCCGGGATCGCCTTTAACGTGTACAACACGCCGCCGCGGTCAACCACGATCGTCAAGCTCAAACCGGGGCTGAAATTGACGATCCGTTGGACATCGCCGAAATTGTCGATCTTGGTGCCATCGATCGAAACGATAAGGTCGCCGACCTTGAAGCCCGCGGTCGCCGCGGGGCTATTCGGTTCGACGGCGGCAATCCGCGGGATCGCGGTGGTCCTGCCGTAGGCTACGAAAATGCCGGCAAAGAGAACGACGGCAAGGACGAAATTGGTAATCGGCCCGGCCGCCACGACAGCCGCCCGAGCGTATACCGGCTGTGCCGGAAAGCTCTGTTTTCGCTCTTCTTCGGTCATCGCCGCGAGCGTGGAGGCGTCCGGCACGCTTGCCTCATTTTCATCGCCGAAGAACTTGACATAGCCGCCCAGCGGAATCGCGGAGATTTTCCATCGGGTGCCGCGTCGATCATAAAAGCCGACCAGTTCGGGCCCGAACCCGATCGAGAATACCAGCACCTTGATGCCGCACAGGCGGGCCACAACGAAATGCCCAAGCTCATGAAAAAACACGATAACTGTCAGGGTGAACAGAAACGGGATGATCCAGTTCGTGTAGTTGCCGCCGAGAGCGGCGAGACTAGAAAACACATTTGATCCCATCAGCAAAACCTCATTCCGATCCGAGGCCGCCCATCGCGGCACTCTCTCAAATCGCCCTTCCGGCTATTGCCGGCAAGAGGCTGCGAGCTAACGATCTCGAGCTATGGTCGACCGCGATGGCGTCGTCCACATCGACCGGCTCACGCATAATGCCGCGCTCCTGCGCATTCTCGATGGTCGCCTCTACTAAAGCGGGAATTCCGGCGAAACCTAGACGACCGCCTATAAAAGCGTGGACCGCGATCTCGTTGGCCGCATTCAATACTGTAGGGGCTCCATTTTGCGCCACAAGGGCCTCGCGTGCCAAAACGAGCGCCGGAAAGCGCACCGGATCAGGGGGCTCGAAAGTCAACGTCGCCATCTGCTTGAAGTCGAGGCGCGCGGCTCCGGGCATCCGCTCCGGCCAAGCCAGGCAATTGGCGATCGGGACCCGCATATCGGGAGGCCCAAGTTGGGCGATCATCGAGCCGTCGCGATATTCCACGATGCCGTGAACGATCGATTGCGGATGCACGACGATATCGATTTGGCCGGAACCAAAACCGAACAGATGATGGGCCTCGATCAGTTCCAAGCCTTTGTTCATCATGGTCGCGGAATCGATCGTGATCTTGGCGCCCATCGACCAATTGGGATGCCGCAGCGCCTGCTGCACCGTTGCGGCGCGGATCTCCGCGAGCGAGGCGGTTCGGAACGGGCCGCCGGAAGCCGTCAATATGATCCGGCTGACGTCGTCGCGTCGTCCCGCCGAGAGTGCCTGAAAAATCGCGTTATGCTCGGAATCGACCGGCAGCACGATTGCGCCGGCGGCGGCGGCCCGTTGCATGAACAGTGCGCCAGCGCAGACCAGACACTCCTTGTTGGCAAGCGCAACCGTGGCGCCGCGCTCGATCGCCGTCATGGTGGGCCGCAGCCCGGCCGCTCCGGTGATCGCCGCCATGACCCAACCCGCCGGTCGTTGCGCGGCCTCGATGATCGCTTCGGTGCCGGTGGCGGCCTCGATGCCGGTTCCGGCGAGTGCGTCCCTAAGCTCGCCATAGCAGTCCGGCTCGGCGACGACGGCGAATTTTGCCTCCAGATCGCGCGCCAACCGAGCAAGTGCCCCGGCGTTGCGTTGGGCCGTGACAGCTTCGACGCGGAAACGGTCGCGCTGCAAGCGCACGAGATCGACGGTGCTGGCGCCGATCGATCCGGTGGCGCCAAGCAAAGTGATCGACATCTCGCTTGCGCGAGAAGCTGCTTCAGCATGAGCAAACGGAACGACCGACATCGACAGCACCCCCCGCTTCACCACAACAACAGCCCACGCGCTGCGGCGTCCGGCCCCCCGCGCATCAGCCCGATCAATGCTGCCACGCTGGCGGCGGCAATGAAACCGTCAAGTCGGTCCATCAACCCGCCATGTCCGGGAATCACATGGCTTGCATCTTTTACCCCGAACCGGCGCTTAACGGCCGACTCGAACAAGTCTCCCGCCTGCGAAACGATCGATAGCACAAGTGCGATGCATGCCGCTGGCGCGGGCGCCGCATTGCCGGCGATATAGACTATTGCGACGCCGGCGGCGAGCGCGCCCAGGGTGCCGCCGCAGGCTCCGGACCAAGTCTTTTTCGGGCTGACATGTGGGGCGAGCTTGGCTCCGCCGATTGCCCGCCCGATGAAATAGCCCAAAATATCGGTGGCCCATACAACCGCGAATAGAAACAGGATAGCGACAAGGCCGGATTCTTGGTCGCGGCGCAACGCCACCGGTGCAATCAGCACGGCGCCGGCATAGCCGATGCCGGCGGCGCCCCACAGGCGACGGTTCGGCGCGCATACTCCGGCAACCCCGGCTGCGCCCGCCGCAAGCACCAGGACTGCCGCGTAGAGCTGTCCAGCGCCTGCCGCCAGCGCAGCGATGATGAGCGCCGCGGCGCCGACCGCGCGCACGGCAGCAGCGCCGCCCGTGACGATCGTGCTCCATTCCCAGAAAACCCCGAGCGCAGCTGCGGCCCAGAACAGCGCGAACGGCCAACCGCCCAACATGACCACACCGATGGCGAGCGCCGCCATGACGATGCCGGACGCGATACGCTTACCAAGTTCGCTTGTCGGTTCGAAGTTCCTCGGGGACGGCACGGTGTCACGACCCGGCGCGGGCCTTGAGACCGCCGAATCGGCGCTCACGCCGTCGGTATTCCGCGATTGCTTTCTCCAGCGTGGTACGGTCGAAATCGGGCCAATAGGTCGGAACGAAAACCAGCTCGCTGTAGGCCGATTGCCATAACAGAAAATTCGACAGGCGCTGCTCTCCGCTGGTGCGGATCAACAGGTCCGGGTCGGGCAGATCCGGCGCATCGAGATGGCTGCCGATCATGTCCGCGGTGATGTCTCCGGGGCGCAGGGCGCCGGCAACGACCAAGGAGGCGATGCGTTGCGCGGCGCGCGCGATTTCCTGGCGTCCGCCATAATTGAACGCAACAACCAGCAGGAGACCGTCGTTGTTCCGGGTCAGTTCCTCGGCCTCTCCCAGCAGGCGTCCGATTTCGGGCTCAAGACCCTGGCGCTCGCCAATGATGCGCACGCGTACATTGTTTTTATGAAGCTCCGCGAGGTCGTTGCGGATGAAACGGCGCAACAGGCCCATCAGATCGCGGATTTCGGTGGCCGGTCGCGACCAGTTCTCGGCGCTGAA
>Ga0126383_10003853_pt1 | contig 10021 bp, 8 predicted proteins | sample PanSoiMetPlot_35_FD_96882 | JGI IMG/M metagenome (GOLD analysis project Ga0126383, IMG submission 96882) | Tropical forest soil microbial communities from Panama - MetaG Plot_35 | ecosystem: Environmental > Terrestrial > Soil > Tropical forest > Bulk soil | place: Panama | collected 2016-02-17
AGGAAGTCAACGAACTAAAGTTCGGCACGTTTTGGGACCAAGAACGTTTTAATGGTGAGATTGCATTTCGGATGATGCACTCTGACTTCCAGCTCGCTGCAGCTAGGTATCCCGACGAGCTACACGATTCCTTTTACATATTTGCCGGCCAACCGGTGCAATCACTATAAGGTTTAACGAGAATGACACAGTGAATGCTTTGGAGGTCGACAGTTTTTCAACAATCCTTTTATCAACTACTATCATTTCTTTTTCAACCGAGTCACGTACGGACCTCAAAAGCATATTGCCTTGGACATTCAGGATCAGAGGGACACTCCCTATTTCCGCCGCTATGTCGAGTCTCGCGGTTTGGGCGGGCGGATCAAGACGTACTGGAAGACCAACCAAACAGACAAAGCCAGGCTCCAAACGATTGTTGAAACAGAATGCAATGGCGCTCTCGATCTGGTGATCGATGACGCCTCACACTTGTACCGCCAGACCCGGGCCAGCTCTGAAGCCTTGTTCCCGCTGTTAATGCCGGGCGGGCTATACATCATAGAGGATTGGGCCTGGGGCCACTGGCCTGAGTTCTTTTCTACGCACCACGCCTATACGAATGCTTCGTTATCGCTCACTCGCTCGTTCATTGAAAAGCAAAGATCCTTAGCCAAAAATCTGCTCCGCCTGTTTGTGGGCGAAAAGCCGTTGACACGACTGGTCGTCGAACTCATCGAAGCCGCTGGGACATCGACCCAACTTATCATAAGCGTCGTAGTGTATCAGGGTTTCGTAGTAGTCGAACGTGGCCCACAACAGCTAGACAAGGCCACACACTTCAACCTCAAAGATTACATTATCCGTCGCCCGAGTCGTCGGCAACAAATTCAAGAGTGGTTGTCACGTTTAGCATTTACACGGCATAAGAATCAGCCTATGCAGATAACAGCCGAGCAACGCGGTTACTGAACTCTACGCGACGGGTTTTAATGCAGTCGTCGGCTAAATTCGTGCAATGGTTAATGCGGCCAGCCTGGTGGCGGCCAGTTCGTGATGACTTTAATATCGTCGGTGAATCCTAAATCTATGTCCTGGGGAGGTTCCAAAATCTTCCTCGGCACTTCGGCCGAGAACCAGGTTAAGCGGGAGCGGAGCGTCCTTTCGCTGCTTGTTGCTCGGCAGACCGTTGGGTTTTACGCCTTTACAGCTGCATGGAGTTTCTGTTTCTCGATGGCTTTTCAGCATCCAAAAGATTCCGTTCCGTGGATGTTGACGTCTTGGTTTTTTATTAATGCCGTGTCGCTCGGTCATTTCTTTTGTTTCGTTTTGCTGAGGCCGCAACCGGTCATGCCGAGTCGCTGGACACCTTATTAAATTCTTTCAACCCGTGAGAAATGTCTTTCATTCGAGAATTTTCAGCATCCTAATTGCTGGCTCCGGAATAATCTGCGCAGCCGCTGCCTACAAGCTGCAAAGCTTTCCGCCGTTCTGTATCGGCTTCGGCTATTTGTTTGCAGCGCTAATTTTCTGGAGTCTTCGGCTCAAACGAAGGCAAATTTACGTCTATAACGCGGCCTTCGTGTTTCTTGCCCTGGCAATCGCTGAATTTTGGTTCTGGAAGGATGGACGCTCTTTGACGGCTAACTCTGAGACGCACTATGAAGGTCCGTATTCTGCCGATTACTATCAGGGTGACAAGGAACTGGGATATTCCGTCAAACCCGGCCGTCGAACGGTGGCCGCCGTTTTAAAATTCAACGATGGGAAAATAATCTACAGCGTGAGTTATGGCATCGATGAGTTTGGTCTCAGAGCGACGCCCAACATCGCGTCCACAAAAGACACGGTGTTCTTTTTCGGCGATTCGTTCACTTTTGGTGAGGGTGTGAGCGACGTCGATTCTCTACCTTACCGTTACTCGGTGCTCTCCGGGCGGCGCACGCGCAACTTTGGGTTACACGGCTACGGGCCACACCAAATGCTGCGCGCGCTCGAGACTGATCGGCCGAAACTTTTGGGAATTCCGGAACTACCCTCTCTCGTCGTTTACGTTGGCCAAATCACCCATCTCAATCGAGCCGCCGGCCGAGCCGAATGGGATCCCTCTGGTCCTCGATACGAAGTGCGAAACGGCAGAGCGGAACACCTCGGACAGTTTTCCTGGCCCGTCCGCGTACTAGCCAAATCGCGTATTGCCAATCGACTCGTTCTACCATCGCTCCACCAAGGAGACCTCGATCGCTTGAGTGCCATCATTCAGAGATCACGGGATATTGTCAGGGAAAAGTATGATGCTCCTTTTCTTGTCCTGTTGTGGGAACTCGGCCTCAAGGCGGACAGTCAGGACACCGATTGGTTAATCCAAAGTTTGAACAGCGCGCACGTTAACGTCATTAGGCTTTCTAAAGTAATACCAGGGCTACAGAGGCCCGAGTATTATATTCCTTCCGACGGCCATCCCAATGGCAAAGCCTACAACGAAGTAGCGAAACTGATCTACAATTGGTTCAACACACGAGAGCGGGAGCTTGGAAACGGGGCTGATGGCGCGCCCGATTGTGGCAACCCGCATTGGAGGACTCCCAGAAGTGGTCGCCGATAAACAGACGGGCTTACTAGTCGAGCCGGAAAATGCGCGAGCGTTCGCTGACGGAGTGGTTTATCTGTTGCGTGAGCGCAAACGCGCGTTTGATTTCGGCCAAGCGGCAAGAATTAGAGTCCAGCAACTGTTCAGCTGGGCAAGTCACCTTGATAAGTATGACGATTTGTACAGAACGGTCGCGGCAAGAACACAAAAGACAGAAGTTGTGCAACGAGTTCAGGTCAATCGGAAGACTTCTACATGACTATCCTTCGGAGTTTGTTAATTCCCATCGCCCCCCCCTATCCGGCTTTTTGTGGAAGGGACCTCCGAAACTGGCAAAACGCCCGCTGTCTAAGCAAAATCAGCAGGCTCGGTGTTTATAGTCTCTACTCGAATGAACTGGCATATGATGTTATCCCGCCGTTAAAATTAGAGTTCTGGCAGCATTCATGTGGCGCCACGCGCGTGCCGCCGACAAACCAGATAATTCACGCGCGCGCATGGCCGTTTGATCCGATGGGGCATCCAGCGGATGTGCACTATTTGGAAAATGTCTCTGACGAGATCGCGGAGATATTGGCCACTTTCAAGCCCCATCTCGTCGTGATCGAAGGATTATCGCTTTACCGTTACATCGACATTGTTAGGCAGTCCAACAGTCGGATAGTTCTGGATTGTCACAATGTCGAGGCAATGCTGTATCAGGAAATTGGCGATAATTCGTATGGCGATCATTTGCCAGCCCGGTTGATCCGGAATCTTTTGCCCGTTCGAACGAAACTCATTGAACGAAACGCCGTCACGTCTGTTGACCAAATCTGGGTTTGCAGTGACGCAGATGCAAATTCAATTAAGCATTTGTACGGTGCCTCGACGCCGATCCAGGTAGTGCCAAATGGAGTGGACGTTAGCGGCTATTACCCGGCGGTTTTCAGCAGGAGTCGCCGGTCGGAAGGCTCAGAGAACCCAGGCAAAACTCTGATTTTTCCTGCCTGGTTCAGATGGGAACCAAATGCGGTAGCTGTCTCTTTCCTACTCAATGAGTTATGGCCTCGCCTTGCAGGCAGCTTTCCAGGCTGTCGACTGTTGCTCGCCGGGCGTGATCCGACACCAGAGATGATCACGGTAAGCCGACATGATTCTCGGATCGTCGTTACGGGTGACGTTCCTGACATACGGCCGTACCTAGCCGCTGCTACAGCAATGGTCGTCCCGCTATTCCAGGGCGGCGGGACCAGGTTCAAGATCCTCGAAGCCTTCGCCGCACGGGTTCCGGTTGTCAGCACCGCGAAGGGTGCAGAGGGGCTTGCAGTTGAGGACGGCAAACACCTCCTGCTTGCCGAAACCGTGGACGCATTTATTGGGGCGCTGCAGCGGCTATGGTCGGACCAGCAGCTTGCCGCGCAATTAGCAGCGAACGGGTTGGAATTGGTAAGAGAATTCTATTCTTTCCCCGCGGTTCATCACCAGATCGTCAACGCTGTCCACGAACTTATTTCGGACATGATCCCCCTCGAGTGAGCGATCGAAGATCAGTACCTCGTGTCGACGCTTGAATTAGAATGACTCGGCGATCAACGACTTGCGGGTGGCTCGAGTAGCGCGGAAACAATTATGGATCGAACCAATGGATCAAAATTCGGCACGAGCTGGAGCGAAGAAAATTTTAACGGAGCAACCGCGTTCGAGAGCATGCGGACGAGCTTTGAGGACATTGCAGCAAAACATCGAGGTGAACTACATGAATCGCTGTACACATTCGGCGGAAAGACAGTCCTGATCCGAATAGTTGGAAACGAGCTCGCAACACACCTGAGCCGTCCCTTTTCGCATTTGCAAGCCCCCGGAGAGAATCTAATCTCGCCGCAACTTACCATTGATCTATGGAACGAAAATAAACCAGCTGGTCTAGCGAAAACTTCGTGGCACAAGGATCTGGAATGGACCGAAGCAACCCTTCGCTCGCACGAAGGCCGTTTCGTCGGACAGCAACTACCACATACGCATTCTTGCTTGGATCGTGAAAGAAACCACATCGTTGCTTCGATTGCATGGCATGACCGCATATTCATTTACGAACGGGCCAAGCCTTTAGCCCGCCCGTTGCTGGAATGGCACAACGACCAGAATGTCCAAGTGATCCATACCGGTTTAGTTGCACGCAATGGAAAAGGTGTGCTTCTCGTCGGCAAAAGCGGATCGGGGAAATCGACATCGTCTTTGGCCTGTATATGCGCCGGGCTCGACTATTTGAGTGAGGACTATGTCGGCCTCCAGCGTTTGCATGACGGCTCCTTCGTTGGTCATAGTCTGTATAATTCCGTGTTTCTAGAGACCGCTCATTTGGCGCGTTTCGCGGAGTTGCTGCCATACGCGATCAAGGGTAGGCCTCCGCAAGAAGCAAAATCGGTAATCATTCTTTCGCAGGTTTTTCCACAGCGGCTCCGACGGGTCGTGCCGATCCGAGCGCTGGCCATGCTTAAGGTAACCGATAATTCGGAAGTGAGGTTTCGCGCCGCGTCAAAAGGGGAAGCCTTACTGGCTCTTGGACCGAGCTCTCTTTTGCAGATACCGAATCGAGGACTTGGCGTACCTGGTTTCACACGGCTAGCAGAGCTAGTCGAGCAGGTTCCCTGCTATGCCATTGATCTCGGCGGCGATTTGCAAGCGATATCACCATGCGTGGAGAGCGTTCTGGACGAAGTAGTCGCTGTATGAAGAGAAGATGAGCAGCGCAGCTTTGTGTCCGAAGGCAACCAAGGCCCACATCAATGCTCGTTTCTGCCACAATTAAATTCGATAGCAACGATCTTTAGGATGCGTTCGTCAAAAACAGGTAAACAGGTTTTCGATTTCGATGAACAGACGATCCGGTTTTAAACCTGCTCTTGCTGAAAGCCTATCGGTGATCCTACCGGGGCCCGAGGAAACCCTGCTTTTGCGGACCTGTCTCCTCTCCGCGGACCCGGCCCGGCAGGCCTGGGACGAATGGCAACGTCGCAGGAATAAGTGCGCGGCCACTTTTTTGGGTGACGATGAATCGATAAACAAGCTCCGACCGTTGATCTTTCATGCGCTTCGGCGCCACGGTATCACACTGGATAAGGACAATCAGACTTATTTGCGATCCGCGTATTTCAAGGAAGAATTGCGCAGTAAAGTCTTTCGTCGTATCTGTCGCGCTACTCTTCTGCTGCTTCGACAGGAAGGTATTGCAGCAATTCTACTTAAAGGTACTGCATTGGCAGAAACGATTTATGATTGTCCAGTACTGCGGCATTGTCATGATATCGATATCCTCTTACAGGAGGAGGAGGAGATAAGCCGCACCGCAAGTTTGCTGACCGTCTTGGGATTCCATAAGGATACCAAAAAACCTGAGCCGCAAACCTTTCGTGTCAGACTCTTGCATCAATCTCGCCTTCCTCTTGAATTGCATACCGATTTGTTCCAGATACCATATTATAATAGATGTTTAGACGAGATTCGGGAGCGAAGTCTTGACCGGCTCATTAGCGGCGTTCCCACCCGGATCTTGGCGCCTTCCGATTCTCTCCTTCACGTCTGCGCTCATGCTTTTTGTTCCGACAAGCGTGAATCTTTACGCTGGGTAACCGACGCATGGCTCCTCATTGACCGGCATCGAGATCTGGACTGGGATCTTCTTTTAGAATGTGCTCGCAAGACTCGTCTACTCCTCCCACTGTCCGTTACGCTTAATTATCTGGCAGAAAGCCTGGATGCTGCGATACCTTCTACATTCCTACACCGGCTTTTTGAAGCAGCATCAAGGAGCAACGCCCGTCAAAGAGAATTTGCCTTGTCAAAAGCGCGATCCAGCCCAAATGGCAGCTTCAGAAATTTGCTCGCGAAAGCGATCGGCTGGCGCGGACGAGCGTTCGTAATCCAATGGATGCTCTTTCCATCGCCATCATATTTGATTTGGGAACAGCGGATTAATTGTTTACCCCTCTTGCCCTTTCACTATCTGTATCGCCCGCTAAGATATATCGTTCGTCGGATTCGGGTTTCTTAGCGCGCTTCCTGCCTGATCTCGCTCTCTTCACGTTATCCTTCCTGCCGCCGTAACACGAGCCCCACCACAGCTCAGCCGTTCAATTAAAGAATTGCGAAATTAAACTTATCCTGGTTCTTATGAAAAGTTCTTATATGAGCGCTCCTGAGCACTAAAAAGTTCTCAAAGGGTGGTTCCTTGCTAACCTGTTTCAAATTCTATGGATGATGTATAAAACTGACCCTCACTAACTGCGAATGTAACCGGAGGTTTCAATCAGATGCTCAGAGTGCGCCTAGCTGTCGCGTGTATAGCTGGATTTTCGGCATCGCTTATTCTCAATTATCCCGGTTTTATGAACGACGATTCGGCTAGACAAGTACTGGAGGCGCGTTCAGGCGTATATTCTAACTGGCACCCTCCGATCATGGCCTTCACTTGGCATTTGATCGAGAAGATAGTTCCCGGTCCTTTCGGGATGCTAGTTTTCCAAACAGCGTTAATTTGGAGTGGTACCTTTCTCGTATCCGTTTACTGGTTCAAAAATTCCAATCCGTCGGTGCTTGCGTTTTCTCCATGTCTTCTGATTTTTTTCCCACCAATTTTCGGGATAACTGGAGCTCTATGGAAGGATGTTTTCATGCTCGGTTTTTTAATATTGGCCATTGGCATTGCTGGGGGAATAAAGGGCTGGTCCGGATATCGTAACCTCGCCATGCTTCTCTTCGGGTCGGTGTTCTCGTTTGCGGCAATGTTGTTCAGGTACAATGGGCTGTTCGCGGTTGTGCCGCTCATAGCATTAGGGGTCGTTCAGGCGACCGGCGAGGCGGGTGGCGGGCGCCAGCTTGTAAGAGCGAGCATAATTGGAGTGATCGTGTTCTCCACGATGCTGGTTGGCGTTAAAGTGGTGAATGATGCGTTGACAACAGTTGATGACCCAATTTGGGTTGCCCCGGCGCTTTTCGATATCGCGGGCGTGATCCACGGAACAGCGGACGCTGAACGGCAGATAGCGCTGTATCAGCAGGTGCCGTCAAATTTCCGACTGGACAAATCGTCGCTTGATAATCTTCTCCATTATTATAGCCCAGAACGATGGGAATCTTTAATACATGCGAGCCATCCAGCTTTTGTCTATCAACATCTTACAGAAATGGACAAACAAAACCTGATACGGGCATGGTATTCATCTGTCGTGAGCCATCCGTTGGCCTGGTTTTCACATCGAATGCGTGTTTTTCGATATAACGTTGCTTTTAACTCCGACGTGACTGTCCCAATTTATATGTACCCACACGGCATTTCTGTTGAACTTCTACGAGCCTATGGTACCCGAAATCCGGACCTTAACCGCCTCCAACGTTTCGTAGACTCGATTTTGACTGGCATGTCGCAACTCGTATTGTTCAAGCCCTGGATTTACCTAATAATATGCATTTCTGTCATTATAACTTGTGTTAAATTTTCTGTTCCGAAGAAACGAGAAATTGCTTTGATAACTGGAAGCGGCTTGACGCACGCACTAGGCGTGTTTCTTTTCGCTCCTGCTCCGGACTACCGTTATTCGCATTATACCGTCTACGTTGGTACGTTGGGGCTTATACTTTTGTTGCGCGCCATATTGCTGACTGAACAGCGTATTATATCCCGAGGCACCCGGCTGAAAATTATCACCTCGCCGGCGAGGATTTGATTCTCGAAAATTTTCGCTGTGAGTGCTGGGGCTAAGCCTGGCCTTAGCTCCTATGACGTCCGAGATGAGCTTCTTCTTTTTTAAGCACACCGCAAAAATTGAAACTAGTACCATAACGTACAGGCGCGGGTAGCAAAAGCAAAATTTCGCCGACGGTTCCTAGCATTGCAAGAAATTCATCAATTCCAAAGAACTTGTAAGGCACATAGTCCCTTTGTAGTGTCAGCCAATGACCGCTCTGTATGATTTCCTTGGATATCTCTGCGTTTGGTTTGACAAGCCTCCTCTTTTCATGTGGGCAACAGGCCATCTTGTTAACGTAGAATGCAGCCTCACAGATGGCAGCGTAGCTGGCGACTGGCGAATGCCGAACCGAAACGAGCTTTTAGCCTGTTAGATTGGCGAACGTTCAGTTCGGCATTGCCAGCAGGCCATCCTTTCGTGAATATCTCCGGGGGGCAATACTGGACGTCCACTACGGTCGTGGAACAGACGCCGACGCCGTGCCCTAACCATGCATGCGAGGCGTTTGTCGTGAGTTTTTTCTCCTGGGGCATCTTCAGCGACGCTAAGATAGGCGACAACCACGTCATTCCCGTGCGTGGCGGCTCTTAAAGTTACAATCTGCGCCTGCCGAGGATCGCCCGGTTTGGTTGAACCCCGTCGTATTGCCAAGAAGTGCATTCAGTCCGGTGGCGGTGTTGAGCGTTGTGATTCCCCGGGCAAGCTCGTTCAACACTGCAACGGGGCTCAGTGTGCTATTTAGCAACACCACAGGGTTCAACAATACGGCGGGTGGAGTTCAGGCGTTAGTTTTCAACACTATTGGATTCAACAACACTGCGACTGAAGTACAAGCGCTGCTGCACAACACAACGGGCAACGATAACACGGCCAGTGGAGTTCAGGCACTGGTTTTCAACACTACGGGGAGCAGCAACACAGCTACTGGATTCAATACGCTGTTTAGCAACACGACCGGCAGCGAAAACACTGCTACTGCATTCCAGGCGCTCCTTACCAACACCACGGGTGTTAACAACAGCGCCATCGGATACCAAGCACTCTCTAGTAATATCACGGGCAGTTTCAATACCGTCGGAGGAGGATTTGCGCTCTTTAACAATACAACGGGTGGCGCCAACACGGCCAGTGGAGTCCAGGCACTGGTGTTCAACACTACGGGGGAGTTCAACACCGCCATCGGGTTCGATGCGCTGTTCAAAAACACCACCAGCTCCGACAACACCGCACTTGGTGCTACCGCCGATGTGTCTGATGGGAATTTGACCAATGCTACGGCTATCGGCTTTGGAGCTATCGTCAATAATAGCAATAAGGTCCGCTTGGGAAACACGTCGGTCACGGTGATCGAAGGACAGGTGCCGTTCACGGCCAGTTCGGATAAAACGAAAAAGGAAAACTGTAAGCCCGTGGATGGAGAAGATGTGCTCAGAAAGATTCGCGGCTTTGAGCTAACGAGTTGGAACTTCATCGGGCACGATCCCAAAGAGTTTCGCCACTACGGTCCAATGGCGCAGGACTTCTTTGCAGCCTTCGGCCATGACGGAGTTGGACAGATCGGCACGGATACCACAATTAACTCGGGTGACATCGCAGGGATACTGATGATCGCTGTCCAGGCGTTGGAGAAGCGCACGGCAGAGTTAAAGCAGACGAAGGCAGAGCTTGCGGCGCTAAAATTGGAAACCGAAGCGTTAAAAGTGAAGCAGACCAACTTTGAGAC
>Ga0126383_10003854_pt1 | contig 10021 bp, 10 predicted proteins | sample PanSoiMetPlot_35_FD_96882 | JGI IMG/M metagenome (GOLD analysis project Ga0126383, IMG submission 96882) | Tropical forest soil microbial communities from Panama - MetaG Plot_35 | ecosystem: Environmental > Terrestrial > Soil > Tropical forest > Bulk soil | place: Panama | collected 2016-02-17
GCGGTGCCGTACGCCGGCCAGAAGCGATGACCGACTCCTCGGAAGCGCACGTACGGAACTTGATCCTGGAAGTCTGGGAGGATCTGCAGCAGCCAGGCGTGCTGTGGCAGCTCGCGGCGCTCGTCGCGTGCCTCGTCGTCGCCTGGACCCTCGCCCGCACGGCCCGCCGGCGCGCGCCGGAGGCCGCGGCGAAGAGATGGGAGTTCGGCGCCGAGAGCTTGAAGCGGGTGCTGTTCCCGACCTTCGCGCTCGTGCTGTTGCTGGCGGCGCGGGCTGCCCTGCAGCCGTTCATGAAGGTCACGCTGCTCGACCTGGCGATCCCGCTCGCCGGCTCTGCAGCGCTGATCACGCTCCTCCTCTACACGCTGCGTTACGTGTTCGCACCGAGCGGCGTGCTCGCCGCCTTCGAGCGAACGATCGCGACGGTCGTGTGGGGTGGGGTCGCGCTCTACCTGGCCGGAGCGCTGCCAGACCTCCTCCGGTGGCTGGACGCGGTCAGCCTGCCGGTGGGCCGTCAGCGGATCTCGATGCTGCTGGTGCTGCAAGCGCTGTCATGGGCGACGGTGACCGTCCTAGCGGCCCTGTGGGCGGCGAGCGCGATCGAGACGCGGATGATGCGCGCCGAGAGCGTCGACGCGAATCTGCGCGTGGCGTTCGCGCGCCTGATGAAGGCGGCGCTCGTCTTGGTCGCGATCGTCGTCGTGCTGCCAATGGTCGGAATCGACCTGACGGTGCTCAGCGTCTTCGGCGGCGCGCTCGGCGTCGGTCTCGGCTTCGGCCTGCAGAAGATCGCGTCCAATTACGTGAGCGGATTCATCGTGCTCCTCGAGCGGTCCATCCGCCTCGGCGATCTGATCACCGCGGACCAGTTCTACGGCGAGGTGAAGGACATCACGACGCGCTACGTCATCGTTCGGGCGCCCGACGGCCGCGAAGCGATCATCCCGAACGAGCTGCTCATCACCTCGAAGGTCCTGAATCACTCCTACACGGACGGGAAGATTCGTCACGCGCTCCAGATCCAAGTCGAGTATGGCTGCGACGTCGAGGAGGCGGTCCGCCTGATGCAGGGCGCCGCATCGCACCATCCGCAGGTCAGTAAAAAGCCCTCGCCGAAGGCGCTGCTAACGCGGTTCGGCGAGTCGGGGGTCGAGCTCGAGCTTGGCTACTGGGTCGGTGACCGGCAGCCGGGGACGGACGACGTGAAGTCCGAGGTCGGACTCGAGGTCCTCCGATCGTTCCGCAAGGCAGGCATTGCAGTCCCGTACCCGCACCGCGAGGTCCGGCTGCTCCGCGACCGCGGCAAAGTGCCGCCTGCGCCGAACGTTCCATGAGCCGCGAGGATTCCGCCAACTCGCGTCGGCCGGTTTTCCCGTAGAATCCGGCGCCAACCTCATTCCGGCCAGGGGGCCGAGAAAAAGAGGGCGCTTTCCCGCTCGTGGAGAACCACAACTCAATGTACGCTGCCGACTACCTGTTTGCCGGCCTGTTTGACCTACCCTGGTGGGGTCTCGCGATCGTCGCGCTGGCCCTGACGCACGTCACGATCGCGGCGGTCACGATCTATCTGCACCGCTGCCAGGCGCACCGGGCGCTCGATCTGCACCCGCTCCCAGCGCACTTCTTCCGTTTCTGGCTGTGGCTCACGACGGGGCAGGTGACGAAGGAGTGGGCGGCGATCCATCGCAAGCACCACGCCCGCGTCGAGACCCCCGAAGATCCACACAGCCCGCAGCAGCTCGGCATCAACCGCGTGCTGTGGACTGGCGTGTTTTTGTACGTGAAGGAAGGCCGCAACCGAGACACGCTCGAGCGCTACGGGCACGGGACGCCCGACGACTGGGTGGAGCGCAACGTGTACTCGAAGTACACGTTGACCGGCATCGTCCTAATGGGGCTCGCCGACCTGTTGCTCTTCGGCATTGTCCCCGGCCTCGCGATCCTCGCGGTGCAGCTCGTCTGGATCCCGTTCTGGGCGGCGGGCGTGATCAACGGCGTCGGGCACTACTGGGGCTACCGGAGCTGGGACACCCCTGACGCGAGCACCAACATCGTGCCGGTCGGCCTCCTGATCGGGGGCGAGGAGTTGCACAACAACCACCACGCCTACGCGACCTCGGCTAAGTTTTCGACCAAGTGGTACGAGATCGACCTCGGCTGGCTCTACATCCGCATCCTCGCGGCGCTCGGCCTGGCGGAGGTCAAGAAGCTCGCGCCGAAGCCGCGGCTTGCAGCCGCGAAATCGGTGGTCGATCTCGAAACCCTGCAGGCAGTGATCGCGAACCGCTACGATGTCCTCGCCAAGTACGCGAAATCTCTCCGGAAGACCTATGCGGAAGAACTCGGCAAGCTGAAACGCTTCGCGCCCCAAGATGCCGAGCTGCTGCGGCGCATCCGGCGCTGGCTCAGCCGCGACGAGCGGCGTCTGCCCGCGACCGAGCAGGCCAGACTGGCGGAGATCCTGACGAAGTCGAAAGCCCTGGAGACCGCCTACGCGATGCGGCGCGAGCTCGCCGCGCTTTGGGAACGGTCGTCCGCCTCGGGCGAGCAGCTCGTGGGACAGCTCCAGGACTGGTGCCATCGCGCCGAGGCAAGCGGCATCGCGCCGCTGCGCGAGTTCTCGATCCGGCTGCGGTCGTACGCTTAGGCCGACGCCGGAAAGAAAAAAGGCCCGCGCTGCGGGCCTTTTCGTTTGTGCCTTCTCCGCGCGCTACTTGAGCTTCACTTCCTTGTAGACGACGTGCTTGCGCGCCTTTGGGTCGTACTTCTTGATCTCGATCTTGTCCGGCGTGGTCCGCTTGTTCTTCGTGGTGGTATAGAAATGGCCCGTCCCGGCCGTCGACTCGAGTTTGATCTTCTCGCGCATGATAGTCCTTTCCTAGAGCTCGCCGCGCTCCCGCAGGTCCTTGAGCACGGCCTCGATGCCTTTCTTGTCGATCAAGCGTAAGCCGGCGTTCGAGACGCGCAGGCTCACCCAGCGCTTCTCGCTTTCGACCCAGAAGCGGCGGTACTGAAGGTTCGGCAGGAACCGGCGCTTGGTCCGGTTGTTCGCGTGGGACACGTGGTTCCCGACCTGGGGCTTCTTGCCGGTGATCTGGCAGATTCGCGCCATTGCGGCGTTCTCCGGTTCGCGGAAAGGCGCGGATTATAGGGGAGAAAGCGTTTCCCGATCAAGCGCTTCCCTCACAGCAGCCCACGCTCGGCGAACGACATGGCGGCGCCGCGCCCGACGACGAAATGGTCGAGGACCTTGATGTCCACGAGCGCGAGCACGCGCTGAAGCGTCTCGGTGAGGATCTGATCGGCCTGGCTAGGCTCGGCGACGCCCGAAGGGTGGTTATGCGCAAAGATCACCGCCGCGGCGTTGTGCCGAAGCGCGCATTTCACGACTTCGCGGGGATAGACGCTCGTCTGGGTGAGCGTGCCCTGAAACAACACTTCGGTCGCGATCACCCGGTGCTGCGCATCGAGCATGACCGCGACGAACACTTCGCGGTCGCGGCCGCCGAGGGTCAAACGGAGGTAACCAGCAAGGTGTTCGCGCACCGCAGCGGGTGACGCGAGCGCGTCGCGCGCGGTTACCCGCTCGCGCAGCGCCCGGCTCGCGAGCTCGAGCGCCGCCCTAAGCTGGGCGCTCTTCGCCGGTCCGACACCCGGCGTGGCCGCGAGCGCCTCGGCGTCGGCCTCCGCGAGCGCGCTGAGGGAGCCGAACCGCGCGATCAGGTCCCGGTCGAGGTCGACCGCGCTGCGACCCCTCATGCCGACGCGCAGGAAGATCGCCAGCAGCTCGGCGTCCGACAGGCTCTCAGCACCCCGCTCGAGGAGCTTTTCCCGTGGCCGTTCCCCCAGCGGCCAGTCAGCGATGCCCATGTCCGCCTCCCGGATGGTGCTTCGACTTCACGTAGAATCGCCACGCGCGCTGCGGGATCCCGGAGCGTTTAACGCTATACCCCCATTGGGGCGTTGACGATGGAGCTGCAAGGTAGGCGCATCCTCTTGGGCGTGACCGGCGGCATCGCGGCTTACAAGGCTGCGACGCTGTGCCGTGCGTTCATCAAGGTGGGCGCCGACGTCCAGGTCGTCATGACCGCGTCTGCCTGCCGGCTCGTGACGCCCGCGACGATGCAGGCGCTCTCCGGCAAACCGGTGTTCACCGACATGTGGGACGACCGGGTGCCCGACAACATGGGGCACATCGAGCTGTCGCGCGACCGCGAGCTGATCGTGATCGCGCCGGCGACGGCAGATTTTCTCGCGAAGCTCGCCACCGGTCTCGCCGATGACCTCCTCTCGACGCTGTGTCTCGCGCGCGAATGCCCGCTGACCGTCGCGCCGGCGATGAACCGCCAGATGTGGGAGAGCCCGGCGACGCAGCGGAACATCGCCACGCTCCGGGTGGACGGCGTGGGCGTGCTCGGGCCGGTGTCCGGAGACCAGGCGTGCCGGGAGGTCGGAATGGGCCGGATGCTCGAGCCCGAGGAGATCTTGGCCGAGGTCGTCGCGGCGCTCGGCGCGAAGCCGCTCGCCGGGAAGCGGGTGGTAGTCACCGCGGGCCCGACCTTCGAGCCGATCGACACGGTGCGCGGCATCACGAACCTGAGCTCGGGAAAGATGGGCTTCGCCGTCGCCCAGGCCGTGGCGGAAGCAGGCGCGGCGGTGACGCTCGTGTCTGGCCCGGTCTCGCTCCCGACGCCGGCGGGGGTGGAGCGGCAGAACGTACTCACCGCGCGCGAGATGTACGACGCGGTGCTGGCGCGCGCGACGGGTGCCGACGTGTTCATCGGTGTGGCGGCGGTCGCCGACTACCACGTCGTGAACCGGAAGGGCTACAAGGTCAAGAAGACGAACGGACCGCCGAGGATCGAGCTCGCAGAGAACCCCGACATCCTCGCGGCGGTGGCGGCGCTGGCGAAGCCTCCGTTCTGCGTCGGTTTCGCGGCCGAGACCGAGAACCTGCGCGACTACGCGCAGGCGAAGCGCAAGAAGAAGCGGATCCCGCTCCTCGCGGCGAACCTCGCCCAGGACGCCTTCGGGCGCGACGACAACGCGCTCACGCTCTTGGATGACAGCGGCGAGACGGTGCTGCCGCGCGGGCCGAAGATCGTGCTCGCGCGACAGCTCGTCGCGCACATCGCGAAGATGCTGCCGCAGTAGCGATGCGCCGCCTCGACGTCCGCGTCCTCGATCCCCGACTGCACGAGACGCCGCCCCAGTACGCGAGCGCGGGCGCGGCCGGGCTCGATCTCAGGGCCTGCATCGAGCAGGCGCTCGTCTTGAACCCCGGCGATTCAGCGCTGGTGCCGAGCGGGATCGCGATTCATCTCGGCGACCCGGGGCTCGCGGCGCTGGTCCTCCCGCGGTCGGGGCTTGGCCACAAACACGGGATCGTGCTTGGCAACCTGGTGGGTCTGATCGACTCGGATTACCAGGGGCAGATCATGGTGTCGACGTGGAATCGCTCGCGCGAGCCGTACACGCTGCAGCCGATGGAGCGGATCGCCCAACTCGTGATCGTGCCGGTGCTGCAGGTCGCGCTGAACGTCGTCGAAGCGTTCGCCGAAAGCGAGCGCGGCGCCGGGGGATTCGGCAGCACCGGCAAGGGGTGACGCACGGGCACGGCTAGCTAAGCGTGTCGGCCCAGATGTTCCGCGCCCAGGCGTCGGCGTACTGCTTCTCGGTCTCGCTCCGTTGGCTCGACAAGCCACCCGAGCCCGGAACCGGTTCGAGCGCCTTTTTCTCGGGCATCCACCGGTGCACCGAGTCGACGTGCATCGCCTCGCGGTCGGACACGTAGCTGTAGCACGTGTTGTTGATCGTCGGCGCCGGATTCACCGGCTGGCCGGTCATGATGGCCACGATCGCGGACGCGGCGATCTTGGCGTGGTTGTTCGCCATGCTCGCCGATTTGGGCATTGCGGAGGCGGAGAGCGTCGAGTCGCCGAGAACGTGCACGCCCGGAACGGCGACCGACTCTGCCGTCTGCCAGTTGACGCCGCACCACCGGTTATTGGCCGTCACGAGCTTCGCCTGCTGCGCGATGAGTCCGGCCCGGTGCGGCGGCACAACGTTCAGCACGTCGCCCTTGAAGGAGTCGAATTCCGTCTTGACCGTCATGGCCTTCACGTCGACATCTTTCGCTTCCTGGTTCGGGCGGTACTCGATGATCCCCTTGTAGAGGTCGTTCCAGGCGGCGGTGAAGAGGCCCTTCTTCGACACGATATCCTCGTTCGCATCGAGGAGGATCACCTTCGATCTTGGCTTCGCCTGCTTGACGTAATGGGCGACCTGGCAGACGCGCTCGTAGGGCCCTGGCGGGCAGCGGAAGGGCTGCTTGGGAATCGACAGGATGTAGATACCGCCGTCGGGCATCGCCTCGAGCTGCTTGCGGAGGGCCACCGTCTCGGGTCCCGCCTTCCACGCGTGCAGAACGAGTTTCTGCGCCTCGGCGTTGTTCAGGCCGGGAATCTGGTCGTACATGAAGTCGATGCCCGGCGAGACGACCAGACGATCGTAGGGAAGGTCCTCGATCCGCTTCAGCCGCACCCGCTTCCGCTCGACGAGAATCTCGGTCGCCTCGTCGCGGATCACCTGCACGCCGTACTCGCGCAGCTTCTCGTACCCGAGCGTCAGGTCCTCGATCCGGCGCGAACCGCCGAGCACCAGGTTCGAGAGCGGGCAGGACACGAACTGGGAGTTCTGCTCGATCAGGAACACCTCGATCCGGCGCGCGCTCCACATCCGCACGTACTTGGCGCAGGTGGCGCCGCCGTAACCGCCGCCGATCACGATCACCCGCCCGATCGGCTTCGGCGGTGTCGCCGGCTCGGTCGCGCAGCCGGAGAGGATGCCCGGCGTGCCCGCGGCCGCGGCGCTAGCCCCGATCGCCTTGATGAACTCGCGCCGGCTAAAGTCGTTCGTCATCTGCGCCTCCTCACCTCGTCTTCTGCGCCGCATAGAACGCCGCCACCGCGTCGATCTGCTCCTCGGTCAGCCCTTTCGCGATCTGATGCATGATCGTCGCCGGGCGCTTGCCGTCGCGGAAATCGCGGAGCTGCAGGACGAGATAGTCCTTCGGCTGCCCGGCGAGGTTCGGCATGCCACCGGCGTTCACGCCCGAGGTGCCGTGGCAGATCGCGCAGCTCGCCGCGAGGTCCCGGCCGGCATTGGCGTAGGGTGTTTGTGCAGCAGCGCCGACGGGCGTCGCTGCGACCAGCGCCGCCGCGAGAAGCTTCGCTCCCATTGGTGTTCTCCTCCTCCGGCTGAAAAACAGCGTCCGCAGTTTCCGCTCGGCTCCCCGGGGCGTCAAGGGGCGGCCGCGCCGCGTTCACCGGCGCGCGCAAACGCGAGGGGCCGCGTGAGCGGCCCCTCGTCGAGACGGTAATCGGATCGAGAAACGCGGGTCAGGTCTCGGTCGCCGGAGCGACCGGCTCGGCCTGCTCGACGAAGCAGAGCGCGATCTTGTCGTTCGCGTCGATGTCGACCGTCACCTTGCCGCCGTTCGCGAGCTTCCCGAACAGCAGCTCGTCGGCCAGCGCCCGCCGGATCGTGTCCTGGATCAAGCGTGACATCGGCCGCGCGCCCATCATCGGGTCGAACCCGCGCTTCGCCAGGTGCTCCTTCAGCTTGTCGGTGAACGTCGCCTCGACCTTCTTCTCGTGCAGCTGCGCCTCGAGTTGCATGAGGAACTTGTCGACCACCCGCAGGATGATCTCGTGATCGAGCGCGCTGAACGAAATGGTCGCGTCCAGCCGGTTCCTGAACTCCGGCGTGAACATGCGCTTGATCTCACTCAGTTCGTCGCCGGCTTCCTTCTTCGCGGTGAACCCCATGGTGTTCCGGTTCAAGTTCTCCGCGCCCGCGTTGGTCGTCATGACGATGATGACGTTGCGGAAGTCCGCTTTCCGGCCGTTGTTGTCGGTAAGCGTGCCGTGGTCCATCACCTGCAGCAGGATGTTGAAGATGTCCGGATGCGCCTTCTCGATCTCGTCCAGCAGCAGCACGGAGTAGGGCTTCTTGGTGATCGCCTCGGTGAGCAGCCCGCCCTGGTCGAAGCCGACGTAGCCGGGCGGCGCGCCGATCAGCCGCGACACCGCGTGCCGCTCCATGTACTCCGACATGTCGAAGCGGATCAGCTCGATTCCCATGCAGTACGCGAGCTGGCGCGCGACCTCGGTCTTGCCGACCCCCGTGGGGCCGCTGAAGAGGAAGTTGCCGATCGGCTTCTGGGGGTTGCCGAGACCCGAGCGAGTCGTGCGAATCGCCGCGACCAGCGCGTCGATCGCCTTGTCCTGTCCGAACACGACCGCCTTCAGGTCGCGGTCCAGGTTCTTGAGCGCCGCCCGATCGTCCATCGACACGGTCGCCGGCGGGATGCGGGCGATCTTGGCGATGATCTCCTCGATCTCCGGCTTGCCGATGACGCGCTTCTGCTTCGACTTCGGCAGGATCCGCTGCGCGGCACCGGCCTCGTCGATCACGTCGATCGCTTTGTCGGGCAGGTGCCGGTCGTTGATGTAGCGGGCGGACAACTCGACCGCCGAAGTGAGCGCGGTCGCGTTGTACTTGACCCCGTGGTGCGCCTCGAAGCGGCTCTTGAGCCCTTTGAGGATCTCGATCGTCTCGTCGAGCGAGGGCTCGACGACATCGATCTTCTGGAAGCGCCGGGACAGCGCGTGGTCCTTCTCGAACACGCCGCGGTATTCGTTGTAGGTGGTCGCGCCGATGCACTTGAGTGCGCCCGTCGACAGCGCCGGCTTGAGCAGGTTCGACGCGTCGAGCGTCCCGCCGGAAGCCGCGCCGGCGCCGATCAGGGTGTGGATCTCGTCGATGAACAGGATCGCATTGGGGTTGTCGACGAGCTGCTTCAGGACCGCCTTCAGGCGCTGCTCGAAGTCGCCCCGGTACTTGGTACCGGCGAGCAGCGCGCCCATGTCGAGCGCGTACACCTGGCACTTCGCGAGGATTTCGGGGACCTGCCCCTCTACGATCCGGCGCGCGAGACCCTCCGCGATCGCCGTCTTGCCCACGCCCGCCTCGCCCACCAGGAGCGGGTTGTTCTTGCGGCGGCGGCACAGCGTCTGGATCACCCGCTCGAGCTCCCGGTCTCGGCCGATGAGCGGGTCGATCTTGCCGACCAGCGCTTGCGCATTGAGGTTGACGGTGTACGCCTCGAGCGCGCCGCCGGACTGCTGCCCCTCCTCGCCACCCTCGTCACTCTCCGTCGCCTTGGGCTGCTGGGTTTGCGGCGCCTTGGTGATGCCGTGCGAGATGTAGTTGACGACGTCTAGCCGGGTCACGCCCTGCTGGTGCAGAAAGTACACCGCGTGCGAGTCCTTCTCGCCGAAGATCGCCACCAGCACGTTCGCGCCAGTGACCTCCTTCTTACCCGACGACTGCACGTGCAGGATCGCGCGCTGGATCACGCGCTGGAAGCCGAGCGTGGGCTGGGTGTCGATCTCCTCACTGCCGGCGACCGTAGGCGTGTGCGCGTTGATGAACTCAGTCAGGTGCTTGCGCAGGTCCTCGATGTTCGCCGCGCAGGCGCGCAGGACCTCGGCCGCGGTCGGGTTGTCCAGCAGCGCCAGCAGCAGGTGCTCGACGGTGATGAACTCGTGCCGCTTCTGGCGCGCCTCGACGAACGCCATGTGCAGGCTGACTTCGAGCTCCTGGGCGATCATTACGTTTCCTCCATCACGCACTGCAGTGGGTGCTGGTGCTTCCGCGCATACGACACCACCTGTTCGACCTTCGTCGTGGCGATGTCGCGCGGGTAGACCCCGCACACACCCATTCCTTCACGATGCACCTTCAACATCACTTGCGTCGCCTTCTCGCGGCTCATGCCGAAGAAGGTCTGTAAAACAGCGACCACGAACTCCATCGGCGTGTAGTCGTCGTTGAGCAGGATCACTTTGAAGAGCGGCGGCGCCTTGACCTTGCTCTTCTTGGCCTCGAGGACGGTGCCGTCACGCAACCGGGTCGCCATACCTGCTCAGATCTGCCCGCACCACCCAACGGTCAA
>Ga0126383_10003856_pt1 | contig 10019 bp, 11 predicted proteins | sample PanSoiMetPlot_35_FD_96882 | JGI IMG/M metagenome (GOLD analysis project Ga0126383, IMG submission 96882) | Tropical forest soil microbial communities from Panama - MetaG Plot_35 | ecosystem: Environmental > Terrestrial > Soil > Tropical forest > Bulk soil | place: Panama | collected 2016-02-17
AAGCTCGGTGAGCTCGTCCAGGAGATGATCGACGCGTTCGCGTTCGCTGCCGGGCTCGAGGACTGCGAGCTCGAGACGAAGGTCTCGAAGAGCTACAAGGGCTACCGCTTCAAGCCCGACGACGAGGTGGTTCGGATCGCGGGCGCGGCCCTCGAGCGCTCCGGCTACACGCCGACCTACGGGCTCAGCGGGGGCGCCGCCGACGCGAACGTCTTCAACGAGCGCGGGCTCGCTTGCCTGAACCTCGCGAACGGGATGCAGGACATCCACACCCCGGACGAGCGGATCACGGTCGACGATCTCGAGGGGATGGTCGAGGTGACGCTCGCACTCGTCGATGTCGCCCGCGATGCTGACGCTTAAGCGCGGGCGCGTCAGCGCCGTGGTGTCGCGTGCCGACGGTCTCGCACGGCTGGAGGTCGACGGTTTGCCGTGCATCGCCTACCCGCGGCTCACCGGCCCGGTCGTGCTCGGAGACGACGTGCTCGTGAACGTGCAGGCGCGGGAGCTCGAGCTCGGGTCGGGCGGCTTCGATGTCCTCTACGCGAACATGACGCGCGGCCTCGACCTCGCGGTCGAGAGCGGGGCGCACGTGGTGAAACTGCCGTACACGCCGGTGCAGGCCGCGGCGCTCCACGCCGAGGAGGGCCGCGAGCTTCCCGAGACGCTCGCCGGGCTGCCTGTCGTCTGCTGCTCGCTGCACAGCCAGGTGGCGCCGGTCTGCGCTGGGATCGGCTCGGGTAGACGTGTCGCCTACGTCCAGTTCCCCGGTGGCGGGCTGCCCGTCTCGTTGTCGGACACCCTGCGTGTGCTGCGGGCGCGCGGCTTGCTCGAGACGACCGTCGCCGTCGACGCCTGCTTCGACGGCGACGTGCAGTGCGTCTCGGTCGCGTCGGCGCTGCTGTGGTGCGCCGCGGAGGGATTCGACGTGGTCGTCTGCGCGATCGGTCCCGGCGTCGTCGGGACCGGCTCCAGCTTTGGGCACGGCGGCGTCGTGGCCGCGTGGGCCGCGCTCGCGGCGCGGGCGCTCGGCGGCGAGCCGATCCTCGCGGTGCGCGCATCGCAGGCCGATCCGCGTCAGCGGCACCGGGGCATCTCGCATCACTCGCGCGACGTCCTCCGGCTGGCGGGCGGCGTGACGGCGGCCTGGCCGCGCGGCTTCGACCCGCCGGACGGCGTCGAGGTGCGCCTCGTCGACGTCGACGGCTGGGAGGACGCCTGCGACGACCTGCCGTTGTCACACATGGGCCGCGGGCCCGGAGACGACCCGCTCTTCTTCGCCGCCGCGTTCGCGGCCGGGCGCGCGACATGATGGAGGAGCGCCGGCTCGGACCGGTCGTCGGTCTCGGCACCTGGAACACGTTCGGCGGCGACGCGAAGACCGCAGGCACGGTCGTCAGCGGCGCACTCGCCGCAGGCTGCCGCGTCTTCGACTCGTCCCCGATGTACGGCGGCGCGGAGGCGTCGCTCGGCGACGCGCTCGCGGACCGTCGAACGGGGGTGACGGTCGCAACGAAGATCTGGGCCCGCGACGCCGCGGAGGGCCGCGAGCAGTACAGCCGTCAAGTGGAGTGGTTCGGGCGGGTCGAGATCGAGCAGATCCACAACCTTGCGGCGTGGCAGGCGCAGCTCGAGTGGCTCGAGCGGGAACGCGACGAGGGCCGCGTCGACCGGCTCGGTGTCACGCACTATTCGCCGCAGGCCTTCGCCGAGGTTGCGGAGGCGCTGCGGACGCGGCGCTTCGACGTCGTGCAGCTGCCGCTCAACCCCCGCGAACGCGAGTCCGAGCGCGAGCTGCTGCCGCTTGCGGCTGCACTCGGCGTCGCCGTGATCGTGATGCGGCCGCTCGCCGAAGGAGCGCTCGTCACGAGCTCGCCGCCGCAGTCGGTGCTCGACGAGCTGGAGGTCGAGACATGGGCACAGGCGCTGCTGAAGTGGGCACTCTCCGACGAGCGTGTCGATGTCGTCATTCCGGGGACACGGAGCGCCGGCCGGGCTGCCTCGAACGCCGCCGCCGGCGAGCCGCCGTGGTTCGACGCCGAGCAGCGGCAGCTGGTGGAGCGGTACGCGACATGAAGCCCGACTCGTCCCGCACCGTCTACGACGGGAAGCTGTTCGACGTCACCGTCGAGCGCTGGGGCGAGCACGAGCGCGAGATCGTCGATCATCGGGGCGCCGTCGCGATCGTCGCCGTCGACACCGGCGGCAACATTGCACTTGTCCGGCAGCGGCGCGAAGCCGTCCGCGAGTACCTGCTCGAGCTTCCTGCCGGCACGCTCGAGACAGGGGAGTCGCCGTTGGACGGTGCGCGGCGTGAGCTCGAGGAGGAGACCGGGCTGGCGGGTGGCAGCTGGCGCGAGCTCGGCGTCTTCTACACGACGCCGGGCTTCTGCCGAGAGCGGATGTACCTCTTCGTCGCCGAGGTTGTCGAGGCGGGCGACGCGAGGCCCGAGGACGACGAGGAGCTCGAGCTCGTGCACTGGGGCGTCGGGGAGATCGCCGCGCGTATCGGCGAGCTCGAGGACGCCAAGTCGATCGCGGGGCTGCTGCTGTACCTATCGCACGAGGTAGGGTGACCCGCCGTGAAGATCGGCGTCGCCAAAGAGATCAAGACCGACGAGTACCGCGTCGCGCTGACGCCCGCCGGCGCGCGAGAGCTGATCCAGCACGGCCACGACGTGGTCGTGGAGAGCGGCGCAGGGGCCGGCAGCGCGTTCTCCGACGCCGCGTACGAGGCAGCTGGCGCGCGGATCGCGAGTGTCGACGACGTCTGGGCGGACGCCGAGCTGCTGCTCAAGGTGAAGGAGCCGATCGCGCCCGAGTACGAGCAGCTACGCGAGGGCCTCGTCCTCTTCACGTACCTGCACATCGCCGCAGACGAGCCGCTCACCCGTGCGCTCGTCGACAGCGGCATCGCGGCAGTCGCTTACGAGACCGTCGAGACGAACAACGGCGCGCTCCCGCTGCTCGCGCCGATGAGCGAGGTCGCCGGGCGGCTCGCGGCCCAGGCCGGCGCCTACTTCCTCGAAAAGCCCCTCGGCGGCCGCGGTCTGCTGCTCGGCGGCGTGCCGGGCGTCGCGCCCGGCAGAGTTGTCGTCATCGGCGGCGGGATGGTCGGCTACAACGCCGCGGTGATCGCGATCGGGCTCGGCGCGAACGTCACGATCCTCGAGCGCTCGCTCGACCGGATGCGCCATCTCGAAGAGGTGTTGTCCGGACGTGTCAGCCTCGTGATGTCGTCGAGCCTCCAGATCGAGGAGTCGCTTCCACACGCGGACGTCGTCATCGGCGCCGTTCTGATCCCGGGCGCGGTCGCGCCCAAGCTGATCACGCGCGAGATGGTGCGCGAGATGAAAGAGGGCGCAGTGCTCGCCGACGTCGCGATCGACCAGGGCGGCTGCGCGGAGACGTCACGGCCGACCACGCACAGCGAGCCTGTGTACACCGTCGACGGCGTTACGCACTATTGCGTCGCGAACATGCCGGGTGCCGTGCCGATCACGTCGACGAAGGCGCTCACGAACGCGACGCTGCCGTACGTCGAGGCGATCGCCGAGCACGGCCTCGCCGAAGCCGTTGCACGCGACCCGGCGCTGGCGCGCGGCGTCAACGTGCTCGACGGCAAGATCACATACGAAGCGGTAGCGGATGCGCACGGCCTCGACTACCAGCCGCTCGAGGATGTCCTGCCGCTCTCGGCGGTCTAGTTCGTCTTCAGCGGCGAGTACTTGACGACGAGCCACGTCACGCCGGCGGCCAGCGCGATGACGGCTGCGCAGTAGACGAACATGAGGAGCACCCCGAGGACGTTCAGCATGGCCGACCTAGAATAGCTGGATGCCGAGGGCTTGCATCATCGTGCTCGATGCCGTGGGGGCGGGCGCACTTCCCGACGCCGACGAATACGGCGACGAGGGCTCCGACACGCTCGGAAACGTCGCGCACGCCGTAGGCGGGCTCGACCTGCCGAACCTCGAGGCGCTCGGCCTCGGCAACATCGAGCCGCTTCAAGGCTGCCCGCCGCAGCCCGGAGCGCCTGCCGTCGCCGGCCGGCTGCTCGAGCGCTCGAAGGGGAAGGACACGACGACCGGGCACTGGGAGCTGATGGGCGTCGTCACGCCGCAGCCGATGCCCACCTACCCGCACGGCTTCCCGCACGACGTGATCGACCCGTTCATGCACCAGACCGGTCGCGGGGTGCTCGGGAACAGGGCTGCCTCGGGGACCGAGATCATCCAGGAGCTCGGCGAGGAGCACCAGCGCACCGGCAAGTGGATCGTCTACACGTCCGCCGACTCCGTGTTCCAGGTGGCGGCGCACGAGGAGACGATCCCGCTCGAGGAGCTCTACGACGGCTGCCGGATCGCGCGGCAGATCCTCACCGGTAAGCACGCGGTCGGACGCGTCATCGCGCGCCCGTTCATCGGCACGCCGGGCAACTACGAACGGACCGCCAACCGGCACGACTTCTCGCTCGAGCCGAAGCGGCCCAACTACCTGACGCTCGTCCGGGACGCCGGGATGGAGGTGCACGGCGTCGGCAAGATCGGCGACATCTTCGCGGGGCAGGACATCGACGAGTCGCACCCGACGAAGTCGAACGTCGACGGGATCACGCAAACGGAGAAGCTGCTGCGCGAGCTCGACGACGGGCTGATCTTCACGAATCTCGTCGAGACCGACATGCTCTGGGGCCACCGGAACGACCCCGTCAACTTCCACCGCTGCCTGCAGGACTTCGACCGCCGCCTCCCCGACCTGCTCGACGCCCTGCGCGCCGAGGACCTGCTGATCATCACGTCCGACCACGGGTGCGACCCGACGACCCCGTCGACCGACCATTCGCGCGAGTACGCGATGCTGCTGACGTACGTGGAGGGGAAGAACGCCGGCGGCCGCGTCCACGAAGGCGAGTTCGCCGACGTTGGTGCGACGGTGAACCGTTGGCTTGGCGGTAAGGCGCCGGCACGCGGGATCCCCGGCCAGCCGATCGTCGAGCAGTAGTGCTTCACGCAGCCGAGCTGATTCGCCGCAAGCGCGACGGCGAGAGGATCCCCGCGGACGAGCTCTCGGACCTGATCCTCGAGTACGCGCGCGGGAACGTCCCCGACTACCAGATGGCGGCGTTCTGTATGGCCGTGTACTTCCGCGGCCTGGACGTCGCGGAGACCTTTGCGCTCACCGACGCGATGATCCGCAGCGGCGAGACGATCGACCTGCACGGAGCCATCGGGCGCAAGGTCGTCGACAAGCATTCGACGGGCGGCGTCGGGGACAAGACGTCGCTCGCGGTCGGCCCGATCGTCGCGGCCTGCGGGGTGCCGTTCGGCAAGATGAGCGGCCGCGGGCTCGGACACACCGGCGGCACGCTCGACAAGCTCGAGTCGATCCCGGGCTTTCGCGTCGAGCTCTCCACCGAGCAGTTCCTGGAGCAGGTGCGCGACGTCGGGCTCGCGATCATCGGGCAGAGCGCGAACCTCGTGCCCGCCGACAAACTGCTCTACGGGCTGCGCGACGTGACGGCGACGGTCGACAACGTCTCGCTCATCGCCGCGAGCATCATGTCGAAGAAGATCGCCGCTGGAGCGGACGCGATCGTCCTCGACGTCAAGGTCGGAGACGGCGCCTTCATGAAGACGATCGGGAATGCGCGCGAGCTCGCGGAGCTGATGCTCGAGCTCGGCCGGCACGCGGGCCGCGAGGTGGCGTGCGTCCTGACCGACATGGACCAGCCGCTCGGGCACGCGGTCGGGAACGCGCTCGAGATCCGCGAGACGATCGCGACGCTCCGCGGCGACGGACCACCGGACTTCACGGAGCTCGTGCTCGGTGCGTGCGCACATCTGCTGGCGTTCTCGGACCTCGGGATCGACGAGCGGACCGGGCGGGAGCGCGCCGCGGCGGCGGTGCAGAACGGGTCGGCGCTCGCGATGTACGAACGCTGGATCGCGGCGCAGGGCGGCGACCCTGCCGAGGACGCGCTTCCGTCGGCAGCCGTCGTCCGCGATGTCACGGCACCACAGGCCGGCTTCGTCGGCGCGATCGGCGCCGTCGAGGTCGGCCTGGCCGCGCTGCGCCTCGGCGCGGGCCGGCGGACGAAGGACGACCACATCGACCATGCCGTCGGCGTCGTGTGCTTCAAGAAACGAGGCGACGCCGTCGACGCCGGCGAGACGATCGCGCAGGTCCACGCACGGGACGACGAGTCCGCTGCGCGCGCGGCCGACGATGTCCTCGCCGCGTACACGTTCGCGGACGCCGCGCCGGTGGCGAGACCGATCGTGCTCGAAACGATCGGCTGATGCCCGAGCTACCCGAGGTCGAGACGATCCGTCTCGCGCTCGAGCCGCACGTCGTCGGTCGCACGTTCGAGGACGTCGAGATCCTCGATCCGAGGCTGGTGCGCCCGTTCGAGCCGCTCGCGGTTGCGGGCGAGCTCGTGGGCGAGCGCGTGGCTGCGCTGGAGCGCCGCGGCAAGTACTTGATTGTTCGGTTCGAGTCGGGGCGTGTTCTCCTGATTCACCTCCGGATGACGGGGAGCGTGCGGCACGCGGCAGCCGGGCAGCTGGGCGACGACCCCTACCGACGCGCTGTTGTCAGGTTAGACGACGGATCGGACGTCGCCTATCGCGATGTGCGGCGCTTCGGCACCTGGCACCTCCTCGAGCCCGGCGAAGTGGGCGACTATCTCGGCCGGCGCCTGGGCCACGAACCGCTGGAGCGCACGTTCACGGCGAAGCGGCTGGGCGAGCGCTTGGCGAAGAGACGCGCCCCGCTGAAGGCCGCGCTGCTCGACCAGCGCACCGTCGCGGGCCTCGGGAACATCTACGTCGACGAGGCGCTGTGGCGCGCGCGGCTGCACCCGCTGCGCGAGGCAGGCACCCTCGACGACGACGAGCTGAAGCGGCTCACGACGGCGATCCGGCAGTCGCTCCGCGCCGGGCTCGCGCGCCAGGGCGCGAGCCTGCGCGACTACTCGACGCCCGACGGCAGCCGCGGGCGCGCGCAGGAGGAGTTTCGCGTGTACGGCCGGGCCGGCGAGCCGTGTCCGCGCTGCGGAACGCCGGTCGACAAGATCCGCGTGGGCGGTCGCGGCACCTGGTATTGCCCGAGCTGCCAGCGTCTCTAGCCGAAACTAGACTGGCCTGGCCATGGCCGGACGCGGATACAAGACCGAAGCGGTCGTTCTCCGGTCGTTCCGCCTCGGCGAGGCAGACCGGGTGCTTCATCTCTACACGCTCGCGCGCGGGCGCGTCGGCGCGGTCGCCAAAGGGATCCGCAAGACGAAATCGCGCTTCGGCGCGCGGCTCGAGCCGCTCTCGCACGTCGAGCTGCTGCTCCACGAGGGCTCGGGGGAACTGCAGACCGTCACGGGCGTCGAGCTGCTCCGGTCGCACCACGCGGCGCGCGAGCAGCGCTACTCGCTCGGCGTCGGCCTCGTCGGCGCCGAGGCGATGCTGCGGCTCTTCACGGAGCAGGAGGCGAACCCGCGTGCGTTCCAGGCGCTGACGCGCTTCCTCGACCTGCTGGACGAGCTACCCGTGCGCGCTCGACGGCCGGCGCTCGACCCGCTCGCGCTGTCGTTCCAGCTCAAGCTGCTCTGGCTCTCCGGCTACCTCCCGCATCTGACGAGCTGCGCAAACTGCGGCAGCGTCGACTCGCCGCTGATCGGCTACTCGCCCGCCGCGGGCGGGGCGGTGTGCGCGGGCTGCCGCGCGGACGCGCTCGCGCTCTCGCCGGCGGGGATCGCCGGGATCGAGTCGCTGCTGGCGCGTCCGCTCGCGGAAGCCGCGGACGTCGCTCTCAGCGACCGCGCCGCACGCGACGCGCTGACGGTGATCACCTCCGCGTACGAGTACTTCGGGAACTTCCGGTTGCGCACGCTGCGCAGCGCCTAGCGGCCGTCGTGGGCATCGAGCTCGACGATGATCCCGGGCGAATCGACGTCGCCGCCGTCCACGACTACCTCGCGAACCACTCCTACTGGTCGGCAGGGCGACCGTACGAGGTGGTCGAGCGGCTCGTGGGCGAGGCGCAGCGCGTCGTCGGCGTCTACGACGGCGACCGCCAGGTCGGCTTCGCCAGGGCGTTCACTGACGGCGTCTCGCTCGTCTACCTCGCAGACGTCTACCTGCTCCCGGAGTATCGCGGCCGCGGGCTCGGCCTCCAGCTCGTCCGCGAGATGGTCGAGAACGGGCCCTACGCGGATCTCCGCCGGATCCTCCACACGCGCGACATGCACCGCCTCTACCGCAAGGTCGGGTTCACCGAGCCGTCCGAGCGGGTGATGGAGCGAAGCTGAGCTAGTCGCCCTTCGGCGTCTTCCACTCCCGCTCGAGCGCGTCGTCGAGCCAGGCGCGGACGCCGGCGAGCGGCAGCCGCTCCTGCGCGAGCGAGTCGCGGTCGCGCACGGTGACGGTGTCGTCGGCGAGCGTCTGTTCGTCGATCGTGAACGCCCACGGCGTGCCGATCTCGTCCTGGCGCCGGTAACGGCGGCCGATCGCCCCGTTGTCGTCGTACTCGACGGCGTGCCGTCGCCGGAGCTCCTCGTAGAGCGACCGCGCCTTTCCGACCATCCTTTCGTCCTTCGCGATCAGCGGCAGGATGGCGGCCGTGACCGGCGCGATCTCCGGATGCAGCCGCAGCACCGTGCGCTCGCGCTCGCCGACGACCTCCTCGTCGTAGGCGTCGACCAGCATCGCGACGATGATCCGCTCGAGGCTGACCGCCGGCTCGATTACGTACGGGACGTACCGCTCGCCGTCGGGCCCGACGTACTCCAGCTTGGTCGTCGAGTACTCGCTGTGGCGGGTCAGGTCGAAGTCGCCCCGGTTGGCGACGCCCTCGAGCTCGGACCAGCCGATCGGGTACTCGTACTCGAGGTCGCTCGTCCCCTGTGAGTAGTGCGAGCGCTCCTCCGGCCCGTGCTCGCGCACGCGGAGCCTGCTGCGCCGCAAGCCGTAGCGCAGGTACCAGTTGAGGCGCTCGTCGATCCAGTAGCGGTACCAGCGCTCCGAGTCCGCGGGCGGGACGAAGTACTCCATCTCCATCTGCTCGAACTCGCGCACGCGGAAGAGGAAGTTCCCGGGTGTGATCTCGTTCCGGAACGACTTGCCGATCTGCGCGATCCCGAACGGCGGGCGCCGCCGCGCGAGCTGCAGGACGTTCTTGAAGTTGATGAAGATGCCCTGCGCGGTCTCGGGCCGGAGGTACGCAAGCGAGGCAGAGTCCTCGAGCGGGCCGACGTGCGTCTCGAACATCAGGTTGAACTGACGCGGTTCGGTGAGGTCGCACTCCTTCCACTCGCCCGGGTGCTTGCTCGGCTTGCGGCCGCACTGGGAGTCCTCGAGCTTGTCCGCGCGGAAGCGCAGCTTGCACGTGCGGCAGTCGACGAGCGGATCGCTGAAGCCCTCGACGTGGCCGGATGCCTCCCAGACGCTCGGGTGCAGGATCACGGCGGAGTCGAGCGCGACGATGTCGTCCCGCTCGAGGATCATCGCCTCGAACCAGCGCGCCTTGATGTTGTTCTTCAACAGCACGCCGTAGTGGCCGTAGTCGTACGTCGAGCCAAGCCCGCCGTAGATCTCGGACGACGGGAACACGAATCCGCGGCGCCGTGCGAGCGACACGATCTGATCCATCGTCACGGTCTCGACCGCCATGTGGCGGGAGGCTATCGCTCTAGCGAACGGCCGCCGCCACGGAGCCCGCGGCGACGAGCACGGCGGCCATGATCGCGACGACGAGCAGCGGCGACACGCCGGCGCTCGAGTGGTGCGTGTTGGCCACCTTCGGCGATGCCGAGAGACGCGCCTGGAGCGCGCGCGTGATGTCGGTCTGTGCGCTCGAGTACACCCGGATGTCCTCGGGCAGATGGGCGAGCGCTTGGCGGTAGCACGCGACGGGATACGTGTTGTCGATGCGCCCGTCGCGCCAGTCTGCGAGCAGCCGCGACCCGCACGACGCCTTGGCGCCGGCGGTGCCCGTAGCCGCGAGTGCCACCAGTCCAACGGCCATGG
>Ga0126383_10003858_pt1 | contig 10015 bp, 6 predicted proteins | sample PanSoiMetPlot_35_FD_96882 | JGI IMG/M metagenome (GOLD analysis project Ga0126383, IMG submission 96882) | Tropical forest soil microbial communities from Panama - MetaG Plot_35 | ecosystem: Environmental > Terrestrial > Soil > Tropical forest > Bulk soil | place: Panama | collected 2016-02-17
CAGGTCAAAGACCATCCGGGGGTCTTCGCCATCGGCGACATCGCGGCCATGACCGACGGCAAAACCGGTCAGCTGCTGCCGGGGCTCGGCGCCACTGCCCTTCAGGCCGGACGCCATGTCGGTGAAACGATCAAGTGTCTATTGGAAAGCAAGCAACCTGAGCCGTTCAAGTATCTCAACAAAGGGATGATGGCCCAGGTCGGGCGCGGGGCGGCAGTTGTTGAGTTGCCTACAGGCGGCACCATGACGGGACACCTGGCCTGGCTCGCCTGGTTGGGTGTGCACTTGGCCTTGCTCAATGGCGCTGAAGAAAAGGCCGGCGTCTTTGTCGATTGGGGTTGGAGCTTTCTCACTCACAGACGGGGTAAGCGCATCATATTGAGCGACGATGATGTCGCGTCGGCGCAGCCAGGGTCATCGGAAAGACAAACCGAGTCATGAGCGACGTCGGCACACGCACCGAGGGGAAGGCCCAGAGCTCGGCGGCGCCGTCGCCGTTCCCGCCGATCGCCGACTACGCATTCCTCTCCAACTGCCACACGGGTGCGTTGGTCGCGCCGGACGGGGCGATCGACTGGCTCTGCTTCCCCGCCTTCGACGCGCCGAGCGCCTTCGGCAGCCTGCTCGACCGGGAAGCCGGGTTCATGCGCCTCGGGCCGTATGGCATCAACCACCCGTCTGCGCGAGCGTACGAGCCGGGGACGAACGTCCTCGTGACGACCTGGAAGACGCCGATGGGCTGGATCGTCGTCCGGGATGCCCTGACGATGGGGCCCTACGCGGGCGCGGATTCCGTCACGCCGCACACGCGGCCGCCGGCCGACGAGGACGCCGATCACATGCTGGTCCGAATCGTCGAGTGCATCGAGGGCCGGGTCGAGATCGAGCTCATCTGCGAGCCAGCCTTCGACTACGGCCGAACGCCCGCCCAGTGGACGATGGCCGCGGACAACGTCCACGCCGCCGATGCGACCGGCGCGGGGCAGACGTTCCGTCTCCTGTCCGATCTCGCGCTCGGGATCGAGGGAAATCGCGTCCGCGGCCGCCATGTCCTCCAGGAGGGAAAGCGCGCGTTCTGCTGCATGACCTGGGCCAAAGGGCTTGCCGGGCCGCGGAGCGTCGAGGAGGCCGACGAGCGCATGGCCGCGACGACGCGCTTCTGGCGCGGGTGGCTCGGGCGCGCGCTGATCCCCGACCATCGCTGGCGCGACCCGATCCAGCGCTCGGCACTCGCGATCAAGGGCCTCACCTACATGCCGACCGGCGCTACCGTCGCGGCTCTCACGACCTCGCTCCCCGAGACACCGGGTGGCGAGCGCAACTGGGACTACCGCTACACGTGGATGCGCGACACGACCTTCACGCTGCAGGCGCTGCACTGGCTGAAGCTCGACTGGGAGGCGGACGAGTTCATGCAGTTCGTCGCGGACCTCAAGCCGAACAGCGACGGCGCGCTGCAGATCATGTACGGCATCGACGGTCGGCGTGACCTCACGGAGTCGACCCTCGACCACCTCACGGGCTACGCCGACGCACGGCCCGTGCGCATCGGCAACGGCGCGTACGACCAGCGCCAGAACGACGTATTCGGCGCGGTGCTCGACTCGATCCTCCTTCACACGCGCAAGAGCGAGCGGCTGCCGCAGCGACTCTGGCCGATCGTCGAGACGCAGGCCGAGTGCGCCACGAAGGTCTGGCGCGAGCCCGACCAGGGGATCTGGGAGGCACGTGGGGCACCGCAGCACTACGTGTCCTCGAAGCTGATGTGCTGGGTGGCCCTCGACCGCGCCGCCAAGCTCGCCGCGATCCGCGGCGACCAGGAGAAGGCGGGCGCGTGGCGCGCCACCGCAGACGAGATCCACGCCGACATCCTCGAGCACGGGGTGTCGGCGAAGGGGGTGCTCCGCCAGCACTACGAAACGGACGCGCTCGACGCGTCGGTGCTGCTCGCTGCGATCTTCGGATTCCTCCCCGGCGACGACAAGCGCTTGCGCTCGACCGTCGCTGCGATCGCCACCGACCTGACCGAGAACGGCTTCGTCCTCCGGTACCACACGGACGAGACCGACGACGGCCTGTCGGGCAAGGAGGGGACGTTCCTCATCTGCTCGTTCTGGCTTGTCTCGGCCCTTGCGATCGTCGGCGAGCTGCAGCGGGCCCGCGACCTGATGGAGCGGCTCCTGCGCATCGCCTCGCCTCTCGGGCTCTACGCCGAGGAATTCGACGCCCAGACCGGGCGCCACCTCGGCAACTTCCCGCAGGCGTTCTCCCACCTCGCGCTTATGGAAGCCGCCGCGCGAATCGTCGTCCTCGAGATGCTCCAGCAGTACTGACCGAGATGACCAGGCCGTCCGGCGAACAGGTCGAGATCTCGCACGGCGACCAGCGCGTGGTCGTCGTCGAGGTCGGGGGCGGGCTGCGAACGTACTCGGTCGCTGGCCGCGCTGTCCTCGACGGCTACGGCGCCGACGAGATGTCCCGGTCGGGCCGCGGGCAGGTGCTGATCCCCTGGCCCAACCGCCTCGAGGACGGGAGCTACGAGTTCGCCGGGAGGCGGCATCAGGTGCCAATCGACGAGCCGGAGAAAAACAACGCCATCCACGGCCTCGTCCGCTGGGCGTCGTGGACCGTCGGCCGGCGCCGGCCGGAGTCCGTCGTCATGGAGCACCTGCTCCATCCACGGCCGGGCTACCCGTTCTCGCTCGCGCTCAGCATCGAGTACGCGCTCTCCGACACCGGGCTGTCGGTCACGACGACGGCGACGAACCGCGGGCCCGATCCCTGTCCCTACGGATGCGGTTCCCACCCGTACCTCGCGCTCGGGACGGAGCGAATCGACTCGCTCCTCCTGCGCGCCCCCGGTGGCACGGTGCTGTCCTCCGACGAGCGGGGCCTCCCGAGCGGGAGGTCGCCGGTGGAAGGGACGGAGTACGACTTCCGGCGGCCGAGGCTGATCGGCGCGACGAGGCTCGACAGCTGCTTCACGGACCTCGAGCGCGACGCGGACGGTCTCGCGCACGTGCGGATCGAGGATCCCGAAAGCCGGAAAGCGCTCGCACTCTGGGCCGACAACCGGTATGGCTATCTCATGCTGTTCACGGGAGATCCGCTGCCGGACGTGAACCGGCGAAGCCTGGCCGTCGAGCCGATGAGTTGCCCGCCCAACGCGTTCCGTAGCGGCGAGGCGCTGATCCGTCTCGCGCCCGGCGCCTCCTTCACGAGTTCGTGGGGGATCGCGCCCCGCACCGCTCGCCGAGTTGGACCTAGGTCCAATTTTCAGTTCGGGTAGGACCGGGGATACTGGGGCGTCTGAGCGACGGGCACGTCGGGTGATTTGGGAACCCTTCACCTGCCTACCCACCCACCACGACCGGAGACAACCTCATGAGCAGCGGCGACCATTACGACTTCATCATCATCGGCAGCGGTGCCGGCGGCGGAACGCTCGCCCTTACGCTCGCTCCTTCCGGCAAGCGCATCCTCATCCTCGAACGCGGCGACTATCTTCCGCGCGAGAAGCAGAACTGGGATCCGACCGACGTCTTCGTCAAGAACCGTTACGTGTCGAAGGACACGTGGTACGACTCGAGCGGGAAGTCGTTCCAGCCCGGTGTCCATTACTTCGTCGGCGGCGCGACCAAGATGTTCGGCGCGGCGATGTTCCGGTTGCGGCAGCGCGACTTCACCGCTCACCGCACTGCCGACGGCGTGACGCCCGACTGGCCGATCCGGTACGAGGACCTCGAGCCGTACTACACGCAGGCGGAAAAGCTCTACCACGTCCACGGCCGGCGCGGCGACGACCCCACCGATCCACCAGCGAGCGCCCCCTACGCGTTCCCGCCCGTAAGCCACGAGCCGCGGATTCAGGAGATCGCCGACGGCTTGAAGCGCGCGGGCTATCGGCCGGCGTATGCGCCCACCGGCGTCATGCTCGACGAGGCGGATCGTCCCCACAGCCGCTGCATACGCTGCAATTCCTGTGACGGCTATCCCTGCCTCGTCCACGCCAAGGCCGACGCCGAGGTCGTCGCCGTCCGGCCGGCACTGGGGCATCCGAACGTGACGCTGCTGACGAACGCCCACGTCCGGCGGCTCGAAACCGGCCCGAGCGGACGTACGGTCACCAAGGTGGTCGCAGACCGCGACGGCCGGCGCGAGGAGTACGCCGGGGACACCGTCGTCGTGTCCTGCGGCGCGGCCAATTCCGCCCGGCTGCTCCTGATGTCGGCCAACGAGAAGCATCCGCGCGGCCTCGCCAACGGCTCGGACATGGTGGGCCGCCACTACATGTTCCACAACGCCGTCGCGCTGGTCGCGCTTTCCAAGCGGGAGAATCCGACCGAGTTCCAGAAGACGCTCACGATCAACGATTTCTATTTCAGCGCGCCGGATTACGAGTTTCCGCTCGGCAACATCCAGATGATCGGCAAGTCCCAGGGACCGACGTTCAGGGAGGATGCACCGAGATTCGCCCCCGGCTTCACACTGGATCAGATGGCCCGGCACGCGGTGGATTTCTGGCTCACGAGCGAGGATTTGCCGCTGCCGCAGAATCGCGTCACGCTGAATTCCAGGAGCGAGATCCAGCTCCACTACGAGTTCACGAACGTGGAGCCGATTGATCGGCTGCGAAAGAAATTGCAGGCGATGCTCGAGCACATGGACATGCACCCGCACCTCATCCCGAACGCGCTCTACATGGGAAAGCACATCCCCCTCGCCGGGGTCGCCCACCAGGCCGGCACGTGCCGGTTCGGCACCGATCCGAAAACCTCCGTGCTCGACGTCCACTGCAAGGCGCACGAGCTCGACAATCTGTACGTCGTGGACACGAGCTTTTTCCCGAGCATCGGTGCGGTGAACCCGTCGTTGACCGCCATCGCGAACGCGCTGCGGGTGGGCGAGCACCTGGTGCAACGGTTCCGATGACGAACCACGGGAGCGCCCGGCGCAAAGAAATCGGTGCCGTCTACGGCGCCGGCCTGATTCAGGGCGTGGCGTTGGTCACGTTTCCGGCCGCGAGCATCGTCTTCACCAGCCCGACCGACTTCGCGCTGTCGAGAACGGAATACGGCGGGATGTTCGTGCCCCAGGCGATCGCGGCGATCGGTGCGGCCCTGCTAGCCGCCGGCTTGACGCAACGCCTCGGCGCGAAACGCATCTACATGGTTGGACTCGTCGCGAATCTGGCGTCGATGGCGCTGCTCGTTCTGAGCCGGTTCGTGGCGAGCGAACATGCACTCGCTTACGTTGTCTTGCTCGTCGCCACCGGCTGCTTGGGCGTCGGTTTCGGGTTCACGGTGCCGACGCTCAACACGCTCGCCGCCGCGTTCTTTCCACACAACGTGGACAAGGCGGTGCTGGCGCTGAATGCGCTGCTGGGATCGGGAACCGCGCTGGCGCCCATCTTCGTCGCCCTGTTCGTCGGCCTGGGAATCTGGTGGGGACTGCCGGTGTTGGTTGGCGCGCTGATCCTGGGGTTGCTGCTGTTTAGTGCGCCGTTGCCGCTCAGCCCAAGCGCCGATGCCGGCTCCGTCGGACTCGCCAGCGGGCGAACACCATTTCCATCTCGGTTTTGGATATTCGCCGCATTCGCGCTGCTGTATGGCGTCTGCGAAACGCTGAACGGCAACTGGGCCTCGCTCTACATGACGCAGGAACTGGGCGCGACCACCGCCCAGGCTTCAGTCGCCCTGACCGTTTTCTGGGGCACGGTGACGGCGGGACGCGTCCTCCTCGCCGCCATCGAGAGATGGTTTCCCGCGCGCACCGCCTGCCGGGTCCTGCCGCTGCTGCTGGCCGCCGGCTTCATCGCCCTCGCCTTGCTGCGGCCGAGCCAACCGCTGCTCGGCATCGCGGCCTTCGCGCTGTGCGGCCTGGGCTGTTCGGCGCTGTTGCCGCTGGTCATCAGCTTCGGCCAAGCGGAGCTCAAGGCCATCGCTGCGTCGGTGGCCGGCGGGCTGATCGCGTTCTACCAGGTCGGTTATGGAATTGCGGCCTTTGGCGTTGGCCCGCTCGAGACTCGGCTGGGCATCAGTCTGGACTCGGTTTTTGGCGGGACGGCCGTCGTCGCGCTCACGCTCGCCGTGATCGCGTTGCTCATCGCCCGCGCGCCGGCCGGACTCGTCGTGGAAGCGCCGCAGTCGCGCGCCTGAAAGTCGATCGGGACATCAACCCTTATCAACCACGGAGACGGATCATGAACCTGAAAGGCAAAGCCGCCGTCGTCACCGGCGGAAACAGCGGCATCGGCCTCGCGATCGTGCTGGAGCTCGCCAAGCAGGGGGCCAATATCGTGATCGATTATGTCGCTCATCCCGAAGCGACCGAGGCGCTCGAGAAACAGGTCAGGGCGTTGGGGGACCAAGCGATCGGGGTGAATGCCGACGTGAGCAAGGTCGCTGAATTGCAAAAGCTGATCGCCGCCGCGGTCGAGGGGTTCGGCCGCGTGGACGTCATGGTCAACAACGCCGGGATCGAGACGCGCACGTCCGTGCTGGAGACGACCGAGGCGCAATACGAAAAGGTGCTCGCCATTAATCTGAAGAGCGCGTTCTTCGGCACCCAGCTCGCCGCGCGGCAGATGATCAAGCAGGGCGGCGGCGGCCGGATCATCAACATCACCTCCGTGCACGAGGACTGGCCGATGCCGGGCAACACCGCCTACTGTTTGTCGAAGGGCGGGATGCGCATGCTCACGCGCACCGCGGGCGTCGAGCTGGCGCCGCACAACATCCTCGTTGTCGGCGTCGGCCCCGGCGCGGTGGCCACGCCGATCAACCTGTCCACCATGAACGATCCGGCGCTGCTGAAGAAGCTCAACGCCGCGATTCCGCTCGGCCGCATGGCCCGCCCGGAGGAGATCGCGAGCGTCGTGGCATTCCTCGCGAGCGACGGCGCGAGCTACCTGACGGCCACCACGATCTTCGCCGACGGCGGCATCATGCAAAGCAGCCCCGGGCTGTGAGCGGCGCGCGGCCGCGACTTCAGTCGAGCTATCCACGCGCCAGGCGGGACCGCGAGCTCCTGGCGAATCGCTAGCGCGTCATCGCCTGCGCCCGGATGAGCTCGCCCAGCGACCACGCCTGGAATGGGCAGCCGCGCGGCGTGTGCGGCGCGTCGCCGTCGGCGATCTCGAACAGGTGCCCGAGGCTGAAGGTCCCGAGCTGAGCCGCGAGCGGCGCGACGAATCGCGCGTAGGCCTCGCGCTTGTTCCCCGGACCGTCACCGTGAACGCGCAGCCACGCCTCGACGAACGCGCCCGTGAGCCACGGCCATACGGTGCCCTGGTGGTACGCGCCGTCGCGCTGCGCGACGCTGCCTTCGTAGCGCGGCTGATAGGCACGGTCGGAGCGGGCGAGCGAACGCAAGCCGGCGGGTGTCACGAGCTCGGCCTCGACCTTGTCGACGACCGCCCGCGCGCGCTCACCATCGAGGATTGCGTGGGGCAGCCCGCCGACGGCGAAGATCTGGTTCGGGCGCACGCTCGCGTCGACGCGTCCGGCGGCATGATCGACGTCGACCACGTCATAGAGACATTGCGCCGCATCGTTCCAGAATCGCGCGCGGAATGAAGCCGCCGCTTCGTTGGCCCGCGCCTTGAAGCCGGCGAGGCGCAACGCGTTGATCCACAGCGCCTGCACTTCGACCGGCTTGCCGACGCGCGGGGTCACCACACGCTCGCCGACCTTCGCATCCATCCACGTGAGCTGCACGCCCGGTTCGCCGCAGGCGAGAAGCCCATCGACGTCCGTGTGAATCCGGTATCTCGTGCCGCGCCTGTAGCCCTCGAGTATGTCCTTCGCCGCACCGACCAGCTTGTCGCGCAGCGAAGCAGGCGGCTTCGCCGCCGCGAGGTACTCGTAGGCAACGACGACGAACCACAGCGATGCATCGACGGCGTTGTATTGCGGCGCCTCGCCTTGGTCCGGAAACCGGTTCGGCAGCATGCCCTCTGACACGTGATCCGCCCAATCGGTGAGTATCGCGCCGGCGACGTCCAAGCGGCCGCTCGCGAGCACGATGCCGCGCATCGCGATGAAAGTGTCGCGGCCCCAATCCGTGAACCACGGGTATCCGGCGATGATCGTCCGACCGTCGCCGCGACGCACGATGTACGCGTCCGCCGCGCGGTCGAGGGACGATAGTTTGGCGCGTCGCGATCGCTCCGTTTCGCGCACGCGCTCGGCGGTGTCGCGCGCGTCGTCGCCGATCGCGTTGCCAGCACGAAGCACGAGGACGGCGTCGCCGGATGCGAGATCGAACGCAAAGACGCCCGGCGAGCCCAAATCCTCGATGCAATCGAGCCCGCGCGCCGCTTCTTCCGTGTACAGAAAGTTGCGGTACCACTGCGGCTCGTGCGTGTAGCGGCCGGTCGACTGCGCGGCCACGGCAGGCAGCACCGCGTACGGCCGCCATGTGACGTTGGCGCCTTTCGTGTCCGCCCGGAAATCGAACGCCGGGTTCTCGTGCATCAATGCGTGGTAATCGCGTCCGGATAGCAGCGGGCGCGCCTTCAGCGTCGCCGGCCCCGTTCCCGATGTGCGCCGCCACGTGATCACCACCGTGCCCTCGCCGTGCGCGACGAGGATCTCCTGCAGGATCGCCGTGCCGTCAGGAAAGCGGAACGTCCACTGCGGCCAGGGGTCCGGCTTGAAATCCAAGAGGTGATCGACGCCGCGCGGATAAAAGACGTCCGGCCCGTAATGCTGCGTCGAAAGCGGTAGGGTGCCCGATGCGAGCTCGACCGACGTTTCGAGGCCGTTGACCAGCACCACGCGGCCGGTCGGCGGCGACGTGGCGGTCAGCAGGAGCGCGTGATAGCGTCGTGTGCGATAGCCCGCGACGGTGCCCGAGGCGAAGCCGCCTTCACCGTCCGCCTCCAGCCATTCGGCGCTCGTGAGCATGGTCACTTTCGCTGGTCCCACGCGCCGAGCGCGAACTCGCGGCCGAGCTCGGGATGCTCCCGTATCGCGTATTCCGCGTACTGGTGGATGAGCTTGGCGACGACGCCCGTCCATCCCGTCTGGTGGCTCGCGCCGAGGCCTTCGCCCGTGTCGCCGTGAAAGTACTCGTGGAACGGGATCAAGTCGCGCCAATACGGATCGCTCTGGAACTTTTCGCGGCAGCCGTTGACCGGACGGCGCCCGTCGGCATTGCGCGTGAACAGCGTGATGAGGCGATGGGTCAACTCGGTAGACACCCCCCACAGCGTCGTCTCGTGGCCCGAGCCGGTCGGGAATTCGATCTTGAACGTCTCGCCCAGGACTGCATCGTGCTTCTGCAACGCCTCGATGAGGAGATAGTTCAGCGGAAACCACACCGGACCGCGCCAGTTCGAGTTGCCGCCGAACAGCGCCGTCCGCGATTCCGCCGGCTCGTAATCGAGCGTGAATTGGTTGCCATCTACAGTGAACACGCACGGATGATCGCGGTAGGAGCGCGAGACCGACCGCACGCCGTAGTCACTCAGCATGGCCTCGCTGTCGAGCACAGGCGCCAGGATGCGCGAGAGCTTGTCCGTGTCCACGATGGCGAGGCGTACGCGGTCCTGCGCGCCGCGCTGCATGATGTGGCCCAGGCCTTGGAGGAGCTCGGGCTGGTACTTCGCGAACCAGCGCACGCGCTTCGCGAAGTTGCCGAAACGCTCGATGTCCTCGCGCTCCGCCACTGTCACCGCGAAGATCGGGATGAGCCCGGAAATCGTCTTCGCGCGGACCGGGGACGTCCGGCCGTCGGGAAGGCGCAGCACGTCGTAGTAGAAGCCGTCCTCCTCGTTCCACAGCCCGACGCTGCGGGGCGTGCGATGGTTGATCGCCGAGCCGATGTAGACGAAATGCTCGAAGAACTTGGTGGCGGCGTCCTCGTACACCGGGTCCTTTTTCGCGAGCTCGAGCGCGAGCCCCAGGAGATTGAGGCAATACATCCCCATCCAGCTCGTGCCGTCCGCCTGCTCGAGGTAGCCGCCCGACGGCAGCCCCGATGTGCGATCGAACACGCTGATGTTGTCGAG
>Ga0126383_10003859_pt1 | contig 10014 bp, 7 predicted proteins | sample PanSoiMetPlot_35_FD_96882 | JGI IMG/M metagenome (GOLD analysis project Ga0126383, IMG submission 96882) | Tropical forest soil microbial communities from Panama - MetaG Plot_35 | ecosystem: Environmental > Terrestrial > Soil > Tropical forest > Bulk soil | place: Panama | collected 2016-02-17
ATTGTGATCCAGTGCAGTTGAATGTTCTGTCTTACGGTAATGTCGGCCACCCCGTGTCCGTACCGCTCGGCTAAGTCGGCAATAGTGCGTAGTTGTTCCGATCTCAGAAAACCGTTGGGAATGCGGATTCGAACCATGAAGCAGGCGAGAGCCCGTCCTTCGCCGGACTTGCCGCCGACGACCCCGGCTCCGTCTCCCTGGGAGTAAACGCCCCACCAACGGAAGTACGTGCCCATCCATTCCGGGGGAATTGACTCAAAACCTTCACGCGCGAACCGGCGAATCTCCTCTATCGCTTGCCAAGGATTCATTTCGCGTTTCAGCCGCTCGACTCGCTGCGCCTTCGTTTCCTGAACTGTATTTGCCATAAAAAGAAAAAACCCACCGCCAGCTTTCTTCTGGCGATGGGTGGATGATTCCGGTACTAGGAGATGTCTAAGTCAGCCGCCTGCCCCCGCCAGTGTTCGCGCATGCGCAACAACAACAACAAGCACACATGCACAGCTGGCGACGATTTAGGCTAACCTGCATCGATCCCACATTCTACGGTTGAGCGGCAATCGCCGTCAACCGAATCGGACCTTACTATCGATGAATAATACCAATCCCAGGAATCAGAAATTTTGCAGGGCATTGCTCGACTTCAACACAACAATTTCGAACTGTGAAGCAGCTACTACTCGAATACCGACAGCGTCGTCTTCACAGCACAGGCACATAGGCGGTACGGCTGGGGACGCGCGATGAGTGCAAGCTGTGGGTAAAGGGATCGTCCTTTGCTTGCGCCGCCTGTAGCTATGCTTGTTTTCTCGAGCTCGCCCAGGCTTTTGCGCCGGCTAGATCCCTGCGGCAGGGGGCTGTCATTGCGCTTTGGCATTGGCGCGCGCTCGCGCGACACCTGCTCGCAGAGACTTTTCAACCAGACGGGCGTAGCCACTTTTGTCCATCGTGGTTATTACGGCGGCTGCAATGCCGCCAGGGGTGGCTGCCTCCTGAATCAGTTCGTCGAGCGGGACCCTGCCTTCGCGCCAGGAAAGTATGCCGTCGGCAAGAGCATGGGCAGCGGCGGCGAGGGCAATCCGGCGATCCAGCCCGATTTTCTCGGCCACGTGCGCCAACGTGGCCAGATCGTGATAGCCGTGGCTGGATGAATAGGTAGAGGTGAAAATGTCGAACTGCGCTTCGGGAACCTCAAGTACCGCACCCACGGCGGCAAACAATCTCGTAACTGCGCGCCGATCCGAGGTGGGGAGCAGCCCAGAGAAGGCTAGCCCGGTTAGACCTCTTCCGGTTCGGCAGACCGGACTCGGCATGGCGCGCGCCCATCTCACCGGAGGTCCAAGGGTCTTGCGCAATTTTGACAAGGGCATTCCGGCAGCCAAGCTCACGGCCAGCAGTGGCCGATTGACTTCGCCAACTTGCCGCAACAGGCCCATGATCGAGTTAGGGCGTACTGCCACAATGAGCAGGCCGGCGCGAGCAACGGCGCGCGAAAGACATGGTTCGGCCGTAACCCTATACAGCTTTCCCAATTCCTCCAGCTTTTCTGCATGGCGGTCATGAACAAGGATGGGGTTGGCATAGTTCGCAAGCCTGAGGCCGGCAATCAAGGCGGCAGTGATGCGGCCAGCTCCCAGAAAGACAGTAGCTTTCATGTGAGATTTTGGCAGGCCCGATCGGCTGCGTGTATAAGGCTTTCGACGTCGCTTTCGGTGTGGGCCGTGCTGATGATCCAGTGCAGCCCGTTGGATGGCGTCATGTAGATTCCCTGATCGAGAAGAGAATGAACGAAACGCGAATAAGCTTGCGTGTCGGCGTAGACGCAGTAATCGCGGTAGTCTCGAATCGCGTCACGCTCGCTGAAGTAGATCTGAAACATGGGGCCGAATCCCTGGACGACGGCTTTCAAACGGCGACGGCGAAATAGTTCCCGTAGCCCGGCGATAGCGGCGTTCCCGATCGCGTGCAGTTTTGGGTAAGTGCCATGCGCCGAGAGCAGATCAAGGTTAGCCGCGGTCACCTCCATAGTAAGCCGATGCCCATTGAAGGTTCCATAATGCAAAACCATCCTCTCGCTCCACCGCATGCGGTCGAGGATGGATCGCGGTCCGGCCACGGCACCGACGGGAAAACCTGCGCCGAGCGCTTTGCCAAAGGTGCTGAGATCGGGCTGGATGCCGTAAACCTGCTGTGCTCCGCCGGGGGCGTAACGGAAACCGGTAACAACTTCATCCAGAATAAACAGCGCCCCGCATTCCCGCGTGAGTTCAGCGATGCGCTGGAGATATCCGTCTTCAGGAAGAATGCAACCCATATTGGCCATGATGGGCTCGCTTATCACGGCCGCCAATTCATGGCCGTGCTTCTTCATGACCCTGTCCAAAGCAGTGCCATCGTTCCAAGGCGCCAGAATGACTTCGTCAAAGGTTGTGATCGGAATGCCTTCCGACTCCGGAATCCTGGCTGGATCTTCCTTTGTTCCTAGCTGCCCGGGCGGATGACTGTTCGCGTTCAGAAGGAACGGGTCGTACCAACCATGATAGTGGCCTTCGAATTTCAAGAACTTGGTGCGCCCGGTGTGAGCTCGTGCCAGGCGCAAGGCCAGCATGGTGGCTTCACTCCCCGTATTGGTGAAACGGACTACCTCGGCATTCGGAACCATACGAAGGAAGCGCTCGGCCGCCTTGGTTTCGGCCGGAGTTGCGGCTGCGAAATGGGAGCCCTCCACCATGGCTCGCGACACTACCTCAACAATTTTAGGATGGGCATGACCCTGAATCAGGGCGCCGAAGGACATCATGAAATCGACGTAGTGGTTGCCATCAACGTCCCAGACCTCGGATCCCTGGCCCCTTTCGAGCACCACCGGTCCGGGTGAATAGACGGCAGCGCCACGGGAAGGAGAATTGACTCCCTCAACCAGGAGTTGCTGGGCGCACTCGAACCACTCCTGTGAACGCTGACGCCGGCGGGTTGTGCTGGGTGAATTCACCGAATCATGCTAATCGGCAGTGCCACCGTCGTCCACCACAAGCGCGGTAGCTAGTCCTGCCACCTGATTCCACGGAATTTGTCCTTCCGCAATTACAAGAGTGGCGAGTCGTCGATGGGTCGAAGCCGCAGCCCCCCAAGCCGTCTTGTTCCTCACCTCGGTTGAGTCCTTGGTCGTGACAAATCGTATCCACGCCAATCTGGACCGATGCAGTCTACTCGGAATGCTTTGCCGACCGTGATCGATCGCCATAGTTTTCGTGAGTCGCAGACTCTGCCTTTGGAGGGAGACAGCGGGTCCTTCGCCGCCGCTCGGGTGGGTTCGCGCCGCTAAACCGAACCGGCCAGGCCACCACCGTCGACGACCAGTGCGGTTCCAGTCACGAATGAGGAAGCGTCGCTGGCCAAATACAAAGCTGCCTGAGCGATCTCCTCGGGTGTGCCAATGCGCCCCATAGGGCGCCGCGCGGCCTCGGTGAGAAAGCGATCCGCGGGCTGGCCGAGTTGCTGTGCTTCATTACGGAGCATGCTGGTGTCGATATCGCCCGGGCAGATACAGTTGACGCGGACCTTCTCGGGGCCGTGATCGACGGCCATCGCCTTGGTCAGCAGGACGACAGCGCCCTTGGACGCGCAGTAGACCGCCGCTTTTGCGCCGCCGGTCAGGCCCCATCCGGAAGCCGTGTTGATGATCGACCCGCCGCCGTTCCTCGCCATGATTGGAATCACAAAACGCGACATCAGGAAGATGGACTTTACATTAACATTCATAACGCGGTCCCAGTTTTCTTCCGAGAGGTCCAGGACAGTGGCGCGGCAGACAATGCCGGCGTTGTTGAAAAGGATGTCAATGCCGCCGAACTCGGCCAAGGAGCTCTCGACAACTCGCTTGCAATCGTCCGATCGGCTTACATCGGCTTTCATGAATTTTGCCCGGGTGCCGATGGTGGAAATTTCGTTCACAACTTCGACGCCTGAACTCTCGTTCAGGTCAACGACGATGACGGCGGCGCCTTCGCGGGAAAAAAGCAGAGCTGTGGCGCGACCGATGCCCGAAGCACCGCCGGTCACGACGGCCACTTTGCCGCTCAGGAGATTACGCGTGGGATCGTACATGACACCCAGTTGGCTGACTGAAATTAAGGAAATAGCCGTGTCGGGAAACCGAGCGGTGTGTGCTCTTCGGGCGAGCACGCCACGACCAGCTTCCGTCCACATGTTGCCACAGCTCGAATTGAATTCCAGCCGCCTCGAGCTCGGAAAACGAGGCTACAGGGTAGGTAACTGCCTGATTCTTGGCGACGAAGTCGTTGATCACCACGGCAGCATCGACAAGATCTCGAGAAGCCCGCACCCCCGTGGTTCAAAACCCCCGGGGTTCCATTTTTCCTGGGTGCGAGATTACCGGCTGGCCAATCCACCCGCCGTTTCCGCTCCATCAATTGTGAACACCTGGCCGGTAATGTAGGCGGCATCCTCTGAGGCCAGGAACGCAAACAGGGCGGCAATCTCTTCGGGCTTAGCGTGACGGCCGAGCGGGACCTTACGATTTACCTCTTCTAGCATCTCCTCGGTATACTCGGCACGCTGCATCGGGGTGAGGACATATCCCGGGGCAACGGCACAGACGCGGATCTTGGGCGCCAACTCGAGCGCCATGCTTTTCGTAAGCTCGATCACACCAGCCTTGGTGGCGTTGTAGTCCGCATAGAACGGTTGTCCGACTAATCCGTTCGTGGACGCGGTCTGCAGGATCACGCCTCCGCCATGTCGCACCATATGACGAGCGGCAGTTTGAGCCACATAAAATACGCCGGTCAGGTTCACGGCTATAACATTGTCCCATTCCTGGGCTGTGATCGCGAGAAAATTGTGACGGATGCTGATGCCGGCATTGTTGATGACGACATCGAGCCCGCCCATCAGGCGAACCGCGTCGTCAATGCCTGCCTCGACGTGCTTTAGGTTGGAGACGTCGGCATCTACGGTCCCGGCAAGGTCCGGAAGCTCGGCTTGGATGCGTCGCCGGCCTTCCCCATCCCGGTCCAGTACGCATACCGCTGAGCCCTCTTCCAAGAACCGGGCAGCGGCCGCGGCCCCAATACCGCTGGCGCCCCCAGTGATCAGCACACGTTTTCCTTCCAGACCACGCATCAGTCTCCTCGCAAAACCATAGGCGAGCCTCGCTCGGCGAGACCTCTGCCATCAAGGCAGGTTCCCACTAAGCGACCGTCTGTACATAGAACATGAACAGAGCTGAACTTAGAGAGGCTTGCCGTAGAACAGAGCTATGAATTCTACAATAAGGATGATGACCACCATCAACTCAAGGGCGAAAGCACGGCCCTGATGGAATTGGTCGACCATGAAGCGGTAGAGTTCCTCGGCGGTCCGGAGCTTCTCATTGACGAGATCCTTGTAATCGGGTACGCCGACCTTGGTGGCCGCCAGCCGATAGAGGCGAGCGGAGAACATGTCGCTGAGGAATTTGATAGCGTTATCGACGCGCTCTGTTAGCTCCATGACCTCGAGCAGAGTCGTATGCAGGCGAGATGCTTTGCCCGCCATGTGCCAGCGTCCCAGAACTCCAGTGCCCTCCTCGAGCGAGTCGTATACGCTGGCCAGTTGTCGAGTCATGAAGTCGTCGTAGTGGCGAAACTCAAGCAGCTGGGAATTCGCGTATTCGAGGAGCTGGATAGCAGTCTCTGCACCGGCGGCAGAGTCGTAAATGAAAGCGCCGTTCCAACCGATCACGGCCAGATCGTTTGGATAGTAAGAGATGCGTCCCTGCAGGATCTCCTGGAGCTCGCCGTCGGACAAGGGAGAGGTTTCCCCGCGGACGATTTGAGCGACCTGCGCCCCGTGCTTGGCAAGCAAATCCGCTGCCGAGGGCGATCCAGCCACTTCGCGCACGTGGAAGATAAAGTAATCCTCGTTGAGCCACTCCTTATAGGGTTTGACGATCGCCGGAGCGGCGCGCTCCAGCTTCTCGTGGGCAATCCGCGAGGCAAAGCGATCAAAGTCGGAGTTCCACACCCATCGGCTGGCGAGCTGAACCAGCTTTTCCCAGTCGCCTGAAAACGGAAGCTCGAAAATCAAACTGAGGACGCCGTAATCGTAATATTTGATTTGACCTTCCAGCCGTTCACCCGTCTCCAAGACCAGTGGCTCTATGGATTCGACCACCGGAGGCCTCTCATAGCGAACGTACCCGGGAGCCGGATGCTTAAAGGTAGCCTCGAGGCGTCGGGCACCGAAAATCTCGCGCAGCTGGTCTAAACGGATCTCTTCGCCGACGTCGAACTGCATAAGCACCAGCAGGGAACCATGAAGCGAGCGTTCGCTAATGGGCTGCTCTCGAAGTTTGGTCGAAATGTCTTGAACAACAAGCGGGGCTGCAGTTTCCTGTTCCATGATCGAATACCCTGCGGAGCGGCAGAGGGTTTGGGGCGAGACCGGGCCTTACCGGCTCAACCGATCTATTTTCCCACCGGCAAGGCGGAATGGCGAGGTATGATGATGTAAGTTATTGAAATTACGGCAAAATCAGCTACCCGGCCCCTGCAGGAATCACTTCCGGCCGCGGGTTAACCGCCATAGCAAACCACCACCGACGGCTATCCCGGCCACGCTCAAGCCGGCCCGCACCATCGAGGCACGCACCGCTTTCTCTCTCTCCCGCACCCTCAACCGCTCAGGATAGGACTCCGAAGAGCGGTCCGGACCGCAGGCGAGAGCCATCTGGATCACCTCTGCCAAGTGCAGGCCATGACGGTCGGTACATTGGGCGATCTGTTCCCGGCAGCTGAAGCCGTCGGCGATGATGAGTGTATCGGCCGGTGCACGCCTTAGGGCCGGTAATAACTCCAGTTCGGCGACCTGGAGCGAGACATTGTATTTGTCTTTTTCGAACCCGAACGAGCCGGCCATTCCGCAGCATCCTGGAGCGGGCTGGGTGAACTCGACCCCCATTTTTCGGAGAACCGCCTCCTCATCGTTCATCTTCATGATGGACTTGTGATGACAATGACCATGGAGAATTGCCTTGCGTTCCAGGCGTGGCAGCTCGAAATCGGGCGCGCGCTTGGCCAGAAGTTCACTCAGGAGATATGTCTGCTCCGAGAGTCGGCCGACGCGCTGATCCCTGGGGAAGAGGTTCGGAAGCTCGTCGCGGAAGACGGCGGCACAACTCGGCTCCAAGACCACAATCGGGACCTCCTCTTCGAGGTATGGCGTAAGCGTATCGAGGGACAGCAGAAGGAGGTCCTTGGCGCGGCTGAGCATGCCAAAATCATAGAGAGGCCGTCCACAGCAGAGGCTTTCGGTTGAAACCAGCACCTCGCATCCAGCAGCTTCTAAGACTTTCACGGCGGCGATGGCTGTATGCGGCAAGAAGTAATTATTGAAGGTGTCGGCCCAGAGGAGGACAGGAGGGCCACCAGGATTTGCCGGCCTATGCCCTCTGAACCAGTCTTTGAACGTTTCGGGAGCGAAGGCAGGAATTCGCCGCTCGAGCGGCATACCGGTGACCAATTTGGCGATATCGCTAAAGAATGGAAGCTGAGTCGTGAGGTTCGCCAGGCCCGGGGCATACGATGCCAGCCGGGCCCAAAGATCGATGTAGCCGAAGGCGTAGGCACTCACAGGCCGCCGCCGCCTTTCGTAGTAGTGGGAGAGGAACTCAGACTTGTAGGTTGCGACGTCGACGCCAACCGGGCAATCGCTCTTACAACCTTTGCAGGAGAGGCACAGGTCAAGAGAATCCTTGACATGCTCATCCTGCCACCCTTCGGTGATGATTTCACGCTGCGTCATCTCCCAGAGCAGGTGGGCACGACCGCGAGTCGAATGCTCCTCTTCGTGGGTTACGCGATAGCTCGGACACATAATGCCGCCTTCCGAGCGGCGGCACTTGCCAACTCCGACACAACGCAAAGTGGCACGAGCGAGGCTGCCATGATCTTCCTGATAATGAAAGTGAGTCGCCGGCGTCCAGGGTTTGTAATCGGCCCCCAGGCGAAGATTCTCGTCCATGCGGTAGGGCTCGACCAGATTTCCGGGATTCATCTTCCCCTCTGGGTCCCAAGCGGTCTTAAATTGTCGAAAAGCATCGATCAGTTCCGGACCGAACATCTTGGGAAGAAGTTCGGAACGGGCCAAGCCATCGCCATGTTCGCCGGAGAGTGAACCGCCATAGCGGACGACTAGGTCAGCAGCCTCCTCCATGAAAGACCGGAATTTCCGAATCCCCGCCGCACTCTCTAGGTCGAAGCTGATACGCGTGTGAATGCATGCGTGGCCGAAATGTCCGTACAGAACACCAGAATACAGATAGGCATTCATCAGCTTGCGTAAATCGCGAAGATAAGAGCCGAGTCTTTCCGGCGGGACCGCAGAGTCTTCCCATCCTTCCCAAGTAAGCGGTTCTCCAGGCACGTGGGAGCTGGCGCCCAGGCTGGACTCGCGAACTTCCCAAACTTTCTTGGCTTCGTGCCGGTTCTCATAGAGACGAATCTTCGGGGGATTCGAACCCTTCTGAAGTGCGGTCACCATCCGGCCTGCACGCTCGTCGGATTCCTTCTGGGTGTCTCCGCCAAACTCGGCCAACAGCCAGCCATTGCCTGGCGGAAGAAGAGCGAGTCCTTCAGGATTCAGGTTCTTGCGGCGGGTAAACTCGACAAGTAATTCGTCGATGCCCTCAAGTCCGATCGGGCCGTAGGACATAACTTCCGGCACATGATCGCCGCAAATAGAGATGTCCGGGTAGGCGACCACCGCGAGCGTGCGAAATGGCGGACTCTTCACCAGCCGACAGGTGGCTCCGAGTACGGTGACGCAGGTGCCCTCCGACCCGACCAGCGCCCGCGCGACCTGGAATCCGCTTTCCGGGAGAAGGTAATTTAGGTTGTATCCGGAAACCCGGCGGGGAATTTTGGGATATCGTTTGCGGACCTGGTCTCCATGAAGGCTGGCGATGGCCGCCAATTTTGCATAAATCGCGCCGCGTCGGCCCGGCTCGCGGGTGATTCTCTCCAATTCCTCGCTGCTGGTCGCGCCCACCTTCATGCGCAGGCCATCGTAGGTGAGGATGTCGAGCTCCTCGATGTTGTCGTCCGTCTTGCCGGCCATGACCGAGTGCACCCCACAGGAGTTGTTGCCGATCATTCCGCCCAGGGTACAGCGGTCGTGAGTGGCGGGATCGGGGCCAAACGTGAGGTGATGTTTCTCGGCAGCGTTGCGCAGATCGTCGAGAACGACGCCTGGCTGGACGCGGGCGATTTGGTGTTCCGGGTCAATCTCGATAATCCGGTTAAGGTACTTCGACATGTCCATCACAACGGCGACGTTCGAGCACTGACCCGCGAGCGAGGTTCCGCCGCCGCGGCAAAGAATGGGCGCGCCGAACTCTCGGGCGAGAGCCACGGTTGCAATCACGTCCTCGACATCACGGGGCAGCACTACACCGATTGGGACCTGCCTATAATTCGAGCCATCGGTGGCGTATAGCGCGCGGCTGCCGTTGTCAAAGCGGACGTCACCTCGAATATGGCGGCGCAAAGTGGAAGCCAGAGCCTCACTATCGATATTCGATTTCGTGCGCGAGCCGGCAGGCGACGAAGGTTGGAGCACGGGCATCGAACCGTCAGGCATGAAGTCCCCGCCTGACATCTTCTAGGAAATGAGTGCGCGGCGCAAGCACATGATGCTTGTCAGCAGAGTTGTGTTCCGGCGTGGAGCGGGAGAACAAGAAAGGTAGTGTCCAGGAAACGGGAAAGAGTCCGGGAGTTGGCACGAACAATTGAACAATCATGTTCGCCAATAAAGTTAATTAAGACCGAATCTAGGTTCGTGGAGCGCGGGGCCGGTCACAGGTGATTCAGAAAACGCGCTTCTTGGTCATAGTCCTAAGGTAAGAATCTTCAACGCGAGCGAGATGGCGCTATCCACAAAACTGCGTGCCTGTCTTGCTTCAACCCTTAATTAACACCATGGTCGTTGCTCTTTGTTGCTTGAGACAGGATG
>Ga0126383_10003860_pt1 | contig 10013 bp, 8 predicted proteins | sample PanSoiMetPlot_35_FD_96882 | JGI IMG/M metagenome (GOLD analysis project Ga0126383, IMG submission 96882) | Tropical forest soil microbial communities from Panama - MetaG Plot_35 | ecosystem: Environmental > Terrestrial > Soil > Tropical forest > Bulk soil | place: Panama | collected 2016-02-17
CTAAATTCGCCGGACGGTCGGGAAATCGTTTCAATAATCGAGACCCTCGACCAATCCTGTCCGGAATAAATCGTAAAAGCATCGCCGACGAAATGCGGGAAGAACATCGTGGTCGCGTGCTGGGCGAATGACTGCAGTGAAAATCAACTTTATAAGCGGCGAGAACGACATTCCGCCGACGATTTACAAGCTTTTGAAGTGCCTGACCGAGGTTGCGGCGCCCAAAGAAGGCCAAGGTCAAGTAGTTATCCACACGCAATTGCATTGGTGCAATGAGGTGCCATGAGGTAGCACTGGCGCCCGCATACGCGCTCGGTTGTGTTCCGGTGACTCGGAACTCGGGTTATGATTCGCAAATGGTGATTCAGCGGTGCAAAAAGCGGAGCTAAGGAGACAAATAGGTTATGAGCGGACGACCGGCAGTAATTCGGCAGCGTGATTGCAAGCAGATAATTAATGCGGCCACGAAGGCGGGCGCGAAAAAGGTGGAGTTTCGAGTCGGCGGCGTTACGGCGGTTGCCACACTGTTATTTCCGGTATCGCGGCGAGCAATGGAGAATTCCCGCTCCGGGCACCGAGGGCTTTGCTACTGCGTATGACAAGCTATTAGCGCACATCAAAGCTAACCCGCTTTCGAGAGGAGATAACGTCGAATTCATGCCAGGTTCGCTTGCTTGGGCGATCGAGAGGTTTCTAGCGTCGCCGCTCTATAACGAGCGGGCAGAGCCTACCAGGCGAAACTATCGCCGCGTACTCGACCAGCTGCGGCAGAGATGGGGTGCGGGTTTGCTCCGTGATTTGCAGCCGCACCATGTGCGAAAGATTCGGAACGAGATCGCCGCAACATCGACTACGGCCGCCGACATTGCCATGGGATTGATCTCGGCGCTGTGGGAATTTGCCACCGAGCAACTTGGTCTCGAAAAGCTTGGCGCCGATCCGACGCATGGCGTGAAGCGCGTGCACAAGGTCGCCCGTGAGCATGAACCCTGGCCGCCGGAGCTAATAGAACGGTTTTTGGCGCGACCGTCGCTGCGTTGGGCCGTCAAGCTGGCGCTCTATACCGGCCAGCGTCGAAGCGATCTGGTCAAGATGAAATGGTCGCAGTTCGACGGCGAATATATCGAGGTTCGGCAGCAAAAGACTGGCGAGCTGCTTTCGATTCCCTGCCACAGGGCCCTGCGCGCGGAATTGGACAGTATGCCGCGAGTTGCCGACACGATCTTAGTCGGTGAGCGCGGTGCGTCGCTGACTGGATCAAGCTTGAGCGTCATGGTGCGCAAACAACTACGCGAGATGGGCGTCGATGGTTATGCGATCCACGGGCTGCGCAAGAATGCCGCCGTCGCGTTAGCTGACGCCGGGTGCGAGACCATGGAGATCGCGGCGATCACCGGACACCGGACGCTCGGGATGGTGGCGCACTATGCGAAGCGGCGTGATCAGCGCCGTCATGCACGATCGGCGATGGATAAGTGGGAGCAAAGTGGCAAACCCGAGAACACAAGTGGAAAGTTTGCCAAAATACGGAATTGATATTGCTGAATATTTGCACTCCCGCAAGAAATCGGGCCTAACTTTGCAGCTTGATGCTTGCCGCAGCGGTGACTCTTTCAATCGCCGAGCTTGCGCCGGCAAAGAGAATAAGGAAACCGGGGATGGCCAAAACCGTCCTGATTGTGGAGGACAACGAGCTTAATATGAAGCTCTTCCATGATCTGCTGGAGGCGCACGGTTACGCCACGCTCACAACGCGCAACGGTATCGAGGCGCTCGACCTCGCGCGCAAGCATCGGCCGGATCTGATCTTGATGGACATTCAGCTCCCGGAGGTCTCCGGGCTGGAAGTCACAAAGCATCTCAAGGACGATCAAGAGCTGCGGCACATTCCGGTGGTCGCCGTCACCGCTTTCGCCATGAAGGGTGACGAGGAGCGCATACTGGCCGGCGGCTGCGAAGCTTATTTGTCCAAACCGATTTCGGTCGGCAAATTCATTGAGACAGTACGCCGCTTCTTGGGCAGCGCGTAATCGCGGGCAGCGCGGCGGCGTTGTGCGGCCGAGTGCGGATTAATGCCAATTATTGTGGTTGACGCGCCGAGGACGTTAGAAGCGGGGTCTTGATGGTTGATTTCGCCAGCGGTTCCGTTAGCCTTCTGACACAGCAGCCCTCTCGCTGATCACTGGGGCTATGCAGCGAGTGTGGTGACGCGAAGAAATCGCGCGAAAAACTCTTGCGAATCCATTGATAACCCTGCGGAATGCTCAGGTCCGCCGCATCTCCTGGGTCCGTGGGGTTCGGCCGGCACGGGGCGGTGCGAGTGGCCTCCTCATGACACCGTTCCCGGCCGGCCACCTTTTTATGCGCCCAGCCGGCCACGCTCTCGATAAAACAGGCACACTGCTATGTTTGCCTCTCGCCAAGGTGTGAGCGCCTTTTAGGTCATTGAGCTCTGACAAAACGCAGATGGCCGGTCCAGCCACGACAAGCGGCAGGCCAAGCGTGTTGGAGGGCTTACTTGATCTTGGATTCGCGAAATTCGACGTGCTTCTTGGCGACCGGATCGTATTTCTTCTTGACCAATTTATCGGTCATGGTCCGCGAATTCTTGCGCGTCACATAATAAAAGCCGGTATCCGCGCTGGATACGAGCTTGACTTTGATCGTCGTGTTCTTGGCCATGAGACCCTCGGTGATGCGGCATTTGGCGAGAACCTAGTCAGCAAGCCGCGGTTGTCAAGAAAGTACTGCTACGGAAGCTTTGCACAGCGTGCCGGCCCCAGTCACAGGATTTCGCGAACAAAGCGCTTGTGCAGCATTCGATAAATCGGCACCGGATGATCGTTACTCATCCCGGCGCCGATGCGGTCCTGCAGCTCTTCGAGCACGATCGCGGTAATCCCCGGCATATCAAGCTCGCGGGCCTGCGTGATCGGCAACCAGACCAGCTCAACGAGTTCTTTATCGGCACCGACCAAGCCGTCATCGCGGCGCGCGATCGCCGAGACATCGGCGGTGAAGAACCGGCTGTCGAACCGCAGCGGCCGCCGCGGCGGCGTAATCGCGCGGGCGATAAAGTGGACGGCGCTGAGGTCGGGCACGATCCTTGCTTTGGCAAAGGCCTGCCACGGCCCGGGCGGCACATGCATGGTTTCCGGCGTCGGCACGCCGAGCATGATCCCGGTTTCTTCATAGGTTTCGCGCACCGCGGCGAGCGCAAACGCCGCCGCTTTGGCGAGGCTCGGCCGCCGCACGCGCTGCATCAGCTTTCTCGCGTGCTGCTCGTGCAGCGCCGCAGCGACCGCCATCACGCGATCGGCGGGTTCGATGCGGCCGCCTGGGAATACAAATTTGCCGGGCAGAAAGCGATGGCGCTCATGCCGGCGCCCAAGCAGAATCTTCGGCACCTCGCCGGAGCGGTCGACCAGGATCAGGGTTGCGGAATCGCGCGGTTTGAGATTTGGAAACGACTGATCACGCATGCTGCGCGTGAGCCGCTCGGCGCGGTCCGCCGCACTGCCGCCGGCGCTGACGCTCAAATCGTCATCCATCAAAAACTCTCTTTGCTTAGCGGCGGGCACGGCCGCGGCGGGCGCGCCTGGATTTTGACCCTGATTTCGAGCCATGTTTCGAGTCAGATTTCGACCATTGCCGCGGCGGATGTCCAGCCCGCTTCGTCGTACCCGCAACGCGGCTCGAAGGCTGATCGACGAGCCTGAAGCGCAGCGCGCCGGCGACCGGCGCCGCTTCGACGAGCTCGACGCTGACCGGATCGCCGAGCCTATGCGTCGCCGAACGGCCCACAAAAGCCCGGCCAACCTCGTGAAAGCGAAAATATTCGTCCCCGATCGTGCGCGCCGGAATGAATCCATCCGCACCAGTTTCGTCGAGTTCGACGAACAGTCCGGCGCGCGTCACCCCCGAAATATGCCCGTCGAAAATCGCTCCGACGCGATCGGCGAGGAAATGGACGATCAGCCGATCGGCGGTTTCGCGCTCCGCCTTCATGGCCCGCCGCTCGGTGGCCGAAATGTTAGCCGCGATTTCGGCAAGGCCGCGCGCATCCGCGCCGTCCGGCAAACCGTCCGCCCCAAATTTGAGTGCGCGGATCAGCGCGCGATGGACAATGAGGTCGGCATAGCGGCGGATCGGCGAAGTGAAATGCGCGTAGCGGCGCAGATTGAGGCCGAAATGGCCGAAATTCTCCGACGAATATTCAGCCTGCGCTTGCGTGCGCAAGACCACCTCATTGACCAGCCGTTCGACTTCACGGCCTTTCACCCGCTCCAAAATGCGGTTGAAGCCATCGGGGCGAAGCGTTCCGCCTTTCGGCAGAGAGATGTCGAGTGTGGCTAAAAATTCCCGCAGCGCGTTTTGCTTTTCGGGCGATGGCTCGTCGTGGACACGATAGATCAGCGGCACCTTGGCGCGCTCGCAGGTCTCCGCCGCCGCGACATTGGCGAGGATCATGAACTCCTCGATCAAGCGGTGCGCCTCAAGCCGTTGCGGCATGATCACGCGATCCACGGTGCCGTCGGATTTGAGCACGATTTTCCGTTCAGGCACGTCCAGATCGAGCGGCCCGCGTTCATTGCGGGCGTGCAGCACCGCGCGATAGGCGGCGTAGAGGGGCTGCAAAATCTTGTCGACGATCGGCTCAGTGACCTCATCCGTGCGGCCTGACATCGCAAGCTGCGCCTGCTCGTAATGCAGCCGGGCCGCGGAGCGGATCAAGACGCGATGAAAGCTGTGAGAGCGTTTGCGACCGTCGGCGCCCACCACCATGCGCACCGCCAGCGCCGGGCGATCCACATTGGGCCGCAGCGAGCACAAATCGTTGGAGATGCGCTCGGGCAGCATCGGCACCACGCGGTCTGGAAAATAGACCGAATTGCCGCGCTTTGCCGCCTCGCGATCAAGCTGGGACACCGGCCGCACATATTGCGCCACGTCGGCGATCGCGACACTGACAATGTGGCCGCCGGGATTGCGTGGATCGGGATCGGGAATGGCATGGACCGCGTCGTCGTGATCCTTGGCGTCGGGCGGATCGATGGTGACGAACGGCACCTCGCGCCAGTCTTCGCGACCGGCCGGGGAAACTTCATGCGCTGCCTCGGCTTCGGCGAGGACAGCCCGCGTGAAGACATGCGGAATGTCGTGGGCATGAATGGCGATCAGGCTCACGGCCCGCTCGGTCTTGAGCGAGCCGAGCCGCTCGACGACGCGGCCGCTTGGCAGGCCAAATCGTCCGTGCCGGCTCATCTCTACGGCAACAAGATCGCCGTCGGCAGCGCCCGCTGCCGCCTCGGCGGCAATCGCAAGTTCGCGGCCGAGTTGCTTCTTGTCGATCGGAACAAGCCTGCCGCCGCCGCCGGCCAGCGCGCGGAAAATCCCGAGCGCGCGATGTTTGGCGCGGTCGATAAGCTTTATGACCCGGGCGCTCGTCTCCTCGCCTGTGGACCGCTCGATGCGAAGGAGCGCGCGGTCGCCGACGCCGGCGACTTCGTCAGGACGGGCGCGGCCCGGCGTATGGATGCGGATGACCGGCGGCGTCCCGTGGACCTCTTCGTCCCATTCGGTCGGGCGCGCCAAGAGTTCGCCGTCGCTGTCGCGGCCGGTGATGTCGGCGAGAACAACCTGTGGCAAAGTGCCGGTGTGATGCAGCCGTTTACGCCGCTCATCGATGCGGCCTTCGTCGGCCAAATCACGCAGCATGCGCTTGAGCGTGTCGCGATCCGCATTTTTGGCGCCGAATGCCCGGGCGATTTCGCGGACACCAACCTTACCGCTGCGTTCGCGGATGAAGGCGACAAGTTCCTCGCGTGAGGGCAGACGTGTTGAGGGCGCTTGTCTCATGGGCGGCTCGCCGGCCAATCCGGCCCGCGGCGCAGTGCGTGAAGATTATTCGGCAGCTTGCGTCGTCTTGCGTGGGTTATGTGCGGCGCGTTTTGGAGCGCTTCCGCTCGGTCGTTTCGATGGCGCCTTGATATGCCTGGCGGTTCCCGGCGACGGCCGTTTGGTTCGGCGCGGCCGCGCGCGCGGCGCGGGCGCGTTGCGTTCCGCGCGCGCATCGATCAGCGCCACCGCCTCGTCGAGCGTTACCGTTTCCGGTGTCTTGTCGGCCGGCAGCGTCGCATTGACGCCATTGTGACTGACATAGGGGCCGTAGCGCCCGTTCTTGGCGACGACGGTGCCGCCTTTCACCGGATGATCGCCCAGCGGTCGGCCCGGATCGGCGCCAAAGCGGCGTCCGCGCGAGCCCTTTGCGCGCTTCTCCGCAATCAGCGTCACCGCCCGATTGAGACCGATCGTGAACACGTCTTCCGGCGATTCGAGATTGGCGTAGGTCTTGCCGTGCTGAACGTAAGGTCCGAATCGTCCGATCCCGGCGCGGATCGGCTCGCTATCCTCAGGATGGCGGCCAACTTCGCGCGGCAACGAGAGCAGAGCGAGCGCGCGCTGCAGATCGATTTGATCCGGCGCCGTTCCTTTCGGCAGCCCGGCACGGCGCGGCTTCTCGCCATTGACCGCTTCGCCCAGCTGCAAATAGGGACCAAAACGGCCGCTGCGCAGCGTCACCTCGAGGCCCAATTCCGGATCCTGGCCGAGAACCTTAGTCCCGATGTCAGCCGAACCATCGGCCGGGACCGACAGCGGCCGCGTATAGCGGCACTCGGGATAGTTGGAGCAGCCGATAAATGCGCCGAACTTGCTCAACTTGAGCGACAGTCGGCCATTGCCGCAATTGGAGCATTGCCGTGGATCGCCGCCGTCAGCGCGCGGCGGGAACAGATGCGGCGCGAGCAGACTGTCCAGCGCATCGATGACCGCGGACATTTTCAAGTCCTTGGTCTCATCGATCGCAGCGATGAAATCGCGCCAGAAATCGCGCAAGACTTCGCGCCAGTTGATTTCGCGGTCGGCGATCAGATCAAGCTGTTCTTCCAGGCGCGCCGTGAAGTCGTATTCAACATATCTGGCAAAGAAGCTTTCGAGAAAAGCGATGACGACGCGGCCACGATCCTCTGGATAGAGCCGCCGTTTGTCGAGGCGGACATATTTGCGGTCCTTGAGCACTTGCAGGATCGAGGCATAGGTCGACGGCCGGCCGATGCCGAGCTCCTCCAGCCGCTTGACCAGCGAGGCTTCGGAATAGCGCGGCGGGGGTTCGGTAAAGTGCTGGTCGGCCGCGATCGACTTTTTTGCAAGCCGCTCTCCCGCAAACATTTGCGGCAGCCGGCGCGAGTCTTCATCCTCGGGATCTTCGTCGCGCCCTTCCTGATAAAGCGCAAGGAAGCCGTCGAACTTCACCACGGTACCGGTAGCGCGCAGGTCCAAGTGGCGTCCGCCGACATTGGCGCCGATATCGGCGGTGGTGCGCTCGAGCTCGGCCGATTCCATCTGGCTCGCCACGCTGCGCAACCAGATCAGCTCGTAGAGCTTGGCCTGATCCTGGTCGAGAAAGCGCTTGGTCTGGCTGGGACGGCGGGACAGGTCGGTCGGACGAATGGCTTCATGCGCTTCCTGCGCATTCTTCGTCTTGGTCTGATACCGGCGCGGCCCTTGAGGGACGTAGTCGCGGCCGTAATCGCTCTCGATCACGCGGCGGATCGCGCTGATGGCCTCGTCGGCCATCTCGACACCATCGGTTCGCATATAGGTGATCAGACCGACGGTCTCGCCGTCGATGTCGATGCCTTCATAGAGCCGCTGTGCCACGCGCATCGTATGCGCCGGCGCAAAGCCCAGCTTGCGGCTAGCTTCCTGCTGCAAAGTAGATGTCGTGAACGGCGGGTATGGGTGGCGCTTGAGCGGCTTGGCTTCGACCGAGGCGACGGTGAAGATGGCGGTTTCGAGCGCCTGCTTGAACGCTTCAGCTTCCGCTGCCGAGCCGACGTCCAGACGCTGCAGTTTTTTGTCGTCGGCACCAGTGAGCCGCGCTTCGAAAGTTTCATTGCGCGGCGTCGCGAGCGTGGCGACCAGGGACCAATATTCCTGCCGAACGAATTTTTCGATTTCCAATTCGCGGTCGGCAACCAGCCGTAAGGCGACCGATTGAACGCGGCCGGCAGAACGCGCGCCCGGCAGCTTGCGCCACAGCACCGGCGACAGCGTGAAGCCGACGAGGTAGTCCAGCGCCCGGCGCGCCAGATAGGCATCGACCAAAGCCTGATCGATTTTGCGCGGATGCGCCATCGCATCCGTGACGGCCTGTTTGGTGATGGCGTTGAATACAACGCGCTCAACCGGTTGGGACTTGAGCGCCTTTTTCTCCTTCAGCACCTGCAACACGTGCCAGGAAATCGCCTCGCCCTCGCGATCCGGGTCGGTCGCCAGAATCAGCTTATCGGCTTCTTTGACAGCGCGGGCGATCTCGTTCAGGCGCTTCTGCGCCTTGGGATCGACCTCCCAGACCATACGAAAATCGGCATCAGGCTCGACCGAACCGCTTTTGGCCGGAAGGTCGCGAACATGGCCGAACGAGGCCAGAACTTCGTAGCCCTTACCGAGATATTTATTGATCGTTTTCGCCTTAGCCGGCGATTCCACCAGTACAAGATCCATGTTAACCCAATGATTTTTGCTGCTTTTTACCTATTCCGCACCCAAGTCGCAGCTTGCAGGCCGCGGGGAACATGGGTAATGCACCCCTGCCTGTCAAATCGTTACCGGTGGAAAAGAGGCGCGGAAATAGCCACACATTGCGGAGTAATCAGGGCGGCCCGGGACCACACCTCTACACAATCCTTGGTTGTCTTGTTTGCCAATCATAACGTCGAAGTATAGACAGCGTTAAGGACCTAAAGTCCTGACGGTGCGCCTGTTTGCGGCAGGACTGCCCTCCGCCTGCGGTCGCGCGGCACGGAGAATCAGGGACGGAAATGGACGCGCCAGCGAGCGAGGAAACGCCTGATCAAGCGGCGCAGTACATTGCGTCTTTGACGCAGGAGCTCACCGAGATCGCGCGACGCGCGTTCCCGGCGCCGTCGTCACCGAGTGTGCCCGCGAGCGTTGATTTTGTTGCGATTTTAGAGGCTATTGGTCGGTCTCACGGACCCGTCAACCCATTGCGACGGAGCACGAGTCGATTTTGCTTGAGCGTTGCTCTTTTGCCACATCCAATTCTTATGATAGACTTCATGTGAGCAACGGGGGAACGGGGCTCATGAAGCAAAATCTACTTCGTCCGACGGCCTTTCTTGGGACGGTGGCCGCCATGCTGGCCATAACCGTCGTGCTGACGCTTTCCCATGCCACGCATTTTGGAGGAAGCATCGGCAGCCTAAAGTGCTACGACGCCGCAGGCGGAAAAGAAAAGGCCTGCTGACTATCGGCGGCTCGCGCCGATAGTCGCGTGGGTGGCACGCTTAATTGATCAATGCATGCACGCCGTAGGCCACAACACTCGAAAACAACAATACTATTGGCGCCGCACAGCAAAATGCGACGATCACCTGAATGGAAAGGCGGACCATCGGCTGCTGACTTGCAACATTCAGAAAGTGAGTCATTTGACGCTCCCACCCGTTATGTTTTTGGTTGCGCGAGGCGGGTGAGCCACCTCTGCATTCTCCCTTTTTTGCATGCTAAAAGGCCTCAGTCTGTGACCGACATCACATCCCGTCGCGCTGTCTAGGGGCCGCCAAATCGCGGCACTTTGATACTTTGTCTGCGCCCCACGGCGGCTTCGCGCGCAAAGGAAAGCGGTGTTCACCTTAAAGCAGCGACACCAGTCCGCCGCCGTGGCGTTCGAGCCGGCCGGCGATTTCAAGCTCCAACAGCACCATGCGCACGATGCGCGGCGAGGGGCCCGAGAGCCGGATCAGGTCATCAAGCGAAACCGGAGTTGGACTTAACAGCGCGACGACGCGCGCCCGCTCTTCTGGGGCGGGCTCGGCGTGCAATTTTTCGTCTTCGTCGGTGTCTTCCTCAGGCGCGTCAAGACCGGCGCTGATGATCGGCAGCAGCACGGAAACGATATCGTCCGCTTCGGTAACCGGGGTGGCGCC
>Ga0126383_10003862_pt1 | contig 10011 bp, 9 predicted proteins | sample PanSoiMetPlot_35_FD_96882 | JGI IMG/M metagenome (GOLD analysis project Ga0126383, IMG submission 96882) | Tropical forest soil microbial communities from Panama - MetaG Plot_35 | ecosystem: Environmental > Terrestrial > Soil > Tropical forest > Bulk soil | place: Panama | collected 2016-02-17
GAGCACCGGCTACGACATCTTCGTCACCAACCGCGTGACGGCTGGTACGGCGATTGTCGTCGCCACAGGTCAGGTCGGTCAGATGCGGGTCGAGCAGCCGCTGATGACTGAGTCCTGGTATGAGCAGGAGACGCAGCGGTACTGGACGCAGAGTTCTGTCCGGCCACTGTTCTTCGTCGATCAGCCTCATGCCGTCATGCAGGTCACAGGACTGGCGGGCTAACATGTCTACCAATCCTTCTGTGTTCGGCAAGTCGATGCAGTCGGAGAACCTGGCCGACTACCAATCGCCGGATGAGTTCACCGGCGACACTCGCACAATCAAGCACCTGCTGTTTCCCTGGCTCGTGGAGACGGAATCGCCGATGTTCCCTGGCGAGACAATCCTCTCTGAGCGCACAGCGAGCCAGGGAGAGCAGGTCACTGTCGAGGAGCTTGGCCCTCTCGCGTTGGAGAAGGGCGAGCGCCTGGGCGCGTTCTACACCGATGCCGAACTGGCGGCCATGGAAGAGGAGGCCGCAGAGCCGGCAACAGTCGAGGCCGAGGAGCCAGGCGAGATGAGCGTGGACGAACTCGCCGCCTATATCGAGGAGCACAAGCCAAATGTCGATCAGACGGTCGCGTTGGCTGACAACGATCCGGAGCAGGCACAGAAGGTGCTGGATGCGGAGACGCAGGCAACTGGCGGCGTTCCGCGTTCCGGCGTCGAGAAGGGCCTGGAAGCGATCATAGCGAGGTCAACCCAGTAGCGTGAGCGGGCGGGTTTCGGCCCGCCCAATCTCGCCCAGGAGGCAGTATGGCCGCGACGTCAAAGTGGTTTGGCCTGGCCGGCAAGGGGCAATGGTCATCGACTGCTGCCTCACGGGTAGACTGGGTGAACGACACAATCCAGGTGTCCCTCCATACGTCTGCCTACGTTCCGAACCAGGACACACACCAATTCTACACAGACCTAACGAGCGAGCTAGCAACCGGCAACGGCTACACCGCTGGCGGTTACACGCTCGTCAACAAGACGCTGACGTACGATGCGGCGTCGAACGAGACCAGGATGGACGCCGACGATGCCCAATGGACGGCAGCAACGTTCACCTTCCGCATCTCGGCTGTTCGCAAGAACACGGGCACAGGCTCGACATCACCGCTGCTGGGGTACACCGATATGGGTGCTGACCAGTCGATCAGTGGCGGCACGTATACGCTCGTCTGGGATCCAACAGGCGTGCTGAAGGCAGTCGCAGCGTAAGGAGGAACCAATGGCAGTCACTGCCAAGTGGTACGGTCTGAACGTCAAAGATCAGTGGGGAGCTACGCCTGTCAACTGGGCATCGGACACGATCAAGGTATCGTTGCATACCTCGACATACGTCCCCAACCAGGACACGGACGAGTTCTTCACGGCAGCGACCAACGAGTTGGCGGCCGCAGGTGGCTACACCGCTGGTGGGGTCACCCTCGGATCCAAGACGCTGACCTACGACTCGGCTAGCAACGAGTCGAGGCTCGGTGCGGCCAATGCATCTTGGGCATCGGCGACGTTCACTTGCCGGATCGGATGCATCTACAAGTCCACGGGTACATCCGCCACCTCTCCGGTGATGGGCTACGTGGACATGGGAGCGGATCAGTCCGTCTCCTCGGGTACGTTCACAATCCAGTGGGACGCCACCGGCGTCCTCAAGGGCACGGCAGCCTAATGGCTCGTCCGGGCGACATCGAGCGGCACGGCAACGACCTCACGGTGTACGCTCCGGCCGCGATCAAGGGGCTGGCTTCCGTCAAGAACGCGATGGACATCACCCCGGCAGACGTCATACAAATGCAGGAAGTCGAGCTACGCATCCTGCGCGAGGAGTTGGAGAAGCAGAAGATCGCTGCTCACACGATCACTCGCTTTGCCGTCTGCTGCATGTACGTCATCCTACAACATACAGGCGAGGATGTAGTTGCCCTCGACCGAGAACTCTACGACAAGATGGCCGGTGCGCAGATTCAAATAGCGCATTACCAACAGGGTGAGATCGGCCCTGTGTTCGGCCGATACCTGGAGCAAGCTCCACCGGACAACATCGGAGGTTAGCTGTGACGTTGTACAACGTGATCATGGTTCCGCCTGAGGGCCATCCCCAGACGTTTGACGATCTGGACGCCAATGGCGAGACCATTCAGCGGCCCTTCCTCCGGAACATCACCATGGATGCGAACAGTGAGGACGCGGCGAAGCGCGTTGCTGAGCAGCAGTCCTTCGACATCGCAACTCAGGAAGTCGCAGCCAGCGGTGAGTTCGCAGACAACCCGGACGGCGCGATGGATGCGACGCTGGCGAAGCAGTGGGTTGTCCAGACCATCGAGGAAGTGCCGGCGGCAGTCCAGTAGGAGGGCAGGGGATGACTTCCGTCTTCAACATGATGCGGAGGTCATCCCACTAGCCCATGGCCGCTCCAGCTCAATCCAGCCTCGGCGTCCTCGACAACTTCAACCGAGCGAACGCCCCTCTGGGTGCCCCAGACTGGGTACAGTCCGGAGGTGCCAGCGGGGACATCGGCCTCAAGGTTCTGAGTAACCAGTGTGTCTCGACCGGGACATCTGCCGCAGGATCTGCCTATTGGGCTAATTCGTTCAGTACTGGGCCATTTGAGGCGTACGCCAGTATCATGATGACCGGTGCCGGTCTCTGTCAGATCCTTTTCCTCCGGTCGTCAGGCAACGGATACGTGGTCGTCGCCAATGAAGACACTGGTCTGATCTTGATCAACAAGATGGTCAACGGAACGCTCACGACTTTGACATCGAAGTCGTTGACGTTCTCGTCTGGCATGGTGTTGTATGCTTACATCGAGGACACGGGCGCGGGCTCGACCAGGATCTACTGCGGTCGCCTTCCGAACCCAGGTGCAGGACAGACCGTCACAATTGATCAGAACTCTACTGATGCCACCTGGGGATGGATCGGTAGTCAGCCAGTCTACATCGGTCTGAGGTCTTACGGTGCGACAGCGAACACTGGCATTTTCGATAACTTTGGCGGCGGCTCACTCGTTGTCCAACAAGACAACACTGTTGTAGCGCCGCCCGCGAGTTTCACTGCTCAGTCCGTAGCGCCGACGCTGTCTGGTAGCACTGGTGGTGGTGGCGCTGGCACTGTCCCTGTCCCTGTCTTCCAGAATTACTCAACAGGGATACAGACAGCAGCGACTCTCCAGGTGACTGCGCCCGCTTGTGCGGTCGGTGATGCGGTTGCGGTCGGTGACCTCCTGGTGATGGCTGTTCAGTTCCTTACAACGGCGCCACAGACTCTTACGGTCACTGACACTCAGGGCAACGTCTGGACGAGAGCCAGGACTCAGCAAGGAGTGGGCAGCGTTTCGCAGCAGACAGACGTTTGGTATTGTCTAGTCACTGCGGCGATGACCAGTGCTGATGTCGTGACAGTCACCCTGGCTAATTCGTCAGCGAACAAGGGTATGATGATCGCCCACTTCACGAATGTGGCGAACGTGAACGTGTTCGATCAGACACAAGGACAGCTCAACACTGCACCGACGACAGCGCTGACGTCGAACGCATCCCCGACTACGACGCAGGCTGCTGAGGTCGTTGTTGGAGTGTTTGGTGTATACAGAGTGTCTGCTGGCACAACGTGTACTCCCGGTAGCGGCTTCACATCCATCGGTACACTGCAGTGGGGTGGTGGCAATGTGCTCACACTCTACATGGAGTACCAGACTGTGACTGCTACAGGAGCGCAGACTGCGACCGCTACAGCGGCAGCTACCCCTTCGCAGTACGTCGGCATCGTCTCGACCTACAAGGGCGCGACAGCGATCAATATCACTGTCACCGCTCCACCGGCGAGTTTCTCGGGATCGGCTGTTGCGCCTGTCCTGATCTCTTCGCCAACAGAGGTCACTCCGCCAGCAGTCTTCACTGGGTCAGCTGTAGCGCCGCTGCTCACTCTGAGCCGCACGGTTGTGGCACCTTGTGCCCAATTCAATGCGACATCGGTTGCGCCAGCCGTCAGCGGAACCGCGCTTGTCGTAGCGCCGCCAGCTTTCTTCACCATGGCGTCTGTTGCGCCGCTCCTGATCCGCTCACCACTCGTCATTGCGCCACCCGCGACATTCACCGCTCAATCAGTCGGGCCAGGGCTCGGCCGAACGCAGATCAGTCCGCCCGCCAACTTCACGGCCGGAGCGGTCGGGCCAGCGCCGCGCGTCGATGTGACGCTATTCCCCAATGCGATCGGATGGACGGCGAACCAGATGAACACGGTGGTCATCGCTTCAGTCTTGCCCAACGCTGCGACGTTCACTGCTAGCTCGGTGGCGCCGTTCCCGTTCTTGGGTGTGTATGTCTTCGCGCCAGCTGGTACCTGGACGGCTCGCAGCGTTGCCCCTCAGCTTGTCGCGCTACTCGCAACGACACCAGCGCAGGTCACAGCGAGTAGCGCGGCACCTACTCTCGTCAAGACATTCCTCCCCACGCCAGCTACAGCGTCTTACTCCTCTGTGGCGCCACAGCTGGCATCTACGTTGCCGGCGGTCGCTGCTCGGGCTAGCTACTCCTCCGTTGCACCTTCATTCGTCGCAGGATCAGGGATGGCACTCTCGGTGCCAGCAGCAGGGTTCGTAGCGGCAGCGACCGCTCCGGCAACGTCGCTCTTGACCAATGTATCGGCGGCTCAGTTCTCGGCGTCGAGCGCAGCACCCATCCTCATCAAGACGCTAGCAGTACCAGTCGCTCAGACAACGATGTCGAGCGCGGCACCGAACCCGACGCTCAGCCCGCTCGTGTTGTCGCCTGTCGCTCGGGTGACGATGAGCGCCGGTACTGTCGGCATCTCGATAGAAGTGTTCGCTGCTCTGCCCAACCTCACTGCCGGAGCGTCAGCGCCCATCCTGTTCAACGTGATCGGGGTCACGTTCGGGATCTTCACGGCCAGCGCTCCGGTAGTGAGCCTCCTGCGGATGATCCCCGCGCCAGCAGGGGTCATTTCGTTCTCGTCGGTCGCTGGTAAGCTGTCGTCGGTTATCCCTGTGCCGGCTGGGACTTGGAGTGCGAGCCTGCTGACCCCATCGTTCGCGCTGCGGGTAGCCACACCAGCCGGCATGCTCTACTTCTTTGAGCAGTCAGCATCATTGGACATCGAAAAGAGGATGTTCCCCGATGCTGGTTCCTGGGTCGCTGCGGGGTTGTTAGCACGCCCTGTGATCCTCCTAAGCAACCCCGCAGCGCGGTTCACTGCTTCATCTACTGCGCCCATATTGAGCCGAGGGCAAAACGCAATCCCAGTACAGGCATCCTTCTCAGCTCCTAGCCCGACGCTCGTGGAGTACAGTCCGCAGGCAACGTACTACTACACCCCAGGTGACATCGAAACGTCGAGTGCGTGGTCGCAATGGCAACACTAGTCTGGAACGAGGATTTCGAGACCAACACTATCGGGCAAGCGTTCCCGAACGGTGGAGCGAACGACTCGATTGACTCGACGCAGGCTTTCAGTGGCACGAAGTCGGCGAAAATGAATGGCGATCCGGCCTACGGCTACAAGCTCCTCACTAGCAGCAATATCTGGGTCGTCCGCTTCTACATCCGCCTGGCAGCTATCCCTAGCCAGGGCATTGAGCTGGCGACAATCCCTGGCTTCCGTTTCGGCATCGACAATGCGACCAAGAAGTTCGGTGTCTTGTTCGGCACGGCGCAGACGATGACGGGGCTGTCTACGGTGACGCCGGTCATCAACCAGTGGTACCGGATCGACCTACGCCTCAACTCGTCCGCGAACCCCTGGGTGCTCGACTGGCAGATTGACGGCGTAGCGCAGACGCAGCAAACGAACGCGGCTGCCGCTAGCTCGGGTGGCGACTTGTACATGGGTCACACGACTGGGTTCGCGGTTGCCGTCAATGTCAACTACGACCTGGTATCGGCCTCCAATACATCGGCTGACTATCCGCTTGGGCCTCCAGGGACAACAGTCGTAGCTCCTCCCGCGACCTTCACCGCGAGCAGCGTAGCTCCTGTTGTCAGTGATACGGTTGTATCGCCACCCGCCGCCACCACGTATGCCTCGGTCGCACCTCAGGTGTCGATTATCGTCACTGCGCCACCGGCAACCTTCACGGCGCAGTCGGTCAGTCCGGCAGTCTCGGGTACGGCGCTCGTCATTGCGCCTCCGGCTACGTTCACGGCTAGCTCAGTTGCACCGACGCCCGGAGTGACAACTGTGACCGCGTGGCACCTTGCGCTCGTCAACTTGATCAGCAATGGTACCTTTGAGACTGACTTGTCGGGCTGGGTAGGTCGCGGAGGAGCAACGATCTCAAGAGACACATCCCTGTTCCACGGCGGTGTAGCTTCTGGCCACCTGGTGTCCGATGCCTCCAACCATGACTTCTACGGCACCGGGGTCGGGCAGGCTGCGATCAACGTCATCACTGGGCAAGAGTACACCATCTCAATGTGGGTGTACGTGCAAACTGGTACGTCGGCCTCATGTTACATCGATCAGAACAGCGTCCAGGGGTACATCACGACGACAGGTATCGCCGGTACTTCAACTATCGGGTCGTGGGTCTTCATCTCAAGGGCGATCAAGATCACGAATCCGGTCGTTACGAAGATCAACCCGTACATGCAGATTGCTCCCGTCGCTGCTTCGTCTATCGGGAACATCGATGATGTCTAGATTGTTGCGACCAGCAATGTATTCTCGGCTCCAGCACCGACTATCTCGATTACAGTCGCTGCGCCAGCCGCATCCTTCACTGCTCAGACGGTCGCCCCGGCTGTCTCCGGTACAGCGCTCATCACCCCGCCACCGGCAGTCGCAACGTATGCGTCTGTTGGCCCGGCCGTCTCGGGAACTGCTCTCGTTATCACGACACCAGCCGTGTTCACTGCTCAATCGGTCAGTCCCGTCATCTCGCGCGGCGGCTCGGTCGTAGCTCCACCCGCAACCGCGACGTTCTCAACCCTGACCTCGGCGCTCGCCATGACCCTGGCGACGACTCCGGCAACCTGGACGGCATCGAGCGTAGCACCAGCTGCCATCGCTGCGCAAGGTGTAGTCGCTCCCGCTGCTCTCGCGACGATGAATGCGGTCGCCCCTGCGATCAGCGGGTCGGCGCTCATCACGCCTCCACCGGCGACGGCGAGCTACTCATCCGTTGCCCCTCTGCTTACGCTCGGCATCCTTCTTACGCCACCGCCCGCTACAGCGACGTACAGTGCTGTCGCTCCGCAGGCCCAAGTCTCTCTCGTCGTGACGTCGCCGCCAGGAGTTTGGACGGCCAGCGGAGTCGGCCCTGGGTTGGGGATGACGGTCTACGGTGTACCGGGCGTCTGGACAGGTAGCTCGGTTGCTCCAGCAATCGCTCGGGACTGGACAATTGTTGTCCCTGTCGGCGTCTGGACAGCGCTCGCAGCGTCACCGGGGATCACCAGCGGGTCGAGCAATACAGTCTCGGTGCCAGCAGCCGTGTTCACAGGCGGCAGCGTTGCTCCAATCGTCAGCATCAGTTCAACCATCGTTGTCACTCCACCTGTGGTGGCGCTTGTAGTATCGGGCAGCGAGATCACTGACGCAACACGAGCACTCAATGTACAGGGCGATGCGCGACCGGCCGAGTCGTCATTCGGGATCTGGGAGAGCATCCTGAACCGCGTTCCCAACGGTGGTTTCGAGACAGGCTTGGGCAGCGGTTGGGCGAAGTACAACCTCTCCGGTGCAGTGAATCCGATTGCACTCGGCACTGACGGTGGAGTGTTCGGGTCGAACTACCTCAAATGTACATGTGACACTGTCGGTAACTTCGGCGCCAAGCTCGTGGATTTCTACACGGGCTCGCCTGCCTCACAAGGGCCATACACGTGGAGCTGTTGGGCACGCGCAGGTAACGCGCAGACGGTCGGGAAGACGATCACCTTGCAGATCAACGAGCAAGGCGGCGCAACTGGTGATCAGCCTGTTGCTTCAAAGTCAGTGACCTTGACTTCGGCGTGGCAACGCTTCACCGGCTTCGGTACGTTTGCGCAGACCGACCGCACGCATGTGTCGCTATTCTTCTACACTGCTGGCTCTGCTGGGCAAGCTGGTAGTGCCATTGGTGACGAGGTTCACTTCGACGGCGTACAGGTCGAACTCGCGGCAGCCTGGTCGTTCCCGACACCGTACATCGAAACGAAGAATGCTGGTGTCACTCGTCCGGCAGCGACACCGCGCGTCCCGACGCTGCCGCTCGATCCGGTACAGGGCTGGCTGGCGATCAGGTTCCGTGTCGGTTGGCCATCGACGATGTCAGGCAAGTTCCCGACACCGTTCATAGCCTACAATTCGACCATACCTCTGCAACAGCTACGCCTGGCCTGGTCGTCAACTGGAATTACATGGCAGCTATTGCGCTGGGCCGGAGTGAACACTGGCGGCATCAGCGTGGGCCAGTCGTTCGCTGCGGGTGATCTGATAACGATTGTAACAGCTTGGGATGCTGCAAAGACCTACATGTCGATCAATGGTGCTGTACTCTCTAACTCTCCGAGTGCAACGATCCCGTCTGGCATCGACACGTACTGCATCGGCTGGGACGGATCGAACAACGGCCGCCAGATCGACTCAGACATCTTCTGGTTCGCTTGCGGGAAAGGCGTCATATCGAACGCTGATGCGGCGGCGCTGAACGCGCTCGGGAACACGGATCCAACTTGGGTACAGCTTCCTTCGCAGCCGATACTGCTCTGGACTGCTGACACCGCTAACGCGGCATTGCTGCCAGCCCTGCTGTTCAATCCTGTTGCTCCGATTCCGTCGATCACAGTTCCTAACATCACGTCTGGGTTCTGTGCTAACGGTGACTTTGAGACGGACACCAGCGGATGGGATGTTGTTGCTTACCCAGGAGTGTCAGGTACTAGGGACACGACCTCAGCGGCAGTCGGTACTGCGTCGTTGAAGACGGTCACGGACGGCACCGGTTCGCAAGGATCCATCTACAACGGCAGTCCGACGCTACCTTCGCCAAATCCAGCTGGTACGCGCTATCGTGTGTCATTCTGGATCAAAGCGAATACACCTGCTGATGTCGGCCGTCAAGTCAGGTTTGACTTCCGGCATTACCTCGCAACCGTTCTGCAGCAGAGCCTGCCTCTCGTAACATACACTCTGCCAGCTGCCTGGACGTACATGACCGTCGAGACGACTACACAGTTCTCTCACGATCAAATTCAGATGGTCTGGAGAACACCGACAAATGTAGCGACAAGCTGGAACCTCGACGGTGTGATCTGCAATATCGTGCAGTTGGCTATGACACCAGCGAATCCGAGCTTGTTGGTTGCGGTGCCACCAGTACCAGCACCTGTGACGTATAGCTCGACCAGCCCGACTCTATTCATCGGTACGAGCAACACCGTGGTAGCTCCAGCAGCGCGAGTGACCAATGGCGCTGTAGCACCGATTCTCGGCATCACCGCTACGCCTCCAGCCGGCAACTTCACGACAGCATCGAACGCTCCCGGTCTAGGAATGACCGTGCAGCCGAACGCTGTGCTGGCGAACTTGTCGTCTGTCGCGCCGATCATAGGTATTGGTACGACCGTCATATCACCCGCTGCCAGGATCACCCTGTCCTCAACTGCGACGATTGCGTTCAGCACAGATGTCGAGGCACCAGCCGCCTCTTGGCTCTTCTCAACGCTCTCCCCAGGCCTAGAGATGCGGCTGGTTGCCTCGGCGGCGGCTGTTGGGTACAGCAGCGTAGCGCCGGAATGTGGGACATTTGCCTACATCTACGCGCCTCCGGGCCGGATCAACCTGTCTGCACCGACTTCTGCTGTAATCATAGAGGGGTCGGGGATGGTTTATACTTACACGCCCGGAGCAGTCTGGCAGGCTCCAGCTGGAGACGTAGCAGCGCCTAAGACGGGACGAATTGTTCAATCCTACGAAAGGCCATGATGTACGGCGTTGCGTTGGAAGACTGTACCCCGCCTCCAAAGTTGGACGGCATCGCC